>Ga0102593_1001866_pt1 | contig 18357 bp, 17 predicted proteins | sample AraplaCol_mMS_r2_2_FD_76862 | JGI IMG/M metagenome (GOLD analysis project Ga0102593, IMG submission 76862) | Arabidopsis root microbial communities from North Carolina, USA - plate scrape MF_Col_mMS_r2 (SPADES assembly) (version 2) | ecosystem: Host-associated > Plants > Roots > Endosphere...
CTGCCCTTCATGGGCGAACGCCACACCTATCTCGATCTCGCCGGCGAGCTTCGCGGTGAACTGGAAAAGATCGACGGCTTCATCTCGATCGAGCGCTTCGAAAGCCTCACCAATCGTGGCAAGCTGCTTTCGCTTTCCTTCTGGCGTGACGAGGAGGCTGTGAAGACGTGGAGAAACCTGGAGGCGCACCGCGCCGCCCAGCACGCCGGCCGCAACGGCGTCTTCGCGGACTATCGGCTGCGCATCGGCCACATCGTCCGCGACTACGGCATGAATGACCGCGGCGAAGCGCCGGCGGATAGCCGCAAGGTGCACGACGTGGCGGCCTAACGAGAGCAGCCGTAAGGGCAGGGGCCGCTGCCCAACTCCTTCGGCGCCAAAGCGCCTGCGACTTATTTTCCCGAAATCGCTCATGCCTTCAGGCTTTGGTAACCAAACTGAGTAACCATAACAGACAGTAAAAAGCGTAATGTGTATGAGCGAGTTTCCAGATGGCGTCAGTATTTCCGCTTGCCGATCTCAAGGCCTCCGCAAAGCCGGACTCCTGGATCGACACGATCATCAAGGGCGATTGCGTTGCTGCCCTTGAAGCCCTGCCGAACCACTCCGTAGACGTAATTTTCGCCGATCCGCCGTACAATCTGCAGCTTGGCGGCACGCTGCATCGTCCCGATCAATCGCTGGTCGATGCCGTCGATGACGAGTGGGATCAGTTCGCCTCGTTCGAAGCCTATGACGCCTTCACCCGCGCCTGGCTGCTCGCGTGCCGCCGTGTCCTGAAGCCGACGGGCACGATCTGGGTGATCGGCTCCTATCACAATATCTTCCGCGTCGGCGCCACGCTGCAGGATCTGAACTTCTGGATCCTGAACGACATCGTCTGGCGCAAGACCAACCCGATGCCGAACTTCAAGGGCCGTCGTTTCCAGAACGCGCACGAGACGATGATCTGGGCGAGCCCGAACGCCAAGGCCAAGGGTTACACCTTCAACTACGACGCCATGAAGGCTGCCAACGACGACGTGCAGATGCGTTCCGACTGGCTGTTTCCGATCTGCAGCGGCAACGAGCGCCTGAAGGGCGACGACGGCAAGAAGGTGCACCCGACGCAGAAGCCGGAAGCGCTGCTTGCCCGCGTCATCATGGCTTCCTCGAAGCCCGGCGACATCATCCTTGACCCGTTCTTCGGCTCCGGCACGACGGGCGCCGTCGCCAAGCGCCTCGGCCGCCACTTCGTCGGCATCGAGCGCGAGCAGGACTACATCGACGCGGCCTCCGCCCGCATCGAAGCGGTGGAGCCGCTGGGCAAGGCTGAACTCACCGTCATGACCGGCAAAAAGCAGGAAGTCCGCGTGGCGTTCAACGTGCTGGTCGAAAGCGGCCTGATCAAGCCCGGCCAGGTGCTGACTGATGCGCGCCGTCGCTACAGTGCGATCGTTCGTGCTGACGGCACGGTCGCCTCCGGTGGCGAGGCCGGCTCCATTCATCGCCTTGGGGCAAAGGTTCAGGGCCTTGATGCATGCAACGGATGGACATTCTGGCACTTCGACGACGGGCAGTCCCTGCGCCCGATCGACGAATTGCGGTCCGTGATCCGCAGTGATCTGGCAAAGGCGGAATGACGCGCGCCTCGACCTGATCGAGACTCCCTTCTTCCGGTGTTTTGTACCTCCAGTTACGGAAGAAGGCCTGGCGCCCGGGATCAACACCCCGGGCGCTCTTCATTTTGGCTCGCGCGGCAGCGCAATTCCGTGTCATGTATCGGCGGCTGATGATCCGAAAGAGGCAAGGACCCCGCCATGTATCTTGCGATCATACTGTTGCTGATGCTTGTCCTGCCGCTGGGTTCGGTTGCCGCCGAAGCCCATTGGAGCGCGGACGCCAACGTCGTCTTCCTCGTCGGGAAATGGTTCGTCTTTTGGGGCGTCGGCCTGCGACTGCTCGTGGCAAGCCTGAAGCAGATCATCAACCCGGCCTTCACTGCGGAGACGATCTTCGGTGTCACCGATCACAAGGCGCAGGCATTGGTGCAGGAGATCGGCTTCGGCAATCTCTCGATCGGCATGCTTGGCATATTCAGCCTCTTCGAGCCGCGGTGGATTGTCCCGGCAGCGATCACCGCCTGCCTTTTCTACGGGCTCGCCGGTCTGAAGCATCTTCTCGAGCGGCCGAAAAACAGGTCGAGGAAGATCGCGATGTTCTCCGACCTGTGGCTCTTCTTCGTGCTCGCTTTTTATCTTTCCGCAGCGTTCTTTCAAAACGCCTGATAGTCCGTTACCTGGACGTGAGTGACACGACCGTCGTCGTTGAAGGTGATCGTCTCTTCGCCTTCCCGGACGAGTGGCTTGCCCGTCTTGCTGTGCGTTGCGCGAACGGACCACACGGCGCGGCCGGCATTCGGGCTGACCTTCTCGACCAGCGTGTTGATTGCCGTCTGGTCCGGGTAGTCCTCGAAATACTTGCGGAAGGCGACCATGATCTCAGCCCGCCCCGACAGGCTTCCGACCCCGTTCGAGACATAGGTCGCGTCGTCCGCGAAATAGTCCTCGATCATATCGAAGTCGAGCGCGTTGATCGCGCCGTGAAAACGTTTGATTTCCTCAACCGGATCGAATGCCATCGTCAGAGCCTCACGCCGCGCGCTGCAAGATCGGCGCGCAGCTTGTCGGCGCCGGTGAAGAGAACCGCATCCCAGCCGGCCGCCTTGGCGCCATCGACGTTGGGGGCGGAGTCATCGATGAAGATTGTCGCCGCCGGATTGAGGCCGAAGCTCTTGGCGTGTGTTTCGTAGATCGCAATGTCGGGCTTGATGAGACCGACGTCGCCGGAAACGGTAACGCCGCGCGGCTTCGTCAGGAACGGAAAGCGGACCTGCGCTTCGCGGAAGGTGTCGGAAGCGAAGTTCGTCAGCATCGTCACGTCCTGGCCATCGGCAATCAGGCCTTCCATGATGGTGACGCTGTCGTCGTAGGAGTGGGGGACCATCTCGTGCCAGTATTTGCGGAAGGCCCGGATATGCTCCTCGCGATCCGGATGAACCTCGATCAGCAGGGCTTCAGCTTCCTCCCAGGTGCGGCCGCGATCCTGCTCGACGTTCCAGTCATGAGTGCAGACATTCTCGAAAAACCACTTGCGTTCGGCCTCATCGGGAATGAGGCGGCTGAACGGAATATTCGGATCGTAATGGATGAGAACTTTTCCGATGTCGAAAACAATATGGTCGATGGGCATCGATTAATCCTTGGCATGTTTGAACGCGAGCGGGATAGCCGCGGTGATTGCTTTTTTCATGACGGTCGGCAGTGCCTGCGAGTCTAGATTTGTAACCGGCTCCCACCAACCGTTATCCACTTGAATTCGCGAGGGGATCGCGACGCGGTAGATCGAGAGCCTGAGCTCGAAATGGGTGAAGACGTGGGTGACGGTCCCGCAAGGCTCCCAGGCAGCCGGGAAAGGCGCAGCATCGGCCGAGCTTTCCCCGTCCTGCCGCGCCGTCCAATTGGTCGTCGGCACTTCCGTCATGCCGCCGAGCAGGCCGCTCTCGATGCGCCGCCGCAACAGAACGTCACCATCCGCGGTGACTGCAATAAAGGCTGCGCCCTGGCGGAGCGGCTTTTCCTTCTTGGCTGCCTTGACCGGAAAGCGCTCGGGATCGTGCAGGCGCAGCGCCTCGCAGGATCCCCTGAAGGGACAGAGCGAACAGGCGGGCCGCTTCGGCGTACAGATCGTGGCGCCGAGATCCATCATTGCCTGCGCAAAGTCGCCGGGCCGATCCTGCGGCGTCAGCAGAGCCACCTTCTGTTTCATCAATGGTTTGGCAGCGGGTAGGGGCGTAGCGATCGCGTAAAGGCGCGAGATCACCCGCTCGACGTTGCCATCCATCACGGCTGCCTGCCGGTTGAAGGCTATCGCCGCCACCGCGGCCGCCGTATAGTCCCCGATGCCGGGAAGCGACTTCAGCCCCTCCTCGGTATCTGGAAAGATGCCGTTATGATCGGACGCGACGGCCTCCGCGCATTTCTTGAGGTTGCGGGCGCGGGCGTAGTATCCAAGCCCGGCCCAGGCCGCCATAACGTCTTCGCTGGCGGCATCGGCGAGGTCACGCACGCTCGGCCAGCGTGCCAGGAAATTGGCGAAGTAGGGTTTCACCGCCGGCACCGTCGTCTGCTGCAGCATCACCTCGGAAAGCCAGACGTGATAGGGATCGGCCTTGATGCCGCGCGCCGCCATCGGCGGCGAGACGCGCCATGGCAGATCGCGATGGTGGCGGTCGTACCAGTCGAGAAGGGGCTTGGCGGCAGGCGCGTCCAGTGTCGTCGATGTCATCATTTGCCGTCGTGAGGGGAAGTGCCCTATACTTGGCGAAGCAATGCCGCGCGATCAAGGCAGTGGTGCCTGAACGCAGGGCGATCTGAAGGTTTCGATGAGTTATCCACGCAAAGGTGAAAAGCAGATCTCCGAATTGGCCAACGGGCTGATCGATCCCGTGCTGGCGCGCCGTGCCGGAATCAACACTGCGCTGCTTGGCTCGTGGGATGAAATCGCCGGTGCGGAGTTCGCCGATTGCACGCGTCCGGAAAAGATCGCCTGGGCGCGCGGCAACGACGAGGGCAGCTTTCGGCCCGGTGTGCTCACGATTGCCTGCGAGGGCGCCCGCGCGCTGTTCCTGACCCATGCGCAAGGCGAGTTGATCCAGCGCGTCAACAGCTTCTTCGGATTTGCCGCCGTCCACCAGATCCGTATCGTCCAGAAACCCGTCTATCCGGCGGTGAAGCGCTCCCGCACGCCTCCTCCCTTGAAGGGGGCGGCTGCGGCAAAGCTGGAGGATATGATGGAGGGGATCGAGGGCGATAAGCTGCGCGAAGCCGTGAAGCGGCTCGGCACGGCCGTGCTGGGCAAGCGCGGTCGCTAACGCCTTGCAAGTGTTGGCGCGGCAATTCTGTCCGCAATTTAATCGGGCTGTCCAACCAAGGTCACAATTCTTTGAAGAAAGTTCGCGAGCCGTGTCTTGTTCAGGACTTCGAGGCGCTATATCGGACTCACAGCCATTACTCTCATTTATGGGGACCTTCATGCCGATTTCTGAAATGCAACTGACGAAACGCCAGCTTCTGGGCGGCGTGGCTGCCGCGACCGCGACCCTGGCGGTTTTCAGTAGCGCGCATGCCGCTGTCGAAGTGCCTCAGCCCGATGGCGAGGTCGACATGGCCGCCGTGCTGAAGCCGGGCCCGCTGCCGGAAATGGTGCTTGGCAAGGAAGACGCCCCGGTAACGATCGTCGAATACATGTCGATGACCTGCCCGCACTGCGCTCACTTCCACACGACGACCTTCGACGCGATCAGGAAGAAGTATGTCGACACCGGTAAGGTCCGCTTCATCATCCGCGAATTCCCCTTTGATCCGCGCGCCGCTGCCGCCTTCATGCTGGCCCGCTGCAATCCGCAGAAGCCGGAAGAAATGAGCACGCCGGAACAGTATTTCGCGATGGTATCCATGCTCTTCAAGCAGCAGCAGACCTGGGCCGCTGCCGATGATGGCCGCGCTGCACTGCTGCAGATGGCCAAACTTGCTGGATTTACTGAGGATAGTTTCACGAAGTGCTTGACGAACCAGAAGCTGCTGGATGAAGTGAACGCAACGCGGGAACGAGGTTCCAAGGAGTTTGGCGTCAATGCCACGCCGACGTTCCTCATCAACGGCAAGCGCTTTTCTGGAGACATGACGGTTGACACCATGTCGGCCCTTATCGACAGCCTGCTCTAATCTGAACCGTATCCGATCGACGGGCGACGGCGGAAGCCGTACGCCCGTCTTTTGCTTTATCAGGCGCGGGGACGCGGCATGAAGTTCAACAAGCTTCGCGTCGTCGGCTTCAAGTCCTTCGTCGAACCCACCGAATTCATCATCGAGCGCGGACTGACCGGTATCGTCGGCCCGAACGGCTGTGGCAAGTCGAACCTCGTCGAAGCGCTGCGCTGGGTGATGGGCGAGAATTCCTACAAGAACATGCGCGCGTCCGGCATGGACGATGTCATCTTCTCCGGCTCCGGCAATCGTCCCGCCCGCAACACCGCTGAAGTAGCACTCTATCTCGACAATGCCGAGCGTACGGCGCCCGCTGCCTTCAACGACAGCGACGAGATCCAGGTCACGCGCCGCATCGAGCGGGAGCAGGGATCGATCTACCGCATCAACGGCAAGGAAAGCCGCGCCAAGGACGTGCAGCTTCTCTTTGCTGACGCCTCCACCGGCGCCCGTTCGCCGTCCATGGTCGGGCAAGGACGGATCGGCGAGTTGATCTCGGCAAAGCCGCAGGCCCGCCGCCAGTTGCTTGAAGAGGCAGCCGGCATATCTGGCCTGCATTCGCGCCGTCACGAAGCCGAGCTTCGCCTGCGTGCCGCCGAAAGCAATCTCGAACGTCTCGACGACGTGACTTCTCAACTGGAGAGCCAGATCGAGAGCCTGAAGCGTCAGGCCCGCCAGGCAAGCCGTTTCAAGTCGCTGTCCGCGGATATACGCGCCCGCGAGGCGCTGCTTCTGCACATCCGCTGGGTTCAGGCCAAGGAGGCCGAAGCCGAGGCCGATAGCGCGCTCAATCAGGCCACCGTCGTCGTCGCCGAAAAGGCGCAGATGCAGATGGAGGCCGCCAAGGTTCAGGGCATTACAAGCCTGAAGCTGCCGGAATTGCGGGACGCCGAAGCACGCGCCGCTGCCGCGTTGCAGCGCCTGCAGATCGCCAAGACCCAGCTCGAGGAGGATGCCAACCGCATCCTGCGCCGTCGTGACGAACTGACCCGCCGTCTTGCGCAGCTCGGCGAGGATATCCGCCGCGAGGAGCGGCTGGTTGCCGATAACGCCGAAATCCTGGCGCGGCTGGATGCCGAAGAGAGCGAGATCACTGAGATCCTTGCCGATTCCGGCCGTTTTGCCGAGGAGACACGCGAGGCCTTCGAGGAGGCTGCCGCAAAGCTCGCCGACAGTGAGCGCACTTTTACCGCGTTGACAGCCGAACGCGCCGAGGCTGCAGCCGGGCGCAACCAGCTCGAGCGCGCCATTCGCGACCTTGCCGATCGCAAGATGCGCCTTGAACGGCAGATGGATGAGGCCAACCGCGAGCTGTCGGCCATCGGGGAGAAGATTTCCAGCCTGCCCGATCCGGACGAGAAGCGGGACGTGGTCGAGGCGGGCGAGCAGGCTCTTGCCGAGGCGGAAGCCGCAATCCAGGGCGTCGAGCAGGCCTTGGCCGCTGCGCGCCAGACCGAGGCTCTTTCCCGATCGCCTGTCGATCAGGCGCGTGCGAAGCTGAACGCCATCGAAACGGAAGCCCGGACCATTTCGCGCATGCTGGCTGTCGGTGCCGCGGCAGGCGAATTTGCACCCGTTGCCGATGAACTTCGCGTCGATCGCGGCTTTGAGACGGCGCTCGGTGCGGCCCTTGGCGACGACATCGAATCCCCGCTCGATCCGAAGGCGCCGGTGCATTGGTCCGGCCATGGTGACGGTGCCGCCGACCCGGCATTGCCGGCTGGCGCGACGCCGCTGATCGACCATGTGCGCGCTCCTGCGGCACTGATGCGCCGCCTGAAGCAGATCGGCCTCGTCTCCGGTTCGGATGCGGCAACCCTGATGAGGGACCTCAAGCCAGGCCAACGCCTGGTGACCAAGGAGGGCGCCGTCTATCGATGGGACGGCCATGTCACCGGCGCGGATGCGCCGAGTGCGGCGGCACTCCGGCTGGCACAGAAGAACCGGCTCGCCGAACTGGAAAGCGAAGCCGCGCTTGCCCGCGACATACTTGATGAAGCGGAGGAACGCCTGGCGAGTGCGGCCTATGCCATCCGACTTCAGGAACAGCGCCTCGCCGAGGCGCGCGAGAAGAGCCGTATATCCGCGCGGCAACTCGCCGAGGCGCGCGAAGCGCTGGCAGCGGCCGAGCGGGCCTCTGGCGATCTCATCCGCCGCCGTGATGTCATTACAGAATCTGTCAGCCAGCTTCAGATCCAGCTTGAAGATCTCTCGATCCAGGAAGAGAACGCCCGGATCGAGTTGGAAGACGCCCCTGATTTGACGGCGATCGACGTACGGCTTCGAGCGCAGCAGGCGGAAGTCGCGACCGATCGTGGCGCACTTGCAGAAGCGCGGGCACGCCATGAAAGCCTGAACCGCGAGAACGAAGCCCGTCAGCGCCGCATCATTGCCATCGGGCAGGAGCGCGAGACCTGGCGCCAGCGCGCTGCCAGTGCCGAGGACCACATCGCGACACTTCGCGACCGCGAGGAGGAGGCGCGGGAGGAAGCGTCTGAGCTCGAAATGGCGCCCGATGAGTTCGACGACAAGCGCCGCGCGCTCTTGACCGAACTCCAGAAGGCCGAGGAAGCACGTCGCCACGCGGCCGATGTGCTTGCTGAAGCCGAGCTCGTCCAGCGTGACGCCGACCGCAAGGCGGCGACAGCGCTTTCCGAACTCGCCGAAAGCCGCGAGCGCCGCGGTCGCGCCGAAGAGCGGCTGGTCTCGGCGCGCGAAAAGCGACAGGAAACCGAGGCTCGAATTCGTGAGGCGCTAAACGTTGCGCCGCACGAGGCGCTTCGGCTTGCCGGACTTGAGTCGCTGCAGGCAGCACCCGATCTTCGCGAGGTCGAGCGCGAACTCGAACGCCTCAAGATGGAGCGCGAGCGCCTTGGCGCCGTGAACCTGCGCGCCGAGGAAGAACAGAAGGAACTGAGCGGGAAGCTCGAGGCGCTGATCAAGGAACGCGACGACGTGATCGATGCGATCCGCAAGTTGCGTGGCGCGATCCAGAGCCTCAATCGCGAGGGTCGCGAGCGCCTGCTCGCCGCGTTCGACGTGGTCAACGGCCAGTTCCAGCGCCTTTTCACCCATCTTTTCGGCGGAGGAACGGCCGAACTGCAACTGATCGAATCCGATGATCCGCTCGAGGCAGGCCTGGAAATTCTCGCCCGTCCGCCGGGCAAGAAGCCGCAGACGATGACGCTCCTTTCGGGCGGCGAGCAGGCGCTGACGGCAATGGCACTGATCTTTGCCGTCTTCCTGACCAATCCGGCCCCGATCTGCGTGCTGGACGAAGTGGACGCCCCGCTCGATGACCACAATGTCGAGCGCTATTGCAACCTGATGGACGAAATGGCCGCCTCCACCGAGACGCGTTTCGTCATCATCACACATAATCCGATCACCATGGCGCGCATGAACAGGCTGTTCGGCGTGACGATGGCGGAGCAGGGGGTATCGCAGCTCGTGTCGGTCGATCTTCAGACCGCCGAACAACTGCGCGAGATTGCCTGAGCCAAAGGCTGGGAAAAGCCCAAAAAAAGTCTGCCAGAATGGGCTGACTCCACCATTCAGGTAATGTTTTCCTACCGATCTTGTATTAGAGATTGCTTCATGGTGTCGCCGAATTACCGCGAAAAGGTATCGGCTGCATGGTTTCCTGCGCGACGCGCTCGGAGCAATATGGTTTTGGCTCTGACAGTCCGTATGGACGGAACCCCCCGTCCGGTTTTCCTGGCTGGACGGACATAAGGCTTTGCGGGACTTTGTTGCAGTCCCGCAAAGCTTTTTCTCCCCTCAATCGCTTCAGTCTGTCGCAGTTATTGTGCGCCGCAACATTTCGGCCGCATTTGTCGATTTTCATTTCAACACCAAGGGATTAAGTTGATCCGGATTTGGTGTTGGGGGGAATATGACCAAGTGGGTCTATACATTTGGCAATGGTCAGGCAGAGGGTAGTGCCCTTGAGGGCGAGCGTTTGGGCGGCAAAGGCGCAAACCTCGCGGAAATGTGCAACCTGGGTCTGCCTGTCCCTCCTGGTCTGACGATCATCGCCGGCGCCTGCTCTGCCTACTACAAGAACGGACGGCAGATTGCAGAAGAGCTGAAGGCACAGGTCCGCGCGGGCATTCAAGGGATCGAAGAAATTACCGGCCGGCGGTTCGGCGCGGGCGATCGGCCGCTGCTCTTGTCCGTGCGCTCGGGAGCGCGCGTTTCGATGCCGGGGATGATGGACACCGTCCTCAATCTCGGCCTCAACGATGAAACCGTACAAGCGCTCGGCCACGATGCCGGCGACGCACGGTTCGCCTGGGATAGCTACCGCCGTTTCATCCAGATGTATGCCGACGTCGTCATGCGTCTCGATCACGAGGTGTTCGAGGAGATCCTCGAGGACGAGAAGGCGCGGCTCGGCTATGAGTTTGATACCGAACTGACCGCCAACGAATGGCAGCACGTGGTCTCGCTCTACAAGAGCCTGATTGAGGAGGAGCTGGGCGAGGAGTTTCCTCAAGATCCCGAGGTGCAGCTATGGGGCGCTGTAGGCGCCGTCTTCGCCAGCTGGATGAGCGTCCGCGCAGTCACCTATCGCCAGCTTCACAATATTCCCGAAGGCTGGGGCACGGCGGTCAACATCCAGGCGATGGTCTTCGGAAACCACGGTAATTCGTCCGCGACCGGTGTTGCCTTCACGCGCAATCCGTCGACGGGCAATAAATCGCTCTATGGCGAATTCCTCGTCAATGCGCAGGGCGAGGATGTGGTTGCCGGCATCCGCACGCCGCAGAGCATTACCGAGGAGGGACGCATCAGCTCCGGTTCCGAACGACCGTCGATGGAAAAGCTGATGCCGGATGCCTTCAAGGAGCTGTCAGGCATCTGTTCCGAGCTTGAAACGCATTATCGCGAGATGCAGGACATCGAGTTCACCATCGAGCGCGGAAAGCTCTGGATGCTGCAGACCCGCGCGGGCAAGCGCTCGACGCGCGCTGCGATGAAGATCGCCGTCGACATGGTAGATGAGAAACTCATCACCGAAGAAGAAGCGGTGCTTCGCATCGAACCTTCGTCACTGGACCAGCTCCTGCACCCGACGATTGACCCGCGTGTTACCCGCGAGATCATCGGCACCGGCCTGCCGGCCTCGCCCGGCGCGGCGACCGGCGAGATCGTCTTCACCGCCGAGGAGGCCGTGACAGCGTCCGAGGAGGGGCGCAAGGTTATCCTGCTGCGTGTCGAGACCAGTCCAGAAGACATCCACGGCATGCACGCGGCCGAGGGCATTCTGACGACACGTGGCGGCATGACCAGCCATGCCGCCGTTGTCGCACGCGGCATGGGCATCCCCTGCGTGGTCGGCGCTGGTGGCATGCGCATCGACGCCCGCAACGAGCGGCTGATCGGCGTCGGCGTCACGCTGAAGAAGGGCGACGTCATCACCATCGACGGTTCGGCCGGGCAGGTGTTGAAGGGTGACGTGCAGATGATCCAGCCGGAGCTCTCCGGCGATTTCGGGCGCATCATGCAATGGGCCGATCGGGCGCGGCGCATGACCGTGCGCACCAATGCCGATACGCCGGCTGATGCGCGCGCGGCTCGCTCCTTCGGTGCCGAGGGCATCGGCCTTTGCCGCACCGAGCACATGTTCTTCGAGGGCGACCGCATTCATCTGATGCGCGAGATGATCCTGGCGGAGGATGAAACCGGCCGCCGCGCCGCTCTCGATAGCCTGCTGCCGGTCCAGCGCCACGATTTCACCAGCCTGTTCAACGTCATGCACGGCCTGCCGGTGACGATCCGTCTGCTCGATCCGCCGCTGCACGAATTCCTGCCGAAGACGGACGAGGAGATCGCCGACGTTTCCGCCGCAATGGGCATGGACGCTGCAGCACTGCGCCAGCGCGTCGATGCGCTGCATGAGTTCAATCCGATGCTCGGCCATCGCGGCTGCCGACTGGCGATTTCCTACCCTGAAATTGTCGAGATGCAGGCGCGCGCCATTTTCGAGGCGGCGGTCGCGGCAGCCCATGAAACGGGTGCTGCCGTCGTGCCCGAGATCATGGTGCCCCTGGTTGGGTTGCGCTCCGAGCTGGACTACGTCAAGGAGCGCATCGACGCCATCGCCGGGGACGTCATGGCGGAGGCCGGCATGCGGATCGACTACCTGGTCGGCACGATGATCGAACTGCCGCGTGCAGCCCTCAGGGCCCATATCATCGCCGAAGCGGCGGAGTTCTTCTCCTTCGGCACCAACGACCTGACGCAGACAACCTTCGGCATCTCGCGCGACGATGCATCCGCCTTTATTCCGACCTATCAGCGCAAGGGGATCATCGAGCACGATCCCTTCATTTCGCTGGATTTCGACGGTGTCGGGGAGTTGATCCGCATTGCCGCCGAACGCGGTCGGCGCACGCGCAATGACATGAAGCTCGGGATTTGCGGCGAACATGGCGGCGATCCGGTATCCATCCATTTCTGCGAGGAAATCGGATTGGACTACGTGTCCTGTTCACCCTTCCGCGTGCCGATTGCCCGGCTTGCCGCCGCGCAGGCGGTGATTACCAATGGCGCCCGTATCCGCGACCGTAGTAAGGACGGTCGAGATCATAGGACATCTGCAACATGAGCATATCGCTGTCGTAACGCGCCTGGGCACGGCGATAGAGATCGATGCGCTGCATGCAGGTCGCGAAGCCCTCCGTGCCGCGCCGGAAGCCATAGCGTAAGCATTGAGCCTCGTCGGCGGCGCGCCGCTCTTCCGGCGTCATTGTTTGGCAGGCCGAGAGGCCGATTGATAGCGCGGCAAGCGCGAGAGCTAAAACGAGCGTACGCATCGACATGTCTCTGCAATCAAAACTCTGCGCCATCAGATGACGCCAATCGGCGGTTACAGTCAACCAAAAGAATAACTTAGGCCGAAGCGGTGCGCTTGCATCGCTGCTTTCAACGCCTGTGGCCTTCCGTCTGTGGAGGATCGTCTGTAAGAAGACGGCTCGGACGACATTGGAAGATAAACATGGCACTACGCGATCGATTCTCGAAGAAACTGACCTGCCCGCAATGCGGCAACGCCGGCTTTGCGGAAGCGTCCGAGACGGATGATCCGAAGCGCAAGCATCCGGGCTTTAGCGTCGATCATCTACCGCGCGGCTTCTTCATCCAGCGCGCGTCCAACCATCAGGAAACGTCCATGATCAAGTGTGAGTGCGGGCGCAAATTCCCGTTCCGCAGCCTGGCTGAAGCAGCGGCGCAACGCGATTAGAGCCGAAAGGCTCTAGGTCAGAACCGTTCAAGAACCTTGATGAAGGCGTCGGCGAAGCGGATGAGGTGGGCCGTCGCAGGATCCGGCGCTTCCATGCGGATTTCCGTGCCGCTGTGATCCAGCACGGCAAGAACGACACGCATCTGTTCGCTCATGGACGGGATGCGCAGCACTGCAATGCGCTTGCAATCGTCCATCAATCCCTCGGCGGGAAGATCAAACAGGAATTCTCCGCCAGCCTTGGCGGATGCTACGCGGACGGTTTCGCAGAAGTCGGATTTGCCATCGTATCCGTCGAGCGACAATTCCAGTTCCAGAAGCTCTATCGGCAGAAGCGGATCTGCATGATCGGCTGCGCCCAGCGTCGGCGACTGGGTTCCCGATGCGGGCTCCGGTGCAATCATTGCCCTTCTCCTGTTGGTCGGTTGCGACCCAAACCATACAACTGCAAATCAAGGAATATCAGAAAATGCTTACGCACGCCATTGTCGTCTTCCCCGTGGATTGCGCCCATCGGAATGACACAACAGTTTCAATTTAGGCGAATCTTGCACTAAACAAGTGGAGGGCGATTTTGCGCGTTCATGCGGGACGCGCCGCTTGCGAGTAACCGGTAAGTTTGATGGCAATCCGTTTCGACCGCCCTGTTTCAAATGCTGCCCGCTTCTCGCGGCGCTTCGCAGCGTTTGCCCTGGTTCTCTGCCTTGCGGCTCTGGTTGGTCATCGCTTCGCCGGCCTTTCTACGCCATACCTTGTGCTGGTTCTGCTCGTCTCCGCGGGCTTCGCGCTGCTTGGGACCTTGCTTGCCGTTGCCGGGCTGCGCAGCCTCTGGCTGACGGGTGCCGAAGGCGGGCTCGATGCCTTGAAAGCCTTGATTTATGTGGCCCTTCCGCTCGCCATCGGCGGGATTGCCGCCGAACGCTATTTCGCGCTGCCGGCGATCTACGACGTGTCAACCGATATCGTCTCGGCGCCGGACTGGCTGAAGACGCCGAACGCAGATCAGATCTGGCTGAAGCGAGAGCCGGCGGTCACGCCTGAGGACCGCGAAAAGCAGCTCGAAGCCTACCCGGAACTCACAGGCCGTCGCTACGACGGCGCTATCGACCGCGTGCTCGAAGCCGTCAAGAAGGTCGCCAAGGAGAATGGCATCCGCATTACCCGCGCCGACGGTGACAGCGAGCCAAGCCCCGATCTCGAGAAGCGACCGGCGAAGCCGCAGCCAGATGACGCCGCGGTTGCTGAGGCGCCAGAAGCCGTGCCGGTCCCGACGCCACGGCCCTACGACGACGACGTTGCGCAGCTGATTCGCCGGGCCAATGGCGTAACGCTGCAGGGCGAAACCCGCACCTTGGTTCTCGGCCTGCGTTTCGACATCGTCATCCGCTTGCGGGAGGAAGCGGAAACCACCTTCGTCGACGTCAGGGTCGCCTCGCGCTACGGCCCCCATGATCTCGGCCTCAGCGCCGATATCGCGGAGAACTACCTCAAGGCGCTCGATTCCGAATTGCTCGGCATCGCTGGCAGCTAGCCTCGTTCGCCTCAATATCTGCCATCGAAGACGATGACAGGCTTGTCGTCGGCAAATACAGGCGCCGACGTAAGCTATTTCCGTGTTGCAGGTCGGTAGGAGCCGAAAAGGGCAGGCGGTCCATCCGTTTCGATCTCACCCCGCTCCACCAGATCCTCGATATGGGCAAGAACCGAAAGCGCGGCAGCGCCATGCAGGCGCGGATCCGTCTCGCGATAGATCACCTTCACCATGTCGGGGATGTTCGTATCGCCAGCGCGGATGCGGCCGAGCACGGCGCGTTCGCGCATCCGCCGATGCGTCTTCAGGGCTCGCATGAAAGAGATCGGCTTGCGGACGGGGCCGCCATGTCCGGGAAGCAGCAGGCGGTCGTGCCTCTCGATCAGCTTGTCGAGGGAGGCCATGTAGTCGGCCATCGAGCCATCGGGCGGCGCGACGATGGAGGTAGCCCACCCCATGACATGATCGGCGGAAAACAGGATCCCGGTTCCCTCGAGCGCGAAGGCCGCGTGATTGGCGGTATGCCCGGGCGTCAACACGCCCGTCAGCCCCCAGCCGTCGCCCTCGATCGTCTCGCCGTCGCCGATTGTGACGTCGGGCCGGAATTCCAGGTCCGAGCTTTCGGCGAAGGGATTGATCTCGCCCTGATGCAGTGGCCGGGCAGCGCGGTGTGGTCCCTCGGCGACGATCCGCGCCCCGGTCGCCGCCTGCAGGCGCCGAGACAGCGGGGAGTGGTCGCGATGGGTATGACTGATGAAGATATGGGTGACCTCGCGTCCATCGAGCGCTGCCATCAATGCCTGCAAGTGTGCCTCGTCCTCCGGCCCAGGATCGATGACCGCCACGGAGCGATCCCCGACGATGTAGCTGTTCGTGCCGTGAAACGTGAAGGCGCTCGGATTGTTGACCGTAATGCGCTGCACGTCTGAGGCAACAGGCACGGCCTGGCCATAGGCGGGCTCGAAGGCCAAATTGAACTCGGGACTTGCCATTTACTTGTATTCGATCTCGATGAAGGACATCGGCTGATCGCCGGCATTGACGACATTGTGCTCGATTCCGGCGTCGCGGCGGTAGGCAGCGCCCTTGGCAATATCGACCCTGCGGCTGCCGTCCTTTTCCTCCAGCAGGAACTGGCAATCGGTCATCGGCACGACGACATAGCCCATCCCATGTGTATGGATGCCCGTATCGGCTCCCGGCTCGAAGTCCCAGCGCGTGATCCGAACCACGGCATCGTCGAGCAGCAGCGTTGCGAGGGCAGGCGGGCGGGCGCGGTACTGGCTCATCGTTACTCCATCGTCCTGGACGGCTGACGCGAGACCTAGCATGGTGACGCAAAATGCGCACAGAAATATGCAATGGCCCGAAACTTAATGATTGTGACGTCAAGCGAGCTTTGCTAAGCAGGCGTCGATTTGGCAAGCGGGTCTCCGCTTTCAAGCTCTGGTGGGGCGTCGCCAAGCGGTAAGGCACCGGTTTTTGGTACCGGCATTCCCAGGTTCGAATCCTGGCGCCCCAGCCATTGAATTCCAGCAATGATGAAGTCTTTTTGCCGCAGTGTCAGCCGCGAACGGAGGCCTCGCAGCAGCTCAGAACGCTCGATATGGAAAAAGGCGACCGATGGGCCGCCTTTCAAACACTTGCTTGCCGTCTCTTACTGCGCGGGCTGCGCCGGCGCCAGGAACTCGGCGCAATAGGACGGGCCGTTCACGCCCGGGATATCGCCGACGACATGGATGCTGCGGATCGTGTAATCGGCGTTGGTGACGATTTCGGCCTGGCAGCGGAAATACTGCGTGCGGGCCGCCGAAATCTGCTTGCCGCGCTTGCCATCTGCACCTTCTGCGTATTTCGCCGGGATGCGGACCGTCTTGTAGCCGCCCTTCCAGGTGTAGGTGACGCCGCCGCCGTTCTCGACATCGTTGATCGGCGGGCCGAATGCGGCAAAGAACTTGCCGGCCGACTGGCCAACCCAGCGGCTGGAGATCGGATCTGCGGAGGTCGGAATCGTCGTGCAGCCGGCAAGCGCAATGGCAAGCCCAGCCGCGGCAAAGGTGCGGAGTTTCATTCTATCGTCCTTGAAAAGTTGTCGCGCATTCGACGGCGGGAATCGCTGGTCTGCAGCGGTTTCCGCTTGTCCCGCCGAGGGCTTTAACGCGGAACCCGGCAAAAGAAAATCGGCCCGCCTTGGCAATCGCAAAATTTGCCGCAAGTGTGTCATTTTGCTCCACTTAGTGCTCTCAGGAGGTGCGCCGGCCCTGTCGGCAAAAAATGCGCCGGCTTTTGAATTTTGGTGCTTGCGCAACGAGATGGGCCGGTCTATAGAGGCGCCGCTGGTCACGGAGTGTAGCGCAGTCTGGTAGCGCACCACGTTCGGGACGTGGGGGTCGAGTGTTCGAATCACTCCACTCCGACCAGCCGAAACCCCTGCTCTGCAGGGGTTTTTCATTTGTGCCAATGGACGCACAAAAACCTCACCGACAGATTCAGCAATTGATTGGAATTCCAATCCGTCGGAAAGCCGTCGGCGGCTACAAATTCTCGACTGTGGTTCGCTTAAGCCGACGGCGAAGACAAACGCGCCGCCGCCGCCGACTCGCGGAAAGAGCAACTCGAAATGCCGTCATCTCTGTTGGCTGGACAGGTGGGAGGTTGGGCGGCGATTTGGGGACGAGTGATAATTGAAACGCTGATGCCGAAGCTCCGTTGTACGAGCTGTGGAAATGTGGGGTGCATCTCCAGTGGATCTTGGCTCTTTACTTTGTGTCCATCCGAATTACGCGTCCGGAAGCCGTAACTGTGCATTCTAGAGTGTAATGTCGGGTGGCGATCGTCAGAAGCCAGGTGGGACCGGTCCGCTCGGCTGCCTTGACGACGTTCGTTCCCTCTCGAGGGCTCTGATATCGATCGGCCCGTCGGCTGCACGCGCGCAAAGCGCGAGCCGGAACGTTGCTCAAGTCCGGCGATCCGGCGGAAGCTTCGCCGCATGCAGACGGCTTCAATTGATCGATACGCGAGTAGCGGCCAAACGACACGCGTACATCGACACACGTGCCCGTCTTGTCGTTCCACCAAGTGCTGCTCCTGACGTGTCGGTAGCCACGGGCTTGCATCTTGGACGCAGCGTCCGTCGCGCGAGTACCGACGAGATCGACGATATCACTGGGCGCGGCGGCGAAAGCAAAAATAGAAAACGAGCAAAAGATGGCCGCAAGGCCGACTATCCTCTTCACGAAATCCTCCTTGAAACGAGCCTCTGAAGACCATCGCTTTGCCATCCGCGGTCAAGCGGGTGCCTGGAACAGTAGCCGCAATAGTCGGTAGAGAACATGTCTTCTGGGTGGAGCGGACCACAAACGAGACCAACGGTTAAGTACGCAACAGTAAATTTACGGCTCGTGAAGATCCACGATATCTCGGGATTTCTCGGGACGAGCCTGGGAGTCCTAGAGCGGTCTACGGCAAACACCGGATCCGCCATCAAAAGGAATTGACTTGGCTGTCACTAAGGGCCGGGTCGGGCGGGAGGTTTTCGATGTCCAGCCGAAAAGCCGCGGAGGCGGGCTTTTTTCTTACGCCGCCATTTAGCTTCCTTGCTGTGAACAACACAACTACAGCCTCTGGAACATTCAGCCGAAAGGTCGCATCGGCGTCGCTGTCGCAAACGGAGGCTTAGATGTCGTATTTCGGTATCCATAAAAATAAGCGAGAACTAAAGTACGCAGCTTCACATAAAGATATATCAGACAAGCGCGCTTCGGCGGGCG
>Ga0102593_1001874_pt1 | contig 18289 bp, 15 predicted proteins | sample AraplaCol_mMS_r2_2_FD_76862 | JGI IMG/M metagenome (GOLD analysis project Ga0102593, IMG submission 76862) | Arabidopsis root microbial communities from North Carolina, USA - plate scrape MF_Col_mMS_r2 (SPADES assembly) (version 2) | ecosystem: Host-associated > Plants > Roots > Endosphere...
AACTCGGTCCCGACCAGTTCGAGATCGTCACCCCGGCATTCTCGATCCGCGCGGACCCCCCGGTCGCCGTCGTTGACGGCAACGTCGACAAGAAGGGCACCCGCAAGCTCGCTGAAGCCTATCTGAATTATCTCTATTCGGACGAAGGCCAGAAGATTGCTGCCAAGCACTTCTACCGGCCGATCAAGCCCGAAGCTGCCGACAAGGCAGACATTGCGCGCTTCCCGAACCTGAAGCTGGCGACAATCGATGATTTCGGCGGCTGGAAGGACGCGCAGCCGAAATTCTTCGGCGATGGCGGCGTATTTGACCAAATCTACAAGCCGGCACAATAATACGTCGCATGAAAGCATATAGCCCCACGCGGTGGCGGTTCAGACGGCCGAGCGTCATTCCAGGCTTTGGAATGGCGCTCGGCCTTACCTTGACCTGGCTCACCCTTCTGATCCTCATTCCGCTTTCGGGCCTTGCCTGGCGGTCGAGCGAGCTCGGCTGGACAAAATTCCTGGCCATCGCCTTCGATCCGCGAACGCTGAGTGCTCTTCGCATCAGCTTTGGAACCGCCTTCGCAGCCGCCTGCCTCAATGCCGCCTTCGGCGTCGTTCTGGCCTGGGTGCTCGTGCGCTACCGCTTCCCTGGCAAACGCATCATAGATGCCATGGTCGATTTGCCGTTTGCATTGCCGACCGCCGTGGCCGGTATTGCGCTCGCAACGCTTTATGCGCCGAATGGCTGGATCGGCCAGTTCCTGACACCACTCGGCATCAAGATCGCCTTCACGCCACTTGGTATCGTCATTGCCCTGGTCTTCGTCGGCCTTCCCTTCGTCGTGCGGACGGTCCAGCCCGTCATGGAGGAGATCGACAAGGAGGTGGAAGAAGCTGCCGCAACGCTTGGCGCCACGCGCCTGCAGACGATCTTCCGCGTTTTGCTGCCGGGCCTCGCCCCACCTGTCCTAACGGGTTTTGCGCTCGCCTTCGCCCGCGGCGTCGGCGAATATGGCTCGGTGATCTTTATTGCCGGCAATCTTCCGTTCCGGTCGGAGATTGCGCCGCTTCTGATCGTCATCAAGCTCGAAGAATACAATTATGCAGCTGCGACGGGCATCGCGGCCGTGATGCTGGTCATCTCGTTTGCCATGTTGCTGATCATCAACCTCATCCAGAGCTGGAGCAGACGGAGATATGGTTATGGCACTTGATACCGTCGCTCCGACAAAGGTGCGCTCCGCCGTTACCGAGCACCGGTTCGCGCGGTGGACGCTGATCCTTGTCTCTCTCACTTTCCTGACGCTGATCCTGCTTCTGCCCCTGGCAGCCGTTTTCGTCGAAGCCTTCCGCAAGGGCGCCGGACCGTTCCTCGAGGCGCTCCAGGACGAGGAGACCTTTTCCGCCATTCGCCTGACCCTCATCGTCGCGGGTGTCAGCGTGCCTCTCAACCTGTCTTTTGGAGTGGCGGCCGCCTGGGCGATTGCCAAGTTCGAGTTCAAGGGCAAGGCTCTTCTGACAACGTTGATCGACCTGCCCTTTTCGGTCTCGCCGGTCATTTCGGGCCTGGTCTTCGTCCTGTTGCTTGGTGCCAATACCTATCTTGGTCATTGGCTGAGCGCCTACAACATCAAGATCCTGTTTGCCGTTCCGGGGCTCATTCTCGCGACCATGTTCGTCACCTTTCCCTTCGTGGCGCGCGAGCTGATCCCCCTGATGCAGGAACAGGGGACGGGTGACGAAGAGGCGGCGATATCGCTCGGGGCCAGTGGCTGGCAGACCTTCTGGCATGTGACCTTGCCGAACATCAAATGGGGTCTGCTCTACGGCGTGCTGCTCTGCAACGCCCGCGCCATGGGTGAGTTCGGCGCCGTTTCTGTGGTCTCCGGTCACATCCGGGGACAGACGAACACCATGCCGCTGCAGGTGGAAATTCTCTATAACGAGTACAATTTCACCGGCGCGTTCGCCGTCGCCACCCTGCTTGCCTTGCTTGCGCTCGTGACCCTTGTTTTAAAGACGCTGCTCGAGATGCGATACAGTGAAGAAATCGCCGCCAGCCGACGGCACTGAAGGAATTAGAATGGAAGTTCGCGTACAAAACCTGCGCAAGGAATTCGACCGTTTTCCGGCGCTGCACGACGTCTCGCTCGACATACATTCCGGTGAACTTATTGCGCTGCTCGGACCGTCCGGTTCTGGCAAGACGACCTTGCTGCGTCTTATTGCCGGTCTCGAGAACCCGACAGAAGGGTCGATCTATTTCGGCGACGAGGATGCATCGAAAAAGACCGTGCAGCAGCGCAATATCGGCTTCGTGTTCCAGCATTATGCCCTCTTCCGGCATATGACCGTGCTCGACAATGTCTCCTTCGGCCTGAAAGTGCGCGATGGTAAGCGGCGTCCGCCCAAGGCTGAGATCCGCAGGCGGGCTCTGGAGCTTCTCGACCTCGTTCAGCTCTCCGGCCTGGAGAAGCGCTATCCGGCCCAGCTTTCCGGCGGCCAGCGTCAGCGCGTGGCGCTTGCACGCGCCATGGCGGTTGAGCCGAACGTGCTTCTGCTTGACGAGCCCTTCGGCGCGCTCGACGCCCAGGTGCGCAAGGACCTGCGCAAATGGCTGCGCGAGATCCATGATCGCACCGGCCACACCACCGTCTTCGTCACGCACGACCAGGACGAGGCAATGGAGCTTGCCGACCGCGTGGTCGTCATGAGCCAGGGCGCGATCGAGCAGATCGGAACACCCGACGAGGTATACGACAACCCAAACTCGCCCTTCGTCTTTGGCTTTGTCGGACAGTCGAACTGTCTCGACGTGCGGGTCAATGGCGGCGAGATCTGGTTCGAGGATCGGCCGCTCGGGCTCAAGGTCGAGAGCGAAGCGGATGGAGACGCCCAGCTTTACTTCCGGCCGCACGATATCGAGTTGCGGGACGGCTGCGGCGGCTGCATCGCCGGTCTGCTGACGACAAGCCGACGCGTTGCCGGCACGCGCCACATCGAGGTCGACATCGGCAAGGGACATCCGCCCATCGAACTCGAACTGTCGCCTTCGCAGGCAGGGGCGCTCGATCGGACGCGGATCGCCTTCAGACCGACACGGTGGAAGTTGTTCCGGCCAGTTTCATAGTGACGGTCCACGCGGTCGATAGCGGTACGAATCAGCATGCCACGCGGGCCGATTTCGGTGGTTGCATCCGCCTGGCGGTCATTACCGGCGATGGAAGATCTGTTTGTTTTCGGTGGATGGTAGGAGTGCGAATCAGCCTGTGCAGCCGGGCAAAAGGCGGCCAAATCAAATTGTGATACTAATTGGGTTTGAAATTTACCTGAAACGCAGGTAAAAAAGCGATCACTTAATCGAGAAGGGCTTACTACTCTATATAGGGGGCACCTGACATTGAGGGCGCATATATCGTTGGGAAAATCTCTCGCCGGGATTTTGCTCGCGGGCGTGGCTGCTGCAGGCTGCACGACCGCACAGCAACCGGCTTCGAAGGTGGTGAGCGAAGCCACCAAGCCCAGGAATGCGGCGCACGCGGCGCAATCATCCAAAGTTACCTTCAATTATACGGCCAAGGATCGCGATTGCCTGAAGCGGGCAATGTACTTCGAATCCGAGCATTCTGATCGCGACGGCTACATGGCGGTCGGAACCGTGGTCATGAACCGTCTGACGTCGGGCGCCTATCCCGATTCAATCTGCGGTGTTGTTGCCCAACAGAGGCAGTTTGCACCTGGCGTGATGACGCGCGAAGTCGAGCCTGTGGCCGAGATTGAACTGGCAGACGCCGCTGACGCAATCTTGCGTGGCGAACGGCATCCGGGTGTCAAGGACGCGATGTTCTTTCACACGGACGGTCTGTCGTTTCCATATCGCAACATGCACTACGTGACAATTGCCGGCGGCAATGCGTTCTACGAGAAGCGTGGCCGGGACGGCGAGCTGCAGACGCCAGCACCCTTGCCCGCATATGAAGTCGCAATGAACTATCTGCCGGGCCGCAGCAGGATGCCGGCGCAGTTCGAAGCGCTTGTTCCGACGACGGTCCCTGTGCCGATCCCGATGCCCGGAACGGTGGCGACCTTGGGAACGGAACCGGCTCCTCCGGCACCGACGGAAGCTGTCGTGCCTGTCAGCACCGACGCGGTGATACCAGTCGCCATTCCGACGCCGAGGCCGGACCTCGATAACGCCGTTCTGCGCGGCAGCCTCGCCCACGGCTGAGGCTGTTCGCCCTACTTCGCCCTGGTTCCATCGGCATCGAAGACGTGCAGATGCTGCGCGGGGAACGAGACGTTGATTGTCGGGCCGGATGTCAACGCGGCCCGGTCGAGCGTGAAGATCTTGAATGGCAGGCCGTGCAGCGACAGGTGCAGGATGATGCCGAAACCGGTCGGCTCGACCAATTCGACGTTCGCGTTCAGACCGCCCTCGCTGGCAATCACAACATGCTCCGGACGAATGCCGAGCGTCACTTTAGCACCGTTTGTCAGCGATAGCGGCGCAGCGAGCGGGACAACTGTTCCGTCCTTCAGGCGGACCCCGCCGTCTATGTAGGTCGCGTGCAGGAAATTCATGCCTGGCGAGCCGATGAAGCCGGCGACGAAGAGGTTGGCAGGAGTATCGTAGAGTTCGAGCGGGCTGCCGACCTGCTGCACGACACCGCCATGCATGGCAACGATCCTGTCAGCGAGCGTCATCGCCTCGATCTGATCGTGGGTGACATAGATCGAGGTCGCCTTCAGGTCGCCATGCAGTTTCTTGATTTCCGCGCGCATCTGTTCGCGCAGGCGCGCGTCGAGGTTCGACAGCGGCTCATCGAAGAGGAAGGCTTTCGGCTGGCGCACGATGGCACGGCCCATGGCGACGCGCTGGCGCTGGCCGCCCGAAAGCGCCTTCGGCCGGCGTTCGAGCAGCGGGTCGAGGCCGAGCTTGGAGGCGGCAGCACCGACGGCGCTGGCGATCTTTTCCTTGGCGGTTTTGCGAAGCTTCAGGCTGTAGCTCATGTTGCCGGCGACATTCATGTGTGGATAGAGCGCGTAGGACTGGAACACCATGGCGATGTCGCGGTCCTTCGGATGCAGCTCGTTGACACGATTGCCGGCAATGCGGATCTCGCCGCCGGTAACGTCCTCGAGGCCAGCGATCATGCGCAGCAGGGTGGACTTGCCGCAGCCCGACGGGCCGACAAGCACGACGAACTCGCCGTCCTTGATCCTGAGGTCGACGTCATGCAGCACTTTGACGGGGCCATAGGCCTTCTTGACGTTCTGGATATCGATCGATGCCATTTTGATTAACCCTTGACCGCGCCGGCCGTCAGGCCCTGGACGAGATAACGCTGGATGAGCAGGAAGAAGAGACCGGCCGGGATGAGCGCGAGCACGCCCGCCGCCATCATCTGCCCGAAATCCACGGAGAATTTGGAAACGAAGGTCAAAAGTCCGACCGGGAAGGTCGCCGCGTCGTTGCCGTTGATCAGCATGAGGGCAAAGAGCAGTTCGCTCCACGCAGCGGTGAAGACGAAGCCGAGCGTTGCGGCGATGCCGGGCAGCGTCAGCGGCAGGATGATCTGCCGGAAGGCCGTAAACTGCGTTGCGCCGTCAATCATCGCCGCCTCCTCGAGATCCTTCGGAATACCGTCGAAGAACGACTGCATCAGGAAGGTAGCAAAGGGCACGTTGAAGGCCGTGTAGACGACGACGAGACCGGTGAGGCTGTTTGTCAGGTGCAGTGGCGTCAGGATCTTGAAGATCGGCGCAACCAGCATGACAAGCGGGAACATCTGCGTCAGCAGCATCAAGGCGACGATCCAGTATTTCGCCCGGAAGTTGAAGCGCGACAGCGCATAGCCCGAAAGCGAAGCGCAGATTGTCACGACGACGGCGGTCGAGGCCGAGACGATCAGGCTGTTCTTGAAGAAGGTCGGGAAGGCACTGTGCTGGATGACGAAGGCATAATGCTCAAAGGTCGTCCGCGAAGGCCACATCCGGACGCCTTCCGTATAGAGCAGGTCGTTCGGCGTCACCGACACCTTGAGGAGCCAGAACAGCGGAAACAGCGCAAAGATGATGTAGCAGAGAATGGCCAGGCGATGCGCGATGGTGGGGAGAAGGGATCGCTTCATGGCATCAATCCTTGTTCAGCAGGGTCTGCCGCAGCAGGATGATCAGCATCGAGTAGGCGAGCAGCAGGACGAGCAGCACCAGTGCGATTGCCGAGGCATAGCCGAAGTCCAGGCGCTTGAAGGCCTGCGTGAAGATGTAGCTCGCGACGATCTGCGTCCGGTCGGCCGGCCCGCCGCCGGTCATGACGACGATCAGGTCGGCGAAGTTGGAGACCCAGACGGTGCGCAGCAGCACGGTGATGGCAATCGTCGGCGCGAGGAAGGGCAAAGTGATCGAACGAAACCGCTGGAACCAGCCGGCGCCGTCGATGGAGGCAGCCTCATAGAGATCGCGCGGGATCGCCTGCAGTGCGGCAAGCAGGGTGATCGCAAAGAACGGGATGCCCCACCAGACATTGGCGATAATCGGTCCCCACATCGCATGTTGCGGATCGGAGAGGATGTTGGCAGGCTCGCTCATCAGCCCCAGCGCAAACAGCCAGTGCGGGATTGGCCCGATCACGGGATTGAATAGCCAGGCCCAGTTCAGACCGGCGAGGAAGGATGGGACAGCCCAGGGCAGAAAGACCAGAGCCTGCACGACACCCCTGCCCCAGAACGGCTTGTCGAGCAGAAGCGCGAGGATGAGGCCGAAGATGAACTGCAGCAGGACGGAGGCGCCCGTCCACAACAGCGTATTCTTCAAGGCACCGTAAAAAGCGGCATCTTGCGAGAGTGCACGGAAATGGTCGAGCCCGATGAAGCCGCCCGAAAAGGGATTGAGCAGCTGGATGTCACGAAACGCGTAGGACACCCCGATCACCAGTGGCACCAGCATCACCGCAATGATCAGGACCAGCGATGGCGCACTGTAGAGATAGGGTTCGGAGGCATCGGCGACGCGCTTCAGCCAGGGGCGTCTGTCCTGGCGCCTTTCCAGCGTATCGGCAGTCATGGTCATCAGACAAAATCCGTTTTGCGGCGCTTGTTGCGCCGTCGCAAGACAGGGAAGGAGGCGGCGGACAAGTCCGCCGCCGGTGGTCCGTTACTTCTTGGCGAGGAACTTCTGCTGTGCCTTGGTCAGATAATCTGCCCACTGGTCAGCCAGTTCCTTCGGCGTGATGTCGCCGAGAAGCGCCTGCTGGGTCGTCTTGATCGCGAGTGAATCCTTGAAGAAGGCGAACTCCTCGAGGTAGGTCGGCATCACGGTCGGAACGATATTCGGATCGGCCAGCTCCTCGAACCAACCCTTGAACTGATCGCCCGCATAGAAGGGATCCTTCTCGGCCGAGGTATGAACCGGAAGTGCGCCCGTCCGCTTGTTCCACTCGATGTTGCCCTCAGGCGATTCAAGTGTCTCGATCAGCTTCCAGGAGAGATCCTTGTTCTGGCTGGTGGTGAACATCGACCAGCCGGCAAAGCCGATTGTCGTGAAGCCCTTGCCGCTCGGGCCGACCGGCATCTTGGTGACGCCGAAATCTTCCGGCTTCATGCGCTGGGCAACCGCGATCAGCGCGTCCGGATCCTGGTCGAGCATCGCGCAGGTGCCTGAATAGAAGCCGGCGACGGTTTCATTGAAGCCCCAGTTGACGCTGTCCTTCGGCGTCAGGCCCTTCTTGTAGAGATCGACAACCCATTCGAGACCCTTTGCCCAGCCTTCGCTGTTCATGGTCGAGGTGCCGTCCTCGTTGAAGAACTTGTTGGAGCCCGCCATCGTCGCGCCGAACATCACCCAGCCGTTCAGGCCGCCCGGACCACCGCGCAGGCAGTAACCGGACTTGCCCGGGAGCTTGGAGACCTTTTCGGAAGCCGCGACGAAATCGTCAAGCGTCTTCGGCGGCTCGGAAACGCCCGCTTCCTTGAAGAGGTTCTTGTTGTAGAACAGCGCACGCAGGTAGAAGCCGTAGGGCAGCATGTAGGCGGTGTTCTTGACGTCGCGGCCGAGTTCAAGGGCGCGCGGCGTCAGGCCCTTGGTGTGCTCCCACTTGGCAAGGTAGGGCTCGAGGCTTTCGAGCATGCCGTTGTTGGCATAGAGCGAAAGCCAGGTGTCGGGCATTTCCATCACGTCTGGCGTGTCGCCGGCCGAGACCATGGTCGCGAACTTCTGGAAGGCTTCGTTCCAGGGCAGCGAGATGATGTCGACCTTGGTGCCGGGGTTTGCGGCCTCGAACTTGCCGACGATCGATTTCAGGGTCTCGGTTCGTTCGGGGCTGGTGATGACCTCGACCAGTTTCAGCGTGGTATCGGCGAGCGCCGTACCGGCCATCATCGTGGCGAGTAGAGTGGCGGTGATCAGTCTTTTCATGCTTGCTCCCCCTTTTCAGGTTTTTCAGGTTGTCAACTCAAGAGGCGACCGCCAATGCCGCCTCGATGTCCTTCCACAGCGCCTCAGTTCCTTCGAGGCCGACGTGAAGGCGTACTGACCGCGCATGGATCCCGAAGGTATGCGCGGAATTCGGTTGCGCCTTCTGCTGAAGGACGACCTCGCCTGGTACGATCAGGCTTTCATGCCCACCCCAACTCACTCCCAGTTTGAAGAGCTTGAGGTGATCGGCGAAGGCGCGGATATCGACGCCCTCGCGGAATATGAAGGAAAACAGGCCCGAGGTGCCGTTGAGGCCAGCCGGAAGCCGGTTGGCAAGGCCCGGATGGCAGACGGTCTCCACCACGTCGAGTTCCTGCAGGCGCCTGGCGATCGTCATCGCGGCCGCCTCATGCGCCCGCATTCGGATCGGCAATGTGCGCAGGCCACGGATCAAGAGCCATGCGTCAAACGGCGAGAGCTTGCCGCCGAGATAGGGGTAGGCCTCTGCCTTGATGCGGGCGATCATCTCTTTCGAGCCGGCAACGACACCGGCCACGACGTCGCTGTGGCCGCCGAGGTATTTCGAGGCCGAATGGATGACGATATCGACGCCAAGGGAAATCGGCTGCTGGAAGTATGGGCTCGCCCAGCTATTGTCGATCATGGTGACAACGCCATGCTTCCTGGCAAGGGCCGCGAGCGCGCCGACATCATGGGCTTCCATCACCCAACTCGTCGGGCTTTCCATGTAGAAGACCTTGGCGCCCGGCAGCGCCTTGGCTACAGCCTCTTCATCGCGACCATCGACATAGGTCACCTCGACCTTCATGCGCTTCAGGATCGTGCCGAACAGGCGGAAAGCATCGGGATAGACGTGCTTGACGGCAACGATCCGGTCGCCCGGCTCGACGAAGGAGAGTACCGCCGAGGAAATCGCTGCCATGCCGCTTGCAAAGCCGAGCGCATCCTCAGCGCCCTCGAGCTTTGCCAGCATTTCCTCGAACATGCGGACGGTCGGGTTGAGGCCGCGCGTATAGATCGGCCGGACCTTCTCACCGCGATAGGAGGAGATCATGTCGTCATAGTCTGAAAAGGTAAAAAGCGACGTCTGAAAGATAGGTGGGACGACGGCTTCGGCGAAGTTTCCTTCGTCGTGTGCTGTGATGAGCGAGGCAAGATCGAACGCGTCTGCGCCGTTGTTCATTTCGACATTTCCTTGATATCTTCCTCGACAACCCCGAGGATTTTCAGTGTCTCTTCACGCGCGGCCTCGGCGTCCCGGGCAGCGATCGCGTTGAAGAGCGTGCGGTGAAAGGGAAACGAGCGGCGGGCGAAGTCCTCGCGCTCGAAGGGATGCTCCCAGAACTGCCAGAATGTCTCGCGCATCTGCTCGAGAAGCTGGCGGAAAAGCGGATTGTGGGTGGCATCGTAGATCGCCAGATGGAAGGCAAGGTCTTCAGGCCCCGACGTGCCCTTCTCTATGTGGACGCGTTCCATCTCATTGAGGTTCTGCTCGATCAGGATGAGATCCTTGTCGGTCCGCTTGCGCGCGGCGACCATGCAGGCCTCGCACTCGATCCCGCGACGCACCTCGAGCGTTTGCAGAAGAGCGTTGCGCAGAGGGCCGGTATCAAGCGACAGCGGCATGTGTATTGTCGCCTTCGAAACCGGTTTCAGCAAGTAAGTGCCGCTCCCCTTGCGGGTTTCGATGACGCCGAGCGCCTGGAAATGACGGATCGCTTCGCGGATCGTCGAGCGGCCCACCATCAGCGCCGCCATCAGCTCGCGCTCCGCCGGTAGGCGATCGCCTGCCCGCAATTGCGCGCTCTGAACATACTCGGCCAGTGCGTCGGTCACCTGACGTGCTCGATCCATTGCCGGAAGCGGCCGGATAACCGGCCTGTCGCTGCGTGGTGCCTTCATGGTTCCCCAGAATTCTTATAGGCAGTCGACCTGAAAATTGGTCTGACGTCTTAGCATTTCCTAAAGCTGCGGAAACGTCAAGGGCAAGTCGGTAGTGTCGAGCGCGTCCAGTTTGTCGGAAATTCTCAATGGAAACTATGCGCCTAACCGGCTCAGTTCTGCGCGGAAACCAACATGGGGGTTTTAGAGGTTTGCGGCCGGCTCATAGACCTTGTTGGCGGGAAAAGATGGAATGCGGTTTCCACCGGGATCGTGGCCGGATCGATGATCCCCCTCGGCCTTTTCGTGCTTTTCGCATTCGGCCCTAGCCCGGCGACATTAGTCGCTTGTCTACTTCTTTTCGGAGTCGGGAGCGGGGCATTCACTGTGGCGCGCGCAACCATGCCTCTGGTGTTCTTCAAGAAGGCCGAATATGCGGCTGCAGTGTCCGTCATAGCTCTGCCTTTGAACCTGACCAGCGCGCTAGCTGCACCAGCACTTTCGGGCCTTCTGACGGTATCCGGCGAACTAATATTTTCTAAGCCGACAGAAGAGCGGATGGAGAGGGATGATCGAGCGTATCCTCAAGATTGACGGTCTGACGGCTCTATTCCGACGGCGCGCTGCTAATTGAGCATTGCATCGCGCCCTCTCCGATTTGAGAATTGCTGCACGAGCACGATGCCCTGCTCGAGAAGAATCTCCGCTGCCTTTATATCCTCAGGTCGAATATCGCCGGAAAGTCCTCGAATAGTAGCCGCAACGAATAGCGAGTTGGCGACGAAGCGGAGATCGCCCACATCCTCAGCCGCGTCTGCCGTAGCCTCGAGCGCCTCGGCTACGGTATCGAGCAGGCTTGATCTTTCAACCGCGGTCATATCGGCCAGAGTTTTCGAAATATCGTTCATGAATGTCTCCTCGCGCGTGCCGAAGACCGGTCCCGGCGCTGGTTTGCGATAAACTCGCGGGGGGTACCTGGCAGATGGAGAAGGTTTTCGAGCGACAAAGTAGTGGCAGCCGCGTGCCTATTGCATGGACAATTTGAGACGAAGCTAAATCTGACTATGCTTCCCTAATAAGTTAGGGTGAACGAACCACGTAGCAAGGGGCGCACGGGGCTCAGTTGCTCCACACGTCGGCAAGCGACGGATCGCCGGCTGGCCAAACCGCACTGGTCGCCAACAACGCGCGGGGCAAGCTGAAGGATGGGCACCCCCACAATCGTTGGCGAGATCAAGTCCGCCGATGAGGGTGCGAAAGTGCGTTTGAAGGATTACAGCACTTCGAGGTTTATAGCTTTGGGGCCTTTGCCCCTTTTATCTGGCTCGGTATCAAATGAGACCTTCTGACCTTCGTGAAGGGATTGAATACCAGAAGCCTGAAGGGCCGAGATGTGCACAAACACGTCATTGCCACCGCCCTCGGGGCTTATGAAGCCAAACCCTTTGTCGGAATTGAAGAATTTAACTGTACCCGTTGGCATAGCTTACCTCTTGAACTACGAGACGGCTCCAAGATGTAGCCGACGGGCGTCCTTCGCAAGGGAAAATACGGTAGCGCAGCGTTGCCGCTCAAAGTCCAGTCAGCAAACTGGAATTGGATGGAGCTCTTGCTGTGTCGTCCAACTTGTCACAGTTACTTGAGACTCAGTCGATGACGAGCAGGACAAGATCGTGGAATTTTCGCCGGGAAACAGGCTTCCGGCTTTGAAAACCGGGCTCTCGTTACAGGTGCCGAGACTCTTGTTTTTGGCGCAAATGCATGAAACAGCCTACAAAGAATCAATGGGTTAGCCAGACAAACAGGACATTGTCATCTAGCCGGAGCATGTAGAGCGTGTCTCTCAGTCTATCTAAGCAGGGGGCTGTTGCCTCACGCTGAAGATAACGAGCGGCCCCGTTGATTTGTCTTATGGCGTATGTGTGGCGCGCAGTTTACGCTCCAGAGTGCGGCAATAAGTGGCTTCGACTCTCGAAGAAGAACGGTCAGTTGTATTATCAAATATCAGAGAAGCAACCTGCAATCGACCGTCCAAAGTTACAGGCTTGAGCGACCGTCAAAGGAGACCCTTACCCTTGAGATCGGCAGCGAAGCTGGCGAGCGGCATAACAAGCGTGAGCGGCTGGTCCTTCAGCGGCTCGGCCCCATAGCTGCCATACCATTGGGCAGCGCGCTCGCCCTTTGCGTCGATAATCAGTAGCACGCCGCCGGCTTCGGACGCGATCCGCAGGCAGCGAAGCGCCGCCGCCGCGAGAAGCTGGCCACCCAATCCATGGCCTGCTACGGAGACATCCGTTGCAATCCGAGCCAGCTTGAACCCAGAAACTTCATGCTGGGCCAGCCCCTTCGTCATCGACGCCGGCACGCCTGTGTGTGCCACGGAGGAGGGGGCGATCGTGTAGAATCCCAACACACGATTGGGCTCAGAAGTGTCGATCGCGCAGAATGTCTTTGAGGCGTTCTGTTCGTGGCTTTGACGCGCATAGCGTCGGAAAAAGTCGTTCATCGTTGGATCGCCGCAATCGAAGGACTGACGATCATGCGATTTCGCGATGGCTTCCTCTCTCCAGGCGGGCAGCGTCATAGAGTGTCAGGCAACCCTGCTATTGCCGCCCGCAGCTTCGCATTGGGCTTGGGCGGATTTTCCAGCAGCTCGAGCACGCGCGCATGATCGCGCGCGGTCAGGCGAACGACCTCGGCCGCCTCGATCACGGCTTCGGCTTCACGTAAGGCGGTCTGGATCACGAAGTTGGTCAGGTCGGTGTTGCGCAGCGCAGCGGCGCGCACGAGCTTGGCCTTCGTTTCTGGCGAAACCCGCAAATTCATGCGCTTGTTGTCATCTACGGCAGCCTGGGGCATCTCCGTCTTTCTCCTAAATCGTACATGTTCAAGATGTACGCGATTGGACCCGATTTTTCAAGATGGTGTGTCTTGATGGTGTACGCTGCCCACCCAACCCCCCGGGGGCGCTGCCGGGCTTCCCGCAGAAGGGTTAGGCCAAGATCGTCGCTCGGCCACAGGCCATGGAGACTTGCATATATCGCCGATGCAGGTGGATTGCCCTCGAGCAAGGTGTCAGACGGAACATCGAAAGCATCAGAGAGGTCAACGAGCAAATAGTGCCGCCCGCGCTACCAAACCGGGAACGGATCTTCGAGTGCGGACCAGTCCCGCGGATCCGCACTGGCCAGACACTCGTCCAAAGCGCCGCGAACGCCGGTCTCATCCATACCCACACCAATGAACACCAGCTCCTGCCGACGATCACCCCAGGCGCTGTCCCAGTGGCTCTCCAGACGCTCGCGAAACTGCGGATGGACAGGCCAATCTTGCCGGGGCACCGCCGCCCACCAGAGCCCCATGGGTTCGCAGCGCCGTTGCACTCCGGCAGCGGACAACAGGCCCACATGGCGAGGGCGCGTGGCATGCCAGAAATGGCCCTTTGCGCGAATGACGCCCGCCCCGGGGCTCATCCAGGAATGCGCGAAATCGCATGGGATCGAAGGCACGCCTTGTTCTGTATACAAAGCTCGACACCCCATATTCCTCCGTCTCTGGAACATGGGTGCCTGAGCTGTACAGCTCCTTGTGCCACAACGGGTGGGCGGCTGCCTTTGCCTCATCGAAGCGGCCGGTGTTGAGAACGGTCGCGAGAGGAATCCTGCCGAAATCCGTCTCCACCTGGAGCGCATCCGGATTGAGTGCGGCAACCACCCTGCGGACCTCGGTGCGAACGTCCTCGGTCGTGTCCGAGACCTTGTTGATCACCACGACGTCGGCAAATTCGATCTGATCGACCAAAAGGTCAATAAAGGTTCGCCCGTCCTGGCTGTCACGCTCCAGACCATGATCACGGAGCAGGTCTGCGCTGCTGTAGTCGGCAAGAAGGCTTGCCGCGTCGACGACGGTGATCATCGTGTCAAGTTTCGCAAAATCCGATAGGGAGATCCCGTTTTCGTCGCGGAACGAAAAGGTTGCGGCGATGGGGCGTGGCTCGGCAATCCCAGTCCCCTCGATCAACAGATAGTCGTATCGCCCTTCCTCGGCCAGTCGCCGCACTTCCGTCAACAGGTCGTCGCGCAGGGTGCAACATATGCAACCATTGCTCAGCTCAACCAATGTCTCCGTCGTATGCGACAGGTTGGAGCCGCCATCTCGAATGAGGCTGGCGTCTATGTTCACTTCGCTCATGTCGTTGACAATGACGGCGACCCGCAAGCCCTCGCGGTTGGCCAGTACATGGTTGAGGAGTGCCGTCTTGCCAGCCCCGAGAAAACCGGCGAGCACTGTCACCGGCAGCCTCTTTGTTCCTTCCATCGGCATCCTTTCGATGTCGGCATTTGCGACGGCTATTTGCCGCGGCAAGACCCTGCATTGCATTCATTGCATCTGAAGTCGGCTCTCACTTCGGCCGACTCATCACGCTGCGAGTTGCGGCCGGAAGACCACGTCGGCCCAGTAGTTCGCCGAATCAAAGGTGCTGGTCGGGAAGAGACCCGCGGTCGCGGACCCGCCATAGCTGTAGACGCCGTTCCCACCCGCGGCGGCACTTGAGAGGGCCGTCAGAGGACCGTTGGTGACGCCGCTGGTGAAAAAGCCGTCGGTCGCCACATAGGCACCAGTCGTGTGGTAGGACGCCACATAGGTAGTGCCCGCGGTGATGGTGACCGGTGTTGCAAAGTTCACCGTCTGCCAGCCGCTGCCGGTGGTACCGGAATAGGTGGCGGTGGCGAGCTTGGTGCCTGCCGTGGTCCACAGGTCGACGACGTTCTGGCCGTTGTCGTTGGCGCTGCGGTAAAACTTGATACCGGTGATATCGCCGGCAACGTTTGCCTGGAACTTGACGCCGAGCTCGAGTTGCTGGCCATCGTTGAGGTTCGTCTGGGCCGGTGTGCTGGTGGCACTGAACAGGCTGTAGGTCACAGGCGCTGCGGCCGTATTGATGCTGAAGGTCTCGCTGGTGGCAAGGCCGGCAATGTCGGTTGCCGTCACCTTGATGTCTGACGTGCCTGATGTCGTCGGCGTGCCGCTGAAGGTGCGCGTCGAGGCATTGAAGCTCAGCCAGGTGGGAAGTGCCGTGCCGTTGGCAGAGGTTGCCGTGTAGGTAAGCGTGTCGCCGCTGTCGACATCGGTGAAGGTGCCGGCCGGCAGCACGAACGAGAAGGCCGTGCCGGCCGTGGCGTTCTGGGTGGCGGTCTGGGCTGCCAGAACTGGGGCGTCGTCGGCACCGTGGATGGTGATCGTCAGCGAGGCCGTGGCGGTGGCGCCGGCGGCATCGCGCATGGTGTAGCTGAAAACCTCGTTCAGCGTGTTGGTCGATTGCCGCAGCGCCTGCACCGCGGTGTTGGTCTCGTTGATGGTATAGCTATAGGCGCCTGTCGCATCGATGAGCAGGCTGCCATAGGTGCCGGCAAGCGCGGTGCCGAGCGTGCCTGTCGTCGCCCCGAAGCTGACCGCCGTGACGGTCTTGGTGTCGTTTTGATCCGGATCGGTGTCATTGGTCAGCACGTTGCCGCTGGCGACAGAACCGCCCGAACCATTGGCAATGCCGCCCTTCTCGGTCGCATCGCCAGCGTCGGCAACCGCCGTCGGCGTCGTGTTGCCCGGTATCGTGGTGGAGATGCTGAAGGTCTCGCTGGTGGCGAGGCCGGCAATGTCGGTTGCCGTCACCTTGATGCCTGACGTGCCTGTTGTCGTCGGCGTACCGCTGAAGGTCTGCGTCGCGGCATTGAAGCTCAGCCAGGTGGGAAGAACCGAGCCGTCGGCAGAGGTTGCCGTGTAGGTGAGCGTTTCGCCGCTGTCGACATCGGTGAAAGTGCCGGCCGGTAACGCGAACGAAAAGGCGGTGTTGACGGTGGCATTCTGGGTGGCGGTCTGGGCCGCCAGAACCGGCGCGTCGTCGGCACCGTGGATGGTGATCGTCAGCGCGGCCGTGGCGGTGGCGCCGGCGGCATCACGCATGGTGTAGCTGAAAACCTCGCTCAGCGTGTTGGTCGACAGCCGCAGTGCCTGCACCGCGGTGTTGGTCTCGTTGATCGTATAGCTATAGGCGCCCGAGGCCGCGAGGACGAGACTGCCATAGGCACCGTTGAGTGCTGTGCCGAGCGTGCCCGCTATCGCGCCGAAGCTGACTGCCGTGACCGTCTTGGTGTCGCCGGCATCCGGATCGGTGTCGTTGGTCAGTACGTTGCCACTGGCGGGCGAACCACCCGAGCCATTGGCAACACCACCCTTCTCGGTCGCATCGCCAGCGTCGGCAACCGCTGTCGGCACGGTGTTTGGCGTTGCCTGGTTGAATAATACATCGACCCAGTAGTTCTCGCCGTTGAAGGTGCTGCTCGGGAAGAGGCTGGCCGAATTATAGGTGTAGACACCGGCATTCGCCGGAGCCGTAAGGAATCCGTTTGTCACGGAAGACGCGAAGTAGTTTCCCGTTGCCGCGTAGTGTCCGTAGTTGGTGTGATACGAGACCACATAGGTCGTACCAGCGGTGATCGCGACCGGGTTGGAAAAGCTCGCCGCCTGCCAGCCTACACCTGACTCGTTGGTGAAGGTGACCGTTGCCAACCTGGTTCCCGTGCTCGACCACAGCGACGCTGTATGTGGCCCGATGTTCAAGTCGCTCTTGTAATACCGCACGCCCGTGACCGTGCCTGCCACTGAGGATTGGAACTTCATTCCCACTTCGATCGCGTTGCGATCGACATCCGGCACGATGGGCGGAACGGCCGAAGCGGAAAAGAAGTTGTTGCCGGTTACCGTCACAGTGCGGCCGGCACCGGGGGTCTCCAGATTGAGGCTGTCATCCACCGCCCGGGTCTTAATAATGAACGTGCCCGCACTCGCCGCGACCCAGCTGTATGTCCAGGTCTCGTCTCCAACCGCGCGGTGCCAGGTCGTGCCGTTATCCGTCGAGACCTCGACCGCAGCGATGACGCCGCCGACATCGGAAGCGGTTCCGCTGATGGTGATGGCGTTGCCTACCTTAAGGGCAGTCCCGTCATTCGGTGCGGAGATCGATGATACCGGTTTTGTCGTATCGGTCGACTGCGTTGCTGATATCAGGCCGGCCTCCAATGTGCCAGGCTGGATCCCCATGTCCGCCAGCAGGTTGACCATGGCCTGCTTGACCCGCGGATCGACCGGCGTGGCCTCGAGATCGTGGTTCTGATCGAGCCCCCATGCCCAGTAAACCGTGCCGGCGCCGAACACCAGGGCGCCGCTAGGAGCTCGGTAAAGCGTCAGATTGTGCGTTGCGGTGGCCGTCCCGGTGACGGTGCCGTAGTCCAGCAAATATTGGTCCACGGGCAAGGTGGTCGACGACAGTTCGATCAGTCCGGCGGGACGCCAGCCATTATCGGGTGACTCATCCCATTCATATCCAAGATAGTTCTGCTGAAGGGTTGCCGTCTGGCCCGGCTGCAGGCTTGCGACGCTGGTATCGCGCCAGAAGCGCAGATTGGCGTCATCATACGGGATGGTGATCGAATCGCTTCGGTACGAGTCGACCTGGAACATGGTGCCGGTCAGCGCATTCTCCGGCCGCCCTCCCCCGACCGCGGTCGGCGAGACGAACCGTGGATCCCGGTAGGTTCCGGTCCATTGGTTATCCGGATCGATGGGGCCGGCCCTGGTCTCCTTGTAGCACACCAGGGTGCGATACGCTTGGGCGCCGGAACTGATGCTCGGAGCGAAGCGCGTCTCCCAGTAGACCTCGTTGCCGCTCCAGAAGCAGAGGTTTATACCAGCATCACGCGCTGCCTCGACGTTGGTGCGCTGTTGTCCCGACCAATACTCGTCGTGGCCGACGCTCAGGAACATCTTGTGGTTCTGAATCAGGCTGCCGAGGCGATCGGAGTCCACGCCGGCCATGTAGGAAACGTCATAGCCGTTCTTTTCCAACCACTGGATGGCTGGGTACTCGACACCGAATATATAATCCTTTGGTCCCGCGGCGGGGCCGTCACTCCTCGTGGTGATAGGGT
>Ga0102593_1001875_pt1 | contig 18287 bp, 20 predicted proteins | sample AraplaCol_mMS_r2_2_FD_76862 | JGI IMG/M metagenome (GOLD analysis project Ga0102593, IMG submission 76862) | Arabidopsis root microbial communities from North Carolina, USA - plate scrape MF_Col_mMS_r2 (SPADES assembly) (version 2) | ecosystem: Host-associated > Plants > Roots > Endosphere...
ACTCGGAAACGTCAGGACCATAGGAATCCGCGGTATCGATGAAGTTGACGCCCAATTCCGGCAGGCGCTTCAGCGTGCGGATCGATTCATCGTGATCGGCAGGATTGCCCCAGATACCGTCGCCGGTAATGCGCATGGCGCCGAAACCAAGGCGGTTGACCTCCAGATCGCCACCGATCTTGAAGGTGCCGGATTTCGCTGCATTGTAATCAGTCATCGTCTCTTCCTCTCTTGGTCAATAAAATCACTCAAAATCGGCGGAGCCGGAGACCTGCCCTCAAGTGTCGAATATGGTCTTGAGAGACTCCAGCCTTTCGCGAACGGAGCTAATCGCGTCACGCCCAAGCAACAGATGGGCCGGCGGATCGTCGGATGCAATGAGCGTCAGCATTGCAGACGCTGCCTTTTTTGGTCGCGCAGCTCGACGACCATCACCTGGTTGACAAAGCTCCCGCCCCTTTTGCCGAGGTTCTCGGAAATGCCTTCGCGGGCGAACTTGCTGCCATGATGAAAAGCGATGCCCGGCATGGTGATGATCCCGTCCATCGAGATGACATTGAGGATGTGGCCGCTGCTGCGTTTGCAGCATATAGGGCAGCACTGCTTGCATGACAGCCACGGGCCAAGAACATTCATCTTGAACGGGCGGCGGATCTCACGCGCGTCGCCAACATCCCGGAACGGCATCGATCCGAAGCACCGCGACAACAAGAAGGGGGATCGTCCAGGCGTGAAACCGCCTAGAACCCGGACTTTGCTTCTTCACCGAATTCGGCCAGCATCTTCCAGAGCTCACCAAGGATCTCGCGTGCGAAGGCTTCCATCGCGACACTTTCGGTCGAAGTACCTGGCACGCGCCGCTCCCAGAGCTCACCGCCAACGCGCAGCGCGCCGATGACAACAGCCGAAAGCAAGCGCATGTGTGTCCGCACATCAGGATCGCCGCCCTTGCGGGCGATCAGCGCCTCGGTAAGCTTCTGCTCCAGCTTGGCATATTTAAGCTGATCGCGGGCCTTGAGGGTCGGCGTGCAATGGATCAGCTCACCGAGCGCCAGAGCGCGCTCGTCAGCTGAGGCGGTTACGGTGACGATAAGGGCCTCTTCTACAGCCTTGACGGAGGATTCGGCGGCCGGACGTGCGGCAATCGCCGCCATCAGGCGGTCAGCAAAAGAATCCTGCCAAGCGAAGACGACCTCTTCCTTCGACGGGAAATAATCAAAGAAACTACGCTTCGAGACATCTGCGGCTTCGGTGATTTCCTCAATCGTCGTGGCGTCGAAGCCGCGCTCCAGAAAGAGGGTCATCGCTGCCTGCTCGATGCGCTCGCGGGTCTGGCGCCGCTTGCGCTCGCGCCTGCCCTCTACGGCTTCAGGCTGTTTCTTCTCTGTCATTTCCATCAGGTGTCATTCAGTCATCCGCTTCGGGGAAAGCGGAGATCTCCATATCCGCTCCGCTACTGCGATATTTGAAACGCTCACGCGAAAGCTCCAGCGGCTTGCGGCGCGAGATCCGGTAGACGGAGGCCGGCGGCAGATTGCGTACCGTGCCGCCGATGCGCGTGGCCTTCAGGCCCAGGCGGTCAAGGATCGGGCGCGGCACAGGACAGCGCGGCCCATAGGTGAACTGATAGAAGGCGCCGCCGGCCCGCATATAGACAAAGGCACCGGCTAGGATCGAGGCGATCTTGCGCGGCGACATGGAAAGCAGCGGCAAGCCGCTGACGACTGCGCCGACAGGTTCACCCTCGAATATATCGGCCTGCGCCAGCTGAGCGGCATCCATCTGCAGGATGCGTGCATCGGGAAAACGCTTCTGAAGTGACCCGATGAATTCCGGACCATACTCGATCAGCGTCAGATCGGATTCGCTGATACCACGCGCAAGCAGCGCGCGGGTGAAGACGCCGGTGCCCGGCCCAAGCTCGATAATCGGACCATCCAGGGCCGCGATCTCGCTGGTCATGATCCGCGCGAGCGAATCGCCGGAGGGCGCAATGGCCGCAACCCTCAGCGGGTTGCTCAGCCAGGAGCGGAAAAAATGCAGGAAATCGGAGCATGCAGTTCTAGCGATCATGATTATCCCACCTGTCTGAAATGCGATTGACCATTGATGCGACGATCTCTCGCAGCATGTCAATTCCAAGGCAAGCCCGTCAATCCATCGTCTTTGCGCACGTCCTTCTCCATAAACATTTTGTGTATTTTTGTATTTATTGCATTTTTGCATTTAGTGCAATATATTGTATCAAAGCAGCAACTCGGCACGCGCCGCACCGCAAAGGGAACTTCCATGACTGACTGGATGACGAAGGACATACCGGACCAGACGGGCTGTATTGCGGTCATTACCGGCGCGACGAGCGGTATCGGATATGAAACGGCCAAGGCGCTTGCCGGGGCGGGTGCCCGCGTCATTATCGCATCGCGCAATGTGGAAAAGGGCAAGCAAACGCTCGCGGATATCCGTGCGGCGCATACCGGCGCCGAGGTAAGTTTCGAACCACTCGATCTGGCGAGCCTGACATCGGTGGCAAACTGCGCCACCCGTCTCTCCGCCTCGCTTCCACGCATCGACCTGCTCATCAACAATGCCGGCGTAATGGCAATCCCGACGCGCCATGTCACCGAAGACGGGTTTGAAATGCAGCTCGGTGCCAATTACATCGGCCATTTCGCCCTGAACCTGCGGCTATTGCCCAAAGTATTGTCGGGTAACGCCCCGCGCATCGTTACCGTCAGCAGCCTGGCCCACCGCTCCGGCAAGATCAACTTCGACGACCTGCAATGCGAGCAACGTTACGGATACTGGTCAGCATACGCGCAGTCCAAGCTTGCAACACTGATGTTCAGCCTGGAACTCGATCGTATGGCAAGAGCGCAGGGCTGGAATCTGAGGAGCAACGCGGCACATCCGGGCTACGCGGTGACCGGATTGCAGAGCACTGGTCCGCGCATGGGACGTACTGGCCCGAGCTGGCAGGAGCGTTTCAGCAAGTTGCTGGAACCCCTGCTCTCCCAATCGGCGGCCGCCGGCGCATTGCCGACGCTGTTTGCCGCGACTTCGCCGGATGCGAAAGGTGGCGTCATGTACGGTCCCGATGGATTTTATGAGCTGAAAGGCTCACCTGCGCTCGCAAAGATCGTTCCTGCTGCGCAGGACAAGGCGGTGTGGCGCAGGCTATGGCAGGTCTCGGAATATCTGACCGGCCTTTCCCTCGACGGCGTGGCCGAAGCGTCTGCGGAACGAAAAAGGCAGCCATAGCGGCTGCCTTTTTCGGGTGAGGACGTCAGTCCCTCCCCTTCGCCCATGCCATCAACTGCTTTTAGTAGTTGCAGCCCGAGCTGCTGGTTGGGTTGAAGCGCAGGCCGCAAGCCATGTTGAGCGACTTCTTCCGACCGTACTGGTAAGGGTCGGAGCTGTTGGAAGCACCATTGACGGATCCGGTGGTGCGCGGCTCGTTGCGAGCGTTCGTGTTCTTCTGCTGCTTTACGACCTGCTGCTGCTGTTGCGCCGGGGCTGCGTTGGCAGATGCGAAAGCCGAAACGCTGACGATTGCGCCAAAGGCTACGGCGACGAGGCCATTCTTCACGATATTGATCATTTTTTGTCTCCTTGGGAGGATGGTTGGGATTTACGCCAAGGAGCTAGGGAGCAGATCTGTCACATTCCACTGCACCAGATAGCAATCACGACGACGTGAGATCCAATTGCGCGCAAGAAAAAGGCGGCTTTTGACCGCCTCTCTCTTTGCCGGCTCAATAGCCGTTGTCGCATGGCATGCTGCCGGGGCCGATCGTTCCACTAAATGCTGGGTTGCACATAGTTTTGGGCTCGGTGCGATTGAGGGGTTGGCGGACAATCGCGCCCGTGGTGCGGGCTTCAACGCCGAACGCAGCAAGCGGATACCAGTAGCCGTCGGAGTGACGGCGGGTACCGGGGCGTTCCGTGCGGAAACCATGGTAGCCATGCCAATAGCCGGCATGTACCTTATATTGCACCATTTCTGGGCTTGAGGCGACCGGATTCCGGGCCTGCTGAACGGGCGCCGCCACCGCGGGAACGATAGACGAGAGGGCGAGAAGAGCGCTGAGCGCAATGGCGGACGGGACTAGAGTGAACATTTTCATGATAAACCCTCCTTCCTGGATTTATCTATGAAAAATGCGTTCTACGCGCGTGAAGTTCCGCCATCACACGCAGCTTCCTGCACTTGTGATTGCAGGCGATCCGCCGCGACTGAAAGACACAAAAAATCAAAATTTGCGATTTTGCGGAAGCCGCACGAGCGGGCTCCTGGGACATTTATCGAATGTGTGAATTCACCGTTCTTGATATGCGTACAAAGGACGGTAGCCCTGGCCAGCGATGCAGGAGACATATTGCCGATGGGCGGCACTGCTCGCATTCGTCTCCCGTTCCACCGGATCACGGTGACCGGTCAACTGCGCCCGCAAGTCGTACTGTTTGTTGGATTCGTCATACATGGCATTGGCATCGGACATGCAGAGGCTGTGAGCGACGCCAGGCGGATTGACGGGCGAAGCGACAGCCACGAGCACCGGCGCATTGGCACGATCGACGCATCCCGCAAGGGCCGCCATCATCGCGACGAGACCTACGACACCAACAGTTCCCGTCTTCATGCAATCCTCCGGCTTCTCGCCTGCCATAATCCATCGCCTCCGCAGATAGACGTCGAAGGTTGCGCGAAACTAGGCTTGGATGGGGGAACTTCGCCGCCGACCAGGAAGCGGCGGTCCTATATGGGCTTTCTCGGCATCGGCGACAGCGTGCAGAAGACCTGAACCGCTTCCTTGCCAGCACGGCGAAATACTCGATGGCGTCAAAGAGCCCAGGAAGTCACATCATCCGGTCGGCTCGGCAACGGCTACTAGGAGATCGAAAAACTCAAATAGCCGCCTGCTCCATAGTCATAGAGCTGCGCACTAGACCCATTGACCGTGCATTCGAATGCGTGCCGGCATCATAGTCGGGCTTCGGCAACAACCGACCACGAAGCTGCTCAATAACTGATCATCGGAATTTGGAGAGGAAATGGCGCACCCGAAGAGATTCGAACTCCTGACCCCCAGATTCGTAGTCTGGTGCTCTATCCAGCTGAGCTACGGGTGCGTCTGCAGTGGCGGCCGTGCCGCTTGCGTGGGCGGTTCTCTAAAGGGTCTTTTCGGGCAATGCAAGAGCAATTCGAAAAAAATCGCGACTTTGGTTGAGCAAGGCTCCATTGCGGAAATTGCATCACTTTTCGGCGTGCGACCGGCTGCGATAATCTTCCAGTGAAACCGGGCGATCCGGAATCTCGATACGGAACTGAGTGCCGACCGAGGGCTTTTCCACAAGTGCGATGGTGCCGCCATGGGCCAGCACCAGCTCACGGGCAATGGTAAGGCCGAGACCGGTGCCGCCAGAGCGGGCCGAGCCGCGGAAGGCGGCAAAGAGGTTCTGCCGCGCCTTAAGCGGCATGCCTGGGCCGGTATCATCCACAGTGATGCTGACGACGCTCCCGACCCGCTGGGCGGCAACGGTGATGCGCCTGACGATCCCTGCCCCCTCTTCTCCCGGAGAGGTCAGCGCCTGCAGGGCATTGCGGCAGAGATTGTGGATGATCCGGAACAATTGCTCACTATCGGCATCCACTTCCAGATCCAGACCCATCTGCTCGACGAATTCGACGCCGGTCTGAGGGTCGATGGCAAGGATGTCCTTCACCTCCTGTATCAGCTCATAGAGGCGGAGGCGGCGGCGGCGGGGCGCCGATTCGGTCGCCTTGCCATAGGAGAGCACTTCGGTCGTGTAGCCCACGGCTCGGTCGATGGTGCGCAACAGCTTCGGCGCGAAGCTCTTCACCATGGGATCATCGACATCGACGAGGCGGTCGGACATGAGCTGGGCGGATGCCAGGATATTGCGCATATCGTGGTTGATCTTCGACACCGCGAGACCGAGCGCCGCGAGATTTCTCTGCTGCTTCAATGTCTTCTGCAGTTCGAGCTGCATGGACGTCAGGTTGCGGCCGGCAACAGCCAGTTCGTCGCGGCCGCCGTCTCCGACATAGACATGGAGCGGATTTTCGGGATCGGAGGCAAATTGCTGCATGCTGCCCGTCAGCTTGCGGATAGGGCGGATGAGAATGCGATTGATGGAGAAGAAAATCAGTGTCGCGGTAAAGAGCGAAATCAGGATCGACAGCAGCAGAACGTTGCGGGCATAGACGAACATTGCCTTGCGCAGCGGCCTGTCCTTCATCACCACTTCGACGCCGGTATTAGTCTCGCCCACCGGTCCGTAGACGCGGATCATGCGGTTGCCGCCGAAGATCAGAGTGTCCAGCGCATCGCGCATGGCGGTCAATGGCGGGATATCCGTGAGGTCGTAGGATTCGTCGACCGAGGTTGGCATCTCGCTCATGGCAAGCAGGCGGGAGGTGCCGTCCTTGCGCAGCACGATCGCCTTGGTGCCGGTCGCCTCCAGCGTCTCTTTCTGCAGCGCCCGCGGCAGCTCCACCGGCTGCAGCCCGTCGATGACGATTGCGGCAGCGGCGGCCGTATTCAGGCGATCCTCGAGCCAGCGGACACGCATGCTTGCGATCGAGGGAAAGAAGATCAGGATTTCCGCCAGCATGATGAAGAAGACGGTGAGCCAGAGCAGCTTGCCGGACAGACGGCTGAACATGCCGGCACGCGGATAGGAGCCCTTTGCAGCCTCGCCGGCCGCGATGTTTTCCGCCTTGGAAGTCTCGCCCTGATCTTGAACCGGCATCTCATCTTGTCCGTGCGGCGAAAGGCCGCCATCAGAATGAGCTTGTATATTAGAGCAGAATGCTCCGCTTTCAAATCTTTGCGAGGAGCGGCAAGTCGTCACAAACAAAAACGCCGCCCGCGGGCGGCGTTCCGATCCTGATTACAGAGACTGTCAGAACTCTTCCCAGCTCTGCTCCGCAGCGGCTGCATTGCCGCCGAAGGCCCGTGCGACGCGGCTGATAGCGCGGCGCGCCGGAGAGGCGACTGGCTGGTGATGCTGCTGGCGCGCAACGGCAACAGACGCCTCACTGGAAAGCTTGAAGCGGGAGATGAGGCGCACGAGGCCATCGGCTTCGGCCGAGAGCTTGTGGGTCGCAGCCGAGGTCTCTTCCACCATCGCGGCGTTCTGCTGAGTGACCTGATCCATCTGGTTGACGGCGGTGTTGACTTCCTTGAGGCCGGTCGACTGTTCCTTTGCCGCTGTCGCGATCGAATGGATATGATCGTTGATGGCGATGACCCGCGTCTCGATCTCGGACAAGGCCTCACCCGTCGCCTGAACGAGCTTGACGCCGACCTGCACCTCATCGCCCGACTTGGTGATGAGCGCCTTGATATCCTTGGCGGCGGTTGCCGAGCGCTGGGCGAGTTCGCGCACTTCCTGCGCGACGACAGCAAATCCCTTACCGGCTTCACCGGCACGGGCGGCCTCGACGCCGGCGTTCAGCGCCAGTAGGTTTGTCTGGAAGGCGATCTCATCGATGACGTTGATGATCTGGCTTATTTCGCGAGACGCCTGTTCGATGCGGCCCATCGCATCGACGGCGTTGCGAACCACGACGCCGGAGCGGCCGGCATTTTCCTTTGCCTCGGAGACCATGACGGTCGCTTCCTGCGCACGTTCGGTCGAATTCATAACAACGGCCGTGATCTCGTCGAGAGCAGCGGAGGTTTCCTCCAGTGCGGCAGCCTGCTGTTCCGTACGCTTGGAGAGATCGTCGCTGGCGTTCCGGAGTTCGTTGGTATTGCCGTTGATCGCTTCGGTCGTTTCGCGCACTTCGCGCATGGTCGTCTGCAGCGTCACGAATGTGCTGTTGACGTTATTCTGCAGTTCGGCAAAGGCGCCCTGGAATTGGCCGCGCATGGTCTGCGTCAGGTCGCCTTCGGCAAGGCTTGCAATGACCCGGCGGGTTTCATCGACGCCGGCATCGACGCTCGACAGGAGCAAGTTGATGTTGCCGGCGAACTGGTTGAGGCTTTCGTCCTCATAGTCCTTGTCAATGCGATGGCTGAAATCGCCGGCGGCTGCGGCAGCGACGACGACCGACATGCTGGACTGCAGGTCGTCGCTCTTTGCGCGCATCGCCGCTTCCTGGGCATTCATGCGCTGGATAACGAGGCCGTTTTCCTTGAAAACGGCGACGGCTGCGGCCATTTCGCCGATTTCGTCCTTGCGGCCGGCAAAGGGCACTTCGACCTGGAAATTGCCGTCTGCGACCTCCTTGATCGCATCCGTCACCTTCTTGATCGGCCGGCTCAGGTGGCTGGTACCGATGTAAAAGCCCATGCCGACGCCTGCCGCGATGCCGATGCCGGTAATGCTGAGCACCAGCATCAGGATCCAGCTGCGGAAGTCTTCGATCTCGTCATTGACTGCCGTCAACTCCGCCTTGTCGGTGGTGACGATCGCGTCGATCTCGGCCTGGAACGCCTTGCGGTTGGCGCGGTTGGCGTCGTTGTTGCCCTGCTCGTTGGCCGCCTGCGGGCTGACCTGCGTACCGAGACGGGCCGTCTCGCTGCGGAAGGTGCGGAATTCCTTGGCGCGGTCAACGAGCTTGGTGAAGGAATCTTTCTGGCTGTCAGGCACAAGCGTCGCCCAACCGGCGATGACCTTGTCGATCTCATCCAGATCGGCCATCAGCCCCTTGGCGAAAGCCGGCGTCTGGTCGAGGCTCTTTGCAGCATAGATGCCGCGCGATTCCATGACGACGGCGGTGACAAAGCGGTTCAAGCGTTCGCCTGCATAGGCACGGGCCGCGGCGTGTTCATACGCCGTCAGGTTCGCGTTATACTTGGCCATCGCCAACAGCGCGGTGGCACCAATCAAAAGCGCAACGCCGCCCATGACAGACACAAGAAGATTGATTTTGCCGCGAATTTTCAACGAACGCTCCTCGCCTCACAATGCCTGGAAAACACATTCCCAGCCGATGCATTGGAAGATCGGGTAAATTCGTTAATGTTGTATTTCGAATATTAACAATATCGACTACAGGAAATTACCCATATTTACTGTTAGCCGCGTTATGTTTCGTCTAGAATCGAGCATCTTCAAGAAAGAAAAACTCCGGCTGAAAGCTTTCCGAAGCCTCCAGACGAAATATACAACCATATAGTGAACCGCCGCATTCGTTAACACCGACGTGCGAAATCTTGCCATCCGCCGTGTGTATTCAGGAATCTGCCTGCCATAATTGACTTTGAGAGGCTTCATCCGTATAAGCCGCCGCACGTCCGGTCGTTTCAGGTCTTTTGCGACCTCGTCCGTTCGAAAAACCACGCTCCTTGCATTATGCAAATTCAAGAAGGGCCGCACTCCGCGGTGTTTAAATAAATGAAGCGTACCTATCAGCCCTCGAAGCTTGTTCGCAAGCGCCGCCACGGTTTCCGTGCGCGTATGGCCACTAAGGGCGGCCGCAAGGTCATCGTTGCTCGCCGCGCACGCGGCCGCAAGCGTCTTTCGGCCTAAGGCCGGAATTGCCCGATAGAAAATGACGGGCGAATTGAAGACCAAAGAAGACAAACAGATTGTCGGGCGGCTCTTGAGCCGCCCGCAATTTCTTGCAGTCCGCGAAGGCGAAAAGCGCCGCGGCCCTCTCTTCCTTCTCGAGGTCCTGAACCGCAAGGAAGAAGAAAGCGAAGCCCGCGTCGGCTTCACAGTCACCAAAAAACATGGCAACGCGGTCGAAAGAAACCGCATGCGGCGGCGCCTTAAAGAGGCGGTGCGGCTTCATGCAGGGTTTGCAATGCAGCCCGGACACGACTATGTGGTTGTCGCCCGCAGGGACGTTTTGATGGCGTCCTTCGATGAACTGGCCGCGGAACTGAAAGCCCGCGTGGAAACCAGGCCGAAACACCGGCGCCCGAAAGACGAGCGCCCCAGGAACGTATGATGCAAAACAACCGCAATTACTTCATTGCGATCGCTCTCTCGGTGCTGATCGTCCTTGGCTGGCAGTTCCTCTACATGAACCCGCGCATCGAAGCTCAGCGCAAGGCTCAGGAAGCGCAGAAGGCACAGCAGCAGACCGAGCAGACGCAGCAGCCTGCCGCAAGCAGCAGCCCGAGCGCCCAGACGAATGGCGCCGCCCCGACAGGCCAGGCAGTTGCGACCGCTACCCGCGAAGAAGCGCTTGCAAAGACGCCGCGTGTTGCCATCGACACCGCCGCGCTCTCCGGCTCCATCAACCTCGTCGGCGCTCGCCTCGATGACCTGAAGCTCAAGGCCTATCACGAGACGGTCGATGACTCGAGTCCGATCATCACGCTGTTCTCGCCAGCTGAAACCAAGGATGGTTACTTCACCGAACTCGGTTATGTCGGCAGTGACACGACAGGCACCGTTCCAGGCCCATCCACCGTGTGGACCGCACCGGAGGGCGCAAAGCTCACCGAAAAGACGCCGGTCACTCTTACCTACACAAATGACAAGGGCATCACCTTCGCCCGCACGATCTCCGTCGACGAGCATTACATGTTCACGGTCACGGACAAGATCCAGAACGCCGGCCAGGCACCTGTCTCGCTTTCCTCTTACGGCCGCGTGACGCGCTACAACAAGCCGACGACGCCGTCCGTCTACGTTCTGCATGAAGGCTTCATCGGCGTCATCGGCGACGACGGTCTCATCGAGAGCAAATATACGGCGGTCGAGAAGGAAGCCGTTACCCCGCCAAAATCCACCGGCGGCTGGCTCGGGATTACTGACAAGTATTGGGCCGCGACAATCATCCCGCCGCAGCAGGCACCCTATGACGCGCGTTTCTCGCACTTCACCGACGGGCAGCCGCGCTACCAGGCGGACTATAAGGAAGATGCCTTTACAATTGCGCCGGGTCAGTCGGTCGAACTCAAGAATCTTGTCTTTGCCGGTGCGAAGGAAGTTCCCGTCATCGACGGCTACGAACAGAGCTACAACATCCCGCGCTTCGACCGCCTGATCGACTGGGGCTGGTTCTATTTCATCACCAAGCCGATGTTCAAGCTGATGGATTTCTTCTTCCGCTACTTCGGCAATTTCGGCGTGGCGATCCTCTGCACGACCATCGTTGTCAAGGCGCTGTTCTTCCCGCTCGCCAGCAAGCAGTATGCTTCGATGGCGAACATGAAGCGCATGCAGCCGAAGATGGAAGAGCTGAAGGCCAAGTTCGGCGACGACCGTATGGGCCTGCAGCAGGCGACGATGCAACTCTACAAGGAAGAAAAGATCAACCCGATCGCCGGCTGCTGGCCGGTGGCGCTGCAGATTCCGATCTTCTTCTCGCTCTACAAGGTGATCTACATCACCATCGAAATGCGCCATGCGCCGTTCTTCGGCTGGATCAAGGACCTTTCGGCACCCGATCCGACGTCGATCGTCAACCTGTTCGGCCTGCTGCCATTCGAGGCTCCGACCCTGCTGCATCTCGGCGTCTGGCCGCTGATCATGGGTATCACCATGTTCTTCCAGATGCGCATGAACCCGACCCCGCCGGATCCGACGCAGGCCATGATCTTCAACTGGATGCCGCTGGTGTTCATGTTCATGCTGGCGAGCTTCCCGGCAGGTCTGGTGATCTACTGGGCCTGGAACAACACGCTCTCGGTCATCCAGCAGTCGGTTATCATGAAGCGCCACGGCGTGAAGATCGAACTCTTCGACAATCTGAAGGGCCTGTTCAAACGAAAACCGGCACCATCGAAATAGTCGAAAAGCCCTGCTTCGGCAGGGCTTTTTGTTTCGGGCCGCCGAAGCGCTCAACCGCGCGAAGCTTGACAACACGCCTTAAAAACATGAAGCCGGTTTCATTACCGAACCCGGAGATTGCAGAATTCATATGACTGAAATCGCAAAGCCGCTCTTCGGCCACCCCTGGATCTTCATCCGCGGCGTGCCTTCCCTGAAATTCCTTCCGCCGGAAGGTCCCCTGGAAGTCGCCTTCGCCGGTCGATCGAATGTCGGCAAATCGTCGCTGATCAATGCGCTGGTCGGTCAGAAGGGTCTGGCGCGCACTTCCAATACGCCGGGACGTACGCAGGAGCTCAACTACTTCGTTCCGGACGGCTATTCCGGCGAGGGCAGCGACCTGCCGCCGATGGCGCTTGTCGACATGCCTGGCTATGGCTATGCGCAGGCGCCGAAGGAGCAGGTGGATGCCTGGACGAAGCTCGTCTTCGACTATCTGCGCGGCCGCGCGACGCTGAAGCGCGTCTATGTGCTGATCGACAGCCGCCACGGCATCAAGAAGAATGACGACGACGTTCTGACGCTGCTCGACAAGGCGGCCGTCTCCTACCAGATCGTGCTGACCAAGACCGACAAGATCAAGCCGCCCGCCGTGCCGAAGCTCATTGCCGAGACGATGGAAAAGATCCGCAAGCGCCCGGCCGCCTATCCGGCCGTGCTTTCAACGTCTTCGGAAAAGAACGAAGGACTGGACGAACTGCGCCAGGCGATTGCCGAAACAGTCGGCATCAACAACTGGAAATAAAGAGGCGCCCCGAAAGGCGCCTCTGACAGCCGATACCTGGAATTACATCTTCGGCAGCAGTACCTCGTCGACGACGTGAATGACGCCGTTCGACTGCTTGACGTCAGCGATGGTGACGTGGGCGACATCGCCATTTTCATCCGTCAGCGTGATCTTGCCCATGCTTTCCTTTGCCTTGAGCACGCAGCCGCCGACCGTCTTGATATCGTGCTCGCCGCCATCGTCCTTGATCATCTTGGCGACGGTCTTCGACATCGCGTCTGCGGCAACGACATGGCACGTCAGGATCTTGACGAGCTTAGCCTTGTTTTCCGGCTTCAGCAGCGTATCGACAGTGCCTTCCGGCAGGGCAGCAAAGGCTTCGTTGGTCGGCGCGAAAACGGTGAAGGGCCCTTTGCCTTCCAGCGTGCCGACGAGGCCGGCGGCCTTCACGGCAGCAACAAGGGTCGTATGATCCTTGGAGTTGACGGCATTCTCGACAATGTTCTTGTTCGCATACATCGCAGCACCGCCGACGATCGGGTTCTTTGCCTGAGCAGCGAAAGCGATAGCGGAAAAGGCGGCGGCGACAGCTGCAACGCGCAATGCGGACTTGATCATGATTTTTCTCCTCTGCATCCGGTCGCAGCCGCCGGCTTTATGCCCTGCGCCGCCCGGATATCAGGAACTACGGGAGGCGCTGCAGAAGAGTTTCAAGAAAATGATCCGATTTTCACGGTCTGTGGATCGAACCGCTGGCGATGACGGGGCCTGACGGCTGATGTGTGGGCGAGCCGCCGAATGGCTCCAGGCTGACGGCCAGCGTCGCGCCATCGGAAATCTGGCCGCGCATATCCGTCGGTATCTGCAATTCGCCGTTCATACCGCGCTGGAAGACGCCGAGAGAACGGGGCGTGCCGCTGCCCGGCACCAACCAGAGCTCCAGAGATTTCTCCTCCGGCTTGCCGGCAGCGACCGGCACGATCTTCAACCGGCCCGTCTGGATCTCGTAAGAGGCGGTCAGATTGACCTGATTGTTCTGCCCGGAGAGATCGGCCACCAGCGGCGGCGATACAGGGGGCTGAGGCACGAGACCGGAGGTAAAGGCGATGACGCCCAGGGTGACCGCAAGGGAGGCAAATGTCAGCGAGCGCCAGAAACCGGCGGAATTCCAGAGGCCGTGCGAAAAGCGCGGCGCACTCTCCGTATCGGCGAAGAGACGCGCCTCGATCTGCTTGAAGGTCTCGTGGCTCGGAGAAGCCGTGCCATATTCGTCGTTGAAGCCGGAGAGGTTGACCTCCCAACGGCTGACGATCGCGGCAAACTGCCGGTCGCGGCGCATGCGTTCCTCAACGATCTTGCGATCCTGAAGAGAGAGTACGCCCAGCACATATTCGCCGGCGAGAACCTCATCCCGGGAGCGGTCTCCCTTGCTTTTGTCGGGCGATGTCATCGTTCCATGCACTCTCTCAGTTTCAGCAGGCTGCGTCTAAGCCATGTCCGCATCGTATTCAGCGGGACACCAAACTGATCGGCCAGTTCCTGATAGCTCAGCCCTTCGACATAAGCCCGTTTCACTGCGACCGCACGATCAGCTTCCAACTCTTCCATGCAGGTGTCAATCCGCCTTCCTTCATCCTTAATCACGACTTGCGCTTCAGGATCGGGACCGGCATCGGCAAGATCAAGCGCTTTGTCGATTTCGTCGGCTACAGGCTTGCGCGCACGCAAGGCATCGATCGACTGATTGCGGGCAATTGCCGCAAGCCAGGCGCCCGACGTCGCGGAGCCGGCCGTAAAGGCGCCGGCGCGCTGCCATATCTTGATATAGACCTCCTGCAACACCTCTTCGGCCTCGTTCCTGTTTCCAAGAATACGAAGGCAGATCGCCAGAAGTTTCGGGCCGGTCTGGTTATAGAGCGCGGCGAAGGCCCTGCGGTCACCCAACGCGACACGGCCGATTAAATCTGCAAAATCCCCAGTCATGTCGCCCTCGAATGAACGATTTCCGGTTCGATAGTTTCAATATGAGCTGGCCGGCTTCCAGGTCGGCCTTAGATACGAAAAACTATTGCGTGCCGGATTATTCCCTCTGTCAAAAACTTGAGATAAAAGGCCGCGATCAATTCCGCGGGGTCCCCCATGAACGAGTCCGAAAGCGAAATCCAGGCACGTCTTCTCGCACAGGCGCTGCCCTTCATGCAGCGCTATGAAAACAAGACGATCGTCGTGAAATACGGCGGCCATGCCATGGGCAATCCCGAGCTCGGCAAGGCTTTCGCCAGCGATATCGCGCTTCTGAAGCAGTCCGGCGTCAACCCGATCGTCGTTCACGGCGGCGGCCCGCAGATCGGCGCCATGCTGACGAAGATGGGCATCGAATCGAAGTTCGAAGGCGGGTTGCGCGTCACCGACCAGAAGACGGTCGAGATCGTCGAGATGGTTCTCGCCGGCTCGATCAACAAGGAAATCGTCGCGCTGATCAACCAGACCGGAGAATGGGCGATCGGCCTCTGCGGCAAGGACGGCAACATGGTCTTCGCCGAAAAGGCCCGCAAGACCGTCAAGGATCCGGATTCCAACATCGAGCGTGTGCTCGATCTCGGTTTCGTCGGCGAAGTCGTCGAAGTCGACCGCACGCTACTCGACCTTCTCGCCCGCTCCGAGATGATCCCGGTCATCGCGCCGGTTGCCCCGGGCCGCGATGGCGCGACCTACAACATCAACGCCGACACGTTTGCTGGTGCGATTGCCGGAGCGCTGAACGCCACCCGGCTGCTTTTCCTGACGGATGTGCCGGGCGTTCTCGACAAGCAGGGCAAGCTCATTAAGGAGCTTTCCGTCGCCGAAGCGCATGCGCTGATTGCCGACGGCACGATTTCCGGCGGCATGATCCCGAAGGTTGAGACCTGCATCGACGCTATCAAGGCCGGCGTGCAGGGCGTCGTTATCCTCAACGGCAAGACCGCCCATTCGGTGCTGCTCGAAATCTTCACCGAGCACGGCGTCGGAACGCTGATCGTTCCCTGATCGAAAAAAGGCGCCCTTGCGGGCGCCTTTCTCATGCTCCGGCAAAGTTTGTCGAGAGCGTCAGATCTTCCCAGGCATCGATTTCCGAACTCAGGTTCGTAAGCTTGTCGCGGACGAGCGTCAGCGCATCGGGGCCGAGCAGCAGATGGACCGGCGGATCTTCAGCCTCGACCAGTGCCAGCACAGCGGCCGCCGCTTTGCGAGGATCGCCTGTCTGTCTGCCGCTCTTTTCCTCGCGCGCCCTGCGGATGGGATCGAAGAGCGCATCGTAATCAGAAATGCTCCTGTCGGTGCGGATCATCGATCGTCCGGCCCAGTCGGTGCGAAATGAGCCAGGAGCCACAGCGGTGACTGCAACATTAAATGGCTTCACTTCCTTCGCCAAAACCTCGCTGATGCCTTCGAGCGCAAATTTGCTGCCGCAATAATAGGCGATGCCCGGCATGGTGATGAACCCGCCCATCGATGTGATGTTGATGATATGGCCCGCCCGCCGCCGGCGCATGAACGGCAGAACGGCCTTCATCATTCCGACGGCGCCGAAGACATTGACCTCGAATTGCCGGCGCATTTCCTCGATCGGCGATTCCTCCAAAGTTCCTTCATGTCCATAGCCGGCATTGTTGATGAGAACGTCCACCGGACCGATGGTTCCCTCGATGCCGGCAACGGCCGGTTCGATTGCCTCCATATCGGTCACGTCGAGGCGGACTGCCGTCGCCCGACCCGGCGCCAGCCTCTCGAACGACGCTATTGCATCATCGTTTCTCACCGTTCCCACCACGCGGTGGCCCTTTTCCAATGCGGCCTGCGCAAAGGCACGGCCAAAGCCAGAGCTGACACCGGTAATGAGAAACTGCTTTTCGATTGAACTCATCGTGAACTCCTTTCCTGGCGCATCCGTCATATGAAGGCTGCGCGTTCCGTCATGTGGCGGCGCAGGGGAGATAGTTCCAATATATTGCAGGGGTAAACGTGATATCTTAAACGTATCGCATGGAACTTCGTCATCTTCGTTATTTCATCGCCGTCGCAGAAGAACTCAATTTCACACGCGCGGCACGGAAGGTCGGTATCGGCCAGCCGCCACTCAGCAATCAAATACGCGATCTTGAAAACGAGATTGGAGCGGCTCTTTTCCGCCGCCTCTCGAACGGCGCGGAACTGACGGAGGCAGGCAAGGCCTTTCTGCCGGAGGCGCAGGCGATTTTGCTTCAGGCGGAGCAGGCCAAAAAATCTGCGCTGCGGGCGGCGCGCGGAGGGAGCGGGCGGCTGCGGGTTGGCTTCACCAGCTCTGCGGTGTTCAATCCGGTCGTGCCCGCTATCGTGAACGCCTTTCGCGAGAAATATGCGGCCGTCGAACTCGGCCTGGGGGAAGCGCCGACAGCGCAACTGCTGCAGCGTCTCGACGGGGACGAACTCGACGCCGTCTTTATCCGCCCGGGCAGCAGTGATGTGCTGCAGGCCCGATGTCAGCTGCTGGCCGAAGATCCCATGGTCATCGTGCTTCCAGCAAGGCATCCGCTGTCACAGGCGCAGACTTTACCCCTCGGCGCCCTGGCCGAAGAGAGCTTCGTCCTCTTTCCACGCGAGGCGGGTGTCGGCTTCTTCGACGACATCATCGCCGCATGCCGGCGAGTGGGATTTGAACCGCGGCTCGGCCAATCAGCGCCGCAGATCACGTCGATTGCCAGCCTGGTCGCAGTCGGTCTCGGCGTTTCGATCGTGCCGGCGGAAATGGTGAAGATCAAAGTTCCCGGTGTTTGCTACATCGCATTTGACGGCGAAGCGCCAGCGGCACGGCTGGCACTCGCCACCCGGCGTGACGAGCGCTCCCCCACCGTTCGCAATTTCATTGCTCAGGCCATCGCCATGCAGCGAAACTCCACCGGCAACGATCAGTTGGCCGAATAGATCGCAGCTGCTGCTTCCTTCAGCTTTTCCATCATCGCCCGATAAGGCCCCGGACCATAGCTGATGCGCGAAACACCGAGCCTTCCAAGATCGGCCGGTTCGGGCGCACCGGCCTTCATCATGATATTGACCGGCAGCGAGGATGCGGCGCAGACCTTTTCGATCAGGGCCGGCTCGATCAGACCCGGCACGAAGAAGCCGCTGGCGCCTGCCGCTGCATAGGCCTTGCCACGCTCGATCGCTGCATCCACCAGTCCTGCGTGCCTGGAGCCGTCACCTTCCTGAAGGAAGAGATCAGTGCGGGCATTGAGGAAAAAATTGATGCCTCGCGCCTTCGCCATTTCCCTGATGGCGCGGATGCGAGCCGCCTGCACTTCGATAGAATGAAGGCCGGCCTCGCCGACGCGCTGGTCCTCGAAGTTGATCCCTATGGCGCCAGCCTCGATGAGCTTTGCGACATTGGCCGCGGCGCCGGCGGGTTCGGTGGAATAGCCGCCTTCGAAATCGACCGAGAGCGGCAGGTCGTTGACGGCGGTGATCGTGCGCGCCGTCTCGATCAGCACATCCATCGGCAGCTTCTGGCCGTCGCCATAACCATTGGCAGCCGCGACGGACCAGCTTCCGGTCGCGAGCGCCTTCGCGCCCGCCTCCGTAACGGCCTTGGCCGTTCCGGCATCCCAGATGTTGTATAAAATGACGGGCGTGCCCTTGCGATGCAGCGTACCGAAATAGTCGGCTTTCTCAGTCTGATTCATGCTGTCCTCTCCATTTTATATCCGCTGATCTTTTCCTCGTGCCGCAGCAGCCATTGCTTGCGCCACAGCCCGCCGCCGTAGCCGGTGAGTGAACCATCCGC
>Ga0102593_1001877_pt1 | contig 18224 bp, 21 predicted proteins | sample AraplaCol_mMS_r2_2_FD_76862 | JGI IMG/M metagenome (GOLD analysis project Ga0102593, IMG submission 76862) | Arabidopsis root microbial communities from North Carolina, USA - plate scrape MF_Col_mMS_r2 (SPADES assembly) (version 2) | ecosystem: Host-associated > Plants > Roots > Endosphere...
TCGGGTTTTTTTTTTTTTTTTTTTTTTTTTTTTTTTCTTTTTTTTTTTTTTTTTTTTTTTACCCTAGCCTTGGTTCTTTTCCCCCTCCACCTCCCCTCTTCTCTTCTCCTTTACACATTCTCGTCTTTCTACCATATCACTCTCGTTCTTACATCCCCTCGTCCATCAGCTGCTCGGCCCGACCGTAGCAGTGGGCAAATTCTCCGAAAATGGCCCTCAGCTTCTTTAGTGGCGGCGGGAGCGCAAGCAACGCCAAGTACTTCGACATTCGGTGAGTGGGGGGATCCCGGCATCTCGTCATACTGCATGGCGGCTCTAACGCTCCTCTCTCAGTTTAAACGACGATTATATTGTCTTTCGTGGAAGTGAACATGAATCTGCCAGCGCTCATTTGAAGGGGACCTTAGTCCTTTGCTTATCTGAACCCCTCGCCATTAAACATTTACGACTCCAATTAACTGGCATGTCGCGTGTCTGGTACGACTCTTCATCGCAACACACCCTTGCTTCAAAGACAAGTGGAACTTACAAAAAACCATGGAAAATCGATCTAACGTATGCTTTACAGTTGGCACTTACCTTCCAGTTCGACCGCTGGCGGTCGCAAATCCTGGAGAGAACGGGTTTTCTACGACAAGACTTGGCGATTCCGGGACCCCGGCAAAGGCAAGACAGAGATTCTCGCGGCCGGTAATTACGAATACCCCTTCGATGTTGTCCTCGAGGGCTCGATGCCTGAGAGTGTTGAGGGTCTATCAGAGACCTGGGTCATGTATAGATTCAAGGCAGAGATCGGGCGCAAGTACGCCAAGGATATCGTGGCTCGGAAACCGCTTCGAATTATCCGGACACTCGACCCCAGCGCTCTCGAACTCTCACATGCCATGGTAAGATCTTTTTTTTTCTTCTTCTTGAATTCAATCTTGAATACGATCGTCATACTAAATTGATCTAATACAGTCGGTCGACAATATCTGGCCCAACAAGATCGAATATTCCATCAGCACTCCGACCAAGGCCGTCGTCTTTGGCACCTCTATCCAAGTTGACTTCAAATTGATTCCTCTCCTCAAGGGTCTACGAATAGGCCAAATTACGTCACAGCTTATGGAGAGCCATGATCTGACTCTCAATCCTGAAGACCCCGACTCCATTCGCAATACTTACAAAACCACACGAACCATTATTACCGATGAGCACGAATTGGAAGACGATACGCTAGAGATTATCGATGAGGCAGCCGAGGGATACCAGTTCACTCGGTTCTTAGACATGCCACAAACACTCACACGGTGTCTGCAGGATACGGACACCAAGGGTATCAAGATCCGGCACAAGATGAAATTCCGCATTCAACTTCATAATCCCGATGGGCATATCAGCGAGGTATGGGTTTGAAAACTGCCAGTACCAGGTGAATAGACTCTAACATATCATTTAGCTTCGAGCCACCCTCCCGGTCTCTATCTACATCTCCCCTCACATTGCGATTGACGAAAACAACAATATTCGCGATTCCGCACCCCAATCAGCTCGAAGGACGGTCGATGAGGCGGCCAACCAGGCGCCACCTCTATATGGAGAACATACGTTCGATCAGTTGTACAGCGAAGTGGATCCAAATGGATATCGTACCCCAGGTCCTGGTAGTGGCGGGCCGGGTACACCATTTGGCCCTCTGAGTCGCAACATCTCCACGGAAAATCTTGCTTCTATGAACGCTCTGACGAATACCGATATATCAGCCTCTGCCCTGCACCATCGCCTAACGAATCTCAACGCTAATCGGCCCTCGCCCAATGAAGTTACCTCGCGTGAATCTCCTACTGAGAGCCATCCTAACTCACGACAGTTGAACGTGCACTTCAGCGATTATTTTGGATCAGCCTCGGGCTCTCCATCACACAGCCCTGCCAGTCCCGAGCTCTCACGTCGACCTTCTGACGAGGTGGATCACGAGGCAATTCCATCTGGGATGGCCACTCCATTCCACCCACAATACGCCGAGGTTGAGACTCTCAGCCGAGTACCAAGTTACTCCACCGCGGTACGCGCTGCTGTCGGACCATGTGATTCGAACCTTCCAGGTTACGAGAGCGTCATGGCTAGCAGCCTCCCCACAACCCCAGTGCTCCAGTCACCCCAACAAGCCTATCTCCGAAGTGGCCGGACTAGCGGTCGCGCCAGTGGCATCTCCACTCCGGTGACGCCATTAGAGGTGAATCGATCCAGCTACTTTCATTCGCACAACAACAACGCTGACGACGAGGCCCGCAGACTCCGTTTAGTACAAGCGCGCGCTAGAGCGTGATTCTTGATTCTCCTCTCCTCATCACTAGCTCTCACCTCTCGTTTTCTCTTTCTGCTTTTTCAAAAAATGTTTCAGGAGACGGGTGCTGGACACTCAACCTCTTTCTCATTCACCATTTGCATCCTCGCTGAACTGGGTCGCATGGCTTGATTTGGTTCTTGCATTTCACTTTATTATTCACTATTTTCGTTTTGGCGTTTGCGAGGCCATAGATGGGAAATGGGTATTCTATACAGACGGGACATGACCACTTGCTTTTTTTCAGAAAAACATCAACTGAACGGGAGAACCAGACTCCCGCAGTACGAGAGACGCACGAATTATTCTATCAAGACGCATTCATTTTACTTTTTGTGTCGCTTAATTAGGGAAATACCACTCACGAAGCATATCCGAACTTTATCGATATTCTACCTTTTGTTTACATGAGATTGTACATATATTAGCATAGGGTACCTACCCTGGTACCCTACCCTATAGCTACTAGTACATGTATAGAGGTAATGGTCCTGATATAGGGCTGGATATGAGGAACCTTGCCATTGTTAGACAACCCCATCCATGCGATTTAGAGATGAGAATACACATACTACTAGTCATAAGTTAAAGCGAATATGTACTCTTCGCAACGGCTTAGAAGAATATGTTATCATCATCTTCACCCTCAGAATCCGCCTGGTTCCCTTGATCCTGGTGCATCCTAGCCCGGTACTCCTCTAGAGAACGACCTCGCAGTAGTCCTCTTTCTGATATTCGCCGGCCACTAGTTGAAGCTGTCGGCCGAAGGCAGACGGTATAATGAGACCAGATCTTACTAGAATCTTCGATAAGCCGCGCATTCGAGAAAGGGGTTGTGAGTAGTAACTTGAATGTAGGCTTCAGGTACTCGTTCTGCACAATCATATCCAAAATTTGCAACACGTCAACCAAATCCTCTTGCCACCTCTCACACTCAAATCGGGCAATACTATCAATGATACATATGACAGTGGCTGTATTTGGGAGCTGTTCTATGAGTTGCCGGAATATACTGCAGAGATCTTGCAGATAATGTGACTTGATTTGTTCCGCGAAGGAGCGAGTATTGATGAAATCCATGTTAAATGTGACGCCTGAGAGAAGTAGCTGAGCAATAAGACTTCGAATCAGCCAGTTCGGTCCAGCCTCGTGGCTATCATGACTATGGGCTTCATGGAGACCGCAGAAAGCAGTCATAACAATATCTGGAGCGTTTCTCGAAAGGTGGAGGGAAAGGGTCGCACACAAGGTTGATAGAACAGATATACGACCAGAGCCGATCATTTGGAAGTTTCCCTTCACAAGAAGTGTCTCTGCAAGGGGGGATTTCATCCATCCCATGAATTGCTCTGATGAAAGAAGCTGCTGGGCCTGGGTATGAGTGGCGACATCAAATTGATCCCGGTGTTTCAGAACTTGGTCGACATCTTCAATCGGCTCATTTACTTGTAGTCCCAGAGAATGGTATAATTCACTGTCAGAAAGAAAAGGCTGTGGCTGTTGTGGTTGGTGAATGTAAGGAGCGGCGATGAAGGAAGTTTCTAAAGTTGGGATTAACCAATGATTTTTTGAATTCAAAGAGAGCAGTAACAAAAAGGTTAGTGTAATGGTCCGTACCTGGTGGATCGGATCGAATGAAAACAAGAAAGTAGTTTTTAGAATCCACCTCGTCTCTGTGTCTGATCTGTTGCTCCAAACGGCTCTCATCAAACCCCCTTTTTAATGAGCTCAGTTCCTGTCGAATGTGAGAAACATCCTCTCCAATAATCTCCGTGCTTGCATGTATCTGATTCCCTTGGTCCAGTAGTGATTCGGTATTTTGATGTGTGTCCACAAGGTATCCATCCCGGATCAACTGTAATGAATCTCGGAACTTAGCAACGCTAGTTGCTACATCACCTAGAATCGCATCGATATCTGCAGCCGTATGATATGGAATAAGCTTTTTACCCAGGCGCTTAGTCTTATCTCTGAATTTATCCTTTGCCTTGCTGGGGTTCAGCGTCGCAATTAGGTGTGCCAAGGAACGGACCAGGACTTTATATAGGTCTATTGCCTTTTCCCTAAGACTTGAATCCGCAGAGAAGATATTCTGCTGCTTCTGAGTCTGGAACATAACGTCCGGAATCTCATGTAAAGCATGGAGAATTTTCTGGCGGTTCTCTGCATTCTTTTGGGAAATCTAGATATCGTGAGCTCCTGTTGTCTGGGGTGGGTTTCGAGATTACACAAACATCCAAAATGACCTTGAGTCCACCAGTCAGTACACTCAATCCTTTATCGGATGGTATCAAGTCTAACCAGGGTCCAATAGCCGCTGCATTGTTCCCTATAGACCTTGCTATCTGACGATGGGCGTGAGTGATCCCCTTTCCCCTTGCCGCATATCGTCCGTCAGCCTCGATAATCTCGAGGAGAACATCGTTGAGAGTGTAGGAGGCCAAGTTCAATCTAAATCTTTCCTCTGTCGTTTCATTATATTCAAAAAGGGCGATTCGCAAATCCTCATCAGCAGTGGTATCCCCGGGCTCCGGCAACGGCTCAAACCACGTTGTCAGCTGGTTATAATGCGCTTTGGCCCCCAGAGCCTCATGATAATTGTCTCCTTTTTGTTGAAGAAATTCTGCGCTGACGTCGAGACTTTGAGCCGACGATTTGATCTTAAAGGTGTCCACGAAAACCATTCTTGTTCGTGTTAGATTCAGATAAAACAGTCGGGGTTGGATATATCGTGTATAAGGGAGGGGTGAATTGTATTTGATTCCAGACGAGCTTATGCGTAGAGCCGTCTATTTTTCCGACCTCGAGGCAAATAGCGTCCTGCGGACTCTCCCACCTATACAGAAAAGGCGCTAGCTTGACGCTTCTGATTCGGTCTTTAGGGTTGTTGCTGACGGAGTGGAGATGAAGCCCGGGCTATCGGTGGTCATGCTTCGTCGCTGATTGGCCCTTAAAATATCCATGTCAGATATTTGCTGCGGACATGCATGGCGCTTGGGAATAACGGCAGTAGAAGAGGTGAGATTTTCATGCCGGAAGACGTGTTTGCTATCTTTTTCTTATTATTGAAAGGGGCACTAAATTGGGGCTGGAATTCCCAGTCGCGCCAAATATAACCCGAGAAACCCCTAATGCAAGCAGCCATGAGGTTTTCGTTTGTGTCTAGCTCTGCGGTCCTACCCATCAGACGGCATTGTACCGTCTTGGCCTTAATTGTCAAAAATGACGATTGGAATTCCTATGCCGAATGGCGAGGTGGGTATTGTAAGCAAACCCGACCAAGCTGATCAAGCTCAAGCCGTCTATATCCAGAAGCTGGAAGAACGACTCGCCGCTCTCGAGCAGAGAATAGTCGACATAGAAAGCGCGAAGAAGGAGCAGAATGAATCTATTCGAGACGATGATAGCCAAGCGGAGGAGACGAGAGAACCTCAGCCAGAACACCCTCCTTACCCACCAACAGTGCCAGAGGTCCGATGTGTGAACTTCATTCAAGCCTTCCACCATGACCTTACGGCACCAGAAATCCCAGCGTTGGAATTCATGGCTTTCACCGAGAAATCAGCTGAGCAGGACCCAAAGTGCGAAGCCTTTCAAAAGTCACTTGTGGATATGACGCCCGCAAAGGCTCTTGAGACGATCAACACGAATTACGCGAAACCCTATGAGCTTGATTTAAGTCTCCCACTCGACCAGCTTCGAGTGTTATCCCGACCTCTTGGGGAAATTCTGTGGCCGATAATCGCTGGCGATTCACTCTTGGAAGATCATATAGCTATCCTACAGAAACCCTTCGCGGCGCCTATATACTATCATGACGAAGTTAAGAGCAAATTGAAGGAGATGGAGGAAGCAGAGGCGGATAAAGCAGCAAATGGGGAAACAGACGAAAGTTCTAGCAGTTCTAAGGTTTTGGCTGAGCTCAAGACATATGTGCGGCTAATGGAAGATACCATTATGCCGTACTATGACAGCTTTAAGATAAAGACCGCCGCGGATAATTTGAAGGTTTATTTCAATGACCTTTGGCATTTGTTTACCCCGGGAGAAATCATTTACTATCCAGAGGCGAAAATCAACCCTTCGGCAGCGGACTACGAAAAGCTCCACCGAAGCAAGAGACCTGATCAGAAATTATGGAAGGTATATACCAGATATCAGAACGAAGACAAGTACTGGATCAAGGCGTACTGTATTGATTACGATGGAGATTCATATGTCTGCGTGAAGGAATGGTTTACTATTGACAAGTACGAAGGGAAAATGAGCGCAAACTCGTTGGCAGTATTTCCTGTTCGATATTCAACCAACGCGAAAAAGCTCATGGATGATGCTATTGAAGGTGGCAGGGGCTTTTTGAGAACCCACGACTTAAAGCTGTTAGGTCATACTGGATGGTCTTCGGTTTGGGAGAATGACAGTACAAGCCTCATCTATGTTTCTGGTGATGTTGTGATTGATTTTGCGGAAGCATTCAAGGCTCACCCGGACTGGAAGCCTATATCCAAGTTACCTGCGACATATTATTTGGGAAATCGAGGCGCAGATGAACCTGGAACCAGCAAATCAAAGTGGTATTGGGCTGAGGATCAAGAGCTCAAAGAGTTCAGCCCTCTTACTGTTTCCTTCAGTGAGAATCAGATGCCACGGTTGACGAAGAAAAACTACTGCCTGGATGAAGATAAGTTCCTTTCTGCTTTGATCGGCAATGAAACAGTTGATCTGCCAGGCGAGGACCTTCTATGTCTATTGCCGAGCAGGCTTTTTGGCTATTCTCTCCAGGACAGACGTTTTGTGACACTAGATGTCAAGAATCTCCGAGAAATCGAGGAAAACAGAGACAAGTTCAAGAACCTAGTCATCAATCCAGATCACGAGGGAATGCTTCGCGCTCTTGTGGAATCTCACTTCCGACGAAAAGACATAAACGAAACGGCGACAATCTCAACCACAAATCAGGATATTGTTCAGAATAAGGGCAGGGGTCTGGTTATCCTGCTACATGGAGTTCCTGGAGTTGGTAAAACATCCACTGCAGAAATGATAGCTAGCAACTTTCAGAGACCTTTGCTTCCTATCACCTGTGGCGATCTGGGGTTGGATCCTGCAGCGGTTGAGAAGTCCTTGAAGCAGATGTTCCGGGTGGCACAGCTGTGGGATTGTATTCTTCTACTTGATGAGGCAGACGTGTTTTTGTCAGAGCGAGTCTCGTCTGACCTCAGTCGAAACGCATTGGTATCAGGTAGGAATGAACTTCTCTGCTTACTAGTAGCATTGCTTTGCTAACTCTGATATAGTCTTCCTGCGTGTCTTGGACTATTATTCCGGCATTCTCTTCCTCACGACAAACCGCGTGGGTACTATCGACGAAGCTTTCAAGTCAAGAATCCATATCAGCTTGTACTATCCATACCTAGACCTAGATCAAACCGAGAAGATTTGGGCAGTGAATCTCGATCGACTGGCCATGATCGAAGCCGAACAGAGTTCCGTACAAGAGCCACTATCAATCGACCGCGACGAAATCCTCACCTTTGCAAAAAGACATTACGAGAAAAGCCGGAATGGCAAGGGAAGATGGAACGGTCGACAAATTCGAAATGCATTCCTCATCGCCTCAGCCCTCGCCCACTATGAGAAAACCCACGGTATTCGCAAAGATGACAATAAAAACGACCTCACAGCTCGTCACTTTAGAACAGTCGTTAAAGCAGGCACCGGGTTTGAGAAATATCTGTTTGAGACGAGAGGAATGACCGATCAAGAAGCAGCATACATCAACAGTACTCGTGCTGATCACGTCCTGTCACCGGAAGGAGGCCATCTACCACGAACACCAGCACCGACTTCAGCACAACCAGTTAAACCCCCCATGCATCCTGCTTGGGCCAATCAATACCCAACTCACCAAGCTCAACCATTCACACCTCCGCGAAACCACTCTTCCTATAATCTTGCACCTTCACCCGCTAATAACATGTACCCTCAACAACAACCTCCTCCACAGCATTATGTGTATGAGACGGCAGCTCCACCGGATACATTCGGGCAGCCTTCTATGGCCACAGGATATCCTCCTCAGCGGGCTGTCACGCCTGGATCCCAGGGTCAACCTCAGGGACAGCCAGTTGGTCAAGTTTGGAATGCTCATCATCCTGCTGATTATGATTCGGACATCTAGACTTGGAGCAATGGCGCCAAATAGAAATTACAAGGGAACATTTCTATGCAATATGTGCTGAAGTGGAAAACTTCGAGGTTTACTAGAGTGCTGCTAAATCCGATTAGGAAAAGAGGTGGTCCATCCGTGGACCACCTCTTTTCCTAATCGGATCACTTTGTTGCTACTTGAATCATGGACCTATCTAGCACGGAATAGTATAGTATTAGTTATACAAATTTATGTCTATGCGGTCTACACCTTAAGTTCAGTAGTATAATATAGATTTGAGACATTCTACTGATGATTGTCCCTGTATACCTACTAGCATAGGTATACTAGCATTTAGACAATAATACGAACAAAACAAATAGACGAAAATGACAAGCCTCACCAATTCGTATTCTCTATAATTTCTATAATCTCTAAAAGAAACGTGACACCACCCATCCTGGAAGCAATCAATCCCATTGTACTCTACTATGATTCCATAGACGATGCAACCTCGGAATCCGCAGAAAAGCTCCACTCAAATCGACTTTGTGGCGCCCACCCACAAACACGGTACGCGATAGCTTACTTCTTGTGGGGAACACGTATGTGGCTGAGCATCGGCTTAATTTTGAGGGAAAGGAGGGTCATAGCCAGAAGTTAAAATGAAGAATCAAATCGGGCTGCAATGAATGAAAGGAGTTTAAATGGCTGAACTGGCTGAACTGGTTGAACTGGTTGAACTGGTTGAGATGCTTCCTCAAAGTTGAAATCGCCGAGTGCGGCCCGATGACCTCATTGTCCGCCGATCCTCCAAATTGAAAACATCCCACTTTTTCTCCCTCTTCGTCTTTTTTTGACATTCTTCCTGTCCACCGCACTTTGTAGTGTTGACCCACCCCCCGCTCAATTTTCTTCTGTCAGTGACTATTCCGGTCAAAGACTAGCGTGTTGTCTCCGAAATTCCCGGTTTAAATCTCAGCCACAGTTGCTCATATACACAGATCTTCCGATCTGCCCGCACCGACACCTTTTGTCCCTCACCCCCCGCCGGACTCGATCTACAGTGAAGTGTCAGACTCGGAATTTTAGTATTTGACTTGCTGTGTCTTGCTTCGATTGACTACATTCTTCTCGACCGTTCAACCCGCCGTCTCCTTTTAGCCCTTCCCCCTATTCGTCATGTCGACCCCGGTTAGCCCCGTGGAGCACAAGCTCCCCCAACGATCAGCTACGGTTTCTAGTGGCGTCACTCGTCGTACTTCAATGAGTGACGATGAGGCCATTCCAGATACCGATAGCAGTCAGGTATGTGAAGGACTGTTCTTTGTGCATCCCGGCCCTGCGGGATCGGTGCACGCGAGAACCCCATGTTGCGAGATGTGACACCGGCTAACATACATCTGTTGGGACTTTCTTCAGACTACCAACCTTTTGGTTGAACGCCTGAGAGCATGGAAACACATGTGTGGAAACCTGGAAGAGTACATCTCTGCCACTGCCAAAGTGTCAAAGTCCCAGTCGAAGGACCATGAGAAGATCCTCAAGGTCAGTATTACAACATGCGCAGAAAGTCCATTATACATGCCCATGGGTCTAACTCTAATCTTCGGTAACAGACTGTCAGTGATCCGCTGAAAGAGAGCCATCACTTCAGCTCTAGTGCTGGTGGTGTTGCAGGTTTGTTCGAGAACATGCGCAACAACTCGCAGGTAGGAAGTCAATATTCATCGCGTTGCTCTACAATTTACTTACATAGGCTTTGATTAGGGAATGGTAAACATGTATCTCGACACTGAAAAAAACCTGAAGGGTAGCGTTCTCCCCACACTTGAACGTCTGCACAAGGAGATCAAGAACAAATCCAAGGAGTTGAAGTCGGGGGCAGCCAAGGGTGCCAAGGCCGTGGAGAAGGCTCGCCAGGTGACGCAGAAGCACATTGAATTGCTGGGCCAAAACGCTGCCACTCACGATTCTGCGGCCGGAAACAAAATTGAGACCGCTCACGACCCATACATCCTCAAGCGCGGTATCAACCACCGTCTGAACAAGCAGATTATCGAGGAAAACAACCACCGAAATGATATTCTTGCCGTGCAGAACTCTTTCCAGCAATTCGAGGCCCATGTCCTCCAGACCCTGCAAAGTGCCTTGGAACAGTTCTTCCAACTTATGGGTGGCCAGCTTGATCGCCAGCGTACCATGTACGGTGATATTCTAGCTACCGCACAGCGTATTCCACCTGACTTCGAATGGGTCAACTTTGTTGTTCGTAACGAGTCGAGTCTTGTGAACCCAGACTCGCCCCCTCGAACATTCGAGAGTACCAGCTTCCCTAATATGGATCACCGTGCCACACAGCCTCTCCTTGAGGGGTCTCTGGAGCGCCGATCCCGTGCTGTCATCAAGGGCTACAGCACAGGCTACTATGTCGTCACGCCCGCTCGTTATCTGCATGAATTCAAGGATACCGATGACTTCCGTCAGGATCCTTCTCCCCAGCTGTCTTTGTATCTGCCAGACTCTATTGTCGGTGCCATTGACGGTGTTAAGTTCAACGTCAAGGGCAAGGATGTTTCCAGCGGCAAGGTTGGCAATGCATTCCACACCACCACCGAACTTAGCTTCAAAGCACACTCGCCCGCCGATGCTGAGAAGTGGTGGACTGTGATCAAGGATTCCACTCGAAACCCTGTCCACACCTCTACAGCAAGTGCGGCTCCGACTGCTGCTTCGCCCACTGGCTCTGCTGCGGCTACAAGCCCCTCTGGTGCAGTCAGTCCTCCAGGTGATGCTTCCCAAGCTCAACCCCCAGTCTATGCCGAGAAGGATAAAGAGAATGTTGCTGCAAGCCCAGCTTCAATAACCCCTGCTTCTCCTGCTATTGATGCCAAGGAAAAGGCTCCAACCCCTGGTATCAGCCGCACTGCTAGTACTGCTAGTCACTTCCACACCTCTCCCGGGGGATCAGCCGTGCAGGAGAGCTCCGAGAAACCCGAAAAGTCCTAAACTTCCTAACGCAGTGAAATTATCCACGCTTTGATCTATATGACTTTCCAGCATCGATATATTCTATTTCGCATCAGCTCTTATTACGCATTGGATTCCAACGATACATTGCCAGCACCTTTTTTTTCTCTCTCGTGCTTTGGATGTTGATCCCCTCTGCCCAAGATTCATCATGAGCAGATCTTTAGCTGGTCTTCAGAAGCGTGTCTTGTCCTATATATTTATAATAATTCCCGAATACGATGGATGCATAACGCGACCTTATTGGGTTATTCCTGCTCTTACTCCTCTTTAGATTCCATCGAAGCCTGCTTTGCTCCTAGTATTACTACCAATAGTATAATTTAATCTCAAGTTCTCTGTCGGGCCCTCACCATTAAAGGCGAGGCTAGATCACTAATGCCAACGCTGATCATTTCAGGGATTTTACCTTGAAGCTCATTTGCCTGTGTCTGTGAATGCTCCTCCCTATCCGCCAGCTCAAATTCAAATTCCTTCAGTAACGTGCTCACGACCTTATAGATATTCGCCAAAGCTACGGTCTTCCCAATGCATTGTCGTCCACCAAGACCAAAATGCATCAAGAGCCGACCTTTGGTGGCCACCTCGGGAATGTCCCATCGTGATGGATCAAAGACAATGTGGTCGTCACCCCAGATATCTGGGTTATGGTGGAATGCATGATTGCAGACGGCAATGGACGTCTATAATTACGCACATCAGTATTATTAAGACAGACAAATGATGCAGCAATATAAGATGTTTTGCGCTTACCATATACGGAATATGATTCCCAGCAATTACAATGCCTTCGGGCTTCAGAACTCGTCTCGCGAGAGGCATCGTGAAGACAGGGGTAATCCTGAAATTCTCTTTGATGCAGTTTCGTAAGAATGGCAATGATGCCTCAGCGTCCGTGATTGAATATGCGCTTCCATCTTCCGCGAGAGGGGGCATCTTTTGGTCTATTTCATTGACGCATTGTCGCATGAGGTCGGGACTGTGAAGTAAATGATACAGCAGCAATGTAGTCGTGGCACTAGTAGTATGTGTACCCGCAATACTGAAAACGAGATCAGTGAATCCATATATCACAGACTTTGAGTTTGTCAAGGATATCAGTCAACATACATGAATCCGAATGCTTCTGTCTCCAAATCTACCTGCGTGAGACTCTCTCCGGTATCAGGATGCTTCGCACTGATCAAATTAGTCAGGATATCCTTTCTCTCGGGAACAGCGCAATTCACTCCATCTTTAGACCTCAGAGCGTTGAGTCTGATATTGACACATCGAGAGGCAAGATCAGCACAGGCCTCACGGCCTTTGAAAAGGGTTTGCAGTCCCTTGTGTGGAATCAAAGGAAGCCACTTTTTCAGAGTCGATGTCATAGCTGGCCACGCGCCAGTGACAGCTGCTAACAGGCTATGCTCAATGACCGGTGGAACGCGTGACTCATCGTTGGACTCTTGAATACCGAACGACTGGCTGAAAGCAAGTTCACCCAGTACATCGATGGAATAGTAATGTAGGACTTTCTTCAAGTCAAATACTTCCTCATTCAAAGCATATTGAGAAATTTTGTTTCGAAGAATCCTGATATTCAAGTCGAGGTATTGCTCCATTTCTTTCACATAATTCATGGAGAAACTATGGGACATATGGCGGCGTCGAATGGAGTGGGCCTTGAAAATGCACAATTAGAAAGATACTACACCCCTTTAAAATCTGGAATCAACAAACCGCTTCATCTCGCATGCCAAAGACGTTAGGATGAGCTGCACCGTATGCATCGTAAAATTCGGTTTTCGGCATATTACGTCCTCCGGTTTGATAAACCATTTTGATGGCATCTTCTTCAGTTATACTTAGCTTGTCCGGGCCATATCGTACGATGGTTCCATATTTTGCGTGCAGTTCAGTGAGTGTGTAGGGTTGTTTCAATGTCAGGAATTGATAAAGCTGCCAGATGTCGGTAATTGAGGCGAGGAATGGACCGGGATATCTGGCGAGTGGATGGAAAAAGCGATTGTAGATGATGAATCCGATGCAATATATCGCGAAAAACGCAGTTATGAAAACAAGAGGGTGATCAATCAAATTTAATACCATTAGAGCCATGGTATATAACGCTTACCTTTCTCAGATTTGAAGCCTGAGAATTTATGAGCATTCTCAGGGCTGTATGTTGACCAACTAGGCATATTTATAGCAATGCTGTAGTACGATGCAGTCCCCACCCCCACAATCTTCCAGCCCGAGTCATGTCCTCCACATTGAATTTTGAAACTGCCAATCAGACAAATCATATTTGATGACAGAAGCTTATTTAACATATTTTTATCACTTCAGCTGACTTACTCCGCACGAAAAGATCGAAGACAGAAGTGGAGATTACACTAGCGTACCCCTCCAGTGGGATCCCACATGAGATGTGGAATGTGGCAGGGTTTCCCACTTTGTACTCCAGAAAGGACAGTATCGGATGATGTGATTTTCAGTTCCAATCAAAGAATCACTATGATATAGGATACGAAGGACAGATGTTTGTTTACAACTTGGATTTCTCGAGATCGCTGAGCTTCCTGAGAGGTGGCCCAGCTCGACTTCCATCACCCGCCATATTGTTCTCCTTGGAACCACCTGGAGATGGATGGAGTCTCCACTTCTCGCGCAGTTCTTTGGAAGCTTTGTTCTCAAAGCAGTCTGCGATATACTTGCCCAAGACTGGGAGGAACTTGAATCCACTGTCGGGAGTGTTAGCTGATGACTGCTCCCAGGGAGCTTTGCTAATAAAGGAGATACTTACTGTCCCGCTCCACCAGTAGCCACAAAAAGACCGTCATACTTAGGGTGATTATCGATGATAAAGTCTCCCTTGGGGGTATCGGTATACCAACACAGCCGACGGTTTGACCAGGGACGATTGGCAAACTTCGGGAAAAAGCGACGCAACCCATCACGAAGACCATCATCAGCATCGTCCGGGATATAGCCAGTCTGTGCATTGCTGCTCTCTAATTTGGGCGATGAGATGGTTCTTTTTCCATCGTTTGAAGTCGTAGTCTCGTTCGCATAGCCATATCCGTGGCGAGCAAGCTTGAGAATGTTGGATCCCGGTGTAGGTGGGAAGCAGAATACTCCGGTGCTCATGTTGATCATGACAGGGGTGTTATCCAGAGCACGAGCTTCTTCCTGTGTTAATTGGATGAAGCCAACTGGCTGACCCGAAGATGAAGCAGCGTGAGCCACATTGAGCAGACGGCTCGTCCAGGCACCTGTACTGAGAATGACCCGGGAAGCACGAATCGAGCCCCCACTGAGAACATTGACACCGACAACACGCGAACCCTCCTGAAGCAAAGAAAGAACAGTACCGCGGGGTCCAGTTATGATGGAGATACCCTCCACGCTGCATCGAGAAGCCAATTGCTGAATACTGCCTGCCGCATTGGCCCAGCCGCCTCGTCGGTTGAGGTAACCATTTAGCCCGGATAGATCGGATTGAATGTTTGGATATGATTTGACCAGTTGGGAAGCGTCAGGGAGATCTTCAATAGTACCACCATTCTCCTTGACGGTGGCAGCTGACTTAACGATCCAGTCGTTGTTAGGTGTCTCCGAGAGCAGGGCAAAACCCGACTCGTAGTAGTGGCCGGAGTACTCAGTCTTCCAGCCCTCGTAGGCCTCACGGGCCATTTTGCAATATACCGGATCGGCATAATCAATTCTAATAATGCGGGAGATATCCACGCTGCTTCCATCGACTGCCGGAGGTGTGTACCTGTCTAAAACTGTGATGTCGGTATATCCGCGCTGCTTCAACTCTAGGGCCGTCGATAGGCCGAAGACGCCAGCGCCCACAATGATGATAGGATTTTTTTTCGAAACAGGCATTCTGAAATTGTCAGCTGCTTTATGATAGCCTTTGATGATAGGAAAAGTGATGATTGATGTGGTCCTTTAAAAACGTAGAGGAGGGGCGAACCCGGTCTAGTACCGGGTCTTGGCACCCGGAGAAGACGGAAACGGGCCGGGTCGGATGGAGTACTCAGAATGAAAACTCGTGTTAGGTTTGGGAGGGTACAAGTGTAGTGGCTATTTTTTATCCTGGATTTACACTTAACCAGTCTTCAAACGCTCGGCCATAGTCTTGCAGCTGCAGGAATAAAGTGTCGCCGCCGTTCAAATCCAACGCTGGATCTTCCGATAGCTCAGGTAGATCTATGGCCTCCGAGTTCTGACCCATTGGATCTTGGCCTCGGAGTACGTGTTCATTCTCTTCTGGTGGATACGTTACACATTCAGATGCGACAGTTTTGTGCCCTGAGAGACCAGCGGATCCGATGAGGGCGAAATCAGGCTCCGCAATGACCCCGGCGAAGTTCATTTCAGAGCTTCCGAGACCATCTTTTGCCAGGCCAGGGCCAAAGATATCACCGGAATGATCAGGCGATCTACTTGCATGGGCGTAGACTAGTATTTTCCAGAGTAACTGGAAGTTGACAGACCATTTAGGTTGGGTGCTGGAGCCTGCTGTCCCTGGTTCATTGAATAGGCCGCCAGGGGAGATGCTACCTCGAAGTTGTTCAATATTTTGAGCCTGTTCAATATCAACACATGAGCCGTAACCCCAGAGTTTAGATTAAATACTAACTTGTTGACGAATGTTTGGCCATCGGTGAGACATGCGGTGTAAGAAACGAATACATTTCTCCAGCCCAATTTGAGCTTTCTTGCTGAACGCCTCATCTTCTGTAAAGCTATGTTGAAGATATACCGTGGCTACGATCGCGACGCAGTGGCATAGGGTCGGGTCTGAAATCTCGAACCGCTTCTGCTCCACAAGGTCAAGAAAATGCACTATCCAGCCAGAGTGCAGGGTAAGTTGTTCGAAAGAATTGCGGAGAAAAGATTGAGGCATTGTTCTTCGGAAGTTTCTTAGTCGCAAAGAGAGAAGAAATGGGTGGTTGAGAAGACAGGGAATTGCATGCCAGAGTATCTGGAAAAAGAGCCACGGGCCCCAATAATCGCGATATTGTTGCAATTCCCCAGGGGTATAGTCTTGAAACCGGCTTGCATGCAACCGAAATCTCAATGGCATACAGCTTTCATGCTCAGTATGCCAGTAGGTGATCATAGCATAGTCAGACTGTGGATGCCACGGCGGATTTGCATCAATCCGATAATCCATCGCATACTTGCATGTTAGGGCCCAAAGCTCACTGGTGTGCATATTGGCTGCGTTGATGCCAATGTCCAACTTTAAACCAGTTGTCCCTCGTCGGGGGTCTTTTTTTGAGATCATTGTCTCGAATAATGGGGCAGAAAGCGAGTTGTCATGTGATTGGTCAGTTGTGTCTTTTGTCGGGAAGGCATGTAGGCTTCCTTGAAGATTCTGGAGCAATATCACTGTTGCGTGGCATAATCTCCGTTCATCTTGCTCGTTGTCCAAGGCACTAATAAATTCCAAACCGCCTGTGTGAATGTTGCGGATAAAATACCCAGACATGCGAGAGTAAAACCCCGCACGGATGAGATTTCCAGCTGGTAAATTGTCAACATTGGAGAAATCTGGAAGGAGTAAATTTTCAATTATCCTCACCTGTATACTCCAACATGCTCAACAGGCAAAGAGTCTGTATAGTAGAAAGTTCTACCACCCCATCCTCCAAGCGCGCCATGATCCCCTGGCGAGCAGTTTTCATTTTAGTATGAATTTCAGACTCGATGTTGCTCTGCAAAAGCCCTCTGCCCCGAAAGCGAAGGCCCAAGGCTTCCATAGCGTATAGTAGCTCTGGGTCCCTTCTTCCAAGGTTCTCCGAGCATACCCCGCGCGGAAATAGCGAGAGTGGTTGTGCATTGCAGAATACAAAATAAAGGTCCAGAGCTGACGTATCAGATGATATCTGGTTGCTGAGGGCTTTGTCAGGATAAAAGAAGGAAATGCTCATGTAAGATTACATACCTGGCACCAATGTTGGGTGGTGAGACAGGTAATATTCCCTGATGTTCACTTCTGCTAGCAACTGGTCCTGGTGTTTTCTCTTGATGGGCACCCTGGCTAAAAATCCAAAATAAGTTAAGAACAAACGCCTTCGATCAGCTAGTACTTACGCAATAAAGTCGATCAAAGACTCCAGTTTGCGTTCAATACGGGAAACTCGATCCTCCTGTGATATTTTGTTACATATTATTCGGCAACATATCTGAGCAAATCTCGATCTCTCTCACCATGCTCTTGGCAAAATCGGATGTTTCGTCCACAGTCTCTGCGCCGCCATATACGCACTTTTGGCCCAGTCGCTCACAGAAAGAACAAATTGGTTTTTCGCCAGGGCATCTTGTTTTCTTACGCCTTCAGGAATATCATTAGTGGAGCCCGCAAAATGGGTAGGGTGGAACATTTACCGGCATGGCTCACAGGCCTGACGGACGCGTTTGGCCGGACGCTCATCTTCCATTATCAAGAGCGGGGCACCTCCACAGCACTGTCGGAAGGATTCCTTGAAATATAGACGGGGCAAAGCTTCAGGGGTGCAGAGTTTGTCCTAAGCAAGAGAGAAAGTGGGAGCGCAAGCAAAAGACGGCCCGGCGCGGAAGCGGAAGAAAATAGTTAAAAAGCCGGCGGGTTGACCAGTTCAACTTTGGAGGAACAATTCATTTCAAAAGAGCTGAATTTGAAATATTTAATTCTTATACAAAAAAAAAAAAAAAAAAAAAAAAAAAAAAAAA
>Ga0102593_1001878_pt1 | contig 18203 bp, 24 predicted proteins | sample AraplaCol_mMS_r2_2_FD_76862 | JGI IMG/M metagenome (GOLD analysis project Ga0102593, IMG submission 76862) | Arabidopsis root microbial communities from North Carolina, USA - plate scrape MF_Col_mMS_r2 (SPADES assembly) (version 2) | ecosystem: Host-associated > Plants > Roots > Endosphere...
TTTTCTGTTTTTTTAACTCTATATTAAAACTATGTTCTCATTATTCATAATGTGCAAAGTGTTTTAAGGGGGAATTCATATTGGAACAAATGATTAGTACAATAAGTGAAATGATTTGGAGTACGCCGATGCTTTATCTATGTATAGGAGTGGGGCTTTTATTTACTATTCTCACTAGATTTGTACAAGTTCGATATTTGAAAGATATGGTTACTTTATTGTTTAATGGAAAAAGTTCTGAATCGGGCGTTTCGTCTTTCCAAGCGTTAACACTTGCTTTATCAGGGCGCGTAGGAGTTGGAAATATTGCGGGAGTTGCAACAGCAATTGCATTCGGTGGTCCAAGAGCAGTTTTTTGGATGTGGTTTATTGCTTTTATAGGTTCAGCTAGTGCATTTATTGAATCAACACTTGCTCAAATTTATAAAGTAAAAGATAAAGGAGAATACCGAGGTGGGCCTGCTTATTATATTGAAAAAGGCATGGGAAAGAAGTGGTACGCACTGATTTTCGCTTTTGCCGCACTGCTAGCTATGAGTGTACTTGGACCAGGAGTGCAAGCAAATTCAATTACAGCAGGGTTAAATAATGCATTTTCAATTCCGCCTTTAACGTCTGGAATTGTACTTGTTGTTATTTTAGGATTAATTATTTTTGGAGGCGTTAAGCGTATTGCTGCCGTGGTACAATATGTTGTTCCGTTTATGGCCATTGGATATGTTCTTGTTTCGTTAGTGATTATCGGATTGAACATTCAAGCTTTACCAGGAGTTCTTGCTTTAATCTTTAAAAGTGCATTTGCACTTGATTCTACGTTCGGCGGAATTATTGGCATGGCTATAGCGTGGGGAGTCAAGCGAGGTGTATATTCAAATGAAGCGGGTCAAGGTACCGGAGCTCACCCCGCGGGAGCAGCGGAAGTCTCACATCCTGCCAAGCAAGGTCTGGTACAAGCTTTTTCAGTTTATATTGATACGCTGCTTGTATGCTCTGCTACAGCCTTTATGATTTTAATTACAGGTTCTTACAGCACCCAAGCGCCAGATGGTTCGTTCATTGTGGATCATTTAAAAGGAGTTGAAGCCGGGCCTCAATATACGCAGCAAGCAGTTGAGACGGTGCTTCCTGGATTCGGATCAGGGTTTGTAGCTGTTTCTCTCGTGTTTTTCGCCTTTACTACGATTATGTCACAGTATTATATTGCGGAAACGAACTTAGCTTACGTAATGAAAGGCAAACAAAATAAAATAGTATCCATGTTCCTAAAGGCAGCTCTTTTAGCCACTACTTTATACGGATCTATCCGAACGGCTGAAGCTGCATGGGCATTAGCAGACATCGGAGTTGGAATAATGGTTTGACTCAATTTAATTGCAATTTTGATTTTAGCTAAGCCTGCTTTAATAACTTTAAAAGATTATCGCCAGCAGAGAAAACTAGGGATAGACCCTATCTTTTCTCCAAGGAAATTAGGAATTCAAAACGCTGATTATTGAGACGAGGAATATCAGCATGATCAAGATAAGGAAAATGTTTCATAAATCAAAAAAGCCAGCTGGGGTTATCCCGCTGGCTTTTTTGATTTATGAAGAAGCTCTTTTGACCGCTTGAAGATGGTAATGATTCGTTCTTTTCCGGTATAATGTGGCGTGAAGCGTCCTCAATTTATTTTCGTTTGAGCATTTATTTATAATAGAAGACATATAAAAGGACGGTGGTATGTAAATGACTAAAAAAGAAAATGAATCCATTTATATTCAGCAGCATTTAGCAAATGAACGAACGTATTTAGCGTGGATTCGAACGTCTATTGCCACACTCGGCATTGGCTTTGTTGCAGGCGGCCTACATTTCAATTCTGGAAAAAAATTAAGTGAAGCAGCCGATACCCTTATTATTGCTGTTATTATCTTTTCTTTAGCTGCAAGTGCAGGTTTGCTTCTCTTCTCAACCTATCATTATTTTTCAACCCGCAAAAAAATTAACAGCCAAACGTATCAATCTTCTCACGCTTTGGTTATTTTTGTTTTAATGATTATGCTGATGCTGATCGGCGCTCTTATGTTTTACTTTTTTAACATAGCGTAAAAAAGTTTAAGATATAAGAAAGAAGGGAAAGCAGTCCCAGAGAATTTACGGTTTTATGAAAGAAAAAGAAGATCTATTGATATGGTGGTAATGGCAGATGTAATTATAATAATATCTTCTTTATGAACCGACTGTATAATTTTACAGGTTAAATTCTTTGTTAACCGCGGATAATGGAAAAGGAAAGCTTTATAAGCCGAAACTTATCCAATACATGTTGAACATAAAAATTGAATATGAATTTCACTACAGAGTGAAGCGAAAGTAAAGGAGAACGCTGTTATGATTCAAACATCTAAGACCGTTGCCGCTCGTTTTTTTACGGAGCGTTTCTTTGATCAGGCTGCTCAAACAGCCTACTATTTTTTGTTATCTTTTGTACCGTTTATTATCTTTCTTTTTTCTCTGCTGAGTTTCTTTCCAATTGATACAAACAATTTGCTGATATTTATTGAACCATTTACGCCTAAAAGCGCCTACGACGTAATTGAAAAGTCAATTGAAACAGTTAACAATAGCGGGAAAAAAGTTTTATCTTTTAGTTTATTGGCGACTTTTTGGCTCGCATCTATGGCTATACAATCTTTGGTTCGCTCGTTAAATGATGCGTATCATATTCAAAGAAAACAAACGTTTTTGCGCGGTTTAATCAATGATTTAATTTTAACTTTTGGTTTTATGGTTGTGGTAGCCATTTCATTATTTGTACCAATTATTGAAGAGGTCATTCGACATTTGGTGCTAACAAAAGTCCATGTTCCTGACATATGGTTTCAAAGCTGGACGACAATTAGATGGGGAATTGGGACATTATTTTTATTAGGCTTTTTTATTCTTTTTTACAAACTGATGCCAAGCGCAAGAGTAACGTGGAAAGATGTACTTCCAGGAGCTGTTTTCTCCACGCTAGGATGGCAAGTTGTATCTACCGGATTTGGATACTATGTCCAGTTTGGAAGCTACTCGCAAATCTATGGTCAGCTTGGAAGTATTATTATTTTAATGGTCTGGTTTTATTTAACGGCCGCTATTTTATTAATTGGCGGTTTAATAAACGGTAATAAGTTCATCAAAGCTCACAAGACAACGTATAGAGACGCGGAAAATGACTAGGGAAACCTAGTCGTTTTTTTATATTCAGTTTTACAGTTAGAAAGTTTATCAAAAAAATATTGCGGGTAACTATTGAATATCTCGTTGCCTTCCCTTTACCCACAACAAAAAAGCAGTAGGAGTTCACGTTGAGATGAGGTGGAAAATTGAATAATTTTAATCGGTTTTTAATCGCAATTATTGGAATTGCAGGACTGATTTGTTCCGGTATGTTAGCACTGATGGTTTATAGGGTTCCTCACCTTTCAAACTGGTTAGAAAAGTGGCAGCATCAGGAGTGGTTTTACTACACAATTTTATCAATAAGCGCATTTTTAACAGTTATTTTTATTATTTTTCTTTTAACAGGCATATTTAGCAGACCGCCTAAAAAGAATTTAGCAATTGTAACTGGTGAAGGCAAAATAACAATTTCTAAAGCAACGATCGAATCTACAGCTTTACGAGCAATTAGAAGCTTTCAGGGAATACGCTCTCCTGAAGTCCAGGCATCTATTCATTCTCGCAAAGAAAAAGTTAGTCTGTATATCAACTGTTCGTTGTTTGGACGAGATGGATTACCAACGCTAGGAAAAGAAATGCAGCTTGAAACAAAACGCGCCGTGGAGGCCTTACTCGAGCTTCCCGTTCACTCCGTCCGTATTGACTTAACAGATACACAAACACGAAAGAAAGAGCGTGTTGTGTGATGAAGGAGGGACATAATGGGTACTCCAGATAAATTGATTCCGTACCGTGGCCGAGTACTTGGTATTCTGGCAGGTTTAGTGTTGGCAATTTTGTTATTAACAATTGGTTTTGGTCCCACGCTGCTAATTGTAGCTTTTATGGGAATTGGTTATGTAATTGGGAAGTGGCGAGACGGTCATTTAGACATAAATGCTTGGGTAGGATTCTTTACTAAAGGAAGATAGAAAATCACTTTAAGGGAGATGTTAGTTATGGCAGTTAATGAAACAAATACAGCAGTAAAATCTCAGGAAAATACACATCAAAATACATTAACATTTGAAGATCAAGTTATTAAAAAAATTGCTGGAATTGCAGCTAATGAAATTAAAGGGATTTTATCAATGAGCGGCGGATTTATGAGCGGGTTAACAGATCGCTTCCGCAGCACTGAAGATATCACAAAAGGGATTAACGCTGAAGTAGGAGAAAAGCAAGTTGCCCTTGATTTAAAAGTAATTGTCGAATACGGAAAAAATGTTCCAGCCATTTTCTCTGAAACTGTTAATAACGTAAAAAAATCAGTTCACGAGATGACGGGATTAGAGGTAGTAGAAGTAAATATGCATGTAGAGGACGTAATGACTCGCTCTGAATTTGAAGCGAAAACGGATCGAGACAAAGAGCAGGAGTCAAAGCGTGATCTTGAATAAAATATAAAAGGTAAACACTTCCATTCATCATATATTCTTTGTATGATGAATGAGAAGTGTTTTTTTATGGGAGGGAGAATTCTATGATTTTGGTTAGTTCCTGCTTAGCAGGTCAAGGGTGCAAATATAATGGAAGCAGTGCCTTAGTTAAGGAAATTGAAGCGCTCGTTGAAAATAAAGAAGCGGTGATGATGTGTCCGGAACTGTTAGGTGGATTTCACACACCTAGAGAACCGGCAGAAATTATAAAAGGAACGGGAATAGACGTAATAAACGGAAATGCGCGAGTTATTGAACGATCGGGAAAAGACGTCACAGACATATACATAGACGGGGCCTATAAGGCACTGAGCATCGCAAAAGAAATAAAAGCTACTGTTATTGTACTAAAAGAAAACAGCCCTTCATGTGGAAGTGAACATATATATAACGGAGCATTTTCAAATGTTAAAATAGCCGGTGAAGGGGTAACGACTGCGTTGCTAAGAAAGCATGGTTTTATCGTTATGTCCGAATCTCAATTTGCAGCTGAAATGCATGGAGACCAATCATAATCAAAAAAAGCGTACACCATGTGTGTACGCTTTTTTATAAAATTTTATTTACTGTGAAGCGTATCTGCTGTGCTTTCTGTTCGTGTTACCGCATAAAGAGAGCAGAAAAGACCAAGCAAAACAAAAATAGACCCGACCCAGCCGTTATAAATAACAGAGTATTGATTAACGACAATTCCTCCAACATAGGAGCCGATCGCAATTCCTACGTGTGAAATCGCTGCATTAGTGCTGATTAAAATGTCCGACGTTTCGCGTGCACTATGAATAATTAAATTGCTTTGAGCTGGTGAGACCGCCCAGCTGAGCGCACTCCAAATGATCATAAGAAGCAAGAACACAACAAATGGTAAATGAACGCCAAAAGGCATAGCAATCATGCTAACAAAAAAGAGAGCAATCATGGTGATAACAGAAGAAGAAGGGTTCCATCTATCAGAAACAGCTCCTCCAAGTCCTCCTCCTGCCACGGCAGCAAGACCGAAAATACCATAAATAATGGTCACCATCGTTGTATTTAATCCTAGCGTTTCTTGTAAAAATGGTGTGAAGTACGCATAAAGCGTTAAATGACCCGCAAGTACAAACAATGTTGCTAGGTGAATAGCGAGCATTTTTTTATTCCGTAAAGCTTTTACCTGAGTTTTTAACGGTACAATTGGAGCAGGAGCTAGACGCTCCATTGTAAACCAAACGGTAATCATAATAATGGCAGTCAAAATTGCAATCATAACAAATACTTGACGCCAGCCAAGCGCATTTCCAATCAAAATACCAAGAGGAATACCTAAAACAAGTGAGCCGCTGATTCCCATAAATACGATGCCAATTGCTCTGCCTTGGTATTCAGGTTTTACCATTCTAGAAGCCATTGTGGTAGATAATACAATGATAAAAGAACCGCTCGCAGCAGCAAGAATACGTCCAATTAGTAGCATATAATAGCCCGAACTGTAGGCTGAAAATACATTGCTCAATAAGAAAATAAATAATGTCCACATATAAACTTTTTTACGCTCTATCTTAGCCGTCACATTTAGTAAAATCGGCGCAGACAAGGCATAAACAAACGAATAAATAGAGATTAAATAACCTGCTTTTGCTAATGATACATGAAATGCATCGGCAATTAAGTCTAAGATGCCTCCTAGAATTAATTCGACCGTTCCAACAACAAAGGAAGCAATCGCAAGTATGTAAACTTTTTTATTCATCAAAAAACCCCCTCTTTGAAAAGTTACAACTAGAATAGTAACCTTTTTTAAAAGAGATTTCAATAGGTAATATTAAAAAGGTTACTAATGAATTAGTAACCTTTTTAATATCGCAGTCGAGTAAGCAGCTCCATGATCTCAGGATCTTGAAGAAGCTGCTCTTGATATTTCTTTGTAATATGGGTAAGTGCGACGTCATGATAAAAGAAATCAGCAAAAACTTTTACAAGCGGCTGCGACATGGTTTTTATTGCTTTCCATGTCTCATGTTCAATGCCGGCAAATAAAAGGTAAGCGTCGTCAACAATAATCAACTGCGACGGCTCAAGGTTTTTATGATCATCTATTGGATTTAATGTATGTAAATGTTTGAGGGCAGTCTGCAAGTTTCCTATGGTTAAGACCTCGACGTTTACGCCTTGTTTCTCTTTTTCTTCTAGCAATGAGCGGTAATGTGCTAACTCATCATTCCACGCGGATAAAATAATAGAAGATTCCGCTTCATGAATCAACTGTTCAATGTGAGCAGAAATAGAGGATTTATCTTTTAAACTCCAAACATGATCATCTGTAAACGTTTTTTTAATTTTATATGTTTTTAATTCATTAATGTCATTTTCAAAATCAGCAGTAAGTTTTTGAATGACGGTTTGAAGGGCTACCGCTGAGTAAAGTTTCTTTTTCCCGGACAATGTATTTACTACAATACCTTTATCAATTAAACGATTAAGCACTTCATAAATTTTTGCTTTTGGAACATGCGAATACGTAACAATTGAACTAGCATCCAACGGGCCATCATTCGCAAGCAGCGCTTCATATACTTGACTTTCATACTGAGAAAAACCAAATTTTTGCAGCATAATTTTCTATTCATCATCCTTTCTTTTTTTAAGTATATCACGGTTCGTAAAAGTATTACTAATTGTATCAGATATAATAATCTTATTAAACTATGTTCTAAATAATCATTAAAAATAAGATAAGCTATTAAAGGATCTTTATTACAGTAGAAATATTTTTAACCATATACTTTCTATACTAAAACATTCAACATTGGGTAAAGAAAAGAAAGAGGTGAAAAAAATGAAGAAAAATGAAAAACTACTGTTGAAAAAAATGAACATAAAACAGCAAAGAGAAGTGGCTGCTCAGCTTGAAGACGTACTGGATTCCTTACTGTCCCTTGAAGAAAAATTATGCTCAGCACCTGATAATAGCGAGTGGCTTTCTTTACAAGCTCAGCTTGAAAAAAGAGAACATGAGCTGAAATTCAAGCATAAAATGCTGTGCGAAGAATGGACAGCACTATAAAAGACAGGCATTTTGTCTGTCTTTTATTGCATCTAAATTTTCATCACTCGAATAGGGCTAACCATCAAAATAGCTAAAATAATCATAAGGTAAGGGTTTACGTAATAAAACATACCAAGCAGTGCGATAATTAGAGCTGGAAAAGGAATAGGAAGCCCTATAAAATAACCTATGGTTGGATTTGCACTAAATTTAGCTAATCTTAATGCGCCCATGCTTGGATAAATCATAAAAGCGAGTACGGTTAGCCAAGAGTGGGGAGAAAGAGTATGAAATAGCATTGCAGGCGCTACGCCAAAGCTTATAATATCAGCCAAAGAATCTAGCTCTACACCAAACTCACTGTTAACTTTCAGCTTTCTCGCAATTTTGCCGTCAAATAAATCGAAAAAAGCGGCTAGAAAAATAAAAAGAGCAGCTAAGCGTTCGTAGCTATTCATATTAAAAGCTATGGAAAATACGCCGCTTAGCAAATTTCCAATCGTAAAGAGATTCGGAACCCATTTTAACAGTCGAAGAATCAATGTCATACAACCGCCTTTCACAGTGTGTACGATTAGTGTAACTGTTAAATTATATTATTATGTGAGATGTCAGATAAAAAGAAGGTAGTATTGAAACCTGGCTGTCGTTCCTGTAATATATATCGTATAATACGATAATAACTAAAAATACGATATAAAGGAGCAAGATCATGAAAGTAGAGGAGTTAAACAGCTATTGGACGTCTATTTATTATCATTTGCACTATACGCATCAAGAGAAAATTACACACCAAACAATACGTCTTTTACAGCATATAGATAAATCATCTTCGGTTGGAATAAAAGAAATTGCGGATTATTTACACGTTTCACATAATACGGCATCTGAACACGTAAAGAGAAATATTGATAAAGGGTATGTATATAAAAATAGAGATATACATGATGAAAGAAAAGTAATTCTGCATTTAACAGAAGCAGGAAAAGACCTATTAAAACGGAATTCAAGCTTGGATGAAGAAAAAGTATCAGCTATTTTACGCGAAATGACAGCATCTGAAAAACAGCTGATTCAACAGGCTTTTCAGTTATTGAGTGAGCGTGCAAAACATGTATAGTATCATCAAAATTTTAATGTCGGCTCTTATTATTGCAGGGGTAACAGAAATGGCCAAAAGAGTTCCGACATACGGTGGAATTGTGGCTGCCCTTCCAATTGTGAGCTTACTAAGTATTATATGGTTATCAGTGCAAGGAGAAAAAAAGGAAGTGGTCAGTCAGTTTACACTAGGCGTTCTTTATGGACTGCCAGGCACTATTTTACTACTTGCTGTCGTCTATATTTGCTTAAAAAACTCTCTTCATTTGTTTATGAGTTTATCGATAGGAGTTATGTGTTGGGGCCTGTTTTTAGGCCTTCAAAGGATAGTGGTTAAACTAATTAATACATAAACTATTGGAATTTAATCCAATTTTCTGTAAAATGAAAGTCTAAGTAAAAGATAGGAGCTGAGTAGAGTTGAGTTTAGCAGAGAAAAAGTTAGGAATTGACCGAGTTGTTTTTATCGGCAGAACGTTTGAAGAGTATAGAGCTATGTTTAATTTGAATGAAAAGTATTTAAAAGGAAAAAAAGTGTTAGATTGTGCTAGCGGGGCCTGTTCTTTTACTGCTCATGCCTTGCAGCAAGGTACGGAGGCTACTAGCTGTGATATTGCCTATAAATTTACGGCAGAAGAGCTTGAAAAGAAAGGAAGCCTGGATTTAATTCATACGATGAATCAAATGCAGCACGTACAGGAACAGTATGTGTGGAAGTATTTTTCGTCTATTGATGATTTAACTGAACATCGAAAAAGAGCATTAAAAGATTGTATTGCTCATATGAAAAAGAACCCCGAAGCCTATCAGTACGGAGCACTTCCTAATTTGCCGTTTCAAAAGAACGAGTTTGATTTAACTCTTTGTGCAAACTTTTTATTTATGTACAGTGACCGGTTAGATTATACGTTTCATTTAGAAGCTTTAAAAGAACTGATACGCGTTACAAAAGAGGAAGTACGTTTGTTTCCTTTAACGAATTTAAGCGGCAAGATTTCTACCTATTTGCGGCAGCTGTTAGAAGAGATTGCGCCTCTAGTAAAAGGAACAGAAATAGCAGACGTCCCGTATGAATTTCAAAAAGGTGCCAATCAAATGCTGAAGATATATGTATAACAAATATAACGAAAGCCGCTTTTAGTTAAAGCGGCTTTTTAACATTCAAACGTTTTTTGGCAGTTTGAGTATGCTTCGTTATGGTTTCAGATCCAAGCGCTTTAGCTAAACCGAACGAAGGCATATTCACATATACTGATTCATAATTTCCTGCAGAAATGACATACGTTTCATGATAAATGCCCACTGCATTCGTTTTTGAAGCCTTTTTATAAAAAGAATTCCAAGCTTTTAAGTGCTGAGGACCTTTGGCATAGGAGGTCAATTGATCAACTGACTCCCAATATTGAATCAGCGTGATGGTTCTTAAATTAAAAGTTCCTTGCAAAGATAAAAATCCAAGGTTTTTGTTTGCATACAATTCGCGAATCATAGGAGGCATTGCTTTAAATACAGGGAACCATTTGTGTACGGCTGTCCATTTATTAATACGCATTCCTATAACAAAGACGACCAAATCCTTACCGGGCTTAGCCATCATACGATTGGAATGAATCATAAATTATGCGCCTCCTCATCATATAATTTATTAATCGTATCTTTGCACCATTCTATCGAAGCACACGTTGTTCGTTTACCGTAGTCTAGGGTAATAAGCCAATACGTTCTGTCGGGAGAAGGGCTGTTAGAAATGCTGTCTTCAATTCCGCAATACATGTGATAACGTTCAGTTAGTTTCTGCTGAGCGTTTTTTAACTGGGAAATTGTGAGCTGCTTTTCTTGCTGACTACTAAAAAAGAGTTTTAACAAAATTTCATTTCTTTCTGAAGGGAGCTGTTTAATAGGTTCACGCAGCCAATCTTGCAGAACTTCTTTTCCTTTAGTTGTTATTACATACTCTTTTTTATCTGGTTTATCAGTTTGAGCAACGGAATTGACCGTTGCTAGTTCATCATTCAAAAGCTTTTGTAAAGTGGGGTAAATTTGGCCATAACTGATTTTCCAAAAATGATTTAAACTTCGATCCATTAACTGCTTAATTTCATAACCAGTTCTGCATTCCGTGGTAAGCAGTCCTAAAATTGCATATGTTGTTTGATTTTCCTTCATTTATTTTCCTCACCTATATCTTTTTGATATATATTACCATAAACAGGATAATATTCAATAAAAAAACGCGAGAGTTATGCACTCTCGCGTCTAAAAAAAGGTTTGTATTGCTGAACCATCATTTGCGAAGCAGCAATAAATAAAAAGATAAAGCCTCCACACATTAGCAACATGACAGCACCTATTCTCCATAAAAGCTTTGGCATCAGCATATCTCCTTTTTTGAAGTTATTACCTATAGTGTAAAGAATAGCTTGCAAAAATTCTAGTCATAACTAGATATAATTTTATGACTTTTTTAGATTGACTCTTCCTTTGGATCATCTTCATCAAAAATAGGAACTTCCGTATATGTTTCTTCTTTTTCGAAAGCGGAAGAAGAATTTTCTTTTTCCTCTTGTGCAGGTTGTGCAGGCTTCGTTTTTCCAGAAGAAATATCTGATTTAGCGTTTTTTAACTCTTCCATGTCTTTTTGGATTTGGTCCGTGAAATCCTTTGGTATAGCTCCGCTTCCGTATGTAGCTCCGATGTTTAAAGTACCGCCGAGTTCTTTAATGCCAACTTGGCCAATATTATTGTTTTGTTCGTATTTATCAAGAAAAAATTTATCAATATGAATAGGCGGGGGAGCATTTTCTAAGAGTGCGGCTCTTTGGTGAATCGCTTTTACTTCTTCTTGAAGGGCAGACGTTCGTTTTAACATGTCCACCTGTACTTCAGTTAAAAGCGACATGCTGCGCTCTAATGCTGAAACTCTTTCATCTAGTTCGGTCATTCTTTCGAGATAAGGAGCCATTTTTTTCTCTACAGATTGTTCTATCAAGCTAGTTAAATCCGGATAAGGTACAGTTTCTATCTTTTTATCGCGAGGGGGTTGCGTGGAGATCACTTGTTCCAATTGCGCTACTTTTTCCTTTAAAAATTGAAGCTGGTTAGCAATCTCTTTCTTATCTTTTGCATATGCTTGTTCAGCATTTTTATGAGTGCTTCTTTGTGAAGGTGAAGAATCATTGGAGTGCGAGGGCTGAGCCTCCAGCTTTTTTTTGAGCATTATGAGAGAACCAATTTGCGGTTCGAGTTTTAAAAAACGGTTCATGTGAACTTCAAGCGTGTTAATGCGCTTGATTTGATGTTTGAAGTCCGCTAGCTCAGTATGAAGCTGTTGGTTAGTCTGTTTGGGGTTGAAAAATCCTTTCATAGACATTTCGCTTCTCCTCATCTTGGGCTTATTTCCGATGTAATAACAGTTAGATAAATATATATTGGTCCAGTTTGGAAATTCACGTTAAATTCTTTGCGTTTATAAATGCTTATGTGAACTATTGAATTTCATTCATAAAACTACTAAGCCTTATTCAATGTGAATACGTTCTTCTTGGAAAAACTGCCTGTGATAAGAAAGAATAAGCAGTCCATTTTCAAATTTCGCACGCAGATGATGCGCATCCGTAGGTTCTGGCAATTCAATAATTCGGTTAAAGTCTCCAGAAGGTCGTTCTTGTACAACCGGCTGTCCTGTGATGAGAGGGTGCGGTGAGCCTTTTAACAAAAGCCGGCTGCCTGAAACAGACACCTGCAAATTTTCTTTTAGATAGCCGGGCAAGTCAGCGATAATAATGATTTCATGTGGGGTAACGTAAATGTCAACAGGTGGAAAATTACTTTTAGAAGCCTGAGGTGCCTGATATGAATCAGGAGCATTCATATCCATATTTTCTTTCATAAATTCGTTAAAAGCAGTTTGATCAAAAACACCGTTCCAAAAGTCATTTGTTTGATATTTTTTAGCAAATTCCATCCACTGCATAAGTTTATCAAAGTCCATATGGTTTCCTCCTTACCACACATCATAAAAAGATGGAATTTGAATATAGTTTGAAAGGGGGGTGGTTTAAATGGCAGGTGCATCTATAAATATTAATATTTTAATGCTAAAGATAAATTCCTTTGAAAATGCGTCTGCAGTAAATATCGGACAGAATTTACTAGCAGACTGGAATAATTCAGATAAAAAAACACAGGGATTTGGGCAAAATTTTGGTGATGATAGCGGCTTTATAGGAACGAGAAGCTGTGTCGATGATCGAGATCAAATTGACAGCCCATCATCTTTTCAAAAAGTGCCCATTTCATAGAAAAAGCCTAATAAATATAGCCAGTTCAGATGCAGGTTATATTTATTAGGCTTCCGGTTGAATGCTAATAGACGAATAGATGAAGATATGCTGCTAGTTGTGCGCAGTAGAGGTAGAGGAAATGAAAAAAATTAAATTACGCTATTTTTAACTGAGTTTGAATCATTTACATCTGAGTCTATAATCCATGAGAACGGAGTTACGTTCGGAGAAAAATCTCCGTTTGATTCTCCCAGACCTTGATTACGTTTATAAGATACGAACACATCAAGCTGCTGATTAGGTCCTATGCTTAAAACGGATGAATTATCCAAAACGTTCACTTTGAAGGCTTGTAAGTTAATGACCATGGGCGAAAAAATCATATGGTTTCCTCCTTATTTATCATTTTTTGTTGCAAATGCATCTACATAATCATTATCTACAGTTTTTTGAGCAGATCCTGCTGTAAAACATTGATCAGCGTGCTGCTGTCCGAAGGCCTGATTTTTCTTTGCTGTGACATATCTTGTAACTTTTGACGTATTTCCAATAGAAATACTGCTTGCTTGATCAGCACTGCGAACGTTCAATTTTCCTAGGTTGATTTTTGTTGAGTCGAATAGCATATTATTCTCCTTTCAAACGACAGTTCTTCTAAGTCTTTAAAAGCTTATTGTAGCTTCTTTGAAAATATGAATAATACATGGATTCATTCAGAGAGTAGAAGTGGTCTACTGTAGCGTATTGTAGTTCTGTGTAAAACGTGAAAAGATTTTAAAACCTCGACAGGAAAAGGAGGGAATAATAAAAATGCACGATATTTTACATGCTGTAAACACATCAACAGTAAAAAGTGTGTTGGCAACGATTGTTCATGTAGAAGGATCCTCATATTTAAAAGAAGGAACGTCCATGCTGTTTCAAGAAAATGGGGAGAACATTGGGATGTTAAGCGCTGGTTGTGTAGAAGCAGATATTGCTGAGCGCGTAAAAGAGTTGTTCGACACTGAGCACGTATTAACCGTTACGTACAATTTGAAAGAAGAAGGTGATGCAGGATGGGGACAAGGAGCAGGCTGCAATGGAATCCTGTATATTCTCCTAGAACCTGTAACTGCGAGGATGAAGAAAAATCTTTTGCGAGTAAAACGTCATTTAGATAACCGAAATCCTGTTTTACATATTAAAAAATTAGAAAAAAACTTTACTCAAACAACCTCTTTTTATGTAGAAAAGACGGGCGAAACATTTGGTGCAAATAGCGACGCATCATCTTTTGCAACAGATGATTGGAATGGGAGAAAGAGCGGTATTCAACTTTCAAATTGCTCCCTGCTCACATATGCTCATCTATATAAACCAAAGCCTCGTCTAGTTATCTGGGGAGCAGGTGCCGATGCAAAATATTTAGTATCACTTGCTGCCAATACGGGGTTTTCTGTTACCTTATGCGACTGGAGACCGGCTTTATGTAATAAGGAACATTTTCCGCTAGCAGAGGAAATACATATTGGATTTCCAGAGGAAGTAGACAAACACTTGTCCGTTCAGCGCGATGATTTTGTTGTGATTATGACCCATAATTTTTATCGTGATCAAGAAATTCTGTCGCTATTAAAATCAAAAACTGTGAAGTATATAGGAGTTTTAGGACCCAAAAAGCGAACGCTTCGATTATTGAATACCGATATTCCCTCCCATATTCATTCGCCCGTGGGACTTTCCATAGGAGCGGTAGGGCCGCAGGAAATTGCGGTTAGTATTGTAGCTGAGTTAATTGGAACCCTTCGAATGTGTGATGGGAAAAAGGGGTGAAAATGCCCGTTTTAAATGTTGTAGCTGTTTATCTTGCCGCAGGATCTAGTAAAAGGATGGGCAGCAATAAGCTGCTTCTGCCTTTAGGGAATGAATGTTTAGGTAGTAAAGCTTTACAAGCCGCCGTTTGTTCAAAAGTGAATCATACAATAGTAGTGACAAAGAAAGGCGATAATCTTGAGTGGATTGAACCTATTCTTTTTTCAGAAGCATATCAGCAGAAGTGGAGTCATATTTCTTGTAGTAGCGCCTTAAAAGGTCAGTCAGCGTCTTTAAAGTGCGGATTACAAAAAGCAAAAGAACTAAGTGCTGATGCTGTTATTGTACTCCTAGCAGATCAGCCTCTTATAAGTATCGTGCTGATTAATACAATTGTTTCTCTGTTTGAGAACCATTCCTCCGTTCCCTTTATTTCTTCTTTTTATCAAGGAATCGCCGGAGCGCCGGTTTTATTTTCAAAACAAATGTTTCCAAGTTTGGATAAGCTGCAAGGAGACCAAGGAGCAAGAAAAATCATAAGACAAAACGGAACTGAAAATGGAATATTTTATGAATGTACCGACGCTTCCCTTTTTATGGATGTTGATACAAAACAAGCGTATGAACGTATTAAAAAGATATATAAAGAGAAATGTAGACGGGTTTGATTGACGGAGGTGAAAAGAGTGGAGATTATTGGGAAAAACGTGATTCGAAAAGATGCGTTAGAAAAAGTGACGGGAACAGCTCGGTACACAAATGATTACAGTTTTAAAGGTTCCCTTCACGCCAAAATAGTAGTCAGTCCTTACGCTCATGCAAGAATTCAAGCGATAGACATTCAAGCAGCGATTGCTATTCCCGGTGTTCACGCGGTTGTGACGGGAGAGCATCTGCCGTTAACAGGAGAAGGAGTTCGTGACCGGCGACCGCTTGCGTTTGAAAAAGTGCGGTATCACGGAGAAGCCGTAGTCCTTGTAGTAGCAGAAAACCCTGCACTCGCCGAGCGTGCGGCGAGCTCTGTTCATATTCAATATGAGCCGTTATCTGTCGTTCATTCTCCTAGCGCCGCTATTGAGCCAAATTCTCCTTTAGTACATGAAAATATGCACACCTACAAGCACGATGAAACGGTTTATCCAGAGCCCGGTACCAACGTAGCTAACAGAGTTAAAATACGAAAAGGCAATATGGAAGAAGGCTGGAGTAAAAGTGAGCTAGTAGTGGAAGAAACGTTTTCTTTGTCTCCTTCAGATCACGCGGCGATGGAAACAAGAAGCGCCGCTGCTGAAATTCTTCCGAATGGAGTAGTTAAAATTATCACTTCTTCTCAAGCTCCTTTTATGGTGAAAAAATTAATCAGTGAGTACTTTGAAATTGAAGCGGGAAAAGTGATCGTTGAAACACCGCTAGTAGGAGGAGGGTATGGAGGAAAAGCTGCTGTCCAGCTGGAGCTGCTTGCTTATCTAGCTTCAAAAGCTGTTGGTGGAAGGCTGGTTAAAATATTGAACACAAGAGAAGAAGATATGCTCACTTCGCCTGTTCACATCGGTCTAGACGCTAAAATTAAGCTAGGTTGTTCTAAAGAGGGACTCTTGCAGGCTGCTGACATTCTATATTTGTTTGACAGCGGTGCTTATGCAGATAAAGGAACGGATTTAAGTAAGGCTGCAGCAGCTGACTGTACGGGGCCTTATCGTCTTGAACATATCTTCTGTGATTCATTATGTGTATATACAAATCACCCTTACGCTTCCCCTTTTCGAGGATTCAGCCACTCTGAACTATTATTTGCATTTGAGCGTACGATGGACATCCTTGCTAAAAAAGCAGGTATAGATCCTTTGGAATTTAGAGAAAAAAACGCTATTTTACCAGGTGATACTACGCCTACACAAGTCCGTTTGACTTCTAGCAGCGTTGGTAACTTACCAGAGTGTATTCGGCGCTTAAAGCAGCTAATGAAATGGGAGGAAGGGCAGAGAACAGTTCATGAAAACGGCCTTATTACCGCCAAAGGGATTAGCTGCGTCTGGAAAACCTCGACTATTGAAACAGACGCGGGTTCAGGTGTTATTCTAACATTCAATCCGGATGGAAGCGTAAATTTAATGTCTGGCGTTATTGAATTAGGCACGGGAACAAAAACTGTGCTCGCGCAAATCTTGGCTGAAAAACTGCAGATGCGCATGGAACGTATTCATGTGCGAATGGAAGTAGATACTCAAACGACTCCTGAACATTGGAAAACGGTGGCTAGCCGAGGAACTTTTATGGCAGGAAGAGCGGTTTTAAAAGCCGCTGAAGATGTGATTAACCAATTAAAAAAGATAGCTTCTCATATATTCCGAGCTTCTGAAGAAGATATCGAAATAAAACATGAAAAAGTTTTTTTACGGGATGAGCCTCAAACCTCTTTGGACTTTAAAGAAATTGTGTATGGCTACAAATATCCGAACGGAAATGCAATTGGAGGGCAAATCATAGGGAGGGGTAACTATATTTTAAGAGGAATGACCTACTTAGATAAAGAAACAGGAGCCGGGCGTCCGGGGCCTGAATGGACCGTAGCAGCTGAAGGAGTTGAAGTGGAATATAATCCTAGAACGCATCGATATCGTATTGTAAAAGCTATTTCTGTTATTGATATAGGAACCGTGTTAAATGAGAAAATGGCAAGAGGTCAAGTCATGGGTGCGATGAGTATGGGACTATCGTTTGCGGGTAGAGAAACATTTTGGTTTGATTCAAACGGACGTATTTTAAACCCTCAGCTTCGGAAATATCGTCCCCTTCGCTACGGAGAGCATCCGGAGTACGTAGTAGACTTTGTTCATACACCTCAAATAGATGCAGCGTACGGCGCTCGGGGAGTCGGAGAACACGGGCTGCTTGGTATGCCAGCTTCTTTAGGAAACAGCTTAACGGTGGCAGCAGAAACAGAATTAAATCAACTTCCTCTTATCCCAGAATTGATTTGGAGAATGAAAGAAGGGAATGCAAATGATTTCGTTTGACTTTGAATATTATAAACCTGCAAGCGTTTCAGAAGCGATTGCCTTGTTTCAAGAGTTAGAGAATCAAGGGAAACAGCCGCGTTATTATGCTGGAGGCACTGAAATTCTGACATTGGGCAGATTGGGTTTGTTTGTTACCCATGCTGTTATTGATATAAAAAATATACCAGAGTTTCAAAAAGCAGAAGCTGATGAAGACTGGATGATTTTTGGTGCAGGTGTAACGTTGACTGAACTGGAAGAGAAAAACTTATTTCCTTTATTAAGTAAGTCTGCTAGCGAAGTGGCTGATCACACGGCTCGAAATAAAATAACGCTGGGAGGAAATATTTGTGGGCATATCTTTTATCGAGAAGCCGTG
>Ga0102593_1001879_pt1 | contig 18198 bp, 16 predicted proteins | sample AraplaCol_mMS_r2_2_FD_76862 | JGI IMG/M metagenome (GOLD analysis project Ga0102593, IMG submission 76862) | Arabidopsis root microbial communities from North Carolina, USA - plate scrape MF_Col_mMS_r2 (SPADES assembly) (version 2) | ecosystem: Host-associated > Plants > Roots > Endosphere...
GCTGCGTCTCGCCCTTCCTGCACGGCGTGTCGCGCAGCGCCAGTTCGCCTTGCGCGTTCGTGCAGCGGTAGATGGTGATGTCCTGCGCGGACGCGCCCGTCGCCGCGAGCATCAGCGGGAAGGCGAGGAGCTTCGCGGTGCACAGGGCCGGGTGCATGGGCGCATCTTGCGTCGGCCGGGGTGACGAAGGAAGCGCGAAGCGGCGCCGCCGGTTGGCTGGCGTTGGCGTTTCGCTCAGGCGCGGATCTGCGCGCCGGTACGGGCGTCGCGGATCGCCGTCGGCGAGGCGAGACCACCGGTTTCGCCGCCGGCGACGCCATCCAGCCGTTCGACCACGCGCTGGTCGAGTGCGTCGAGCGTGAACGCAGGCGGCTCGCCGGCGAGGTTCGCGCTGGTCGACACCAGCGGACCGCCGAACGCGTTGCACAGCGCGATCACGTCCGGATGCGCGCTCACGCGAACGGCGACGCCGTCGTGCGTGCCGGTGATCCAGCGCGGCACGCGCGGCGTGGTCGGGATGATCCAGGTGTTGGGGCCGGGCCAACTGGCGAAGACGGCGCCGCGTTGCGCGTCGGTCAGCGCGTCCCAGTCGAGCAGCCCGTCGAACTGCGAACGCGAGGCGGCGATCAGGATCACGCCCTTGTCGACCGGCCGCTGCTTGATGGCGAGCAGCCGCAGCACCGCGGCCTCGTCGAACGGATCGCATCCCACCCCCCAGACGGCTTCCGTCGGATAGGCAATGACGCCGCCGCGGCGGAGCGCGTCGGCGGCTTCGTTCGGACTGAGCGGCGTGGTCATGCCGCGAGGATAACGCCTGCCGCGTGGGCACCGCGCGCGGCGAACGCCGCGGGCGGGGACGACGAGGAAGGAAAGAAGAAGGCGCTTACGCCTTCTTCACGACCTTCTTCGCGGCCTTGGTCGCGGCCTTCTTCGCAGGTGCCTTGGCGGCCGTTTTCTTCGCCGCCTTCTTCGCGGTCTTCTTGGCGGCGGCCTTCTTTGCCGGTGCCTTCTTCGCGGCAGGCGCCTTCTTGGCGGCGGCTTCCTTCTTCACCTTCACCGCCGGTTCCTTCTTCGCGGCCTTCTTGCCGAAGCCGCGACGCACCGGCTTGCCGGTGTCGGCGAGGAACTGCGTGGCTTCCTCCAGCGACAGCGAGGCCGGCTCGCGGTCCTTCGGAATCTTGCCGTTGAGCTTGCCGTCGCTGATGTACGGCCCGAAGCGGCCGTTGAGCACCTGCACGTCGCTGCCATCCCACTGAAGGATGATGCGGTTGCGCGCGATCTCTTCCTTCTGCTCGATCAGGAACACCGCGCGCGCCAGGTCGATCGTGTACGGATCGTCTTCCTTGGTCAGCGAGGCATACGTGGTGCCGCGCTTGGCGAACGGGCCGAAGCGGCCGATGCCGACGCTGACTTCATGGCCGGCGTTCTCGCCGAGCTTGCGCGGCAGCTTGAACAGCTCCAGCGCGTCTTCCAGCGTGATGGTGTGCATCGACTGGCCCGGACGCAGCGATGCGAACTCGAGCTTCTCGTCGGTGTCCTTGTCGCCGATCTGCGCATACGGCCCGAAACGGCCCAGGCGCACGCTCACCGGCTTGCCGCTCTTCGGGTCCGTGCCCAGTTCGCGCGCGCCGGTGGCTTCGGAACGATCGACCGACTCGGTCTTGTCCTCGACCAGTTCCTTGAACGGGCCCCAGAACTTCTCCATCAGCGGCACCCATTCCTCTTCGCCGCGCGAGACGGCGTCGAGTTCGTCCTCCAGCTTCGCGGTGAAGTCGTAGTCCACGTACTGGGTGAAGTGCGAGGACAGGAATTTCGACACCGCGCGGCCGACGTCGGACGGACGGAAGCTGCGGCCTTCCATCTCGACGTACTTGCGGAACAGCAGCGTCTGGATGATCGAGGCGTAGGTGGACGGACGGCCGATCCCGTATTCCTCCAGCGCCTTCACCAGCGCCGCTTCGGTGAAGCGCGGCGGCGGCTGGGTGAAATGCTGGTCGGCGTGGATGCGGTCCAGCGGCACGCGGTCGCCGGTCTTCATCGCCGGCAGCTTGCGACCTTCGTCCTCGTCGTCGGCGGCCTTGGCGTCCTTGCCTTCCTCGTACACGGCGAGGAAGCCCGGATCCACGACCGTCGTGCCCGAGGCACGGAACGCGTGCTCGGCACCGGCGGCCAAGTCGACCGAGACGGTGTTAAGCGTGGCCGGCACCATCTGCGAGGCGACGGCGCGCTTCCAGATCAGCTCATAGAGCTTGCGCTCGTCGTCGCTGAGGTAGCGCGAGATCGACGAAGGCGTGCGCAGCGCGGAGGTCGGACGGACCGCCTCGTGCGCTTCCTGCGCGTTCTTGGACTTGTTCTGGTAGGTGTTGGGCTTGTCGGGCAGCGCGCGCGTGCCGTAGTCGCGGGCAATGACGTCGCGGATCTCGCCGATGGCGTCCTGCGACAGCGTCACCGAGTCGGTACGCATGTAGCTGATCAGGCCGACGGTGCCTTCTTCCTCGCCGATCGCCACGCCTTCGTACAGCTTCTGCGCGACCTGCATGGTCTTGCGCGTGGTGAAGCCGAGCTTGCGCGACGCTTCCTGCTGCAGCGTGGAGGTCGTGAACGGCGCGGCCGGGCGGCGCTTGCGTTCCTTCGAGGCGACGTCGGTGACGTGCAGCGCGCCGTTGGCGGCGTTCGAAATGCGCTTGCGGGCGTCCTCGGCGGTGTCGCCGTCGGTGACGGTGAACTGCTCGAACTTCTTGCCGTCCAGCTTGATGAGTTTTGCGGTGAAGGCCTGCGACGGATGCGCGCACTCGGCCTCGATGGTCCAGTACTCGCGCGCGACGAAGGCTTCGATCTCCTCCTCGCGCTCGACGATCATGCGCAGCGCCGGCGACTGCACGCGGCCGGCGGACAGGCCGCGCTGCACCTTGCGCCACAGCACCGGCGAGAGGTTGAAGCCGACCAGGTAGTCCAGCGCGCGACGCGCCTGTTGCGCGTCCACGAGGTCGGAGGCGATCGAACGCGGCTGCGTCATCGCTTCCTTGATCGCGCGCGGCGTGATCTCGGTGAACACCACGCGGTGCAACGGCTTGCCTTCCAGCAGGCCGCGTTCCTTCAGGATTTCCGCGATGTGCCAGCTGATCGCCTCGCCTTCGCGGTCCGGGTCGGTCGCCAGATAGAGCGTGTCGGCGGACTTGGCGGCCTTGGCGATGGCATCGACGTGCTTTTCGTTCTTGTCGATCAGGTCGTAGCGCATGGCGAAGCCGCGCTCGGGATCGACCGCGCCCTCCTTGGGCACCAGGTCGCGGACGTGGCCATAGGAAGCCAGGACGGTGAAGTCCTTGCCGAGGTATTTGTTGATCGTCTTGGCCTTGGCAGGCGACTCGACGATGAGGAGGTTCTTGGCCATGGGGGCTCCGCAGGACCGTCCAGGTTTCCTGCCGGCGAATCTTGTTGGATGGGGGTGTTAGCGAGGAGTAAAGAAGCAGACGCCCGCGGCGTGGACCGCGGGCGCAGCGTGCTTCCTTTTTCTATTGAGGCCACGCGACGGGCCGCACTGTCAAGTTTGGCCGGTTCCGGCCCCGTGCGCGCGCCGGAAGCGGGATCGCGATCCCGCCCCGTTCAGTTTCGCCGGATCAGCGACCCGCGCCCGCCAGGGCGCCGATGACGACCGCAATGGCCGCGAAATAGAACAACATCAGCAGGACGGAGAGCACGATCACGATGATGCTCACCCAGCCCAGTTCAGGGCGCTGGCGGCCCGACTGCGATGTGAAGGCCCAGCGGTCCACGACCAGGGTGCTTGCGACCATGTCGTGCAGCGCGCGCTTGCGGTCGGTGAAGCCGGCCATCAGGTACCCGATGCCCAGGATCAGCGAGCTCAGGATGGTGGCGAAGAAGCGACCGATGCCGCGCAGCAGGCTGATCCGCTCGCCGTTGTCGTCGGTGACCTTGATGCCGACGGCCATCTTGCCCAGGGTGGCCTGGCTCGAGGACGCGTGCATCCAGGCGAAATACAACGCCATCAGCGCCAGCTGCAGGAAGTAGGCCGGACCGAAGATGTCGCTGACGGTCACGTTGGGGTTGGCGGCCCCGGTGAAGGCGCCGACGATGCCGAACACGATCATGATCAGCACCGTGTCGATCGTGTAGGCGGCGTAGCGCTTCCAGAAGCCTGCATAGACCACCTCGCCGTCGGCGACGTAATCGGCGCTTTCGTCGATCGCCGCGCGCGGCGCCGCGTAAGGCGAGCGCATGTCGGCCGCGGCCGGGGTCGCGCGCGGTTCGACGACGGCGTACGGGTTGTACTGGCTGTGCGCGACTTCGGGACCACCGGCGGCGACCGGGACCGCGGGAGGCTGGGGCGACAGTACTTCGCCCATCAGCGCGCGCCAGGGCGTCCACTGGCCCAGGCCTTCGCGCCAGACCAGCGTTTCGGGATGAAGCTGGCCGTGCGCGTGCAGGTCGGCGAGGTCCTGTGCGGTGACAGGGCCAAGGCGGTTGCGTTCGGAATCGCTGTAGTACCACTGCGTCATCATGGGGTCCTCGATGAAATCCGGATCACTGCTGTGGGCGGCAGGCGGTCGGGCGGAACTTTGGCGGCAGGTTGCCGCCGGAGCAGTCCCAGCCGGCGTCGCCGTGGGACACGAACTGCCAGCTGCGGCCGTCGACGCTCCGGTCGATGCCGCCGAGCGTGAATTCGAACGCGCACTGGCCGCCGGCGACGCTGCCGAAGACGACGCGCGTCTGCGGCAGGCTGGCCGCGATCTGCGCGCGGATTCCCGCCATGTCGTCGTTGCCCGGGCACTGGCCGTGCTGGCCGACGTGTGCATCCACCATGCCTTCGATGGCGGTCGCGGCGCCGTACACGCTGGCGTGGGTCTTGGCGCGGACCGTGTAGTCGCGGTAGGCCGGGAGCGCTATCGCCGCGAGGATGCCCGCCATGGGAACGCTGAGGGCGACCACCACGATCGCCACGATCGCGCAGCCCGACAGGCCGCGCGACGGCTCACGCGCCGTGCGGCGGACGCCCTGGGCGGGGCGGTTGCCGGAAAACGTCGTCGGTGGCGCGGCGGGCGGCAGGGGCGGCGGCATCGACGGGTCGGGCCGGACGCCGGCGAGGTCGAGCTCGATGATCTGGCGATCCAGCGCCTGCCATTCGGGCAGCCCGGCGTGCCAGACCAGCGTGTCGCGATCGATCAGCCGCTGGCGGAAGCGCGTGCGCATTTCGTCGGCCGTGTGCGGGCCGACACGGCCGCGTGCGCGGTCGTGGTAGTACCAGTCCGTCATGCCCCAATCTCATCCTGAGTAAGAAAAGCCGCTGGGCCGCCGATGCCTCCCCAGGCCGGCCGCGGAACCGTGACTAATGTACCGGTTCGGGCTCGTCTTCGAACATCTGCGTTTCCATCCAGGCGTAGGCGGCTTCAGAGCCCGGCTGGTTGAACAGCACCATCAGGACGACCCACTTCAGGTCGTCCAGATCAATCTCGTCCTGGTCCAGCGCCATCGCGCGGTCGAGCACCAGCTCGCGCTGATCCGCGTCGAGCACGCCGTGCTGCTCCAGGAACAGCAGGAACCCGCGGCATTCCACGTCCAGCTTGTCCAGCTCGGGCCCGAAGTACACGCGGACGGGACCGTTCGCGCGCGGGGTGCTGGCACTGGGCCGTTGCAGGGCCAGCGCGTCGAGCCATTCGAAGGCTTTGTTGATCTCGGCCGGGCTGAAGCCGGCTTTGCCGAGTTCGTCGAAGAGGGGACCGCTGCGGAGCGAATCGCGGTCGCGGACTAGGTCCGCATCGTCGGTGAAGTAATGCTCGAACAGGTACAGCAGGACGTCCAGGATGCTCTCTTTCATTTCCCTCGGCCTGCGCCGCACGCGGCGCGGTGGGCAGAACTTGCGGAAGGCCCGCGGGGCGCCTGGGGTTCCCTTAACGGGAGCCGTCAGCGGCTGCGGAAATACCGGCCGTGTTGCGAAAAAACGCGGCCATCAAGCTCCATGAGCAGCAGCATGGAGGACACTGCCGCGGCCGTCAATCCGGTCCGCTGCACCAGCTGATCCATAGCGCTTGGGTCATGGCCGAGGGCGTGCCACAAGGTCTGGTAGTCGGGGTCTGCAAGATCCGGACCGCGACGGGCGTCCGCCCCGGCCGCCTGAGCGGGGTGGATGGGGGCGCCGAGCTGCCGGCGCAAGTCCTGCGCGAGCGCCGCGACCCCGGGCGCCAGGGCGTCGATCACCTCCTGCGCGGACCCGGCCAGCACGGCGCCATCCCGGATCAGCCGGTGGCAGCCACGGGCGAGCGGGTTGTGGATCGAACCCGGGACGGCGAACACGTCGCGCCCGGCCTCCGCGGCGAGCCGGGCGGTGATCAGCGCGCCCGAGCGTTCCGCCGCCTCGATCACCACCGTCGCCACCGACAGGCCGGCGAGGATGCGGTTGCGCGCGGGGAAATGGAACGCGACCGCCCGCGTTCCCGGCAGGTATTCGCTGACGACGGCGCCATCGTGCGCGATGCGGGCGTGGAGTTCGCGATTGCCGCGCGGGTAGGGCACGTCCGGGCCGGTGCCCAGCACCGCGATCGTCCTGCCGCCCGCGTCCAGCGTCGCCGTGTGCGCGGCGGTGTCCACGCCGGCCGCCAGCCCGCTGCCGACGACCAGCCCGGACGTGGCGAACGCGCGGGCGAAATCGCGCGCGTTGTCGCGCCCGCCCGGTGTCGGTCCGCGACTTCCGACGACGGCGATCATCGGCTGCCACAGCAATGCGGGATCGCCCGCGACGAACAGCGCCAGCGGCGGGTTCGGCGAGCTGCGCAGCAGGGGCGGGTAATCCTCCTGGTGCCAGCCGATGAGGTGGTGCGCCGACGCCTGCAGCCACGCGAGCGCGTCCGGCGGCGCGACGGCGGTTGAAAGCGCGCGGACCTGTTCCTGCGTCCAGCCCGCCCCGCGCCAGGCGGCCGGTCCGGCCGCTACCGCGCGCGCTGCGCCGCCCAGGCGTTCGATCAACGAGCAGCGCGCGGCACTGCTTCCGCCGGCGGCGATCAGCCGGAGCAGCGCGGTGGTTTCGGCGTCTTCGGATTCGTCTTGCAGCGGGGGCGACATGACGCCAGCCTGGCCCGCAAACGACGACGGCGCCCTAGGGCGCCGTCGCGTGGTTCGATCAGGAAATTCCCTGATCCGATGTCAGTTCGTCGCGTCCGGGTGCTTCAGGCGATAGCCCAGGCGGGTCGGGCGGGTGCCGTCCATCACGAGCGCGTAGCTGACCTTGTCGAAGGTGCGGAACACCATGACGTGGCTGGCGAACTCGTCGGGCATCTTCACCTTCTCGCCGCGGCTGTGCGCATCCGGGCTGCGGTCGATGCCGGCGCGGACGCGGTCTACTTCGATGCTGCCCTGGCGCCAGACCGAGAACACGGTGCCGTTGTCCACGCCGTCGGCAGCGCCGACCGACAGGGCGACCACGTCGCGGGTGCCGCCGGTGGAGACCATGTCGGTCACCGCGATCACGCGGGCCTTCTCGACGGCCGGCTCCTGCGCCGGGGCGTGCGGGAAGAACTGCAGGTCGTAGGACTGGGCCTCGACCGGGATCAGGCGATCGCCGGCGCGGACTTCCTTGCCGTTGTTGTCGACCAGCAGGGTGACGGCCTCGGCGTCGCCGGCGATGCCGCGGGTGACGGTAGCGGTGCTGACCTTGGCCAGTTCGTAGCCCAGGAACTCACCACCGCCCGGCGGCAGCTGGTAGGCCCACAGGCTCTCGGTGCCCCAGTTGCGCTCCCCGCGGAAGTCCAGCGTCTGCGCGCGACGGCCCGAGGGCTCGCAGCAGCGGTCCGGATCCAGCGTCTGGAAGCGCTGGCTCGGACGCACCACCATGTAGCGCTGACCCGGCGTCGCGCCGTCCAGGCCCTTCACGTACACGACCTGGTCGCCGGCGCTGCGCAGGCGGTCCTCTTCCAGGCCGACCACGTAGGGCAGGCTTTCGAACTCATCCACCACGCGCAGGTCCTTGAGGAAGGATTCGACCTCGGACAGCGGAATGGCGTTGATCGGGGCTTCCTGGCGCGGGCCTTCCTGCTGCTGCACCGCCACGCGGTCCAGGTAGGCCAGCGACAGCACGTCGCCCGGGAAAATGAGGTGCGGGTTCTTGACCTGCGGGTTGGCCTGCCAGATTTCCGGCCACAGCCACGGCTTCTTGAGGAAGCGTCCGGCGATGTCCCAAAGAGTGTCGCCCTTCTTCACCACGTAGGTGTCCGGATGTCCGCCGGCGAGTTCCGCGGCGACACCGTAGGTGGCGATCGTGAGCAGCGCAGCGGTCATCACCGTGCGCAGCGGTTTAAGCATCAAGGCCATCTGGCAATTCCCCTTACCGCCCCTGAACATACTGTGCGGCCCCGCTGCCCCCGGCAGCGTCCCCAATCAACACACCTGAAGGCGGGGCACCGCGGCACTATAGCCCAGAAGAACCGCAGGGTTGCAAGCGTTGGAGCCCCGTAACGGGGTTACAATCACGGTACTTCTTGCGGTTGTGACACACGCCCCCATTTCGACGCCATGGCCCTGCTTCCCATCCTCGAATTTCCCGATCCGCGCCTGCGCACCGTAGCTGCGCCGGTCGATCCCGCGCGCATTGCCGATGCCGAGTTCCAGAAGCTCGTCGACGACATGTTCGAGACCATGTACGAAGCCCCGGGCATCGGACTGGCCGCCAGCCAGGTCGACGTGCACCAGCGCTTCATGGTCATCGACGTGAGCGAGGAGAAGAACCAGCCGATGGTCTTCATCAACCCGGAGATCGTCGCCCGCGATGGCGAGCAGGTGTACCAGGAGGGCTGCCTCTCGGTGCCCGGCATCTTCGCCGACGTCACCCGCGCCGACCGCATCACCGTGAAGTACCTCGACCGCACCGCCACGGCGTGCGAGCTGGACGTCGACGGCCTGCTGGCCGTGTGCATCCAGCACGAGATGGACCACCTGGCCGGCAAGCTCTTCGTCGACTACCTCTCGCCGCTCAAGCGCGAGATGGTGCGCAAGAAGCTCGCCAAGCAGCGTCGCCAGGCCGCGGCCTGACGGACCGGCGCGCCGGCTTCGATGCCGGCGCCATGCACGACACGAACGCGGGGCGACCCGCGTTCTTCGTTTCCGCGTTCCTCGCGCGCCTTCGTTACCACGCCCCACCGGAAAACCGCACCGCGCCATGAGACTCGTCTTCGCCGGAACCCCCGACTTCGCCGTCCCGTGCCTGCGCGCCGCCGCCCAGAAGGGCGAGGTCGTCGCCGTCTACACGCAGCCCGACCGTCCCGCCGGGCGCGGCCGCGAACTCACGCCCTCGCCGGTCAAGCGCGAGGCGTTGCTGCGCGGCATCCCGGTGATGCAGCCGGAGAACTTCAAGTCCGCCGCATCGAAGGACGCCCTGCGCGCGCTGCAGCCGGACCTGATGATCGTCGTCGCCTACGGCCTGATCCTGCCGCAGTCGGTGCTCGACATCCCCACCTACGGCTGCTGGAACGTGCACGCCTCCCTGCTGCCGCGCTGGCGCGGCGCCGCGCCGATCCAGCGCGCCATCGAGGCCGGCGACGCGCGCACCGGCGTGTGCCTGATGCAGATGGAAAAGGGCCTGGACACCGGGCCTGTACTCATCTCGCAGGCCATCGACATCGGCGCGAACGAGACCGGCGGCCAGCTGCACGACCGCCTGTCCGCGCTCGGCGCGCAGGTATTGGGCGATGGCCTGGGTCTGTTGCGCGCGGACATCCGTCCGGTGCCGCAGCCGCAGCCGGAGGAAGGCGTCACCTACGCCCACAAGCTCGACAGGAACGACGCGCGACTGGACTGGTCGCAGCCGGCGCGCGCGCTGGCCGACAAGGTGCGCGCGTTCAATCCGTGGCCGATGGCCGAAGCCAACGTCGCCGGCGAACGCCTGCGTCTGCATGGTGCGGTCGCGCTGGATGAAGCGCACGATGCCGCGCCGGGCACGCTGCTGCACGCCTCGCGCGACGGACTCGACATTGCCTGCGGCACCGGCGTGCTGCGGATCCGCGTGCTGCAACGCGACGGCGGCAAGGCGATCACCGCCGCCGATTACCTCAACGGTCGTCGCGACCTGGTGCGCTGAGGCTTCGATGAAACATCCCCACCGCATGCAGCCCCCTGGCGTGCAGCCCCGCGTGATCGCCACGCGCGTGCTCGATGCGGTGCTGCATCACGGCCGTTCGCTGAAGGCCGAACTCGCGCAGGCGCTGCCGACGCTGTCCGATCCGCGCGACCGCGCGCTGGTCGAAGCCATCTGCTTCGCCGTGTTGCGCCAGCCGACGCGTTTCGAAGCCGCGCTGTCGGCATGGATGAGCAAGCCGCTGGGGTATCGCGATGGCGAACTCAAGGCGCTGCTGTTCGCCGGCCTCGCCCAGCTCGATCCGCTCAAACTTCCCGCGCATGCGGCGCTCGCATCCACCGTCGATGCCGCGCGCGCGATTGGTCGCACGCACCAGGCGGGTCTGGTGAACGCGCTGCTGCGCCGCGCGCAGCGCGAAGGCATTCCGGCTGGCGATGCGCGTGCGCCGTGGCCGGCATGGCTTCGCGAGCGCATCGCCAACGACTGGCCGCAGCAGCAGGACGCGATCTTCGAAGCGAGCGTCGACGAACCGCCGATGTGGCTGCGCGTGAACAGGCGTCGCACGACGCCGGCCGATTACCTGCAACGCCTGGAAGCGGCCGGCATTGCCGCACATCTGGATGAGAACGCGCGCGACGCGCTTCGCCTGGACGCGCCCGTCGCGGTCGCCGCATTGCCGGGCTTCGCCGACGGCGATGTGTCGGTGCAGGACGCGTCCGCGCAGCTGGTCGCCGACGCGCTCTCGCCGGCCACGGGCGCGCGCGTGCTCGATGCCTGTGTCGCGCCCGGCGGAAAGGCCGCGCACCTGCTCGAACGCGATGCGAGCCTGCGACTGAGCGCCATCGACATCGACGCGCATCGCCTCGGCCGCGTGCAGGAGAACCTGTCGCGATTGAAGCTCGGCGGAAGCGTGCAGCTCGCCGTGGTCGATGCCGCCGAAACCGCGGCATGGTGGGACGGCGTGCCGTTCGACGCCGTGCTGCTGGACGCGCCGTGCTCGGCGACCGGCATCGTGCGTCGCCAGCCGGACGTGTTGCAGCACCGCCGCGCGACCGACCTCGATGCGCTCACCGCGACGCAGGCGCGCCTGCTCGACGCGCTGTGGAAGACCGTCGCGCCCGGTGGCGTGCTGCTGTACGCGACGTGTTCGATCCTGAAGGGCGAGAACGAGGCGCAGGTCGCGGCCTTCCTCGCGCGGACGCCCGATGCGCAGGTCGAACCGCTGGACGCGCGCTACGGCCATGAGGCCGGCGTCGGCCGCCAGCGGCTGCCGGGCGAGATGGGCTACGACGGGTTCTATTACGCGCGGCTGCGGAAGCGTCCGGCCTAGCGCCTTCACACGCGGGGAATCCTTCCGACCTCGCCCCGACAGCCCGCAGTTATCATCCGCGCATGCTGCCGACCACCGCCCGCTCCCGCGACACCTGGCTGTTCTGGATCATCGCCCTGCTCGTGCTGGGCGCGGGCCTGGGACTGCGCGATCCATGGCCCGCCGACGAGCCACGTTTCACCCTCGTCGCGAAGCACATGGTCGAAAGCGGCGACTGGTTGTTCCCGCATCGCGGGCAGGAGCTGTATTCGGACAAGCCGCCGGTCTTCATGTGGTTGCAGGCGATCGCCTACACGATCTTCGGCAACTGGCGCGTCGCCTTCCTGCTGCCCTCGCTGCTGGCCGCGCTGGGCACGCTGTGGTGCGTCGTGGACCTGGGCTCTCGCCTGTGGACGCGTCGCGTCGGCCTCTATGCCGGCTACGCGCTGCTGTTCGCGCTGCAGTTCACCTGGCAGGCGAAGAAGGCGCAGATCGATCCGCTGGTGGTGTTCTGGATCACGCTGGGCAACTACGGCCTGTTGCGGCATGTGTTGCAGACCGCGCGCAACCAGGGGCCGAACTGGCCGATGTGGATGCTCGGCTGGGCCGCCGCGGCGATGGGCGTCATCAGCAAGGGCGTGGGCATCATCGCGTTGCTGATGCTGATCCCGGCGGGCTTCGCTTCCCTGCGCGGCTGGAACGTGAAGGTGCATGTACGCGATGCGCGCTTCTGGCTGGGGCCGCTCGCGTTCGTGCTCGCCGCGTGCGTCTGGCTGGTGCCGATGCTGATCGCCGCGACCGGCCACGCCGGGCCGGAATACCGCGCCTACATGGACGACATCCTCCTTCGCCAGACCGCGAAGCGTTACGGCGCCTCGTGGGATCACGGCCAGCCGCTGTGGTACTTCATCGAAGTGATGGCGACGATGTGGCTGCCGACGGTGCTCGCGCTGCCGTGGGCGATCCCCGCATGGCGCCGTCGCCTACGCCGCCGCGATCCGCGTTACCTGCTGCCGCTGGCGTGGTGGGCGCTGGTGATCGTGTTCTTCAGCATTCCGGCGGGCAAGCGCGACATGTACATCCTCCCGGCGCTGCCGATGATGGCGCTGGCGCTGGGGCCGCTGTTGCCGGGCCTGATGCGCAAGATCGGCGTGCGTCGCGTCGCGTTCGGTTTCACCGCGGTGTTCGCCTTCGCGATGCTGCTGGGCGGACTGGCGATGTGGTTCGGCAATCCGGGTTTCGAACGGCGCTTCATCGAAGAACGCAGCCTGGAAGCCGAATCGACCGCGCTTGCGATGAGCATCACCGCGATCGGCGTGTGGGGCGTGGTGTGCCTGCTGTGGGCCGGTCGCCGTCGACCGTTCGCGGGGATGATCGGCTTGCTGTCGGGCGTGTGGGTCGCGTTCGGTCTGATGCTCGCGCCGCTGCTCAACGATTCCTCGTCCGCGCGCGGTTTGATGACCGACATCGGACAGCGCATCGGCCCGGACGCGGAACTGGGCCTGGTCGCGTGGCGTGAGCAGAATTTGCTGATGGCCGATCGCCGCGTCGCCGAATTCGGCTTCAAGGTCGATTTCGACGAACAGATGCAGCGCGGCCTGCGCTGGCAGCACGAGGCGCCGGACAAGCGCTGGCTGCTGGTGCAGGACGTTGCGCTGGCGCCGTGCATCGATGCGGCGCATACGCAGCATCTGGGCAATGCGAACCGGCGTGGGTGGACGCTGGTGCCGGGCAAAGCGGCGGCGGACTGCCGGTAACGGCACCGCTTTCGTGGGATGGGTTTCGCGCCGCGAAACCCATCGCCATCACGCCAGCATTACGAGACGCGAACGCTCTCGCGAAGATCCGGCAACGGCTGCTGCGCGAACTCCTGCAGATGACGATCCAGCCCCAGCGGGCTGCGCACGCGCCTGGTCGCCTTCGTATCGGCGAGCAGCGGATCGTTCGGGCTCGCGCCATCCTCGTGCCGTTCGCGGTGGTAGAGATGGGTGGCGAGCCCGCCGAAACGCAGCATCCGGCGCATCAGGCCGTGATGGAACGCGCGCACGGCGAGGTCCTTGTCCTCGCGGCCCCAGCCCTCGAAGCGTTCGTCGAAGCCGTTCAGTGCGACCAGGTCGTCGCGCCACCACGCCTGGCTGCAGCCCTTGATCGAACTGGTCTTCTGGTTGCGCGTCACGCGCAGCGACAGCGCCGCCAACGCGGGGATGCGCAGCGTGTGTCGGCGACGCGTCAGGCCGCGATCGAAGAAACCCAACTGCTTCACTTCGCGGGACAGCAGTCGATCGCGCCCGGTTTCGTCGGTCAGCACGCGCATGCCCTGCACGAAGCTGCCGCGCTCCGCCGCGCGCATCTGATCCTCGACGAACCTCGGGTGCGGCAGCATGTCGCCGTCGAGGATCAGTACGTAATCGCCCGTGGTCGCGGCAATCGCGCGATTGCGCGCCAGCGCGAGCCGGAAGCCCTTGTCCTCGATCCAGCTGTGGCGCAGTGGCACGGGGTAGTCGCGCGCGAGCCGTTCGAGCATCGCCCGCGTGTCCTCGCGCGAACCGTCGTCGGCGACGATCACTTCGTGCGGCAGCACGGTCTGCCGCGACAGCGCCTCCAGCGCCAGCTCCAGTGCCTGGGGCCAGTTGTAGGTGGATATGACGATGCTGACGCGTGGGGTCTTGGAAGCGTTCATGGCGTGGGGTCGGTGATCGGGCGGCCGTTCTGCAACAGCCACAACATGATGGTTTTCTGTCGCACGTAGTTCGCGCGGACGTAGGCGTAGACCAGGCCGTGCCAGCCGTCGAGGAAGCCGCCGCGGAAGAGATAGCCGCGCCAGAAACGCCACGCCGGCGAAAGCACCAGTTTGCCCAGCGTCGCGCGCTTGCCGCGGGCGAAATCGTGCTCGGCCATCATGCGCGCGTAGCGTTGCGTTTTCTGCAACTGCGCCTGCAGCGAGCGGTACGGGTAGTGGATGAGGTCGCCCGACAGCGTGCGCACCGCGCCATCGACGCTGGCCGCCTCGTGCACTTCGCGCTTGCCGCGCCAGCCGCCGCGGCGGCGGTCGAACAGGCGCAGCACGCGATCCGGATACGCGTTGCCGTGACGCAGGAACTTGCCGAAATACTCGCTCAGGCGCGCGAAACGGTAACCGGCGGCGCCTTCGAAACCGCGCGCGCGTTCGGCTTCGATCGTCGTGCGCAGCGCATCGCCGACACGTTCGTCGGCGTCCAGGCACAGCACCCATTCGTGCCGGGCCTGTTCGATGGCGAACTGCTTCTGGCTGCGGAAACCGTCGAACGGCCGCTGGATCACGCGTGCGCCCAGCGCCGCCGCGATCCGCGCGGTGTCGTCGGTGGAATGCGAGTCGACCACGACCACCTCGTCGCAGAACGCCAGCGAGGCGATGCAGTCGGCGATGCGGTCGGCTTCGTTGAACGCGATAATGCAGGCCGACAGGGGCGTGCCGCCGCCCGCGCGTGGCGCGGCCGCCGGAGAGCCCTGCAGCGATGGATCCGAGGAAGCGTTGATGGCCGACACCCTGTTGTTCGCGAGCGAGCGGTACGCGCTGCCCATCCTGCAACCGCTGGCGCAGGCGCTGCAAGCCGCGGGATACGGCGTTCACGCCTGGTTCGTCGACGGCGCCGCGGGGGCCGCGTTGCCGTCGCCGGTGCGCATGATAGGCCTGCGCGAGGCGGTAGCGCTGAAACCGGTGGCCGTGTTCAGCGCGGCGAACTGGGTGCCGACCTTCGTTTCCGGCGCCAAGGTCCAGCTTTTCCATGGCTTCAACGTCGAGAAACGTTCCGACGAACGCGGCCATTTCCGCGTGCGTGGCCTGTTCGACCTCTACTGCACGCAGGGCCCGGCGACGACCGCGCCGTTCCAGGCGCTGGCCACGCAGGCCGGGCATTTCGCGGTGGTCGAAACCGGCTGGCCGAAGCTCGACCCGCTGTTCCGCGACGATGCCGGAGCGGCGGCGGCGATGCGTGCGCCCGCGGGCGGCCGGCCGGTGGTGATGTTCGCTTCGACCTTCACCGAACGCCTGAGCGCCGCGCCGCATCTGTACGACGCCATCGCCGCCGAGATCGCCCGCGGCGACCGCTACTGGCTGCTGACGCTGCATCCCAAGTGCGCGCCGGAGCTGTTCGAACGCTATCGCGCGCTGGCCGGCCCGAACGCGACCTTCTTCGAGACCGAGCAGCTGGTCACCGCGCAGCGCGCGGCGGACGTGCTGCTGGCCGATACGACGTCGGTGGTGTCGGAGTTCGTCGTGCAGCGCAAACCGGTGGTGACGTTCCGCAACCGCGCGCCGAAACCGCACATGATCGACTTCGACGATCCGGCGCGGCTGCCGGACATGCTCGCGCGCGCCTTCGCGCCGGACGAGACGCTGAAAACGGCGATTGCCGCGTATGGCGATGCGATCCATCCGTATCGCGACGGGCATTCGTCCGAACGCGTGATCGAGGCCACGCAGGCACTGCTGCGTGGCGACCTGGGCCGGCTGCGTGGCAAGCCGTTGTCTTCGTGGCTGCGCGGGATGCAGATCCGCCGCGAGCTGGGTTACTGGGGGCCGGGCGCCTGAGGCATCACCAGCACAGCGGCCGCCGCGCAAGCGTGCGCGACAGCGACGCGTAAAGCGCCTGCGCTTCATCGATGGGCAGGAATCGCACGCGCAACTGCGGCGACAGCGCGCCGGCGCCCGCCGTGTCCAGGTGCAGCGTCGCGGTGCCGCAGCGACGGTCCAGCGGCGAACGCGTGAGTTGCAGCGCCTGCAGCTTGTCCAGCTCGGCGAACCGCCAGTGGCGCATCCACCAGCCTTCACGCACGGCGATCACATCCGCGTTCGCCGCATACGCCATGCGCCGCGCGCGCCGATGCGCGACGAACGCCGCCCACGGCAGCCACGCCAGCACCAGCAGGCCCCACGCGCCGACGCGCCAGCTCGCCGCAATCGTGATGGCGGCCACGACGGGAGTCGCCGGCAACACCAGGCGCCACCAGTTCGACGCCGGCAACGCCTGCCATTGCAGCTGCGACCAGCCGGCGCGCGGCAGCAGGTGTTCGATCAGCGCATCGCAGGCGGCGGGCGTCGCGATCGGCGCCAGTTCGCGCAGGGCGCGCTGTTGCTGTTGTTCCTCGGCGACCGCCGTGTCGACATCGAGGCTGCGGCGTTTCAACAGTCGATGCAGCGTGCCTTCGCGCAGGGTCCACGCCTGGATGCGGCGACGCGAAGCGCTGGTGCGCCAGCGTGCGAGCAGTCCGCGTTCGACCGTGAGGCGGCGGCCGATCTCGCTCAACCGGAAGCCGTGGTACTGCAGCAGCGCCAGCAGGATCGAGAAGCCGCGCAGGGCCACGATGGCGAACAACACCACCGCGAGCGCGGAAACGACGTACTGCGCGAGGCCGAAATGGTGTTCGCCCGCGAAGCCGAACAGCCACTGACCCACCGACTGGAACGTGTTGAGCACCGCGCGCTGGCTGATCTGCACGACCGCCGCGAACGCGGCCGCGACGACCACAAGCCCGCGATTCGACACCAGCCCCAGGCGCACGATCTCGCCGAACGGCAACGCGAGCAGCGTGGCCGCTTCGGGTTCGTTCGCGACCGCCGCGGCCGACGCGCCGCGATGGCGAACCAGCGCTTCCAGCGCCAGCGCATCGTCGAGCTTGAGCACGCGCATCTGCGCTTCGGGCTTGCTCCCGCCGGCCGACTCCAGCCGCACTTCGGCCACGCCGAAGACGCGGTGCAGCGCCGACTGCTGGAGCGCGACGTTGTGGATGCGCGCGAACGGAATCACACGCAGGCTGCGTTCGAACAGGCCGCTTCGGACCACCAGCCGGTCGCCGGCCACGCCGTAGCGGTAGGTGAAGTATTGCCACAAGGACAGCACGACGAGCACGGCGACGCCGATCAGCGGCCACAGTTCGTTGCGGTCGCCCCGTCCGAATACCAGCAGCGCGACCAGCGGCAGCACGAACTGCTTGAGCTGCTGCACCAGCACGAACAGCCACGACATCGGATGCAGGCGGCGCTCGGCCGCGACCGTTGCGTCCGGCGTGGCGTTGGGCAGCGGTGCGATGGGATCAGGCGTCGTCATCGGCATCGATCTGCCGCGAGAGCAGGTCGCGCAGGCGTTCGGCGTCGTCGACGTCGAGGTGCGGCACCGTCACCGCGCTATGGCGCGTGCCGGCCGTGTGCACGACCAGCGTCGCCAGCCTGCGCGCGCGCTGGAGCGGCCCGCGCTTCAGGTCCAGGTGCTGCACGCGCGTGGCGGGCACGCGCGTTTCGCGCTGCCACATCCGGCCGCGACGCACGGCCAGGCCGTCCTCGTCCAGGCGCCAGAAGGTGCTGCGGTAGTGCTTCAGGCCGATCCATGCGCCGATCGCGGCGCCGATCAGCGCCAGCACCGGCGGCGCGAACCACAGGTCGAACACGCCCGCCAGCACGAAACCGCCCACCAGGCCGGGCATCGCGAGCGGCAACATCGGCGTGAGCATGCTGGGCAGCCGCGCGCGTTCGGGCAGGGGATGCCAGTCGCCGGGCGCGAGGGCGGGGACGGCTGCGTCTTGCGGCTCGCTCATCGGCGTTCGAACACGCTGTAGGTCTGGGTCCAGTCCAGTTTGCCCTGATACGCCTTCAGCCGCTCCTTCATGCGGCGGCGCTTGGATTCGGAGTCGTCGTCCTTCAGGCCCGCGATCGCACGCTTCTGGAAGTCCACCGCTTCGGTGAACCGGCCGTTGGCGGCGTACGCGGCGGCGATGGTGTCCAGCTGGGCCGGATCCAGGGTGTCCGCGCGCGAGACCATCATCCCCGCCAGTTCCA
>Ga0102593_1001883_pt1 | contig 18124 bp, 18 predicted proteins | sample AraplaCol_mMS_r2_2_FD_76862 | JGI IMG/M metagenome (GOLD analysis project Ga0102593, IMG submission 76862) | Arabidopsis root microbial communities from North Carolina, USA - plate scrape MF_Col_mMS_r2 (SPADES assembly) (version 2) | ecosystem: Host-associated > Plants > Roots > Endosphere...
TCCCTGGCGTCCTGCAAGCTGTGCGTGTACAGCTGAATCCGGTTGCCGTCGCGCGTCACCGTCACCCGGCTGCCCAGCCGTTGGCGGGCGACGTCGTCCACGTCGAGGGACCGCAGCCGATCCCAGAACGACAGGTGGTGCGCCTCGTCGCCGAGTTCGACCTCGACCTTGAACTCATCCTCAGGCATGGTCGACAACTTAAGCCATCGCCCGGCGGCCGGTCAGAGCGCGTCCCAGGGTGAGCTCGTCGGCGAACTCCAGGTCGCCCCCCATCGGTAGCCCGGAGGCGATGCGGGTGACCGTGAGGCCGGGGATGTCGCGCAGCATGCGCACCAGGTAGGTGGCCGTGGCCTCGCCCTCGGTGTTGGGGTCGGTCGCGATGATCACCTCGGCGACGTCCACGCCGTCGACTCGCTCGCCAATCCGGTTGAGCAGCTCGCGAATTCGCAACTGCTCCGGGCCGACGCCCGACAGCGGATCGAGCGCGCCACCCAGCACGTGGTAGCGCCCGCGGAACTCACGGGTGCGCTCGACGGCCGCCACGTCCTTGGGTTCCTCGACGACGCACACCAGCGAGGCGTCCCGCCGCGAATCCGCACAGATGCGGCAGCGCTCGGCGTCGGAGACGTTTCCGCACACCGAGCAGAACTGCACGCCGTCACGCACCTTCGCCAGCACGGCGGTCAACCGGTCGATGTCGGGTGGCTCGACCGACAGCAGATGAAAGGCGATGCGCTGGGCGCTCTTCGGTCCGATGCCGGGCAGCTTGCCCAGCTCGTCGATCAGATCCTGGACCGGGCCCTCAAACATGGGAAGACAAGTCAGAAACCAGGCAGTTCTAGCCCGCCAAGGCCACCGGCGAGTGGTCCGAGCTTGCTCTGCGCCATCATCGACACCTGCTGGGCCGCATCCCTGATCGCCCCGACGACGAGGTCCTGCAACGTCTCGACGTCCTCCGGGTCGACGACCTTCGGGTCGATCGCCACGCCGGTCACCTCACCGCTGCCCTTCATCGTCACCTGCACCAGGCCGCCACCGGCCTGGCCGTGCACCTCGGCGACGGCGAGCGCCTCCTGAGCCTGCATCAACTGCTGCTGCATCTGCTGGGCCTGCGCGAGCAGTGCCGACATGTCTGGCGGTTGGCCGGGTTGCATTCGGTGTGACCCCTTCGTATCGGGAATCGAGTGGGTAGCAGTTGGGTCTCGACTTGATTGCCATCGTCCTGCGGTGGCGATTCGCCCCCCAAGACTAGTCGTCCCGCGAACTACCTTGGCCGACGTGCACGTACCTGCCTGCCTGCGTGTCGGCGCAGCCCTCGCCGTCGGCCTCCTCGTCGCGTCGCTCACCTCGCCGTCGGTGGCGGCCGCCCCGACCAACATCGCGGGGATGATCGTCTTCCTCGACCCGGGACACAACGGCGCCAACGACGCGTCGCTGACCAAGCAGGTGCCGACGGGCCGCGGGGGCACCAAGGACTGCCAGACCAGCGGGACGACGACCGACGACGGCTATCCGGAGCACAGCTTCAACTGGGAGACCGTCCTGCGCATCCGGCAGGAGCTGACCGCCCTCGGCGTGCGGACCGCGATGTCACGTGGCGACGACACCAGCGTGGCCGCGTGCGTGGACGAGCGGGCGGCGATGGCCAACGCCCTCAAGCCCGACGCGATCGTGTCGATCCACGCCGACGGCGGACCGCCAACCGGACGCGGGTTCCACGTCAACTACTCGTCGCCGCCGCTGAACGCCGCTCAGGCCGGGCCGTCGATGCAGCTCGCCCAGATCATGCGCGACCAGTTGCAAGCGTCGGGCCTGCTGCCCGCCAACTACATCGGCCAAGGCGGCCTGCTGCCGCGCTCGGACCTGACCGGCCTCAACCTGGCGCAGTACCCCTCGGTCCTGGTCGAGATGGGCAACATGAAGAACCCCGCCGACTCCGCGCTGATGGAGAGCCCCGACGGTCGGCAGAAGTACGCCGACGCCGTGGTCCGCGGGATCGCGGGCTTCCTCGCGACGCGTCCGGCGCGGGCCGTCGCCTAGCTGCCCGACTCGACCTGCTTCTTGAGGTTGTCCAGCACCTCGGCCTGGATCTTGCGCAGGCCCAACGGCGCGAAGGTCTTCTCGAAGAAGCCCTTGACGCCACCGGCGCCCTGCCACGACGTCTTCACCGTCACCGACGCCCCCGGCCCGGCCGGGGCGACTGTGTAGTTGGTCACCATGGACGAATTGGCGTCCTTCTCGATGACGGCGTGACCGGCGACGTCGACGGTGGCCTTGACGTCACGCACACGCGACTCGGTGGCCTGCAGCTTCCACGTCGCGACGGTGCCCGCACCCTGGCCACCTTCGAGGACCTGGTAGTCGCGGTAGTGCGAGGAGAGGATCTTCGGGCGAACCGTCTGATAGTCGGCGACCGCCGCGAGCACCACGTCGGGCTCGGCGTTGATCAAGACAGTGCTGGAGGCGCTGACCTGTCCCATCGGTGAAGACTCCTAGATCTGTGGGTGAACGGGGCTTGCCCCGGGCCGGTCCAGTCGCATCGGCTGCGACCGGGGTCTAGCGTACGTGTGTGACTGTTGCCGCTTCCGACGCGCAGTCGGCCCACGCGGCAGGCGTGGAGAGACTGCTGGCGAGCTACCGCGCGATTGCGCCCCATGCCACGGTGCGTCTGGCCAAACCCACCTCGAATCTGTTCCGGGCCCGCGAGCGGTCGACGGTCAAGGGGCTCGACGTCTCCGGTTTGACCAACGTGATCTCCGTCGACCCCGACGCGCGCACCGCCGACGTGGCGGGAATGTGCACCTACGAGGATCTGGTCGCCGCGACTCTTCCCCACGGCTTGTCTCCGCTGGTGGTCCCGCAGTTGAAGACCATCACCCTCGGCGGCGCGGTGACGGGGCTCGGCATCGAGTCGGCGTCCTTCCGCAACGGCCTTCCGCACGAGTCAGTGCTGGAGATGGACATCCTGACCGGCGCCGGCGAGGTGGTCACGGCGAGCCGCGACGCACACCCCGATCTCTTCTACGCGTTTCCCAACTCCTATGGCACGCTCGGCTATTCAGTCCGTCTCAAGATCGAGCTGGAACCGGTCAAGCCATTCGTCGCCCTGCGCCATCTACGGTTCGACTCGGTGGCCGACCTGGTCGCCACCATGGACCGCATCGTCGAGACCCGCGGCTGGGACGGCACACCGGTCGACTACGTCGACGGCGTGGTGTTCAGCGCCGAGGAGTCCTACCTGTGTCTCGGGGTGCGGACGGCGACGCCGGGGCCGGTCAGCGACTACACCGGCAGCCAGATCTACTACCGCTCCATTCAGCACCCGGCCGGTGAGAAGCACGACCGCCTGACGATTCACGACTATCTGTGGCGGTGGGACACCGACTGGTTCTGGTGTTCGCGGGCATTCGGCGCGCAGAATCCGACGATCCGGCGCCTCTGGCCCCGTCGGCTGCGCCGCAGCAGCTTCTACTGGAAGCTGATCGGCTACGACCGGCGCTTCGACATCGCCGACCGCATCGAGAAGCGCCACGGCCGACCGCCGCTGGAGCGCGTCGTCCAAGACGTCGAGGTGCCCGTCGAGCGCACAGCCGAATTCGTCGAGTGGTTCCTCGACGAGGTGCCGATCGAACCCATCTGGCTGTGCCCGTTGAGGCTGCGTGACGACGCGAGTTGGCCGCTGTACCCCATTGCCGCACAGCGCACCTACGTCAACATCGGCTTCTGGTCGTCGGTTCCCGCCGGATCGGTGGAGGGACAGACGAATCGCCGCATCGAGAGGAAGGTCAGCGAGTTGGACGGTCACAAGTCGCTGTACTCCGACGCGTACTACACACCCGACGAGTTCGACGAGCTCTACGGCGGGCAGACCTACGACATGGTCAAGAAGACCTACGATCCAGACTCACGCCTACTCGACCTCTACGCCAAGGCGGTTCGGGGCCGATGAGCGCTTGCGCGAAGAGCATGAGGACGATGAGCGCTGGCATGACGAGCGGAGAGCAACGATGACGACCTATAGGGAGGACGCCGCCGCGGCGGCCGGCAAGCTGACCCTCGCCGAGATCCTCGAAGCACTCACCGCCGGTGACGATCTCGCGATGAAGTTCACCGCCTACGACGGCAGCTCGGCCGGCCCAGCCGACGCCCTCGTCGGGCTCGACCTGCGCACCCCCCGCGGTACCACCTACCTCGCGACCGCACCGGGCGAGCTGGGCCTGGCGCGCGCGTACGTCTCCGGCGACGTGGTGCCCACCGGCGTCCACCCGGGCGATCCGTACGACCTGCTGCGCGCCCTTGGCGACAAGATGGACTTCAAGCGGCCGTCGGCCCGGCTGCTGGCCAACATCGTCCGGTCCATCGGCTTCGAGCACCTGCGGCCCATCCCGCCGCCTCCACAGGAGGCGCTGCCCCGCTGGCGACGCATCGCGGAGGGGTTGCGGCACAGCAAGACCCGCGACGCCGAGGCCATCCACCATCACTACGACGTGTCGAACACGTTCTACGAGTGGGTGCTTGGACCGTCGATGACCTACACCTGCGCGGCGTACCCGGACGCCGAGGCGACCCTCGAACAGGCCCAGGACAACAAGTACCGGCTGGTGTTCGAGAAGCTGCGCCTGCAGCCGGGCGACCGGTTGCTCGACGTGGGCTGCGGCTGGGGCAGCATGGTGCGCTACGCCGCGCGCCACGGAGTCAAGGCCGTCGGCGTCACGTTGTCCAAGGAGCAGGCGGCGTGGGCGCAGAAGGCGATCGCCGACGAAGGCCTCGCCGACCTCGCCGAGGTCCGCCACGGCGACTACCGCGACGTGCGTGAATCAGGCTTCGACGCGGTGTCGTCGATCGGGCTGACCGAGCACATCGGCGTGCAGAACTACCCGTCGTACTTCCGCTTCCTCAAGTCCAAGATGCGCACCGGCGCTTTGCTTCTCAACCATTGCATCACCCGTCCCGACAACCGCTCCGGGGCGGGCGCCGGCGGCTTCATCGACCGCTACGTCTTCCCCGACGGGGAACTCACCGGATCCGGTCGGATCATCACCGAAGCGCAGAACGTCGGCCTGGAGGTCCTGCACGAGGAGAATCTGCGCCACCACTACGCGTTGACGCTGCGCGACTGGTGCGCCAACCTCGTCGAGCACTGGGACGAGGCGGTCGCCGAGGTCGGCCTCCCGACGGCCAAGGTGTGGGGCCTCTACATGGCGGGCTCGCGGTTGGGCTTCGAGACGAACATCGTTCAGCTGCACCAGGTTCTGGCGGTCAAGCTGGACAACAGGGGCGGTGACGGCGGGCTGCCGCTGCGCCCCTGGTGGACTGCCTAGCGGCGGGCAGCGAAGCGACCCGTGGAGGGGTCAGGCTCCCTCGATCCGTCGGGCACCGAGTTCACTCTGCAGTAGTTCCAGCGCCACTTCTTCGGGGTCGCGGCGCGGACCCGCCTCTTCGTGGACGGCCTGGGCGAGCATGCTCTCCTCGTCCTCCTCCTCGACGGGCGGCGGGGTCTCCACCACCGGTCGGGGACGAGCTGCCGGCGCGGGCGCCGTCGGCGAACCGGCCTCACACCGGATGGTCCAGTTCACGCCGAGCGCGTCCTTCAGTGCGTCCCTGATGATCTCGACGTTGCGCGCCTCGTTGAGCCGCGCCGCGAGGGGGGCCGAGACGTGGCTCAGCACCAGGGTGTCACCCTCGACGGCCAGCACGACGGCACCGTCGAGCATCACGTCAGTGGGGCGGCGTCGTTCGCGGACCTTGTCCCGCACCGTCGACCACATGCTGCGCACCGCGGCGGCATCCGGCTGCCCCGGCGCGACCGGCGCCTGAACCGGGGTCGGCGGCGGAGTCGGCACGGGCGCCGGTGGCGTCACGACCGTCGGCGGCGTGGCGGGCGCGGGTGGCGGCGTGGCGGGCGCAGTCGGCGGTGTCACGGGCGTCACGGGTGGCGCGGGCGGTGCCACCGGGGCCGCGGTGACCGACGGCGGCGGCGCGGGTCGTTCCTCGGCCGGCGCGGATGGCGGCGCCTCGGGGGCGGCGCTGCTCCTGCGCACGAACTGCTTCACCGGTGCCGCCTCGACGGCGGCCGCGGCCTGGGCCGCCTCACCCGCGGGAATGGACACGTTCATCCGGGTCTCGAGCCGCTCGATGCGTTGCAGCACAGCAGCTTCGGTGTCACTTGCCGACGGCAGCAGCAACCGGGCGCAGACGACCTCGAGCAGCAATCGCGGCGCCGTGGCGCCCCGCATCTCGCCCAGCCCCGCGTGCACCACCTCGGCGTAGCGGGTCAGGGTGGCCGTCCCGAGCGTCGCGGCCTGTTCCCGCATGCGCTCGACGACGTCGTCCGGTGCATCGACGACGCCCCGCGCCGCGGCGTCGGGCACTGCCTGCAGGACGATCAGATCCCGGAATCGCTCGAGCAGGTCGGTGGCGAACCGGCGTGGATCGTGACCGGCGTCGACGAGCGCCTCGACGGCGCCGAACAGCGCCGCGGCGTCCCCCGCGGCGAGCGCGTCGACCGAGGCGTCGATGAGCGCCAGGTCGGTGGCGCCCAGCAGGGACAGTGCCCGCGAGTAGGCCACCTGCTGGCCGTCGGAGCCGGCCAGCAGCTGATCGAGCACCGAGAGGGTGTCGCGCGGGGAACCCCCACCCGCGCGAATCACCAGGGGGTAGACCGCGTCGTCGACGGCGACGTTCTCCTGGCGGCAGATGCGTTCGAGCAGTCCACGCATCGTCTTGGGGGCCAATAGCCGAAACGGGTAGTGATGGGTGCGCGACCGGATCGTGGGCAGCACCTTCTCGGGCTCGGTGGTGGCGAACACGAAGATGAGGTGGTCCGGCGGCTCCTCCACGATCTTGAGCAGGGCGTTGAAGCCCGCCGTGGTTACCATGTGCGCCTCGTCGATGATGAAGATGCGGTAGCGCGACTGGGCGGGGGCGTAGAAGGCGCGATCGCGAAGTTCGCGCGTGTCGTCGACGCCGCCGTGGCTCGCCGCGTCGAGTTCGACCACGTCGACGCTGCCGGGCCCGTTGGGGGCCAGCGCGACGCAGGAATCGCAGACGCCGCACGGGGTGGGCGTGGGCCCCTGCTCACAGTTCAGCGACCTGGCCATGATGCGGGCCGACGAGGTCTTGCCGCAGCCGCGCGGCCCGGAGAACAGATAGGCGTGGTTGATGCGTCCGGAGGTCAGCGCCACCGACAGCGGCTCGGTGACGTGCTCTTGCCCGACCACCTCGGCGAAGGACGCGGGACGGTACTTGCGGTAGAGAGCCACGGAAGCAGGCTACCTAGGGTCTCTGACGCGCGGCGCCCTAGTCACTCGCGAGCAGGGACTCGGTCGCGGCCAGCAGCGCGCACGTCGACAAACCGTCGACGGCCGCCTCCAGGTCTGGCACGGAGGGAAAGGACGGCGCGATGCGAACGTTCTTGTCCTCTGGGTCTTTTCGGTATGGGAACGCCGCTCCCGCCTCGGTGACCGCGATGCCCGCATCCTTGGCGAGCGCGATCGTCCGCCGCGCAGTGCCGGGCCACACGTCGAGGCTGACGAAGTAGCCGCCCTTGGGATCAGTCCACGAGGCGATCTTGGATTCGCCGAGGCGGTCCTCGAGGATCTGACCGACGAGCGCGAACTTGGGCGCGAGCAACTGCTGGTGCTTCTGCATCTGCAGTCGCACGCCGTCGGCGTCACCGAAGAAGCGCAGATGGCGCAGCTGGTTGAGCTTGTCGGGGCCGATGGACTTCTTGCCGGCGTGCTGCAGGTACCAGGCGATGTTGCCCAATGAGCCCCCGAAGAAGCTGACTCCCGCCCCGGCGAAGGTGATCTTCGAGGTAGAGGCGAAGACGAAGGGCCGGTTCGGGTTGCCCGCCTTGGCGGCCAGCCCGAGCACGTCGACCTGCTTGACGAAGTCGTGGGTGAGGGTGTGCACCACGTAGGCGTTGTCCCAGAAGAGCCTGAAATCCGTTGCGGCGGTCCGCATCTGGACCAACCGTCGAACGTTCTCCCACGAGTAGGTGACGCCGGTGGGGTTGGAGAACACCGGGACGCACCACATGCCCTTGATGGCGGGATCGCCGGCGACGAGTTCCTCGACGAGGTCGACGTCGGGCCCATCCTCGAGCATCGGCACGCTGATCATCTCGATGCCGAACGCCTCGGTGATGGCGAAGTGCCGGTCGTAGCCGGGTGAGGGGCAGAGGAACTTGACGACGGGTTCTTCGACCCACGGCCGTGGCGAGTCGACGCCACCGTGCAACAGGGAGAAGACGACCAGGTCGTGCATGATCTCGAGGCTCGCGTTGTTGCCAGCGACGAGGTTCTGCACGGGGATGCCGAGCAGTTCACCGAAGATCGCCCGCAGTTCCGGCAGCCCGTGCAGGCCGCCGTAGTTGCGGGTGTCGGTGCCGTCCGCGTCCCGGAAGTCGGCGCCCGGCAGCGTGAGCAGGGCGTTGGCGAGGTCGAGCTGCTCGGGCGACGGCTTGCCTCGGGTGAGGTCGAGGCTGAGCTTCTTGGCCTGCAGCTCGGCGTAGTTGCGACGCTGCAGTTCGTGCTGCGCGTCCAGTTCGTCACGGCTGAGAGACAGAAACGACAAGGCATGCCTTTCGCTGGGCCGTGAATGAAAGGGGACCCCGCGCACCCGCCAGAGCCCATTGACCCTTGCTGCCTTCCGGCCCTGGGGGAGTTCACAGGATGGACGCCGCGCGGGGTCCGAGACGAGTGTAATACCCCGGCATCCGGCGCCGGGAAGGGAGCGACGTCGGAAGGGATCCGGGGGCCTGGCTCGGCGCTCGTGAAGAACGGGCGTCGCGGTCGGCTACCATGGCCCGCGGAGGATTCGCCTAGTGGCCTATGGCGCTCGCCTGGAACGCGGGTTGGGTTAACAGCCCTCAGGGGTTCAAATCCCCTATCCTCCGCGCTGGTCCGGGTACGACCAGGCCTTCGACGCCTGGTCGTACCCGGATGTAAAGGCCCGACCGACTCGAGGAGGAGTATGCGGCGCTGGATCGCGGTCCTGTGGCACGCATCATTCTTCGTCATCGCCGGAGCTCTCTACTTCTTCCTCGTCCTTCCCCGGTGGTTCGAACTGATCGGCGCCTGGCCGACCGGCGTCGGCCTCGCGGGGCGCCTGTTGTGCGGGGCGTTGATCGGCCTGGCTGCGCTGCCCGTGCTGCTGACGTACGTCAAGACCAAGCGGCCCGAGTTCGGGACCCCTGCGCTGGCCCTCAACCTGCGGTTGTGGTCGACCGTCCTGCACGTCCTGGCGGGCGCCCTCATCGTCGGCGCCGCGCTCAGCGAGATCTGGGTCAGCCTGGACTCCGCCGGCACGACGCTGTTCGCCGTGTACGGGGCGGCGGCGGCGATCGCCGTCCTCGGTGCGCTGAGCTTCTACCTCGCCTACGCCGCCGAGCTGCCCCCTCCCGCACCCAAGCCGCTGCGCCCGAAGGCGCAGACCCGGCGTCGTGGCCGCGACGCCGCCGACGAGGGCAACGACGACCAGGTCACGACCGCCGAGGACGCCGCCGAGCCGACTGAGGCCGACGAGGTCACGCCGGCCGTCACCGAGCCCACCACGGAACCCGCGGCGGAACCCGAGGTCACCGGGGAGACCGAGACCGTCCGGGAAGAGGCCGACGAGAAGGCCGACGAACCGGCGCCTGCGAGCGAGGACACGTCCGCCCTCGAGCCGTCCCCCTCCGGTAACGCCGAGGAACCGACCGGCGATGAAACCGACAGCAAGTTGCGCAATCGACGCCCGAGCGGCAAGTCGAACTCGCGGCTGTTCGGGCGCACGCGCCGCGGAGTAGCCCTCGAGGACTGACGCCCTCGGGCCTCGTTGCGTCGACAGCCCACGTTGCTGACGTCAGAATCGTGGGTAGAACACCAGCTACACACGGCGGAAGGTGCCCCGATGCGCAGGTCCCATACGAGGTGGCGCTACGTCGTCGCGGTCATGGCCGCCACGGCCGCATCTGCCTCGGCCATCGTGGCACCTGCACCGGCGTCCGCCGCTCCCGCCGACCTGTCGAGCGTTGCCGCCCAGGTCGAGCCCGCCGTAGCCCGCATCGACACCACGATCAACTACCAGCACGCCATTGGGGCGGGCACGGGAATCGTCCTCGACCCGAGCGGTACGTTGCTGACGAACTTCCACGTCGTCCAGGGCGCCGACAGCATCGTCGCCACGGTCGCGGGCCAGTCCTACCCCGCCGATCTGGTGGGGTACGACCGCAACCGCGACATCGCGGTGTTGCAACTGCGCGGTGCGGGCGGCCTGCCCGTGGCGGTGCTGGGCGACTCCTCGCAGCTCGCTCCGGGCGATCCCGTCGTGGCCCTCGGCAACGCCCGGGGTTCGGGAAGCCCGCTGACGCAGGAAGCAGGCGAGGTGGTCGGCTTCGGTCGGACCATCAACGCCAAGGACGAGCTGACGGGGAGTTCCAATCAGGCCACCGGCTTGATCGAGTTCGCCGCCCCGGTACGCGCCGGGGACTCTGGCGGACCCGTGGTCAACGCGGCCGGCCAGGTCGTCGGTGTCACCACGGCCGCCACGGTCAACTTCCAGATGGACCCCGGGGGCTCCGGCTTCGCGATCCCCATCAACGACGCTCTCGCGACGGCGAACCAGATCCGCTCCGGATCGCCGTCGGCCACGGTTCACATCGGACCGCCCACGCTGCTCGGGGTCGGGGTGAACTCCCGCAACCAGCCGGCGAATCTTCCCGGCGTGGTCCTCTTCGAGGTGCTCCGCGGTGGCCCGGCGGAACGAGCGGGTCTACACGACGGCGACGTGTTGATCAGCATCGACGGAGAACGGGTCGACTCCGCCACGGCCCTGACCAACGTCTTGGACCGGCACTATCCCGGTGACGTCGTCGACTTGACCTGGATCGACCGGGCCGGCCAGCAGATCACCGGCAAGGCGACGCTCAACTCCTGAGCTCCTAGGATTGACGACGATGACTCTTCGACTGCTGACGGCCTGCGCCGTGGCGACGGCGGCGGTGACGGTGTCGCTGACGAGTCCGTGGGCCGCCACCGCCGCTCCCTCACAACCGGAGCCTGGCTGCCCCGTCACCGATCCCCCCGTCATCAACCGGTGCGGGTGGGACAAGCCGCCCGACCCCGTCCCACCGCCGCCCGGCGTGACCGTGGCCCAGTGCGGTGACGGTTCCTTGGACTTCACCCAACAGCCGAATTACCGGTCGACGTGTAGCGAGAACGGCGGCGTGGCGCGCTGGCTCGTGGGCTGACCGCGCCCACCGACTTCGACCTCCCCGCGCGGGCAATGTTGGGGACCCATGCGGTCTTCGCGATCTCATTCGTCATCCGCCCCATCGGCACCGTGCCGGTCGCCGTTGCGCCAGAAGCGAAATCGCGCACCGGGCGTCGGACCGGGTTCCTAATGTGAGCCCATGAGCGTGGGGCAGGACGTCACCTACACCGCCGACGGGATGACGATGGTCGGCCACCTGGCGCGACCCGACGGCGACGGCCCCTGGCCGGCCGTGCTGATCGGGCACGACGGGGTCGGGCTGGACGCCTATCAGCGTGGCCGCGCCGACATCCTCGCCGACCATGGGTACGCCACCTTCGCCATGGACTTCCACGGTGGGCGAACGTATTTCGGGGAACCCGGACCGATGCTGGATCGGACCATGCCGCTGTTGGACGACCCGGGACGGATGCTCGCAATCGGTCGGACCGCCCTGGACATCTTGCTGGCCGTACCCGGCGTCGACCACCGGCGACTCGCGGCCCTCGGCTTCGGCGCTGGCGGCCGAATCGTTCTCGAACTCGCCAGCGGCGGAACGCCCTTCGCGGCAGCCGCACTGATCCATCCCGCGCTTCCCCCCGCCGCCAGCGCGAGAGACTGGGCGGGGGTGCCGGGGGCCTTCCTGCTGTGCACCGGCTCCGAGGATCCCCTGTGCACCCCGGCGCAGTTGCTGACCTTCGGCACCGTGTTGCACGAGGCGGGGGTGGACTGGCGCGTCGAGGTGTTCGGTGGGGCGCAGCATGCCTTCTGGGCGGTGGAGGCCTCCGCCCAGGGAACGGCGGGCGACACCCCCGGGCCGGTGTCCACGGTTCCAGGCGTGGGTTACCACGCCGGGGCGGCCCGACGCGCCTGGGACGCAGTGCTCCGCCATCTTCACGACGAGGTGCCACCCGGCCGACCGTGACGCCGCAATGGTTCGGTAAGGCGGCTCGCTACAGCGGGTTTCCTGCGTCGTCCCAGTGCGCAGCGACCTTCTTGCTCGGCTGCACGCGCGGTGGTTCGCCAGGCATCTTCGGGTAGCTCGGCGGGTAGGGCAGGTCGGCGAGCCCGCGTTCCTCGTCGGCAGCCACCATCTCCAGCAGGGGTTCCAGGGAGTGGGCCACCGAATCGATCTCCGCCCACGGATCATCACGGCTCGCAACGAGATTGGGCACGGTGGCGATCGTGTAGTCGTCGGGGTCGGCGGTCGCCAGATCCGTCCACGACAGCGGCGTCGACACCGTGGCGATTGGGGTGCGCCGCGCCGAGTACGCCGAGGCGAAGGTTCGATCCCGGGCGTTCTGGTTGTAGTCGACGAACAACCGCGCGCCGCGCTCCTCCTTCCACCACGACGTCGTGACCCGATCGGGCGCGCGCCGCTCGACCTCCCGAGCCAACGCGATGCCTGCCCGCCGCACCGCGATGAAGTCCCAGTCCGGCGCGAGCCGGATGAAGACGTGCACGCCGCGACCGCCAGAGGTCTTCGGGTAACCGACGATGCCGAGCTCGTCGAGCACGGGCTTGAGCACCTCGACCGCGATCTGGGCGGCGTCGGTGAAGTCGGTGCCCGGTTGCGGGTCGAGGTCGACGCGCAGCTCGTCGGGATGTTCGGCGTCGGGGCACCGCACCTGCCAGGGGTGGAAGGTGACGGTGCCCATCTGCGCGGCCCACGCGATCGCCGAGGGGTGGGTCACCTTCAGGGCGTCGGCCGTGCGACCCGACGGGAAGGTGACCTGACAGGTCTGCAGGTAGTCGGGATGCTTTGCCGGAACGCGTTTTTGGTAGATCTCCTCACCGTCGATCCCGTCGGGAAACCGCTGCAGGTGGGTGGGTCGGTCCCGCAGCGCCGCGAGCATGGGATCCGCAACGGCGCGGTAGTAGTCGAACAGCACACGTTTGGTACCGCCGTCGCCGAGGGCGGGGAAGTACACCTTGTCCGGGCTCGTCAACCGGACGGCCACACCGTCGACGTCGACTTCTTCTGCGGGACTGGCCATTCCTAGCCCTCCAATACGTCGAACAGATCGTAGTTCAGCGGTACCTCGAGTTGACCGAACGTGCAGCTCGCCGGATCCCGGTCCGGCCGCCAGCGTACGAACTTGACGGCGTGGCGGAACCGCCGATCAGCGGGCCCGTTGCCCTCCATCTGGTCATACGCCACCTCGGCGACCTTCTCCGGGCGCACCGGGATCCATCGCTTGTCGGCCGCGGAGTTCCACCGGCTCGGATCGCCGTCGCGGATCTCGCCGTCGCGCAGGGGTTCCAGGTCGGCCAGCATCGTCATTCGATCCCTGACGCTGAAAGACGCTGCGCCCCCGACCATCTGCAATTGGCCGTCTTCGCGGTACAGGCCCAGCAGCACCGAGCCGACGCCCTCACCGCTCTTGTGGATGCGGTATCCCATGGCCACGCAGTCGGCGTCCCGCTTGTGCTTGACCTTGACCATCTCCCGCTTGCCGGGCAGGTAGCGGCCGTCGAGGCGCTTGGCGATCACGCCGTCGAGGCCGGCGCCCTCGAACGTGGTCAGCCACTGCGTGGCGAGCTGAGGGTCCTCCGTCGTCCGGGTGACGTGGCACCACGTCTTCTCCGAGACCAGCTCCAGCAGCGCCGCCCGACGGACCCGGAACGGCTCGGCGAGCAGCGACCGGTCGCCGGTGGCCAACGCGTCGAAACCGATGAAGTGTGCAGGCGTCTCCTCGGCCAGCTTCGCCACTCGGCTCTCGGCCGGGTGGATGCGCTGGCTCAGCGACTCCCAGTCCAGTCGAACGCGGCCGGCCACGGTCCGCGGCACGACGACCTCGCCGTCGACGACGCAGCGGGGGGCCAGCTCGTCGCGCAGCGCGTCGAGCAGCTCGGGAAAGTACCGGCCGAGTTCCTTGCCGCTGCGCGACTGCAGCACCACCTCGTCGCCGTCGCGGAACGCCAGCGCCCGGAAGCCGTCCCACTTCGGTTCGTAGGACCACGCCCCCTCGTCTGCCGTCTTCCCCGTCGCTTCGCTCGCCCCTGCCGTCTTCCCCGTCGCTTCGCTCGCCCCTGCGGTCTTCCCCGTCGCTTCGCTCGCCCCTGCGGTCTTCCCCGTCGCTTCGCTCGCCCCAAGAGGCACCTTGGTGGCCGCCTTCGCCAGCATCGGCTCGACGGGCGGCATGACGGGGAGCTCCATGGTTGTCATATTCACGCAGACCGCCCGGGCCAATCAATGTCATCGCCACCAGTTCGCGGCTTCGCATTCGAGCAGCTCTGGGCTAGATTGGGGATCGAGACCCACACGGGAGTGCACGCGAAGTGCGCTGAGAGGACGGCTGGCGCCGTCGACCGTACGAACCTGACCGGATCATGCCGGCGTAGGGAGTGAAGTGATGAGTTCGGAGACCGTTTCCCAACAGCCCACCGGTGCCGTGTCCCGCACGTACCGCTGGCGGGTGGTCGACATCGTCGTCGCGAGCGTGCTGGCGGTCGCGGCCGGGCTGGTGTTCGTGTTGTGGAACATCGCGTCCAACCCGATCGGCGCCCCCCTCGGCGCCGCGCTGCCCGGCCTGCAGGCACTGCTCGGCGGGGGGTGGCTCTTCGCAGGGGTGCTCACCGCGCTGGTCATTCGCAAGCCCGGCGCGGCCCTCTACGGCGAGCTGGTCGCCGCCACCGTCTCGGCGCTCGTCGGCAACCAGTGGGGCGTGCTGACCTTGGAGTCGGGATTGGTCCAGGGCCTCGGCGCCGAGCTCGTGTTCGCCGTCTTCCTGTACCGCCGGTGGAACCTGCCGGTCGCGGTCCTCTCCGGCGCGGTCGCGGGTCTGGCCCTCGCGATCAACGACCTGACCCTCTGGTACCCCGGTTCGGCGGCCACGTTCTCGGCGATCTACGTCGTCTGCGCGATCGTCTCGGGCGCGCTGCTCGCCGGCGCCCTGTCCTGGTTCGTCGTCCGCGGGTTGGCCAAGACCGGTGCGTTGGCCCGCTTTCCGGCCGGCAGAGTGGGATCTCGGCCCGATCTGCCGCGATGAGCACGTCGCCGTCCGGCGGCGTGTCCGTGTCCGCACAGGGGTGGCATTGGCGCCACGCGGGCCGCTCCCAGTGGGCGTGCCGAGACCTGAGCCTGTCGATCGAACCGGGCGAGCGGGTGCTGCTGCTCGGGGCCAGCGGTTCGGGCAAGTCGACCGTGCTGCACGGCCTGGCCGGGCTTCTGGACAGCGGTGAGGACGGTGACCAGGCGGGCCAGCTGCTCGTCGACGGGGCGTCCCCCAGCACGCGCCGCAGCCGCATCGGCATGGTGCTGCAGAACCCCGACTCCCAGGTCATCCTGTCGCGGGTCGGTGACGACGTGGCGTTTGGCATGGAGAACTTCGCCGTCGAACGCCCGGCCATCTGGCCCCGCGTCCGCCGGGCGCTGACCGCCGTCGGGCTCGACCTTCCGCTGGCCCGCAGCACCTCGGCGCTCTCCGGCGGACAGCAGCAGCGGCTGGCGCTGGCCGGTGTGCTCGCCATGAACCCCGGGCTGATCCTGCTCGACGAGCCGACTGCCAACCTCGACCCGGCCGGGGTCGTCGAGGTCCGCGACGCGGTGGCGGCCGCCGCCGCGGCGACCGGTGCGACGTTGGTGGTCGTCGAACACCGCACGGCGGTCTGGCTGCCCGTCGTCGACCGCGTCGTCGTCCTCGGCGAGGGCGGTCAGGTGGTGGCCGACGGCCCGCCCGAGGTCACCCTGCAGCGTGAACGCGACCTGCTTCGACGCGCCGGTGTGTGGGTGCCGGGCGACGAGTTGCCCCCGCTGACGCGTCGGCACCGTCCGGGGGCGACGCTGCTGGAGGCCGCCCACCTGTCGGTGGGGTACCACGGCGGCGAGAGCTCGCACGATCTCGGCTTCCACGTCGACCGCGGCTCGGTCACCGTCGTCACCGGTCCGAACGGGGCGGGAAAGTCCGCGCTGGCGCTGACCCTGGGCGGGCTCCTGCCGCCGCAGGGCGGCACCCTCACCGCCGACGGAGCGTTCGCGCCCACGCCGCGGCGGCGCTCGCCCGTGGCCTGGAAGTCCCGGGAACTGCTCACCCGCATCGGCAGCGTCTTCCAAAATCCCGAGCACCAATTCCTCACCGCCACCGTCCGCGACGAATTGGCCCTCGGCCCACGCGCGCTCAAGCGCGACGAGACCGCCGTCGCCGAGGTGTGCGACTCGCTACTGGAGCGCCTGCGCCTGACCCACCTCGCCGAGGTGAACCCGTACACGCTCTCCGGCGGTGAGCAACGTCGGCTGTCGGTCGCCACGGTGCTGGCCACCGCACCGGGACTGGTGATCCTCGACGAGCCCACCTTCGGACAGGATCGCAACACCTGGGAGCAACTGGTGCGCCTGCTCGCCGAGATGGCCGACGAGGGCACCGCGGTCGTGGCGGTGACCCACGATCTGGACTTCGCGGGCCTGCTGGCAGACCAACGGGTGGATCTGGGTTCATGGCACGTCGAGGCCACGGCGGACGCCTCGTGCTGATGACCACCGTCGACGTCGCACCGGGGCGCCTCGCGACGGTGAATCCCGTCGCGAAACTCGCCGCCGCCCTGGTGATCGCCGTCGGGCTGGTGTTGAGCGTCGACTGGGTCTCGGCGGCGACCGCACTGATCCTGGAGGTGGTCCTGCTGCTCGCTCTGCGAGTTCCGTTGCGCACCATGCTCGTTCGCTCGGCGATGGTCGCCCTGGCGGCGGCGTTGACTGCGGTGACCATCTTGCTATACGGCGAGTCGAGCGGCGTGGTGCACTGGCACTTCCTGCTGGTCACGGTCAGCGACGGCTCGATCACCTTGGCGGTGGCCACCTTTCTGCGGGTGTTGGCCATCGCCTTGCCGTCGGTGTTGTTGTTCGTCGGCACCGAGCCCACCGAACTCGCCGACGGCCTGGGGCAGGTCCTGCGGCTGCCGGCGCGGTTCGTGCTCGGCGCGCTGGCCGGTGTACGGCTGGTGGGATTGCTCGCCCAGGATTGGCGCTACCTGGGGTACGCGCGCCGCGCCCGCGGGGTCGCCGACCAGGCGCGGATCAGACGTGCCGCGGGCCAGGCCTTTGCGTTGTTGGTGTCGGCGATTCGCCGAGGGTCGACGTTGGCCACGGCGATGGAGGCGCGCGGCTTCGGGGCGCACCCGACCCGCACCTGGGCTCGGCCGTCGCCGTTCGGACGGCGCGAGGCGGCCCTGATCGCCGCGGCGTTCGTCATCGTCGCGGTGGCGATCGCGACGTCTGTCGCCACCGGGCACTGGAACCTCATTGCGAGTCGATGACGTCGCCCGTGCACTGGGCGCGTCCTCCGCGCGGACGGTCCTCGTCGACGGGCGCTCCGGTTCGGGCAAGACCACGTTGGCCAAGGAGCTGCGCCGGCGGTGGGACGGCAGTCAGATCCTGCGTCTCGACGACGTCTACCCCGGGTGGGACGGACTGGCCTGGGCTGTCGACCACGTACGGGACGAGCTGCTCGCGCCCCGCCACCGGGGCCTGCCGGGCCGCTGGCGCAGCTGGAACTGGATGCGCGACGTCCCCGGCCGCTGGCACACCGTCGCCCCCGACCAACGGTTGATCGTGGAGGGCGTCGGCGCCCTGAATGCCGGCAGCCGTGCCCTTGCCGACCTGGGCATCTGGGTCGACACCCCCGACGCCGAACGCAAGCGGCGCGCCCTGCTTCGCGACGGTGACGCCTACCGGCCGCACTGGGACCGGTGGGCCGCACAGGAGGAGCTCTACCTGGCGCGCCACCATCCGCGGACGTCCGCCGACTGGGTGGTGAGCGAGGTGGCCGGGGAACTGCGCTGGGCCGTTCCACCCCTGGTGCGAGAATGACGGCGTGACACCGCCCGTCCAGCCCCCGGTGCGCCCGATGCTCTCCAAGACGGTGACGGCGATCCCCGAGGGCGGGTCGTATGA
>Ga0102593_1001885_pt1 | contig 18120 bp, 19 predicted proteins | sample AraplaCol_mMS_r2_2_FD_76862 | JGI IMG/M metagenome (GOLD analysis project Ga0102593, IMG submission 76862) | Arabidopsis root microbial communities from North Carolina, USA - plate scrape MF_Col_mMS_r2 (SPADES assembly) (version 2) | ecosystem: Host-associated > Plants > Roots > Endosphere...
CCCCCCCCCCCCCCCCCCCCCACAAAAAACAAAAAAAAAAAAAAAAAATCACAATTCACAACAACGACGGGTATGAGAAAGGGAATCATCAAATGCACCACGATGACAAACTCTTCCACAATCACAGAGAAATTGAGAAATTCAATGTGTGGAAGTCCGAGGCTAGTTTCTTAAACTAATCTCAGCCTTGTCAAAAAAAAGAAAAAAGAAATGTAAAAGGGGAAAGGGGAAAGGGAAAATATCCGAGGCAAATGCTCGAGTACCGGTAAATTTTGTCACCGGAAAGAAAAAGAAAAGTCCATAAGAGTGATGCCCACCAGGGAAAGAAAATGCGAAAAAAAAAAAGGGGGAAGAGAAATGTCCCCGATATCCAATGTATCAGAAAACGCCAAAAGCTTCTATAGGTCATAAGTGAAAGAATGTGAACACGATGAAGATGTCGAGTATGTGAAGGCATGAAAGCAAAATCAAGTCAAGGCTTTTCGCTTTCAATGCAAAAAGACAAAATGCCCATGGAGAATTTCCTCCATCAAAGGGGTATAAACGAAAGTAAAAAAAGGGTTCTCGTCATCTTCGTCATCCGGTCCACTTTTGATCCTGATATCCAGGATCACCAGGGTTAACGCCTAGCATCTGGCCGCCATAGATTCCACCCTGACTATTTGCATAACCACCACTCATGCCAGAATCTTCCTCATCATAGCCAAATTCGCCACCAGAACTGGCATCAAAACTACTGCGGCCGCCGATTTCACCGGGATCTTCGCCTGCAGCAGGAATTTGATCCCACTGGAGAGTTTGTAGTGCCGGGTACTGCGCAAGTAGCGCAGCAGGGAGAACGAAATTGCTACCGGATTGACCATCCATTCCAGGAACTCCAGGCATGACCATGGGCTGAGGCACTGGTTGGAGATGTCCGGCCTGTTGATGTGGCTGTTGCTGCTGTTCCATGAGGACCCGATCCCGCTCCTGGGATTCTTCGTCGAGAAGAGGCTTAATGCAGACTCTGCCCGCTTCGGATCTGAAGTGACGGCCAAGAGCGTCGGCGCGAGCAAAGCGGCGCCCGCAACCCCAATTTCCACCTCTTGATAGATCTCCTCGGCAAACGAATTTCTTTTCGCCAGAGTGTAGTCCCTCGTGTCGTTTTCTATCGTGTTGGCGTGCAAAAGCCTTTCCACAGACTGTGCAGACAAACGGACGTTCGTCCGTGTGAGTTCGGAGATGTGAGCGCAAGTTATACGCTCGTGTGAACTTCTTAGGACATAACGTGCATTGGAAGTTGGCAGGGTGCTTTTGAACACGCTTGGAATCTCCTGGCGCAGCGCCGGGGCGTTGGGGGTCTGCCAAGTCAAGAATATAATTTCGACTTTCGATCGATGATGTTGATAGACGTCGGTTGGATCGGGATGGAGACGCATCTCGTGATCCAGGACTACTGCGCGTGTGTGGAGATAATGAGCGCGGTGTAGGGGGTGTGACTTCGAGACTCGTAGCTGAGTTTGCCGGTGATCTTGATCGAGATGCGGGGTGTGTATACGGATCTGATTTGCTTCGCATACGAGAGCCTGTTGATCATTAGTTTTTGACGAGAGAAAAAAAAAAGTCGGGTTGGAGTCAACGAACGCATTGCAGGAGGGCTCAATGAGTCCAGATCAGTAGCTGGTTTGGATGGGCCGAAGCTGGGATTTCTTGACGGAGGAGCAAACTCCACGTTGATAGAAGGAGGGGCCATCGACGAGGCTTGACCAATATCAGTCATACCATTGTCAAGGACCTGATTTAATTGAAAACCCTCTCCCGGCATGCTGTACATATCGGTTGGCGCGGGAGGGAATTGCGAGGTCGTGTTGGCATTGAGATAAGCACCATTGTTCGGCACCACATCCCCTCCTTGCTGGGGCATCAGCCGCGGTGAGATATAGGGGCTGTGAAGTGGACTAAAGCCCTGCTGCTGCTCCGAGAGAGTAAATTGTTCAATACCCAGTTGGTTATCGTATAGAGCTGGATCGTTCTGCGGAGCTAACGAGGGTGATGCATTGTTCTCGATGCTTGGATCGTATTCGTGCTGGGATAGATATGGAGAGTGATTGGCCGAAGAAACCTCCGAAACCTCCGATGGTGCTCTCCGGTGGCCCTGGAATGCGACATTATTCATCACTGAGCCCCAGTCCGCCGTATGTTGCGCGCTTAAATAGGTCGTGCCAGAAGGATCTAACGAAGCATGTCGTGAGTGCTGAGGGGTGTAGTAAGTCCCCGGGGTCGATCCGGGAGGGGACATGGGACCCGGCGATGACTGTTGCTGATCTTGAGACGACGGATGAGAAGATGCAGAGGGGTTAGAGATGGGGCTGACAAGGTCGGCCGGATTGATCGCCTGATGCATTTGAGCCGATCCTCGATGCATTTGGGGGTCCAAGAGAAGTGATGAATCGTACTCGGATGCTGTAGTACTATGAGGACTATGGTTCTGATAGGCGGAGAAGTCCATGTCGCCAGGGTTGTTGAGCAGACTAGAAAAATTCTCATCAGATTGCGGAGGACGCAGACCTGGTTGTCCCTGATCCATTTGATTGACAAGGTTTGGGTCAAAAGATTGTGACATGGAGATATGGTTGGTGTTTATCGCCGGCGGGAACTGGTGATCAGAAGGTGGAGCGAGGCTCTGCGCTGGCGGGGCAGCCGACAGATAGCCTGTCGAATAGCCATAGGCGTCTGCGCCGCCAATTCCTGGGTCCTGATTGTTGAAGGCTTGGTTTGTCGCAAACGCAGCAGACATGGAAGGATCCAAGCCCAATCCGGAGGTTGGGTCGTGATACTGCTGAGTGTGGGGTGATGGGCTGACGCTGCGATGGTCTGGATTACCGGGAGAGGCGCCCGCTCCCTGGGTCTGATCGTGGGACGCCATGATGAGGATCACAAAATTGATGAACCGGCGAAATTCCGTCAATAAATGTTTGTTGTTATAGTGGAAAGATGCGATCAGGTGATTGAGGAGGAATCCAGTAGTATAGTCAACGCGCACGCGGTCTAGATGGAAGGAAGATCAAGGAGCGAGATGAGGACCAGCGTTGATCGCAGAGAAAATATAGTAGCGGGAAAAGGGAGTCATTCGCAAGGGAGACTCTTCACTCGCGCAAATTGATGTCAGCATAAAAAAAGCATCATCATCATCACTTGAAGAGTGCGGGGGAAAGATGGAGGAAGAGCAGAAAGAGAGAGATGTAATTGCCCGTGGGATACGATAATGGGCGATTTCACGTGCACAAGGCGGTCTACAGCGAAAGTCAGATTTGGGGCCCAAAGCAGGCTGGAAAGGGAAATACTATGTAATATTAACAAAAAAAGAAAAAGGGAAAAAATTGAACAAGGAAAGTTGAGAGGACGTCCAAAGGCCCACTTGTTCAGCAAGAGAGAAAGAGAGAGAGAGGGGTGTATTCGTCTGTCTCACCGTCTGAACAATGAAGAACTGGTGATGGGGTTCTCCCCCACATAGTCCCACTGTCGATAACAGAGATAGGCATCATCTCATTGAACCCTTTGAAGGCAACATCTTAAACTTATTTTTATACTTGATAATCTACGATCTCTCCATGCCAGAGGGGTACCGTGACAGTTGTGAATTTACAACAAATTTCAATGTTTCAAACGATGGCAGACAAGCATCTTGTGGAGCGGCAGATGCACTATGAACTTTTAGCTCTTTGCACAGCCACGCAGCTGGAGTTTCACCCACGGTCATTCCTCGGATCTATACCGTTTGGGGTATAAGCGCGGGCTCGGACCAACGAGGCACTTTAGGGCAAGGCAGACTGGGTAAGCATGGGTGCCTTGATAACTAATTTGACCTCAATTACGAAGTAGTTTGTGATGTTCATGCTATTTTAAAGAAATTCTTCTGCCTCGAGCTTTAATTAGGAATTGTCAGTTTCAGAATGTGGAATTGAAGAAAAATAATAATAAACAAGACTCCAGTCTAAAGAAACACCCCTGGAATGCAGCAATGATGTCAGCAGAATACAGATCACATATCCATACATGATGGATTCGTTTCGAGGTCAACTTGCGAAGTATGATGACCACAGCATATTAAATATCTCAATTGTTAATCCCACTCCTGAATTGGTTCTACACCAGGGGTTCAATTACAGGCAAATGTTAAATGGTAAAAGTCAAGAGAGTGCTTAGATCTGGGCCGGATCTTGGTATAGGTTCCATTAAGAGTAGAGCCAAGAGGAATGCATCGTATGGAGTGCACACGACTAGATACTAAATATAGTAAGGGACTTGACAAATAAAGATCTAGAAACAATTCATTCTACTAGGCAGCAAATTTACTTCTTATGGCATGGGGAATATCTTCACAACCGTCACACGGACCTATTGATGCTTCTCGCCAACCCTAACTTGACTCCTACCCAGGTGGTATAGTTAAAGTACAAAAACAACCTCACAGTCCACCCAAAGTACTCAAACTCCCTCTAGCCCCATCATCATTCCAACTAAACAGCAAATTATCATCACAACTACTCCCCAATCCCGCATTATCAACCCAAGCCGGCTCCCAATAATAAATTCCCAACCCACTACTAACACCCGCAACAACCTCAGCCAACCTCTCCAAAAAAGTCTTCTGTCCCTCCACCGAAAAAGGAATATCCTTCAAATCACTCGGAAACTCATATTCAGGATCAGGACACGAAAACGGCCAATTAGTCTCAACAACAATAACATCCTTCCCATAATTCGAACGAAGATTCGTCAAACTAGTTTTCAGCGCAGAAAGCGTCGCTCCACTGTTATAAAACGGATAATATGAAACACCAATGTAATCGAAATCACTCGAGACAAGGGCAGTCGAAGACGCAAGAACAGAATCATAAAAATATTTCTGTTCATCCCAAGACCATCCGTCATCCAAATGAATCATGATCTTAGGTGTCGTGGATAAATCCGAGTCTTTCACTCCCCATGCTGCGGAGTGTAAGAGTGAGGCGATGTTGCTGTAACTTGAAGTTTTGCCTAAAGGCCATAAAAGTCCGTTCCGAATCTCATTTCCAATCGAAACAATCGAGACATCGAGTGAATTTGACGCAAACGTATTGCATACTTCTAAAGTATAATTGTAAACTTGCCAGCGAAGTGTGTCGATATCAGTCGTTGACCATCCGGACGGTGTAGTCTAAACACAATAAATTAGAACATCACATCCACACTTTTCAATACTCTGCCAGCTCTTCTTGTCACTGAATTCCAACTTCAACTTGAAGACCTCATCACACACGAGCCCATCCCACCTGGTAACAATATAAGAAAGAAAACATACCTGATGTCCCGGATCCGCCCAAGTATCACTAAAATGCAAATCAAGATACGTATCCATCCCTTGCGCTTGCACGCGCTTCGCAAGTTTAACATTATAATCCAAATTGTAATTTCCATCACTCGGATTAACCCAAATACGCTGGCGAATCGAATTCACCCCTGCATCCGCAACAATTTTCTCCAAAACCTGAGTCTGCCCATTCACATTCTTATACGAAATCCCACTATTTTCTTCCACGATTAGAGAGGATATATCCGCGCCTCGAATCGAAAGGGCCCCTAATACCGGTGCTATTAGGTAGCCTGCTGTCAGGAGGAGGTGGTGTGGTAGCATTTTGGCGATAATAGCTCGAAGAGCGATCGTATTCGTATTCCAAACACCAGTATTGGAAAGGGTGAGGTGAGGTTAGAGGGACGGACTTCAAATATAAAGAAACGTAAATGCAGTGTGCGAAATTGTCCAATTTATCACTTATACAGTCGCTACTACAATAACGGTATATAATCCCCCTTGCTCCTCCGGCCGCGGAGGTCATACCCGGAACAATCAAAAAATCCATTCTACCTGTTGCAGGTGAATAATTTGTCCGGTATGAGGGTCTGATCTGGGAATAGTATGGTCGTGAAACGCCGGTGTGACGATGTGGAGAATCTGCACAATGCCGTGTCTTGTCTTGGTCTTGTGGAGACGGGATCTTGTTAAGACCTCCATACAATACTAATTGTAAGATAGTATCTTGACGTATGCCATTGTTTATGGGGGTCTAGTATGGGGTATGTGCTTCGGATAAGATATTCCAGACGGGCCATTTGATACCGTCATCTACCTACTAGAATAAAGCCGTGTATTAATGATCTAGTATAGTATAATATGCAGTGGAATTCGGACTGGTTACAACTTTAGATTTTATTGGTGGGATTATATAGTACTTCAATGTGAATTTGTCGATCGTTTAATTCAGAGATTAAGCGTGAAAACCCCCACCGGAGTGTAACCGATTTCATCTGAAGCCTTGAATGTACCTAGGAGTGTCTAGTCCCGGTATAATTTGACCTATACAGTTCCTGTTCGATATACAATTGAAACTAATGACTATAGAGCAAAACAACCAGTCTCAGAAAGGGGAGTACCCATTATTTCATTTCATAACATATCATCTTAAGGTATTCAATACCTCCCACCAATATACCATCCATGCACCAATCCAACACACTCTCAAAATTACATACAGGTAAGCGGGTAAAGAGATTCAGGCCAAGATCGATATCCATGATAAAGACCCAAGAAGAAGAAAAAAAGACCGGGCGGAGTCAACAATCCACTCAAATGGGAGGGAAGAGAGAGGGCGATGTGGATGTGGATGTGCGAAGATTTCGGCGGACGATTTGCTGAATACATCTTTCCATAATCTTCGCGTAGCAAAAAGGCGGGAACGAAGAGATTCGATGGCATGGTGGGTGTAAAAGAAAACACGCATGTCGTCACAAATTTATATGTACAAGACATGTAGGGATGTATGGAAAAAAATTCTAGAATGATCTTCAAGTTCCAGAGCACCTGAAGAAAGTGAAACAGCATCGTGATATACAACGACCTCTCAGTATACAGGAATAGTCGAAGCGGAAGGAGGTGATGGGGTGGGGCGGCGATGGTGGAGGAGGAGGATATGATTGTGTGTGTGTGTGTGTGTGTGTGTGTGTGTGTGTAATAGGGGGTCGGTATCGTTGATTTATATCGTCACGCTTTGGGTGACTCATGTCGATTTAAGCGTAGGTTTATTGGCGGATTTCGGAGGAGGTTTCTTCTTGCCAATCATCAAACCTTCATCTTCAGACTCATCCTCATCTTCATCATCGCAGTAATAACGAGACTCATCTTCCTCGGAAGGACGTGGAGATCCAGGAATACGAGCCTTCACGGTCTCACCTGTACGAAGTATAGAAGGAACATGAGACTCATCCGAATCCTTGGTACCAAAATTGAGACCATCGCCAGAGAGAGATGACGCGCCAGAGACAACAGACGGGATACTAGGATGAGAAGCACTTTGCGACATGCCGCTAGTGAAATCATCGGCAGAGGATGAGGAAATCGTAGCAGCAGAGGGTGTCGACGCGTTATGCAAGGCTTGAGTAGCTTCGCCATAATATGAGTCCTGAGGTGGTGCCAATGCAGGTAATTGCAACGAATCGGTCGAGTACATTGCACTTTCAACCTTAGGAGCTAGAGCATTATCCGCGCTTGGTTCGACATCACTTCTTCGACGACGGAGAAGCGCTTCCTTGGTAAGATTGAAAGATTCGGCCGAGGATTTTCCAGCCAGTTGCTGAGACCGATTACGTCGATGGCCCATTGATAGCCCGTTATCAGATGAAGTAACTTCGCCATGCCACAATCCAGAAGCCCGCATATGACCAACGGCAGAGGCATTGCTCACTGCAAGACTAGGCTCTGATCGCCGTTCTCCTTCCATATCGTCTGTTAGCGACGAACGGCGGCTGCGACTACCAAAAGCCCCAGAAGCACGTCGCGTCGCACCGCTGAAAATGCTACCGATGCTCGTCGTGCCTAGGGCTTCGATTATGGACGGGGCAACACCGCTCCGAGGTCGGCCAGTTGGGGTGGCATCGGCTCTGGACTGTTTGACTGTCTTGGTAGACTCTGCGGTGGACATCGAAGACTTGGCGCGGCGAGGAGGACCGGGTCGTGGGGTTACCGTCGGGGGAGCGGCAGACTTATCCTCAGATAGGACAGGAAGGGATTCGAAGTAAGATGCCCACGCTTCCTCTTCAACTGGACTCGCGGTAACACTTTGAGCCAATGGATGTTCGCCTTGACCTCCGAATTTCGACAAGCGGGAGATATCTTCATCGCCCCGCAAACTCGAACGACGGCTGTCACCACCACGTGAGGCTTTCCCGAAAGTGCTGGCGCTTGAAGCCGAAGAAAGAGTGTCGGACGAATTGTTCGAATTGCGTTTACGAGGTTCCTTATCCTTAGAGGAGCGACCACCAAACCATTTGGCAACATTGGAACGCACTCGCTGGATGAAGGGAACCTTGCTGACGGCGCTAGTAACTTCCTCGTTGGAAACTTCAATCCTCTTACCCTTGCTTTGGTAACCGGGATCTGTCTCTTCGACCCACATTTGAGGGTTCGGTAAACCGTATAGGGTCCAAGGATGGTGTTTGATTTCTTTCAACGTGATTCGTCTGATTGGGTCCTTGGTCAATAGACGACGAAGTAGATCATACAGCTCATCATCGATTTCCTCGTACTCAAGCACGTTGTCATCACGGACCCTTCTGGGAAAATTGCCAAAGGACCCATCCATGACAGGAACAAGGCGCTTGCGGGGGATGAAAACTTCCTTCTTCACAATGGTCTGGAACATACTATACTCGTCATCTGAGACAAATGGAAGACGACCAAAGATCATTCCATATAATGTGACACCCAATGACCAAACATCTATAGCTCCGGTGATCTTTGGTACCGACCCGATGGTGTCCACAAAGTCATCACCAGTATAGCAAAGTTCAGGTGCGTAGAAGGCAGGGGTGCCGACTGTCTTTGATAACTCACGCGCATCATCCAACTCCGTTGCATCAGTTTCACCAAGCTGTTCCTCCTCCTCATCCCGCATGGGTCTACCCAAGTAGGAAACACCAAAGTCTGAGATTTTGACCCGATGCCCGCTGGTGATGAGGAGGTTGGCTGGTTTGATATCACGGTGAATAATGCCCTGGAAATGAAGGTATTCAAGACCTAAAACAGAGTCGCGGAATGCACTGCGAGCCTCTGCAAGGGTGAGACATGGGACGTATGACATGTCATCAGTATCGGCAGACCATTCAGGTTCGGAGGGAGCATAGCCAAAACTGCTAGAGGCCGTGCTGAAGCGGCGCTCGAAAGAAAAATCAGTGTATGCACCATACATGCTTCCTTCTACAGCCGTAAGCGGATCACTGGAGTGTCGGCTGAGGGAGTTGTCGTCGGTGATAACGGTGGAGCGGGTTGAGGACCGTCGCATGGCTAGTCCTAATCCCTCAGCTTCATCTTCCTCATCAGAAGATTCAGCACCGTGTTCCAAACTCCAGGCTGGAATAGGCCCTTGTTGTGCGTCTGCGGCCTGCGCTTCGACTCGTTGCCGTGCCTTTTCTCGTTGCCGGCGGAGATGTTGTGCCGTTCGAATGAATTGATGACTTTCTTCCAGGAACGCCGGTGTATCGGGGATTCCGGCTTTTTCGCGATCCAGCCGCAGTTTATCAACATGGACGATCTCACGGACTCCCTTTTTACGCCAGATGATCTCGCCATTTTCCACATATTCTAAAACGATATAGACTTTTTGCCGATTGGGATCGTCAATGACCTCAAGCAGACTGACCACATTCGGATGCCGCGCCTTTTTCAAAATGGCCACCTCTTTCTTCACTTTATCTTCAGGATTGCCCAGCTTGCCTAACCGACGACGGGTTGAATACCGCTGAACAATCTTAATGGCAACCTTCTGCTTGGTAACGACGTGCCTACCAAGCTTCACTTTGCCATGCTCGCCTCGGCCGAGTTCTTCAAGAATCTCGTACTGATTAATGTGCTTATTTCCGGTTACCATATCGCGGTCCACTTCGGCCGTATGGGTTTCCTTCGGGGGTTGCAAGTGTGTTGGGTGGAGGTACGGACTGCCGATCCAGCCTTCTTCATCAGAACCGAGCGGGGGTGTGTTTCGCGGAGTTCTCATGGAAAACAGTCCAGGGCTCGATACAGGCGTATTTCCCGCCGTGCGGGCGACACGTACATTGGCATACCGAGGCAGTGGCTCAGTTTGTACCGAGTAGGAGCTGCGAGACCGGAGGTGGGGCGGTTGATAGGTTGGATGTATTTGAGATTGTAGTGAGGCATAGGATTGATCAGGGTAGACAGGATATTCGGGTTGGTGGTCTGAATGCCGAGAGGCTCGTCGAGGGCTACGCCCGACACTTCCTTGGTCCGACCGGGCATCGACCACAATATCTTCGTTCAAGGCTTGAAGAGAACTCGACGAAGACCGGGTGGAAGGCGCTCGGCCGGTGGCGTAGACGTGAGGGAAGGCCTGGCGGAGAGTAGCCTGGGCCTCGGCGATCTCTGGATGTACCGGTGGCTTGGTAGACTGCGACGGCGTTTGTTTCGTGCGAGTATCTGTTTTGCCGACGGATGTGGGCGGTTGTGATGACTCCTCGGGCCGGTTGGAATCAGATTTCGAGTTGACCGAGACAGGACCATTCCGAGTCAGCGGCTGGTCGGCTTCTTCTAAGCCAACGATGGCAGACCGGTGTTCTGTCATTTTCATCTTTTGATTTATCTCCCTCTTCTGCTATTTTTTCTGTCCTAAATTTATAACCTCTTGTCTTTTGCAGTGTGGGGTGGGGATCCCTTCTGTGACTTAGGTGTACGAACCAAGGTCGCCGAAGTTGCAGTTGGGCATCCTTTTTAACGCGGGTTCTTTTTGTTTTTAGAAGTATATCAACGGAAGCTGACGAGAGGCTCGGTCTGGGAGCACCAAAGGACCGGCATTACTTGTAGTGTTGGTGATGAGGATAGAAACCAGATTGAGGGGAGCTGTGTGCCGAACACTAGGTCGAGGAATCGGGAAGAGAATCAAGGATCGTAAATCGTGGATGGAGAAAATTGTAGACCTGCTACAGCACGAGGGACTCGGTTTCTTCTTCCACGTGGAGGGAGAAAAAAAAAAGGGGTGGGAGGCTCGAGGGCGATGCTATAAATATGAACGTTAAGGCCGGTCGGTGTGAAGCTCGTGGTGATGGTTCTCGTGCGGGATGCAGTCGAAGGGGGAGGGATGGATTGGATTGAGAACAATTCAAGAAGGAATGTCCAGGAAATAAAACAAGTGAAATCGAAAGGGAAGAAAAGACGGTAAGAAAAGGAGAATCCAAGAACAGTCGGAAGAAAAGGATAAGAGGGGGAGAGAGTGTGGAAGAAAGGGAGGTTGGGTGGGTAAAAAATGGGGAAAGTCTTGAGTCTTTGCGAGTAGGGCAGAGAAGAGCGAAGATCGGATATGCCAAGGGGACAGCTTGATCGTACATCATAGTATTAGCAGTATTAGTATTCAGCATACCAATACTATGAATATAATCATAGTATCTGGTTTATTGAATACTGAAAATACTATACAGATACTACTAGACCGATCTATAATTACAGAACTTCAACAGAAACTTACTTGGTGGGGCTGTCAGACAAGTTGGCTTCGGCCGATACTCCGATGGTCCGAGCGAGTAGTATACTGTATCAGTATGTAGACATTAAATATCCTGGTATTATAATCTAGGATTATCGAGAATATTTATAAAATTACATATTATATAAGTATAATCTGAGTATAGGTATAATAGTACTTAGGTATAGAGGTATAGTAAGGTAAAATGGAGAATGAAGTACTGACCAGTCTCGGCGACCATTACGTCGAGGACTTTAACTCCGGCCGGTTCCATTGGTTTTCCCTCGACGTTATTCAAGCCACATCCAACTTTCTACTTACTCCTCGACTTACTCGACTCAAATTACTCGTCTAGTGCCACCTTCAGACACCCTGCTGGGGCAGCACTGCCAATCTCTACAGAGTATACCAGAATGTACCCATCATTCAAGTACAGTATCCTCCTCGCAGTCCCGCTTGGCATCTATCCCGGTTTCGGCCCACCCTTACCGATCCTCTGCTCTTCAGACTATCCTCTATCATCACCGCCAGTCTGATATCTTCAACTTCTCCCTGATACCCCCACTGCAGTTTGTATTCTAGTAGATTCTCTTCCTCGCTATTTCCCCCCTGTCTAGTCACCAACTAGAATTAGGAACAGCTTTTGGCGAACGAGCCCGCTAATGTTCAAGTACTTCGCCTGAGCCACCAATCACCATTCATCTTCCAATGTGACGCGGCTCAGCTCGAGCAAGAAAAAAAACCTAACTTCTGCCGTATCCCGGCAGACTGGGAGAAATGATGGAATGGGCAAAGTGTAAAAGAGGAAACCAAGTTTGTCCGAATCCAAGAACTGGGGTAATATAAGCCGTCATCTTCAATTTTGTCTGGTACTTACTTACTACTTGCTGGTACACTCGGCCGGGGGATGAAGATGAGAATGATGTTTCCTTTTGCCTTCTGATGGCTTGCAGCCCACACGAACCTTCTTCGCGGATGTGCGGCGAGCCAGGGGTCATGCATGTATCAATACTTGATCTCTATACTAGTCTTGCCACCAATATGTAGTATCAGATCAAGTACTGATACACCCTCATGCATCGAAGTATTTTGCTCATGCTTTTATTACTCCGTCGTGTATTGTATTGTAAAATCTGGTAAGAAATGCTCGACCGTTACGTCATGCAAGGGTCTGGGCCCTTAATTAGCCCTCTTTAGCCATTTCCCAATCCGGCCATCTACTCCAGACTATACGATGCACCATGACGATGTTGTTCAGGCCTACTAACTAGCCATTCTGGTGCTATACTGTATTCACCAGACACATACTACTACTTGCATTCAATTACCCTAGTCCCCATAGTGAATATCCGATATTCCTCCGACAACCATTTTCAGCACGAGTCTCAACAGAGGTATGCCACCTCAATGTGAACAGTAATTTCCATTCTTCGTAGATATCAACCAACTCAAACACCCGTGCAAGAGGAACAATTCTCAGCCCAATTCAATTGAATAACCAATCTCATCTCTTCCGAAATTCCGACTCCCCAAAATAACTCGAAAAATGACTCTAAAAACCAAAAGATCCCGCGTGGCGGATATATCCTCTGCAAGCACGGGAACTTCCCTTAGAAACAACCCCCCATCTACGCCCATCCACATCCAAGTCCAATCAAACTATCGTAGGTACGACCTAAAAACATCAGATAGAACCAAATGAAACTCACCCATTCCCAATCCTGATCTATCTCCCCACACTTTACCCCCTTGGCTTTGGCTTACCGCAGCCCGTCCGGCCCCAACACCCTTAGCGCAGTTCATACCCCGGCTAGTTTGCGCCGCGGTCTGAGTCTCATTTCCCACTAGCTCTTCAAATCAACCCCGCATGGGAATTCGGGCCCTTCATCCGAGTCCCTCTCATGTATCGAAATTCGCTGGGGTCAATGTTTAATAAACTGGGGAAATGAGTCGAGACTGGGATACGAGCATAGACTTGGCTGATTGGCTATATCCTGTATAGTATACATGAACTAAGTAGAAGCTAATTATCATCCTCGTACTCGCACACTGCGGAGATTCAACTATGTACTCGGATTTATTGATGATCAGATCTCAAACCTGAATGTACATGCATGCTACACTCGGAATTTCTATGATATCCGGGTTCAAATGGAAGCCAAATGCTATACATAAGTGTCAATAATTATACAAGCTAATTATCGAACTAACACCAAAAGCCATTAATATAAAATCTTCACTCTTAATACTGTAAATATCAATTCACTCAGCACAGGTATAACTACCAAATCCATCCATCCAAGCCCCAAGCGCCAACGCCAACGCCAACGCCCGTGCCAGAACCCACTCACAACACCACGCTTTGATCGCACGGATCCGCAAACTAAAAGCACGTCCATTGCAACACCTACATCCATCCACGATCTACACCCTCGTCTTTCGTACACTGACACAAGCGGCGAGCGCCCTTACCTCAATCCAGCTTCCCGGACGTGCCACATCCTGTCGTCTTAATACTCTGTATTAACGTCGAGCTGGAATTTCTCTCTCCAACTTGCCACCTGCGCACCGTGCTGATGGAAAGGGTCAGCTAGTGGCGTAGCGTCTTTTGACAGAATGTACTTATATGTCTATTTTTCATGTTGTATATGTACCCTTGTGTACTCCGTGCTCACTCACATTTCTCATTATTATTATTATTATTATTATTATTATTATTATTATTATTATTATTATTATTATTATTATTATTATTATTATTATTATTATTATTATTATTATTATTCTTCTTATTATTATTATTCTTATTATTATTATTATTCTTATTATTATTTTGGCAATAGTCGATAATGTGTATAGTGTTGGCTATAATCTGGCTCTAGCTATAGTATCCATACATCCATATAGAATTCGGGAATACGCGGTCCATTGCATGGGTACGGTTTAGTCGGCATTAGGCCCCCTTGGGACGATTCGCCGTCCGCTAAGGACGCTAATCGGCCGCATGGGTTGCTTTACAACACCATTCACTGTGGTATTATTCAACATCTTGCTCTGACTGTGGGGGTTTCGTTTACTATCAAATTTCTAATCGGTGGATATTTATTATGTTGTGCTACGTGAAACTCAATTCGAAAAAGGAATCTGTTCTGATAAGATTCCGTGTAGTTAATCTGTGTAGATACTGTGCGCGCCGTGGTTCAGCACTAGCGAAATCATGCCCCTGTGTGTGAAGCTCCAAAAAACATCGACGGGATATATCAAATATTAATGCGATGTTTGATTCGTCTATTTGCGGGTATGGCTGAAATGTGTTAGAGAGAAGTTTTGTGGGTTATAAATTGCGAGTTACGTTCGAATACCTTTTAAGGGTGAACTTTGTATGGAGAAATGGTTGATAGCAGTGAAAGATCGGACATACTTGACCAGTAGAATCGCATGATTTTCCATCACTAATCGGATTGGCGTAACTATCAGGTTTGGGAATTCATTATTCATCCTTTCTTACCGGATGTGAGATATTTTATGGTATGAATTCAAGTATTTAGTTCGGTTTGACTAGTGATTCCAACGTCCTATGTATCGCCATGAAAACCCCTCTGCTTTGTTGAGATTATACACGTCGGAGAACTTCAACTTACTGCTTATATCTTCCTTATTCTATAGGAGGATTATTGACCATTTTGGCTCACAATGTGGCGCGAGGTATTCCAGGTACTATGCAGCTTCGAGATATAGCCCTTTGGTATCAGACGCGGCTTGGTTAGGATTGTTATACATTCCCAGAACCCTGAATAAAACTCATAATCATTGTATCAATTTTATCTTTGTACTTCGGGAAGAACTTATCAGGCATATCTAGCTATAAGGCTCGATTATGTACCAAGAATTTTGGTACTAGTAAAACGGATGAATTCGTCTCTGATACTTCGTAAATATCGCCCTATCTGGCAAAAAGAACTAAGCTCAATTAATGAAAAGCATCATACAGCATATTCAATAGACTATCTGACAGAAATCAAAAGCTACTGGGTAGCATAGCATCCTATTTGTCTCAAGTGCATGGCCTGAGCGCTTGCATGGTGGCAGTTTCAAACCAAACACAAGACAGTTCCGTCTACATGCATACAAACCCTGTCGAAATAGTCAATAGCTGCTGAACCTTTAGCCCCTCATCCATCTTTGACCCTATTGTACCCCAGAGGACGGCTCGGCTAGTAGGACTGTCAGATAAATCTAAACAAAACAAGTAACAGGTACAATGGACAATCCCCGGATAAACAACCGAGCTTACTGACTCAATAATCCGCACATTGCTTTTTCCTCCTTCCCTAATTCCCCCTTAGTATCCGCTTCAACTCTCGTATCAAAATGCCTGGGATCATAATCCGCACTCCTCATTAAAAATGATTCAGCCCAGAACTGCGACCCTGCAGAACCCCTGACTAGTATGTTCGGCCGTGTTATCCGACATTGTCCTGGTCCGCTCCGGTCCAGCCGCAGTGTAAAGCGCCAGGACGGATAGGGCTAGATCGCGGGTTTGGCTTGCAGAAAGCCCTTGTGTTCCACGAATCGACACATTGGTGCCTTGAAGTCTGAAGTTGGGCATGCATCGCCGACTCTGCGCGCTAATCTAAGTCCGTCAAAGCGATTGGTTTACTCGGACTTGCGGTAGATGTCAATGGTATTATGCGACCGACCTTTCGAGACGTCGAGTCTAGGGACATCATGAGCTGTGTCAAACAAAGTATCGCCCGTCTTATAGATATCTGTCCGGGGTTCCCTGTGTCAGTTCCCTGCGTTCCCTGCGAATCAGTTGAAAAAAAATAGAAAGTAGAATCGAGTGAAATGAGAAAGGGGCAATCAATATTCTTGTCCGAATAACACTCCAAAACTAACAGGGAGGTTGTGACAATTTCATGTCATGGAGAAGAAAAAAGAAAAAGAAAAAAAGAGGGCCCGAACCGCGATTCGAACGCGGGGCCTCTCGCATTCAGTTTTTACCCAAAGCGAGAATCATACCACTAGACCATCCGGGCTCCACATTGGCAATTGTCATGCCAAATATTGCTCATATGGGCAGAGACTTGGTATATTTTGAGGTTGAGATACGGTGCATCTCGAACTGTATTTCCCCCACCCAACCAACTTGGTATAATTAAGTACTTCATAAAATTTTACCATTCTATTCTATTCCGACCACTTTTTTTTACAACCACTTGGATTTCATTCCAGAAAGAGTGGCGAGATGAGAGAAAACGAAAAGGATAATCGGAGTGGGCCCCAATTTCAAAGCATTCGCCAAAATGAAAATCGAACAGATAAAACCAATTGGACCAGCCACACGAACCGGAAACCATAATTTCCAAGGCGAGTCCGAGTCATCGGCAAAGGAATCATGTATGTACATGTGTATGTATGGATGTCGCATCCGCTGTCCCCGCGTTACCTTTCCAACCCAGTAACTTTTCTCAACCCCAGACCCGTGGTTTTTCGGGAGGGTGGGCCCACCCAAGAGCCTAATGCAAACATGGAGAATCATACACTGCTCTGCAAGTTAGACTCGGCTCTGGACCTTGGCTGGAGGGGTCTGGGCCTTGCGTTCGAGTTCAAGTTTGGAAGCCGAGGATTTACGTACAGTGTAGAGTAGAGTTCTGTATATAGCAGGATAGGCTTGTGTATACTGTATAGGATCAATATATATTCCTAGGAGTTCCAGTACCAACGCTGATAAACCGGAATCATGTTTCACGGTTCCTAGTAGACACCTGTCTACTAAATCATGGGCATGATTTAGCAAAGATATTTCATCTCAAGATAAAAACTGTCTATTGCATGATGAAGATTATCGTAGTTTGAGGACTGATCAAACGGTGTTCACAGCCTGTGAAGGCATTCGAAAAGCTTCATTCGAATACTATTCGATACGTAGAGAATCCCTATGCAAAGAAAGGTTTCCTTGTATTCCTTGTTATCAACCTCCAGCACAGTAGAGAAAAACAGGTGTTTTCCTCTCCTGTGCTGATTAGTTGTAATGGCTTCGTGTCCGACGAACAGTTCTGTCTTTCGACGATCTTATCAAAATTCGAGTGTTATAGTTCGCAGTATAGTTCAAGATATATAAGTGTACTTTCAGCGTGAGTTTATATTTGGCTCTTCGCCCGACTAATCTGTTTCTCAAAAAACTTCCCTTTCTTTACCTTTCATGCGCTCGAGACCCAGTTCCCGGAGTTCAGCAAAAAATTTCGAAGCAGCTTCGAAGGTTTCATGGTGCGTCCAGCCGTCTCTTTTGACCAAGTCATCGATACTATCAAAGAAGTCTTGAACTTCGTTCCAACACTCTGCATCTTGGAGATGACCATTCAGCTCTTCTGTTGTGAAATGATAAGGGTATTTACTTTCATTACCCAGCGCTTGCCAAAGTCTATAAAACCGTCAGTCTCTAGTCTGATCCGGGAGTTTTAGAAAAAAAAAAAAAAAAAAAAAAAAAAAAAAAAAACCTCAAAATTGAGAAAAATGTTCATAGCAAATAGTAATAATAATGTTCAATTTTTTTGTATAAATTATTTATTTAAAT
>Ga0102593_1001886_pt1 | contig 18108 bp, 16 predicted proteins | sample AraplaCol_mMS_r2_2_FD_76862 | JGI IMG/M metagenome (GOLD analysis project Ga0102593, IMG submission 76862) | Arabidopsis root microbial communities from North Carolina, USA - plate scrape MF_Col_mMS_r2 (SPADES assembly) (version 2) | ecosystem: Host-associated > Plants > Roots > Endosphere...
GATAGTGCGGATTGGTGGTGATCAAGGTGATCGCCTTGCCGGCCATCTTGCCATCGAGACGGTAGCGCATTTCGGCCAGCGGCCAGATGCGCTCGTAGTCCTCCATGGACATGCGGACCTTCAGGGCCTTGCGGCTCACCGCCTCGCTGCGTGAGCCGTCTTCGTGCTCCACCGCCGGCAGCTCCAGCGTGACTTCCTCGGCTCCATCGAGAATGGAATTGAACTCCTCCGGCCACATCCGTCTCATAAAATCGCTCCTCCAACGCTCTTTCATCAGTCTGCCTTGTGAAATCTAGCCTGTCTTCCCCCGGAAGCAAACAGTTCCGGCAAAGCTTAGACGAAAGCCTCACGCGCAGTGTGGGCGTTGTCCACATTTAGGAACGCCGCTATGCACTTGCCCTCAGCCTCCATCGCATCATTGTATGTGCCGACGCATCGATGACGGAGAAACAGCCGCGCTGACGGCGAACGAGACCTTTGGGGCGCTCTATCTCGATATGGATGGCTTCAATGGCATCAATGACAGGCTCGGCCGTCACGCCGGCGATGAGGTTCTGCGAGAGGCCGCAAACCGCATCCGCACGGCTAGAGTTGCAGGCGTTTTCAATGCCCGCACACGACCCACAAGATTGCCGTTCCCGCACCGCCACGACCGAAAACTGCCATCAAGAGCTACCGGTTGGCTGCTTCGAGCTTCGCGATATCGAGCTTCACCATGCCGAGCAGGACTTCGGTGACACGCTTGGCGCGCTCCCGGTCGGGATCGGCAATCATCTCACTCAGCACGCGGGGAACGATCTGCCAACACAGGCCCCATCGGTCCCGCAGCCAGCCGCACTGCTCCTCCACGCCGCCGTTCTCCAGGAAGGTGCTCCAGATCCGGTCGATCTCCTGCTGCGTCTCGCATTGTACCGAGATCGAGAATGCATGGTTGAACGCATCAAGCGGACCGGCTTGCATGGCCACGAAATCCTGATGCCCGAGCTTGAACTCGATGATGATGACACTGCCGGGCGGGCCGCTCGGCGTCTCGGCCGGAAGCACGGTCGTGCGCCCCATGGACGCATTCGGGATCGTTGCCACATAGAATTCGACGGCCTGCTGGACGTCCTTCTCAAACCAGAGATTCGAACTGACCTTGAGCATGGATTGTCCTCCTCGTTGTTGCTCTGATGAAAGGTTCGACACCCCAAGGACGTTCCCGGTCGGCCCTTCCCGACACCGCACCACACAATCGCATCACAAATTCGAGCAAGCGCGAAATTTGACGTTTACGCAAACGTCAATATTTTGTAAGAGACTCTCAAATGCCGGCTTCGTCCGGCGTGCCGAATTGGAGGAATTCGAACGATGCCAGTCTATAAGGCCCCGGTAAACGACACGCTTTTCGTGCTGAACGACGTGCTCGGCCTGGAACGCTACAACAATCTTCCGGGGTTTGCCGACGCGACGCCTGACATGATCGAGGCGATTCTCGGAGAATCGGCAAAGCTTGCCGAGGAAGTGCTTTTCCCGCTGAACTATTCCGGCGATCAGCAAGGCTGCGTGCGCCATGAAGACGGCTCGGTCTCGGTGCCCGATGGTTTCAAGGGCGGCTATGACGCCTATTGCCATGGCGGCTGGACTGGCCTTGCGGTTCCCGAGCAATTCGGCGGCCAGGGTCTTCCCTACGCACTGCATGCCGCCGTCGGCGAATACACCTCCTCCGCCAACATGTCGCTGATGATGTACCCGGGGCTCACCCAGGGCGCGATCGCGGCGATCTTCGTGCATGGCTCGGAGGAGCAGAAGCAGACCTATCTGCCGAAGATGGTTTCCGGCGAATGGTCCGGCACCATGAACCTCACCGAGCCGCATTGCGGCACCGATCTCGGCCTGCTGCGCACCAAGGCGGTGGCGCAGGCAGACGGCAGCTACAAGCTGTCAGGCCAGAAGATCTTCATCTCGGCCGGCGAGCACGACATGACCGACAACATCGTGCATCTGGTGTTGGCGCGCATCGAGGGCGCACCTGAAGGCACGAAGGGCATTTCGCTGTTCATCGTGCCGAAGTACCTGGTCAAGGCGGACGGCACGGTCGGTGCGCGCAACCAGGTTTCCTGCGGTGCGATCGAGCACAAGATGGGCATTCACGGCAACGCCACCTGCGTCATGAATTATGACGGGGCAACCGGCTTCCTCATCGGTGCCGAGAACAAGGGTCTCAGCGCCATGTTCGTGATGATGAACGAGGCGCGTCTCAGCGTCGGCCTGCAGGGACTGGCGATCTCCGAAGTCGCCTATCAGAACGCCGTCAACTATGCCCGCGAGCGCATCCAGGGCCGTTCACTGTCAGGCCCGAAGGCGCCGGACAATAAAGCCGACCCGATCATCGTGCATCCGGATATCCGCCGCTCGCTGATGACGATCCGCGCCTTCAATGAGGCAGGCCGCGCCTTCCTGCTGTGGACGGCCCTGAAATCCGACATCGCCCACCGTTCGGCGGACGAGAAGGAGCGCCAGACCGCCGACGACATTCTCGGCCTCGTCACGCCGATCCTGAAGGGCGTCCTGACCGACAAGGGCTTCGACCACGCGGTCATGGCACAGCAGGTCTTCGGCGGTCACGGCTACATCGAAGAGCACGGCATGAGCCAGTATGTGCGCGACGCGCGCATCGCCATGATCTACGAGGGCGCCAACGGCATTCAGGCGCTCGACCTGGTCGGCCGCAAGCTCGGCCAGAACGGCGGCCGCGCCGTCATGGCGCTGTTCAAGGAAATCGGCGATTTCTGCGAGGAGAACCGCAACGAAGAACAGATGGCCTTCTTCACCAAGAACCTGAAGAAGGGGTTGAACGACGTGCAGGCGGCGACCATGTGGTTCATGCAGCACGCCATGGCCAAGCCCGACAATGCCGGCGCCGGCTCCACCGACTACATGCATCTCTTCGGCCTCGTCGTGCTCGGTTACATGTGGGCAAAGATGGCCAAGGCTGCCAATGATGGCCTTGCCGCTGGAGAAACCGAACGCGAAACATTCCTGCGCAACAAGCTGATATCAGCCCGTTTCTTCATGGAGCGGATCATGCCGGAAACGGCACTGCGCAAGGCCCGCATCGAGACCGGCGCGGAAACGATGATGACGTTGGCCGCCGAGGCCTTTTGAGTTCAACGGCGCTTGCCGCCGATAGGGAGATAGAGGAATGACCGAGGTTTTCATTTACGACCACGTGCGCACGCCACGCGGCCGCGGCAAGAAGGATGGCTCGCTGCACGAGGTGCCGTCGGTGCGGCTTGCCGCCAAGACGCTGGAGGCGATCCGCGACCGCAACGGGCTCGATACGGCAACGGTCGATGACATCGTCATGGGCTGCGTCGATCCAGTGATGGAAGCAGGCGCGGTCATCCCGCGTGGGGCCGCCTTCGAGGCAGGCTACTCCACCAAGGCGCCCGGCATGCAGATCTCCCGCTTCTGCGCTTCCGGCCTCGACGCAGTGAATTTCGGCGCGGCGAAGATCGCCCAGGGCGCCGATGACATCGTCATCGCAGGCGGCGTCGAAAGCATGTCTCGCGTCGGCCTCGGCATGTCCGGCGGCGCCTGGTTCATGGATCCGTCGGTGAACTTCCCGGCCTATTTCATGCCGCAGGGCGTCTCCGCCGATCTGATTGCCACCAAATACGGCTTCTCGCGCGACGACGTCGATGCCTATGCCGTCGAGAGCCAGAAGCGCGCTGCGAATGCCTGGGAGAAGGGCTACTTCAAGAACTCCGTCATTCCTGTGAAGGACCAGAACGGCCTTGTTATCCTTGCCCATGACGAGCACATGCGCCCAGGCACCGACATGCAGGCGCTGGCGGCGCTCAACCCCTCCTTCCAGATGCCGGGCGAGATGGGCGGCTTCGAAGCCGTCGCCATCCAGGCGCATCCGGAGGTCGAGCGCCTCAACTACGTTCACCACGCCGGCAATTCCTCCGGCATCGTCGATGGCGCGGCCGCCGTGCTGCTCGGCTCGAAGGCCGGCGGCGAAGGCATGGGCGTCAAGCCCCGCGGCCGCATCAAGGCCTTTGCCAATATCGGCTCCGACCCGGCGCTGATGCTGACCGGCCCTGTCGACGTCACCGAAAAGCTTCTGAAACGATCAGGCATGTCGCTCGCCGACATCGATCTCTTCGAGCTCAACGAAGCCTTCGCCGCCGTCGTGCTGCGCTACATGCAGGCCTTCGAGATCCCGCACGACAAGATCAACGTCAACGGCGGCGCCATCGCCATGGGCCATCCGCTCGGCGCCACCGGCGCGATGATCCTGGGCACCGTGCTGGACGAACTGGAGCGGCGCGACCTCAACACCGCGCTCGTCACGCTCTGCATCGGCGCCGGCATGGGCACCGCAACCGTCATCGAACGCGTCTAAGGGAGAGAGACGATGACCTACAAGAACTTCACCGTCGAAACCGACGCGGACGGCATCGCTCTCGTCACCTGGGACATGCCCGGCAAATCCATGAACGTCTTCACCGAAGAGGTGATGGACGAGTTGAACGCCATCGTTGATGCCGTCGTTGCCGATAGCGCCGTCAAGGGCGCGGTTATCACCTCGGGCAAGTCGAGCTTCTCGGGCGGCGCGGACCTCTCGATGATCAAGTCGATGTTCTCGCTCTATCAGCAGGAGAAGGCCGAGAATCCCGATGGCGCTGCGCAGAAGCTGTTCGATCTCGTCGGCCGCATGACCGGCCTCTTCCGCAAAGTCGAAACCTCCGGCAAGCCCTGGGTTTCGGCGATCAACGGCACCTGCATGGGCGGCGCCTTCGAAATGTCGCTCGCCTGCCATGGCCGCGTCGCCTCGAATGCCAAGTCGGTGAAGATCGCGCTGCCCGAGGTCAAGGTCGGCATCTTCCCCGGTGCCGGCGGCACGCAGCGTGTCTCGCGCCTGGCGGACGCCCAGTCGGCCCTGCAGATGATGACGACAGGCCAGTCGCTGACAGCAGCACGCGCCAAGGCGATGAACCTCGTGCATCAGGTGGTCGAGCCGGATCAGCTGATCCCGGCTGCCAAGCAGATGATCAAGGACGGCCTCAAGCCAGTCGCGCCTTGGGACGAAAAGGGTTTCAAGGCGCCCGGCGGCGGTATCTGGACGCCTGCGGCAGCGCAGCTCTGGCCGGCCGCACCGGCGATCCTGCGCCGCGAAACGGCGGGCAACTACCCGGCAGCACTCGCAATCCTCAAATGCGTCTATGAAGGCCTACAGGTGCCTTTCGACACCGGCCTCAAGATCGAACAGCGCTATTTCACCGAGATCCTGCAGACCAGCGAAGCCTTCTCGATGATCCGTTCGCTCTTCATCTCCATGCAGGAGCTCGGCAAAGGGGCCCGCCGCCCCGCCGGAATCCCGAAAACGGAGTTGAAGAAAGTGGGTGTCGTCGGCGCCGGTTTCATGGGAGCCTCGATCGCCTATGTAACCGCCGCCGCCGGCATCCCCGTCACCCTCATCGACCGCGACATCGAAGCGGCGGCCAAGGGCAAGGGCGTCGGTGAAGGCCTGGTGAAGGACTCGATCAGTAAGGGACGCCTTACGCAGGATGACGGTGCGGCGCTGCTTTCGCGCATCGTCCCGTCCGCGGACTATGCCGACCTCAAGGATGCTGATCTCGTCATTGAAGCCGTGTTCGAAGACCGTGAGGTCAAGAAGGCCGTGATCGAGGCGGTTGAAGCCGTGCTGCCGGAAGGCGCCATCTTCGCTTCCAACACCTCGACCCTGCCGATTTCAGGCCTTGCCAAGAACTCCAAGCGCCCTGCCGATTTCATCGGCGTGCATTTCTTCTCGCCGGTCGAGAAGATGATGCTGACCGAGGTCATTCTTGGCAAGCAGACCGGCGACAAGGCGCTGGCGGTGGCACTCGATTACGTCGCCGCAATCAAGAAGACGCCCATCGTCGTCAACGACACCCGCGGCTTCTTCGTTAACCGCTGCGTCTTCCGCTATATCCACGAAGCCTACGACATGCTGATCGAGGGCGTCCCGCCCGCGATGATCGAGAATGCTGCCAAGATGGCCGGCATGCCGGTCGGCCCGCTCTCATTGAACGACGAGGTGGCGATCGATCTGTCGCAGAAAATCCTCAAGGCCACCGTCGCCGATCTCGGCGAAGCCGCCGTCGATCCTGAACATATGGCGCTGATCAACAAGATGGTCGACGAGCTCGACCGCCGCGGCCGCAAGAACGGCAAGGGCTTCTACGACTATCCGGCGAAACCGGCCAAGAAGTCGCTTTGGCCCGAGCTGAAGACCTTCTACCCGCAGATGAAGGCGGAAGACGTCGATGTCGAGGTGCTGAAGCAGCGCTTCCTCGTCACCATCGCACTGGAGGCAGCCCGCACCATCGAGGAAGGCATCGTCACCGATCCGCGCGAGGCCGACGTCGGCTCCATCCTCGGCTTCGGCTTCGCGCCTTATACCGGCGGCGTGCTCTCCTACGTCGACGGGATGGGCGTGAAGGCCTTCGTGGAGCTATGTGAAGCGTTAGCCGTAGCTTACGGTGCACACTTCAAGCCGACGGCGCTGCTTGAGGACATGGCGGCCAAGGGCGAGACCTTCTACGGCCGCTTCGACCCTTACGCAAAGGATAAGGAGGCGGCGTAAGCCGCCTCTGGCACCTGTCATCAAAGCCAGCGGTGCTTTCGGCTGGCTTTCGATCTCGCGGCTACTCGGTCACGGTAAGGCTGGCCTGCATGCCCGCCTCGTAATGCCCCTTGATATTGCACAGAAGCAGGTAGGCGCCGGGAGCGAGCTTCGTTTTCAACTGCCCGTCCGCTCCCGGCTTTAGGTCCGAGACTTCGCCGATGCTCTTGAGCTGCTTTTCATCGACCCTATGCCTGGATGCAATCAACGGAACCTTCTGGTCCGGGGACTTCAGCTTGACGAGCACCATCTCGTGCTCCTCGGTCATCGCGTCGTTGTGAACCGCGAAGATCGTTTCCCCTGCCTTGATCGTGGCCTGGTCGAGCGTCAGGGTCATCGGCCCGCCGCCCTCGCCGCCTTCGGTCACTTTCACAGTCGTAGCCGCCCATGACGGCGAAGCGGTTGCGATCGCGGCAGATGCGGCGAGAGCGTACCATGCGTACCTGTTCATCAAATCAGCCTTTCCGTTGCAGCCCGCGCTTCATGTAGGCAGCACGTCTGACGCCAGCCTGAACGGCTGGTCCAACCGTCGCAGGCTCGGCAACACAAAGCCGGCCCCGGGCGATGGACGACACATCATTGGCCGGCGATGGAGGCCGCGATCTTCTCGGCCTCAAGTCCGATTTCCCGGAGAAGGCCGGTTGGAACGGCGGTGAAGCCGCAAAAGTAGAGGCCATCATTCGCCGGCTGGAGATCTCCGCGCGCGGGACCGTCGGCGCCGCCAAATCGTTGTTTGAAGTCGGCCAGCAGCGCCTCGAGCCCCGGCCGATAGCCGGTCGCAAGGACGATCGCGTCAAAAATGCCGGAGCGGCCATCCGCGAATTGCACCTGGCGATCGTCGGAACTCGTGACGGCAGGGAACACCTTGATATCCCCCGACCTGATCCGCTCGATCGTGCCGATGTTGATCATCGGCGTGCGGCCCCTTTCGATAATGCCGGCCAGCGGCCCGCCTTTTGCCCTTTCCACTCCGAACGCCCCGAGGTCCCCAAAACGCAGGCTGAGGATCGGCGCGTTCACCGCGTCGACTAGGCGATAGGGAAGGAACCGCTGGGCGATGGCAATGCTGGCGGTCGTCACGCCGAACAGCTCGAGCGGCACGACGTTGACCGGACCACGCACGGACATGGCGACATGAAGGCCGGCCTCGGCGCATTCGAGAGCGATCTCGCCGGCGGAGTTGCCGAAGCCGACGACGAGGACCCGCTCGGCTGCAAGCTCCGCGGCATTCCGGAACTCCGAGGAGTGCAGAAGCTTGCCCGAAAACAGCTCCTGCCCCTCCCAGGACGGCCTTATCGGCGCGTTCGAAAGCCCGGTCGCGAGGATGACATTGCTCGCCTCGAATGCCCCCTCGAAGCTCTCGACAATCCACGCCTTGTCCTTGCGGATCGTCGTCGCGCGCACGCCGAACCTGACCTCGATGTCGTTCGAGGAGCTATAGGTTTCGAGATACTCGATCACCTGCTGCCGCGAGGGATACTTCGGAAACCGCCGTGGCATTGGCATTCCCGGCAGAGCCGAGTGCATCTTGTGGGTATGCAGCCGAAGGCGGTCGTAGTGGCGATGCCAGGAGGCAGCCAGCGTGTCGCCTTTCTCAAGCACCAGAAACGGGCGTCCACGCGCCTGCAGCGCCACGGCGCAGGCCAATCCTGCCGGTCCCGCACCGATGATGATCGTTTCTGTATCCGTCATGGGAGCTCTTGGCTCACGATGCCAGTCATAAATGGACCCTCGTGCTGACACCTAGGGCGCGGCGACCCTGACGACATCCGACAACACCCACTTCTTGTCAAAAAACTCCTTCGTCGGGCCGTAGGCGCGGAACATCAGTTCGAACTGCCGCTTCGGATCGGTCGGCACCCAATTGGTGTCCTTGCCCTTGGGGGCCTTGGGACCGAAATAGAGATCGACGGATCCGTCTCCGTTCTTCACCAGTTCCGGAATCTGCGACGAACGGCTGGCACGCGCAACATTCTTGATCAGCGCGTGCGTCTGCCGGTCATAGGCCGTCACCGACCAATATTGCTGGACGGGAACATTGCCAGGCACATGGAGACGATAGGTCTTGCCGCCGTCGAAGGCATTGCCATCCTTGTCGCGGATCGAGATCGCATAGAACTGACCGGCCCCGAGCCTCTTGATGCCGATATAGGCATAGCTGTAGGCAACGCCGCGATGATCGACCGGATAGGCGTCCTGTTCGACGAAATCAGATTGCATGGCCTTGATGAGATCGGGATAGGCCGGGAAGGTCCAGCGGCTCTTCTCGCTGAAGAAGGGCGGCAGACCGGCATCGTATTTCGCCTCCAGTAGGGTCTCGGCCTCCTTGATGCCCTTGGTCAGCAGGGATTTGGTGTGGCGATCGGGCTCAAACGGCTTGTCTTTCTCTATGCCGATCGATTTCAGCTGGTCGATCATCACGCGGTCGCGGGAGATCCACGGCTCTTCCTGTACGACACGGTTCAGATTGTCGAAGAAGCTCGCGTCCCATCTGATCGTGGAATCGAACAGAACATCCTTCACGTCGGAGAAAACGGTCTCCGTCGGATTGGCGGCGGCCGACAGCGGATAGATTTTCAGCTTCTTGCCGTAGTCGATGGAGGCCTGGACATCGGCATCACCATGGCTCGCAAGGTTCGAACGAAACAGCATGTAGCCGCCGTAGACCTCGGACCGCAGCGGAATGAACCCGTCCGGCAGCTTGTCCGTGTAACCCGGCGGCAGGACCACGAACTTGCCGCCTTTGCCCTTGTCGTATCCGAGCAGACCGGCATCCTCGAGCGGCAATTGCCATGCGGTGACGATATTGCCGTTGAAGGAGGCCTTTTCCTCCGCCGGCGGCAGATCGAGAACGACGGGGCCGTCCTTCGTGCTGAAGAAAACCATGAAGTAGAGAGCGTCCGGATTGGGCGTCAGCGTCTGGTTCATCCAGTCCAGCGGGCGGCCCCAATAGATGACCTGTCCGACCTTGCCGGGCGTCTTCTCAAGCATCTCCTGCCGCATCAGATCGTAGTTGACGACGGGTATGCCCCAAACTGCCGCCTGGACTGCATTCCGCTCGATCTCCTGGTCGAACACCTGCCGTGCGGTCCTATCTGCCGAAAGTGCCGGACCGGCGAGCAGCAGCATGCATAGTAGCGCGATAGACCTCATGGCAGGCCTCCTCCGATCTTGATGCGTCATCCGGAGTGAATGCTTGCGGGGCTCAATACGGAAGTACGTTACGGTAAATGTGACCAGTATCCCATCTGCAGACTAGAGGCGGGTCCGACCATGCGAAATCGGGATATGCTGATGCAATATCCGATCGAGTGCATGGTGCCTCAACGGAGCAAAACAGCGCCGAGTTAAGCCATATCAATCACTTATCCGATCTCTCATCCTCGCTCCCCGGCCCCGTGCCTAAAATCCTCCCGCTTCCGTCGCCGGGGTGTTTCGCGAGACTTTCGCGGGCAGGCGGGAGCCGGCGCCCTGCCGGAGGCTGTAACGTGTAGTCGAAGGCAGGGAGGCGAAAGCCGGGCATAGGCATTAGACCGCTGCCATCACAAGTCTCCCCCGGATGTTCCAGCATCCGGTTTGGTTCAGCCATGCAAGTTCGGGCCGATCTGCTCGGACGCAGCGAGACGAGGCGATCGCCTGAAGGGGTAGGGATATCCCGAAGAACGCCGAAGGCCACGCAAATGCGGAGCCACAATAAATCTAACCAGTGAGGTTCCGCATTTGCGTGGGCTCTCCGGATCGATGGTCGAAAACATGGCGGCGGAGCTGCCGTGGAGGAGACGCATGCGAAGCAGCCTGTTCCTGAAAAGACTTCTCGCCCTGCCCGTTGTCGACGTGCTCGCCGTCGTCGAGGCCATGAATTTCGAGGATGGCGGACTGGTCGATGGCGAGGAAAAGGCGCGATCCGGCGGATGCGTCATCACACGGCTGGCCGCCAGCGAGTGCGGCTTCTGGAAAGATTGCTCCATCGCCACCTGCCGTCGTGCCCGGGCCTGCAGGGGCAGGCTGACGGCGGCACAGATGCACCACGATGCCGGCTATCACCCTTACTTCCCGCCTTGAACGCGCGCCAATGAGGACCGGCGCCGCACCATCCTTCGAATGATGGGAACGATGCAACAGACGACTGCTGACGACACGGAGGAGTTCCGCGATCTGGAACGTCGCCTGGCTGAGGCGGCGCTGCGGCAACCGGAACTCCGGCCGCGGCTCGCCGCCTTCCCCGGTCGCTACGGCCTGCCCGGCAGCGCCGAATTGCCGATCGTAACGGCGACCTTTGAAGGACCCCGGCGAGGCCCGTGCAGTGGCCGTCACGATAGCGGCTCGCATCGAACCTGCAGGTCGACCGGCGCCCCGCTACCCTCAGCCCCGCAGGCCAGGTGCCTCGTAACCGGTGCGCTCGACGTATTCCGTGTAGCCGCCGCCATATTGGTGGATGCCGTCAGGCGTCAGTTCCAGCACGCGGTTGGAAAGCGCCGCGAGGAAATGCCGGTCGTGCGAGACAAACAGCATCGTGCCCTCGTATTGCGACAGCGCCTTGATCAGCATTTCCTTGGTGTCGAGGTCCAGGTGGTTGGTCGGCTCATCGAGCACCAGCAGGTTCGGCGGATCGAAGAGCATCTTGGCCATGACAAGCCGCGCCTTTTCGCCACCCGACAGCACGCGGCACTTCTTTTCGACGTCGTCGCCGGAGAAGCCGAAGCAGCCGGCCAGCGCTCTCAGCGGCGCCTGCCCTGCCTGCGGGAAGGAATCCTCCAGCCATTCCAGCACTGTCCGCTCGCCATCGAGGATATCCATGGCGTGCTGGGCGAAATAGCCCATCTTGACGCTGGCGCCGAGGGCAACGCTGCCCTGGTCCGGCTCGGCGGAACCAGCAACCAGCTTCAGCAGGGTCGACTTGCCGGCACCGTTGATGCCCATGATGCACCAACGCTCCTTGCGGCGGACCATGAAGTCCAGGCCTTCGTAAATGGTTCGGCTGCCGTACTTCTTGTGGACGTTCTTGAGGTTGATCACGTCTTCGCCGGAGCGCGGGGCCGGCAGGAAGTCGAAGGCGACCGTCTGGCGGCGCTTCGGCGGCTCGACCCGGTCGATCTTCTCCAGCTTCTTGACGCGGCTCTGCACCTGCGAGGCGTGCGATGCGCGCGCCTTGAAACGCTCGATGAACTTGATTTCCTTGGCAAGCATCGCCTGCTGGCGCTCGAACTGCGCCTGCTGCTGTTTCTCGTTCTGCGCCCGCTGCTGTTCGTAGAACCCGTAATCGCCGGAGTAGCTGTTCAACGAGCCGGCGTCGATCTCGATGATCTTGCCAACGATGCGGTTCATGAACTCGCGGTCGTGCGAGGTCATCAGAAGCGCCCCGTCATAGGTCTTCAGGAATTCTTCCAGCCAGATCAGGCTTTCCAGGTCCAGGTGGTTGCTCGGCTCGTCGAGCAGCATGACATCCGGACGCATCAGAAGAATGCGGGCGAGCGCCACGCGCATTTTCCAACCGCCCGACAGTCCGCCGACATCACCGTCCATCATTTCCTGGGTGAAGCTCAGGCCTGCCAGCACTTCGCGCGCACGCCCTTCCAGAGCGTAGCCGTCCAGTTCCTCGTACCGTGCCTGGACTTCGCCATAGCGCTCGATGATCCGGTCCATTTCGTCGAGCTTGTCGGGATCGACCATTTCCACTTCGAGTTCACGCAACTCGGCCGCGACGACGCTGACAGGCCCAGCACCTTCCATGACCTCGGCCACGGCGCTACGGCCGGCCATCTCGCCGACATCCTGATTGAAATAGCCGATCGTCACGCCCTTTTCGGCCGCGACCTGGCCTTCATCGGGCTGCTCCTGCCCGGTGATCATGCGAAAGAGCGTCGTCTTGCCGGCGCCATTCGGGCCGACGAGGCCGATCTTCTCGCCTCTGTTGAGGGCTGCGGAGGCTTCGATGAAGAGGATGCGGTGGCTGTTCTGCTTGCTGATATTCTCGATGCGAATCATGTCTGCGTGGAGTCCGAAAGCGTTGCTGCGCCCCTCGATCATGCCGGCCGGGGCTTTTTGCGGCTCTCGCTAGCACGTTCGCGGCGCAATGGCCAATCCCAGGCCATGCAAAGAACTCTACGTCAGGAAAATGAAGGTCGTTTGTCGACCGGGCGGAACTGCAACGGGCGACAGAACTTTTCCACAATAGGTCCTCGCCCCTTGATCAGCCGATCAGCGATCATTTATGCGTTATCGGCGCGCCGGCGGGCGTTTCGCATATGTCAGGGATTATCAGATTATGGAAATTTTCACCTCGGCCGGCTTGCTGGCGCTCTTGCAGGTCATTCTCATCGACCTCGTGCTTGCCGGCGACAACGCCGTCGTCATCGGTCTTGCCGCCGCCGGATTGCCGGCCGACCAACGCAAGAAGGCGATCCTCGTCGGTATTCTTGCTGCCACCGTGCTGCGTATCGCGCTCGCCAGCGTTACCGTCCAGCTTCTCGAGATCATCGGCCTGCTGCTGGCCGGCGGTATTCTCCTGCTCTGGGTCTGCTGGAAGATGTGGCGCGATCTGCGCAACGGCAGCGGCGAAGTGGAGGGTGCCGAAGGCGACGCGGCGGCGCCGAAGAAGACCTTCTTCCAGGCAGCCAGCCAGATCGTCATTGCCGACGTGTCGATGTCGCTCGACAACGTGCTCGCCGTTGCGGGGGCTGCCCGCGAACATCCGACGATCCTCGTCATCGGCCTCATCCTGTCGATTGCGATGATGGGTATTGCGGCGAACTTCATCGCGCGCCTGCTCAACCGCTACCACTGGATCGCCTATCTCGGCCTTGCCATCATCGTCTACGTGGCGCTGAGCATGATCTATCGCGGCGCCCTCGAGGTCTGGCCGCACCTCGCGCCGGTGGCCGCTGCCGCTTTGGGCTGAACCGCCATAGGTTCGAACGGCCCTCAGGGGCCGTTCACGAGCTGCAGGACGAGGCGGCGAATATTGCCGCCCTCGCTCATCTCCGCCTTGTCGAAATCGCGGCCCTGCTGTCGCTGTCGCGCCGAGAGTTCGCCGAGCCGCTTGGTGAGTTCGACCCGGATCTTGCGGCAATCCGGGTCATTGTCGGCGGAAAAGCCGACGCTCATCGCCTCGATGTCCCGGACCATCTGCTCGATATAGTCCCCGTGCACCCGCTCATGCGTTTCGATGCCGGCAATGAAGGTCGCCCAGCTTGCCTGGGTGGCAGCGGGAAGCTTGCCGGTCGGCTTCGGCAGCGTGTAGGTGATGATCAGCTTCGGCCGCGCCACGGCAAGCACGCAGGCATCGCCCCGGCGCTCGTATTTTCTGGTCCAGGTCAGCTTGAAAGTCGTGTGCGCCACCACCCGACCGCCGGCAAGCTCGGGACCGTGCTCGCCGATGGAATCGTACAAGGCTGCGCCGGAACTGCCCGTCACCGCGTAGGTCCGCACCTCTTCGATCGGCTGCCATTCCGCCTTCGCCGCAACCGGCTGAAGGACGCACGCCATCAGCAACCAACGAACCAATCCTGCCTTCACGCGAATCCCCCGGACAATCCTGCTCCGACCCTAGTCGGCAGGCGTCTCGCATTCAACCGGCGATCCGGATGCGGCACTAGGCACGCTTTGTCGGGATCGACCCCTAAAGGTCTGTCATAAAACCCAAAAAAAGCCTGAATATTCGAGAGTGATCACGCTATCGAGTGGATCGCGTGTCGCTAATCGAAATCCTCTGGCAACGATTTCACCGTATGATGCACCATTCGAACAAGATGTAAGACGCCTGCCTGTGGGGGCAGTTCATAGATTGGGGTCTGCTGTGACAATCTATCTGCCTATCGCAGAATTGTCGGTGAACATCTTCATCATTCTCGGCATGGGAGCAGCCGTCGGCTTTCTCTCCGGAATGTTCGGTGTCGGCGGCGGCTTCCTGATCACGCCGCTCCTGATCTTCTACAACATCCCGCCGGTCGTTGCCGTCGCCACCGGCGCCAATCAGGTCGTGGCCTCCTCCATATCCGGCGCCATCACGCATTTTCGGCGTGGATCGCTCGACCTGAAGCTCGGAACCGTACTGCTGATTGGGGGTCTCACCGGTGCGACAATCGGCATCTGGATCTTCTCGCTGCTCAGGCGGATCGGTCAGCTCGATCTCATCATCTCCTTGCTTTACGTCGTCTTTCTCGGCACGGTCGGTGGACTGATGCTGGTCGAGAGCGTCAGTGCCATGCGCCGTGCGGCGAAGAACGTGCCGCCGACACCGCGGCGCCCCGGTCATCACCATTGGGTGCACAAGCTGCCGCTGAAGATGCGGTTCAAGAAGTCGAAGATCTTCCTCAGTGTGATCCCGGTCGTCGCGCTCGGCTTCGGCATCGGCATCCTGACATCGGTCATGGGCGTCGGCGGCGGCTTCATCATGGTGCCGGCGATGATCTATCTCCTGCGCATTCCGACCAACGTGGTCGTCGGCACGTCGCTGTTCCAGATCATCTTCGTGACCGCCTACACGACGGTCGTGCAGGCGGCGACGAACTTCTCGGTCGACATCGTGCTCGCCTTTTTCCTAATGATTGCCGGCGTGATCGGCGCGCAGTATGGCGTGCGTGTCGGACAGAAGCTGCGCGGCGAGCAGCTTCGCGCGCTTCTCGGACTGCTGGTGCTTGCCGTCGGCCTTCGTCTTGCCGTTGCGCTCGTCGTAACCCCAGCGGACGTCTACTCCGTCGTCATGGGAGCGAATTGATGCGCCGCTTCCTCGCTGCTCTTCTATCTATCGTTCTCTTGCTGCCCACCGCAGCAATGGCGCAGATGCTGCTCCCGGGCCAGGCCGCGCAGAGCAAGACCGAAGGGCTGGAGATCGGCACCTCCACCAGCGAAATCGCCATCACTTCGGATTTTCGGGGCGCGGACCTGACGATCTTTGGAGCCGTGACCAACACTGACAGTCTTCTGTTGGCAATCGGCCAATATGACGTGGTCGTCGTTCTCGAGGGGCCGCGAGAAAACGCGACCGTGCGCCGGAAGGAGCGCGTGTTCGGCGTCTGGATGAATACGCGATCGATGACCTTCGAGGCGGTGCCGCACTCCTATTCGATGTCGAGTTCGCGCATGCTTGACGACATCACCACGCCGCTCGACCTCACCGATAGGGGGATCGGCATCGACCACATCCCGCTGACGCCGGTCGGCTTCGTCGGCAACGCCAGCAATCTCGGCGAATTCCGGCAGGCCTTTCGCCGACTGCAGGAAAACGGCGGCCTCTACGATCGCGACCCGAGCGGCGTGCGTTTCGTCAGTTCCAGCCTTTTCAAAGCCAGCCTGCGGTTGCCGGCAAACATTCCGAACGGCGTGCATACCGTGCGAGCCTATCTCTTCAAGAGCGGCAATTTCATCACTGAGAAGTCGGTGCCGTTGCGTGTCATCAAGACGGGCATCGAGCAGATGATTACCGACGCGGCGCACTCGCAGCCGATTGCCTACGGCCTGGTTTCTGTCTTCCTGGCGCTCATTACCGGCTGGGGTGCCAGCGTGGTGTTCCGCAAGGATTGATCAGGCGGATTTCGTCTTGCGGGCGACGACGCCGAGATAGGCTTCGGTGAGGCGCGCGAGGACGGACGGCGTTCCGGCAGGCAGCTTCTTGCCGAGATGCTTGGCGCGCAGCTCGTCCATGAATTCCTCCCAGAGTTCGGTGCCCCCCTCCTCCAGAAGCTCCGCCCGAATGGAGAGTTCCTCGGTAACCGGAAGATTCCTGCGACCCCACGCACCCATGTGCGCGAAGATGGGCACGAGTTGGATCGCCATTTCGGTCAGGCTATAGATTGCCTTCTGCTTGTGCGTCGGATCATCCTCACGCGTCAGCAATCCCCTGTCGACTAGGCGGCGGAGGCGGTCGGCAAGAATGTTCGAGGCAATTTTCTCCTGCGAATTCTGCAGCAGTTCGCGAAAATGGCGCCGATTGCCGAACATGATGTCGCGGATGACAATGAGGCTCCAGCGATCGCCGAGGACCTCGAGCGTCAGATTGATCGGGCAGCCGGAGCGATGAGCGTCGTCCATTAGCACCTCCAAAAACTGCTTGCATTTTGCCATCAGTCAACCAAGCGTTCAACCAGTTACGAGTCGCAACCAGTTTCGAGGAGGACGAAGGGATGAGAAAGCTTATCGTTTGGAATCTGATGACGCTTGACGGCTATTTCGAAGGGACGAAGCCGTGGGATATCGATTTTCACACTCTTGTCTGGGGTCCCGAACTGCAACAGTACTCCGAGCGTCTTGGCGAAGAGGGCGACCTGCTCGTCTTCGCCGCAAGACATATGAGGGCATGGCCGCCTATTGGCCGACCGCCACGGACGAGGAAGGCGAGAAGATCAAGACCTATATGAACGGCATTGCCAAGATAGCCGTATCGAGGTCGAAGCCGACGGCCGACTGGAACAACCCGCGTCGTGAGTGAACCCGTCTCGGAACCCAAGAAGCTGAAGGCCGAAACCGGCAAGTCGATCTTCATTTTCGGCAGCGCCGAACTGGCGGATTCGCTCCTGAAGGAAGGCCTGGTGGATGAGATCCGCATGTGCCTTGTGCCTGTCATCCTCGGCGGCGGCAACCCACATTTCAAACCGGGAGACTGGCAGCTTCCGCTGAGGCTACTGGACAGCACGACGACGAAGAACGGCGCAGTGATCCTTCGCTACGAGCCGGTCCAAGCATGAGCGTCAATGGCTGCGGCCCTGCCGCAGCCACAGCGGGATTGGATCAAGCATTCGGCAGCCCGCCCCGTCGCTCAAGCGCAGTCTTGCGGATGGTCTCTGCGATCTCGGGGCTGCTGCTCGACAGCATCTGGAACTCCACCGCATAGAGCGACAGCAGCGACACCTCAGTTGCGGCACTGACAGTTGCTGATCGCGGCTCGCCCGTGATCAGCGCCATCTCGCCGAAAAAGCTTCCGCTGCCAAGTTCCACCGCATGATCGGGGGTTGCCACGCTGACCCGCCCCTCGACGATGAAGAACATCTGATCGCCAATATCACCCTTGCGACAGATCACGCTACCGGCAGGGACGACGCGCGGTCGCAGCGCCCGCACGATCTCGACGAGTGCGGCAGCGCCGAGCTTCTGGAATAGAGGTACGGCGGCGACCAGTTGCCAGTTGCGAACAAAGTCCTGACGGCGAACCTCTTCGTAGAAACCGGTGGCGAGGATACCGGCCCAAAGCGCAAAAATGCCGATACCGCTCATCATCACCAGGCCAGCCAGTATCCGCCCTCCGAGGCTCTGCGGGATCTCGTCGCCGTACCCGGTCGTCGACAACGTCACGACGGCCCACCACATCGCCTGCGGGATGCTGCCGAACTTGTCTGGCTGGACGTCGCGCTCGATGACATAACCGGCCAGCGCGGCACCAAAGAGAACGATGCCGAAGACCGACGTGACGCCAAGCAGATTGCGCGATTCGTTCGCAACCACCTTTGCCATCAGCC
>Ga0102593_1001899_pt1 | contig 18021 bp, 17 predicted proteins | sample AraplaCol_mMS_r2_2_FD_76862 | JGI IMG/M metagenome (GOLD analysis project Ga0102593, IMG submission 76862) | Arabidopsis root microbial communities from North Carolina, USA - plate scrape MF_Col_mMS_r2 (SPADES assembly) (version 2) | ecosystem: Host-associated > Plants > Roots > Endosphere...
CATTCTTGGCGCCGGAAATCGGAATGATGCCATTCAGCTCATTACCGCCGACGATTCTGATACGATCCATGTGCGCTTACGGGCAGCGCCCGCCTTTCCTGAAAGTTCTGCCTTGGAATAAGGAGTGAGGTGTTTAGGGGATTTCTCGAGACGCTTCAATTCGCGACGGACGGAACATTACGATTCGTCCATTTTTGCGGCGGGCAGCCCATTTGTTTCGTCGGCCTGGCCCGAACGGCGGGCGCGGACCTGCTGTTTGCGTCGCCCCAGATTTTCCCTGAGCTTGTCGGCGGCGCGCTCGCGGCGCAGTTTCGCCTGTGCCTCGATCGCCTCTTTGCGGCTCTGCTGGCCGGATTCGGTCTTTTCGTTCATGGGAACAGGATTAGCTGAATTCGCGCCGATCCAAAAGGCCCTTCGCCGCAATCGACGCGAAGTTGGAATTTGCAGCTTGCGCTGGCCGCCAAGCTGTGGCAATAGCCCCCCGTTCTCGCGATTGAGCCACCCGGCTCGCGCGGTCTGGTCCTGCTGCCGTAGCTCAGTGGTAGAGCACACCCTTGGTAAGGGTGAGGTCGGTGGTTCAATCCCACTCGGCAGCACCAGTTTTCTTGAAAAGACAGTCAATCTCGACTCCACCCTTCCCGGCGAAAACACCTTATAAGTTGGCGTTTCTCATCAGTTGGCGTCCATAGGCTTTCCTGTCAGGGGTCGAGGCGAAACCATTCGTCGCGGCATCAGTGACGATCCGCCCATTTGCCGACGGTGAAAATCGCGCTAGAGTATTAGCTATCGCAGAGTCTCCCCGGAGGAACTGGGAGATGTTGCGCTCATTTCTGTCGAAAATCGTGGAGGAGCGTCGATGGCAACTGAAAGATGGAACAGCCCGGTCAAGGTTGGTTTCGAAAATGCCGATGCGCGAACGGTCAATGGTCCGTTCGATGCGCTGAAGTGCCTGGCGGATCTCTGGCCGAGTGTGCGCGGGCTTCGTTATATCAAGGCCCGCAGCACCTGCCGGGCAGCGCTCGATGGGCGCAAGAGCGTGGAAGAGGCGAGAGCCGAGTTTCTGGCGGCAGCCGAAGAGGCGAAGCTGAAGCTTCATTAAACTGGCGCATAATCCTTTCCGAAAATCGATTCCGATTTTCGGGGTTATGCGCTGCACTTCGGTCAGGATTTCCAGGCCGCATCAGGTCGTTCGTAAACGGAACGCGCCGGAACAGGGCAATGCTTTAATTTTACTTAACCCTGCATCGAACTCGCGCCGGGTTTTGGTGCGACAGGCGTTGCGCCTAGTACGGGGTCTTCATAGAAGATGGCCAGCCATCATGATGATGGTTAGAGGCTCGTCACCTCTGCGGAAACGCGGGCGAGCCTCGTCCGAGTAAAGCGGATGTTTCAGCAGTCCGCGCCGCCCTCATTCTCCACTTCGACATAACCGACACCAATGATCGTGCCATCCGCCGCGCGGATGAAGGACGGCAAATACTGAGGATCTGCCGGCGTACAGGCGACGGTCCCGGTATATTCGTTGAGGGCGATCTGGTCCTTCGGCAAAGCGGAATAATTCGTGCCGGTTTCCAGCGAGGCGTGGGCGGATCCGGCAAAGACACCGCCTGTTATCAAGGTCATTGCAGAGATGCGAAGAAGCGACTGCATGAGGGTCTCCAGCGTTTAGGTCCGGCCTTTCAACACGTGGGAGGGTGTTTTGGTTCCCTTCATGCATCGCAAAGACATGAGCGCGCGAACCGGCGCGGCATCCCATTCTCAAGACTTCAGCGTCGCAGCAGGCGACCACGCACATAGCCTCGCCCGACGACGCCCTCGGCGATCTCGATCGCCCGCTCTACATCGCCCCGCCGGCGCACGAAACCCTCCAGGATGAGATAGGAGCCGGATATGCTGACGGTGATTTCGCCGGCTTCGAAATCGGCGGCCGCATGAAGGGCGCTTTCCACCGAGGCGCGCGTCGCGGCATCGCTGTGGCCCTGCCGGCCGGGCTCGTCATGCCCCGTGAATGCTGGAAAGCCGAGCACCGTGAACGTTTCCTGATGTTGGTTGATGTCTGTTAACGTCGCAGGTACGCATTTCGTTGCGTTCCCCGGAAAAGAAGAGCCTGCTCGACAGCGATACCTGCGCGGTGGCATGGGCTACCCTTGGCGAAAGGTGCGGCGGCTTCCATATCTGGCTGCAGTCGAAAGAGGAATAATGACGATGAAAGCGCTTCTGCCTGCCTTGTTTGCCGGGGCATTGCTTGCCGGCTGCTCTTCGGCCGATACGCCGGCGCTGGACCCCATTCCCGGCAGCATTACCTATGGCGGCCAGCCGCGAACGAAGCTCACCAAGTCGCCGGTCGGCAGCGCCGTCTACAACCAGTTCTACAACGGGACGGGACAGCGCGTGGAGGAAACCTATATCCTTCAGCCCGACCGCAGCCTGAAGCTGGTGCGGCGCGTAGTCGGTCCGGATTTCCCCGACTGAGATGTTGCTCGCGCGCCAGATCGCTTGACAGGGACGGCAATCGCGAACATTCAAGGAACATCTAATCTTTCCCCAGTGATTCTGCGGGAGCCCGACCGGACGGCTGGATGTATCTCGAAAAGCTCAATCCGCAGCAGCGCATGGCCGTCGAGCACGGCACGCTCATCGACGGCAGCCATATTGCCGGGCCGCTGCTGGTCATTGCCGGCGCCGGCTCGGGCAAGACGAATACCTTGGCGCATCGGGTCGCTCATCTGATCGTCAAAGGCGCCGATCCCCGCCGCATCCTGCTGATGACCTTTTCGCGCCGGGCAGCCGCCGAGATGGCGCGGCGCGTCGAGCGCATCTGCCGCGATGTGCTTGGTGCGAATGCCGGCGTCATGGCGGATGCGCTTTCCTGGTCCGGCACCTTCCATGGCATCGGCGCGCGGCTGTTGCGCGATTATGCCCAGCAGATCGGCCTCGACCCGGATTTCACCATCCACGACCGCGAAGACAGCGCCGATCTGATGAACCTGATCCGGCACGACCTCGGTTTCTCAAAGACGGAAAGCCGTTTTCCGACAAAGGGCACCTGTCTTGCCATCTATTCCAGAGCGGTGAATTCGGAAACCGCGCTCGACCTCGTGCTGCGCGACGTCTTTCCCTGGTGCGCGGCGTGGGAAAAACAGCTGCGCGAACTTTTCGCCAGCTATGTCGAGGCCAAGCAGAGCCAGAACGTGCTCGATTACGACGATCTGCTGCTCTACTGGGCGCAGATGGTCGGCGAGACTGTCATTGCCGAGGATATCGGCAGCCGCTTCGACCATGTGCTCGTTGATGAATATCAGGACACCAACCGGCTGCAGGCCTCGATCCTGCTGGCGCTGAAGCCCGGCGGCCAGGGGCTGACCGTCGTCGGTGACGATGCGCAGTCGATCTATTCCTTCCGCGCCGCGACGGTGCGCAATATCCTCGATTTTCCCGCCGCCTTCAGCCCGGCCGCCAATATCGTCACCCTCGACCGCAACTACCGCTCGACGCAGCCGATCCTCGCCGCCGCCAACGCCGTCATCGATCTCGCCTCGGAGCGCTTCACCAAGAACCTCTGGACCGAGCGGCAATCAGCCGAGAGGCCGCGCCTGGTCACGGTGCGCGACGAGGCCGAGCAGGCGCGCTACGTCGCCGACATGGTGCTCGACAACCGCGAGGAAGGCCTCACGCTCAAGCAGCAGGCCGTGCTCTTCCGCGCCTCGCATCACAGCGGGCCGCTGGAGGTCGAGTTGACCCGGCGCAACATTCCCTTCGTCAAATTCGGCGGGCTGAAGTTTCTCGACAGCGCGCATGTGAAGGACATGCTGGCCGCCCTTCGCTTCGCGCAGAACCCGCGCGACCGGGTAGCGGGCTTCCGGCTGATGCAGATCCTGCCGGGCGTCGGGCCGTCGACGGCGCAGAAGGCGCTCGACCTGATGGCCGAGGATGCCAGCCCGATTTCTGCTCTCGCTGCCATGCCGGCGCCGCCGCGTTCCGGCGAAGACTGGACAATGTTCGTCTCGATGCTGCAGGAGCTGAAGACCGGCAAGGCCGGCTGGCCGGCGGAAATCGGCCTGGCGCGGCAATGGTACGCGCCGCATCTGGAACGGCTGCACGAGGACGCAGCGACGCGGCAGGCCGACCTGTTGCAGCTCGAGCAGATCGCCGGCGGTTATGCCTCGCGCGAGCGCTTCCTCACCGAGCTCACCCTCGACCCGCCGGATGCGACCAGCGACCAGGCGGGCGTGCCGCTTCTCGACGAAGACTATCTCATCCTGTCGACCATCCATTCCGCCAAGGGCCAGGAATGGACGAGGGTCTTCATGCTGAACGTCGTCGACGGCTGCATACCGAGCGATCTCGCCGTCGGCACCACCGCCGAAATCGAAGAGGAACGCCGGCTGCTCTATGTCGCCATGACGCGCGCCCGGGATGGTCTCGACCTTGTCGTGCCGCAACGCTTCTTCACCTATGGTCAGAACTCGCAGGGCGACCGGCACGTCTATGCCTCACGCAGCCGCTTCATTCCTGCGACGCTGCTGCAGTTCTTCGAGGCCTGCAGCTGGCCACAGATGAAATCGCAGACCGTCGCCCAGCAGCAGGCGCGGCAGGTGCGCATCGATGTCGGCGCCCGCATGCGCGGCATGTGGCGATAACTGGATAGCGTTCAGAGTGAAAGCGGCGGTTCGGCCGGTTTCAGAAAATTCTCGACCGTTGATGCCTCCACGGCCTCGACTGACGCCGGCGACCATTGCGGATTGCGGTCCTTGTCGATGACGGCGGCGCGGATGCCCTCGAAAAAATCGGGATTATCAAGCATCTGCAGACAGGCGCCGAGTTCGCGGCCGAGGCATTCGGCAAGCGAGGCGCTGCGGCGGCCGGCCCTGAGCAGCCGCAACGCGAGCTTGAGACTGGTCGGTGAACGCGTCAGCATCACCCGGCGCGTCTCGGCGGCGAATTCACCTTCCTCCCCGGCAAGCGCTGCCAGGATCTCCTCGACGTTGTCGAAACGGAATGCGCGATCGATCATTGCTGCGTTCTGCCGCAGCCGGCTTTCTCCCTGAGGCTCCGAAAGCGCCTGCAACACGGCATCGACGTCGCTGGATGAACTGCCACGCGGCAGGCCCGAGAGAGCATCGATCACCGCGCCGAGCCGCGACGACGCGATCTGAAGATCGGCAAGCCCAGCGTGGATCGCGTCGGCAGCGCCGATATCGAGCCCTGTCAGGCCGAGCCATGTTCCGGCCTCGCCGGGCGCGCGGGGCAGCAGCCAGGTGGCGCCGACATCCGGGACATAGCCGATGCCGGTTTCGGGCATGGCCAGCCGCGTGCGCTCGGTGACGATGCGGTGGCGGCCGTGCGACGACAGGCCGACGCCGCCGCCCATGGTGATGCCGTCCATCAGCGCGACATAGGGTTTGGGATAGGAGCCAATCATGTGGTTGAGGCGGAATTCCTCGCGCCAGAAGCTTGCAGCCAGGCCATCGCCGGCGCGAGCACTCTCATGCAGGACGCGGATATCGCCGCCGGCACAGAAGCCGCGTTCGCCCTCTCCCGTCGCCACGACGCTCGCCACCTCGGGATCCCCGGCAAAAGCGTGAAGCGCCGCAGTGATCGCCCGGATCATCGGCAGCGTCAGGCTGTTCAACGCCCGCGGCCGGTTGAGCCGGATCACCCCCGCGGTCTCCCGCCGTTCAATGATGACTTCGCCGTCTTGCATGGTTCACCTCATCCTGTTGAACCATGAATAGCCGACGATGCAGCATCGCTCCAGTCGATTTAAGACCGGTCGAAGATTGGTTCAGGCAGACAGCGAATTGCGGGCGGAGGCTGCGGCCTCGCACCGGGCGGCGTAATCGATGGCAAGTTCCAGCGGCAGCGGCCGCGAGAAATGATAGCCCTGCGCCAGACGAACGCCCATCGCCTTCAATCCCTCGGCGATCTCTTCGCTTTCGACGCCTTCGGCGACGGAGGCAATGCCGAGATTCTGGCAGAGATTGGCGACCGAGCGGGTGATGTTCATGCAACGGGCGTCACGATCGAAATTCATCACGAAGGACTTGTCGATCTTCAGCTTGTCGAAGCCGAGACGATGAATATGGCTGAGGCTCGAATAGCCGGTGCCGAAATCGTCAAGGGCAATCGAGATGCCGGCGGCGCGCAGCATAGTGATTACCTGGTCGGCGGTGTCGAAATCGGAGAGCAGTGCCGTCTCGGTGATCTCGAATTCGATGCGCCTGGGATCGATGCCGGAGCGGGTGATCATGGCAAGCAGCGCCATCGAGGTCTCGTGGTCGCAGATATCGCGCGCCGAGAGATTGAAGGACAGCCTGAGATGCCGTGGAATGATCGCCAGCGCTTCGAGCGCCTTGGCGAAGAGGATGCGGGTCATGCGGCCGATGACTGCCGTGCGCTCGGCGGCGGGAATGAAGGCTTCGGGACTGATCCGGCCGAAGCGGGCGCTGTCCCAGCGGGCGAGCGCCTCGTAAGCGACGACGCGGCCACTCCTCAATTCGACGATCGGCTGATAGTCAAGTTTCAATTCCTGGGCGAAGTCGTTCGCCTGCAGTTCGAGTTCGATCAGGTGGCGCTGTGTCAGGATCTTCTCGTGCTCGGCCGAGAAGAATTCGACACCGCTGCTGCGCTTGCTCTTGACCTGATAGAGGGCGAAGTCTGCTTTCTCGTAGAGATCCTCGGCCGTGTACTCGCCGATATCGGGATAGACGATGCCGCAGGAACCGAAGACACGGACCGAGCCGTCGGGGATTTCGTAGGGATCGCGGACGGCAGCACAGAGCGCCTGACCAAGATCGGCGATCGCCTGGCGTGTCATCGAGCAGGGGAAAATGATACCGAACTCATCACCGCCGAGACGAGAGACGATGCCCTCTTCGCCGACCAGCGTGACGAAGCGGCGGGCCGTCTCCTTGAGCACGAGATCGCCGGCGGCATGGCCGAAGACGTCGTTGACAGGCTTGAAGCCATCGAGATCGAGAATGCCGAGGACGGGCGGCGTCGACGGATCCTTCTGCAGCCGTTTTTCCAGCGAGAGAAAGAAGCTGCGACGATTGGCAAGGCCGGTCAGCTGGTCATGCAGGGCGTTGCGGCTGTTGACGAGGTTCAGCTCCTCGGCTTCCGCCTGCTTCTGCTTCAGCTCCTCGGTCAATTGCACGAGGCCGACGAAATTCTGGAAATAGCTGTTGATCACCCGGAGAAAGGGCAGGATCAGGAAGAGGCCGCTGACGGCAGTCGCGACGAAAACGGGATTGCCGGAGAACATGAAGGTCGCAACCATGGCCGAGAAGGTGATCACAGTGGTCAGCGCGGCCGCTATCGGCAGATGCATCAGGCAAAAGATGCAGGAAATGCCTGTCACGACAAGGAAATAGGCGATCTGACCCTGCTGGGAAGCGTCGCCATATTGGTAAAGCGCGATCGCCCAGCTGCCGAAAGCGACGGCCAGGATGGCGGCGCCTGATATGGTGATCTTCATCAGCCTGTAGGCCCGCTCGGCGGTCACGTCTTCCTTGCCCCTGATCTCCCACCAGCAGAGACGGAAGACGCAGACGACGCTCAAGGTGACGGGAATGTAGAGCGAGAGCCAGAGGGGCGCGGATTTGAGGTGGGTGATCGCCACCGCAAGGGCGTTGATGATCAGCAGGACATAGAGAATGGGGATCTGCGACGACAGGGCCTGGAACTGCGCCAGCAGAAGCGTCGGATTGTCTTTTTGCAGCTGCAATGAGGCCAGAAAGTTCTTCATCTTCTCTTTTCCGTTGGCCAGAGCCAGCCAGAGAAAGCTTGATTTTTCCTTATTCACGTAACGGCATTGGGCCCCCGCATGCGCGGGGATCGTAAACAGGCTCCAGCATCAGAACGAAGCGGCGGCGAGTGCCCGGTGGATGCTGTGCAGGTCGTCGACGCTCTTGTTCGACAGGAACAGTTCCCAATCGAGCGAGCTCTGGACGATGGTTTCCAGCGAATCGTATCTGGGCTTCCACTCGAGCACTTGCCGGGCGAGCGAAGCGTCTGCGACGACGCTTGCCGAATCGCCGGCGCGCCGCGGCGCCATATGGATCTTGAAGGAATGCCCGTGCAGGCGGGTGACCATGTTCAACACGTCGAGCACGGAATAGCCGCTGCCATAACCGCAATTGGCAACGAGCGAGCCCTTGCTTCTGCGCAGGTGCTGCAGCGCTTTCAGATGTGCATCCGTGAGATCGCTGACATGGATGTAGTCGCGCACGCCGGTGCCGTCATGGGTGGGATAGTCGATGCCGTAGACATTGACGCTGTCGCGCCTGCCGAGTGCTGCCTCGCAGGCGACCTTGATGAGGTGCGTGGCGCCTGAGGTCGACTGGCCGGCACGGTGGTGCGGGTCGGCGCCGGCGACGTTGAAGTAGCGAAGCGCGACATAGTTGAAATCATAGGCGGCGGCGGCATCGCGCAGCATGAACTCGGTCATCAGCTTCGACTGGCCGTAAGGATTTTCCGGATTGAGGGGGGCGGTCTCCTTCACCGGCAGGTCGGTCTTTTGCTGGCCGTAGACGGCCGCCGTCGAGGAGAAGACGAAGTTGCGGATACCGGCCTTGACCGAAGCACTCAGAAGCGCACGGGTCTTGCCGGAATTGTTGTCGTAATAGGAGAGGGGATCGGCGACGGAGACCGGAACGACGGCGGAGCCGGCGAAATGGATGATCGCCTCGATGTCGTTTTCAATGAAGACCTTTTTCAGTATGTCGGGATCGGCAATGTCGCCGAGATAAAAACGCGCCGCCGGCGCCACGGCCCAGCGAAAGCCCGTGGAGAGGCGATCGAGCACGACCACATCCTCGCCCGCATCGAGCAACGCCCACACCATGTGACTGCCGATATATCCGGCCCCGCCCGTCACCAAAACCGCCATGTCCCGCATCCCTGCTTTCGTTTTTATAAGCAGGGGCATCAGGCGCCGGTTTTTCTTTCCAATTTTCTTATCGAATGGCCTTTCAAGGGGCTTTGAACGGGTATGTTTGGAGTTGTGGTTAGAGGCCGATTTCGGGCTTTGCTAGAGTTTTATCGATCCGGCGATTCCGGCACAAATTCGATCCGGCCACCCGCCACGATACCTGTTGCGGCCAGTGCTTCTCAGAGCTTGAGGATATAGTCGCAGAGACGCTCGGCTGCGGTCGCTACCTGCGTGGGGTCACGCAGGAAACAGGCGCGCAGGAAGAGTTCGCCGCCTCGGCCGAAGGCCGTTCCGGGGGCAAGGCCAACGCCTGTCTTGTCGACGATGTCGAGCGCTGCTTTGCGGCTGTCGGCGACGCCGTCGATCTTCAGGAAGGCGTAGATTGCGCCGTCCGGCTTCAGCGTCTCGACCCGATTGGTGGCGATCAGCGCATCGCAAAGAATATCGCGGGAGCGGGCCGCCTTGGCGATATTGGCAGCGACGAAATCGTCGCCTTGATCAAGGGCTGCAACGGCGCCCTTTTGCATGAACTGCGCCACGCCCGATGTCGAATATTGGATGAGGTTTTCGAGCACCTGTCCCATCTCAGGGGGTGCCACGATCCAGCCGACGCGCCAGCCGGTCATCGACCAGTTCTTCGAGAAGGAATTGACGAAGATGATCTTGTCATCAGGTTCCATCACATCGAGGAAAGAGGGTGCGCGGCCGCCGGCAAAATAGTAGCGGGCGTAGATTTCATCCGCCATGATCCAGAGGTCGTGCCTGCGGGCAAGCGCCAGGATATCGACAAGGTCCTGTTTCGTGGCGGTCCAACCCGTCGGGTTCGACGGCGTATTGATGAAGATGCCCTTGGTCTTCGGAGTGATCGCGGTTTCGATGCGGTCAAGGTCGACCACCCATTTACCGCCTTCGAACTGCAGCTCAACACCGACGGAGCGCGCACCAGATATTTCGAGAGCGGCGGCGATATTCGGCCAGGAAGGCGAGAGGTAAACCAGTTCGTCACCCGGCGAGGTCAGCGCCTGCACGGCGATCTGGATCGCCTGCATGCCGGAACCGGTGACGTAGAAATGCTCGATCGGAAGCCGGATTCCGAAATGTCTGGTGTAATAATCCGAAAGCGCCTGGCGAAGCTCCGGAATGCCGCGCTGCCAGGTGTAGAAGGTCTCGCCGGCGGCCAGCGCGTCCATCGCCGCCCTGCTGATGAAATCGGGCGTCGGCAGATCGCCTTCACCCACCCAGAGCGGCAGCAGACCTTCGCGGCCACGGGCATAATTGACGACTTCGACGATCCCGCTTTCGGGCGCCGCTACGGCGCGCGGGCTGAGGCTGCTCACGATCGACATGCATATCTCCGGTTTCCGCCTTCATAGCGGATTTGGGCCGGCAAATCCCATGACATCCAGTGATAGCATATCTATTTTCGTGATGATTGAGCCCGGCCGGAGCGGACGGGCTCCAGCCCGGATCAAGCCGTCGGGCGCGTGGCGAGAAGATCGCGGATTTCCGTCAGCAGCTGAACGTCTGCCGGCGGCGCTGGCAGCTCTTCCGGTGCCACCTTTTCCTGGCGCTCGACCTGGGCACGCAGGGTGTTTACGCCCTTGACCATCAGGAAGATGATCCAGGCGAGAATGAGGAAGTTGATGAGCACGGTGAGGAAACTGCCATAGGCAAACACCGCTCCCTGCTCGCGGGCGGCGGCGAGCGACTGTGCGTTGACGGCCGACGACAGTGGGAGAAAGTAATTCGAAAAATCGAAACCGCCGAAAATGGCGCCGACGATCGGCATAATGAGGTCATCCACCAAAGATTTGACGATGCCACCGAAGGCGCCGCCGATGATGACGCCGACTGCAAGATCCATGACATTGCCGCGGGCGATAAAGGCCTTGAACTCATTGAGCATCGGATCCGTCTCCCTTTGATACAATTGTTTTTATTAGCTACATCTTCATTGCAATTAATCAATCGGCAATCGCAATTATTCGGGGATACCCCGTGCGGTCTTTGACTTAAGGCCTAGACCGGCGGGAATTCTCAAAGTGTCTGAAATAACTTAAGCTGACCCACGTTGCGGGAGGTCCCGGCGGGTTTTCCGCCGGCGGAGGGTCAATGCTTCCAGGCTGGGTCATATTCGCGTCTGCCTTCGGCTATCTGCTCCTGCTTTTCGCCGTGGCGAGCTATGGCGACCGCAAGAACCGCAGCCCGGGTGCGCTCGACCGCGGCCGGGGCACGCTGGAAGGCGGATGGCCGGTGGTCTATGCGCTGAGCCTTGCGATCTACTGCACCTCCTGGACCTATTTCGGCAGCGTCGGGCTTGCGGCGCAGCGCGGCCTGGAATTTGCCGGCATCTATATCGGCCCCATCCTGGTCTTCACGCTCGGCATGCCGTTGCTTCGCCGCATCATCGAGCTCGCCAAGGCGGAGAAGCTCACCTCGGTCGCCGATTTTGTCGCCGCGCGCTACGGCAAGAACCCGACGGTTGCCACGATCGTCGCCCTGATCTCGCTGATCGGCGCCATTCCTTATATCGCGCTGCAGCTCAAGGCGATCTCGAGCACGGTCAGCGCCATGGTCAATCCGTCCGATTACGGCATCGGCAGCGGCAACCTCTATTTCCTCGACCTGCCGCTCGTCGCAACACTGGTGCTTGCCTGCTTCGCCATCATGTTCGGCACGCGGCATACGGATGCAACGGAGCATCAGGATGGGCTGATCCTCGCCGTCTCGATGGAATCCGTCGTCAAGCTCGTCGCCTTCCTGACGGCGGGCGTCTGCGTCATCTGGTTTCTCTTCGATGGCCCGACTGATCTCTGGCGCAAGACCGTCGACAATGAGCTGGTCATGTCGGCGCTCAGCTACCATACGCCGATCAGCCGCTGGATCACCCTGATCATCTTGTCGGCTTTCGCGATCATCCTGCTGCCGCGGCAATTCCACGTGACGGTTGTCGAAAACCGAACACCGAAACAGCTGAAACTCGCAGGCTTCCTGTTTCCCAGCTACCTTATCGCCATCAATCTCTTCGTGCTGCCGGTGGCGATCGGCGGGCTGCTGACCTTCGGCGGCACCGGCAATGCCGATTTCTACATGCTGTCACTGCCGCTTGCCGGCCAGATGCCCGTCATTTCGCTGATCATCTTCATCGGCGGTTTCTCCGCCGCAACGGCAATGGTCATCGTCGATTCCGTCGCGCTGTCGATCATGGTGTCGAACGATATCATCATGCCGATCTTCCTCAGGCGCAAACTCGCCGGCCGCGCCAGCCAGCGCGACGATTTTGCCAAGACGCTGCTCAATATCCGCCGCAGCGCCATTTTCGCCGTGCTGCTGTTCGGCTACGCCTATTACCGTTCGACCGACAGCACCGCAGGCCTTGCCTCGATCGGCCTTCTTTCCTTTGCCGCCATCGCGCAAATCGCCCCAGCGCTGTTCGGCGGGCTGATCTGGCGACGGGCGAACGCGCGCGGCGCGATCCTCGGGCTGACCTCCGGCTTCGTCATCTGGGTCTACCTGCTGTTCCTGCCCTCGCTCGGCGGGCCTGATTATTCGTATGTGGCGAGTGCGGTACTCGGCTTCATCTTTCCCGGGACCTCGCTATTCACCGCAGCCGACGCCGATCCGCTGGTCAATGCGACGGCGATGAGCCTGCTCGTCAACACCGCCTTCTTCGTCGTCGGCTCGCTCACCCGCAACGCCAAGCCGCTGGAACGCATTCAGGCCGGCATCTTCGTCAAGCGGCATTCGCGCTCGCAATTTGCCACACGCGGCTGGAAGACCCGCATCAGCGTCGGCGATCTCAAGGCGGCGATCTCACGCTATCTCGGCGAAGAACGCATGCAGCGCTCGTTCACGACTTACGAACAAGGCTCCGGCCGCAAGCTGGAGGACGAGCAGCCGGCCGACATGGCGCTCATCCATTTCAGCGAACAGCTGCTCGGCAGCGCCATCGGCTCGTCCTCGGCCCGGCTGGTGCTGTCGTTGATCCTGCAGAAGATCGAGGATGCCTCTTCCGACACGGCCTGGCTGCTCGATCAGGCAAGCGAGGCGCTGCAATATAACCAGGACATGCTGCAGACGGCACTATCGCAGATGGACCAGGGCATTGCCGTCTTCGACAGTTCCAACCGGCTGACGATCTGGAACCGGCGCTTCCGGCAATTGCTGGATCTGCCGGAAAGTGCGGGCCAGGTCGGTTTCCCCTTGTCCGATATCGTCACCACGCTCAGCCAGCGCGGCGACATCGCGCCCGGCGATCTCAGCCAGACGGTGCGGCATTTCCTGACGCTCGACAAACCCTTTTCACTGGTGCTCGGCGGCGGAGAGCGGATCATCGAGGTGCGCTCCAACGCGATGCCGGACAAGGGCATCGTCGCCACCTTCACCGATATCACCCAGCGCGTCAGCGCCGACCAGGCACTGAAACAGGCGAATGAAACGCTGGAACAGCGCGTCGCCGAACGCACGGCCGAGCTTACCCGGGTCAACCGCGAACTCGGCGAGGCGCGCGCCGCCGCTGACGAGGCGAATATCGGCAAAACACGCTTTTTCGCCGCCGCCGGCCACGATATCCTGCAGCCGCTCAATGCCGCCAGGCTCTATTCCTCGGCACTGGTCGAACGCATGGCGCAATCCGAGAACAGTCCGATCGTCCGCAACATCGATTCCGCGCTGGAATCGGTCGAGACCATTCTCGGAGCGGTGCTCGATATCTCCAGGCTCGATACCGGCGCCATGCGGCCGCGGCTCGCCTCCGTCGCGCTCTCCGACCTGCTGGAGCGTATCCAGACCGATTTCGCGCCGATCGCCCGCGAAAAGCAGCTGAAGCTGGTGGTGATGCCGACGTCGCTCAGGGTCCGCTCCGACCCCAATCTTCTGCGCCGGCTGGTGCAGAACCTGGTTTCCAACGCCATCAAATACACGATCTCAGGCAAGGTGCTGGTCGGGGCGCGGCGGCGCGGCAACCAGGTGATCATCCAGGTCATCGATTCCGGCATCGGCATCCCACCGTCGAAATTCCGCACAGTGTTCAAGGAATTCGCGCGGCTGGACGAAGGTGCGAAAACCGCCTCCGGCCTCGGGCTCGGCCTGTCGATCGTCGACCGCATCGCCCGCGTGCTCAACCATCCGGTCGAGCTGCAGTCGACGCATGGCAAGGGCACGGAATTCCGTATCGCCATGCCGCTCGACGTCTCGCGCCCGGCCGCGGCCACGGCGGCAATCACGCCTGCCGACCGTCCGGGGCAGCCGCTGAACGGGTTGAAGATCCTCTGCATCGACAATGAGCCGAAGATCCTCGAAGGCATGCGGCTGTTGATCAGCGGCTGGGGCTGCGAGGTGGAGGCGCTGGATTGCCTCGCCGACGTCACCGCCGTCGATGGCCAGGAGGGAGCGCCTGATATCGTCATCGCCGATTATCATCTCGGCGACGGCACCGGCATTGCCGCAATCCTGCATCTGCGCCGGCAGTTCGGCGCCGATATCCCCGCTTTGCTGATCACGGCCGACCGCACGCCGGAGGTACGCAGCGAGGCCGAGCGATACGGCATCGCCGTTCAGCACAAGCCGGTGCGGCCGGCGGCGCTGCGCGCCTATATCACCCAGATTTCCGGCCTCAAGCGCGCAGCTGCGGAGTAAGAGGCAGCCTACAGCGGCGCGCCCATGACGCGCGAGACGAGATTGCGCACGCGCGCTGCATCCGGCACATCGCCGAACAGGATGCGGTACATGATCGGCGCCACGACCTGATCCATGACGCGCTCGACATCCGGAAAGGCCTCGCCGCGGGCCTTCGCCCTCTCGGCGATGAGACCGACCTGCTGGCGGGTAAATTCAGCGCATTTACAGGCATTTGCGCTCGCTTGCGCCGCCAGTACGTCGCGGATCATCTCGCGGCCCGGGCCGGAGGACATTTCCTCGGCATATTGCTCGGCCCAAGCTTCCAGATCGGCCTTGCCGCTGCCGGCATCGATCGGCTGCATATCCGGCCGCAGCCGATCGACGGCGACATCGGCGAGAAGCTGTTGCAGGTCGCCCCAGCGGCGATAGATGGTCGACGGCGTCACCCCCGCCTTGCCGGCGATCAGCGGGATCGTCACCTCGGCGCGGCTCATCTCCGCCAGCAGCTCACGGACTGCTTTGTGCACCGATGCCTGAACCCGGGCGCTTCTGCCGCCCGGACGGAGGTTCTCTTTGACTGTCATGCCTGCAACCCGACTTTCGCCCCTTGACACCGTTGGTTCAAAATCTTTGATAGAACTATTAACGCAAATAATTTGCTTTTATGAGGCGCCAGCTCTACATAAGCTAACGCAACGGCTTAGCTTTAAGGGGCTTATATATGTTCGCCGCAGCCAAATCCACCGAGAATTCGCCACGCCCCTCGATCGGCTTTCATGCGCTGACGCTCGCGACCTTCTTCGGCGCCTCCGCGGCGCCGACGCCGCTCTACCGGATCTATCAGGAAAACTTTTCCGTCTCGCCGGTGCTGATCACGGTGATCTTTGCGGTCTACGCCTTCGCGCTGCTGGCGGCGCTGCTGACCGCCGGTTCGATCTCGGATCATCTCGGCCGCAAGCCGGTGATCTTTTTCGCCCTCGTGCTCGAAATCGTCGCCATGGTGCTCTTCGTTGTCGCCAGCGGTCCCGGCTGGCTGATCGCAGCACGGATCGTGCAGGGGCTGGCAACGGGAATCGCCGGCGCCTCGCTCGGAGCAGCGCTCGTCGATGTCGACCGGGCAAAGGGACAGATCGTCAACTCGATCGCGCCGCTTTCCGGCATGGCGGTGGGTGCGGTCGGCACCAGCGCCTTGATCCAATACGGCCCCTTCCCGATGCATCTGATCTATGCGCTGCTGCTCGTCGCCTTCACGCTGCAGGCGGCCGCCATCTGGCTGATAGGCGAGACCGGGGGCACGCGGCCGGGGGCGCTCGGCTCGCTGATACCGCGGGTCACCGTTCCGCCGCAGGTGAAGCGGCCGCTGTCGCTGGTGACGCCGATCAACATCGCCAACTGGACGCTTGCCGGTTTCTATCTCTCGCTGGTCCCGTCTTTGGTCGCCACCACGACCGGCAGCCGGGCGCCGCTGACCGGCGGGGCCGTCGTCACCGCACTAATGGTGAGCGGGGCGATCGCCGTCTATCTCAGGCGTAGCAAGACGGCATCGGCCAATCTCGCTTTCGGCGTATCGGCCAAGACGCTCGGCATCCTGACGGTCGTTGCCGGCGTACATCTCGCCAATGTGCCGTTGCTGCTGATCGGCACGATTTTTACCGGCGCCGGTTTCGGCACCAATTTCCTCGGTTCGATCGGCACCATCATGCCGCTCGCCAAACCGGATGAGCGGGCCGGGCTGCTGTCGGCCTTCTACGTCCAGAGCTACCTCGCCTTCAGCCTGCCGGCGATCCTGGCCGGGTTCCTGGCAAAATCGGCCGGCTACGCGCTGACGACCGATATCTATGCGACGGCGATCCTGCTGTTGATGGGCGTCGGGATGATGAGCATTCGCGCCGACCGGCGCAGGGTGGCGGAGAGCGCTGTCTGAGGACGCAGTTCACGGCTTCAGATCAAGCAGCGCCCGGCCGCTGCCATCCATGGCGAAGGGCACCGAGGCGTGCTGGTGGGCAACCAGCCAGCGGCCGTCCTGCTTGACGAGACCGAGGGTCTGGCGGAACCAGAGATCGACTTCGGTGCCATCGGTCTTGGTCCCGGTCATGCGCATGAGGCCGCTCCAGAAAGCGACATCCTCTCCGGCCGTCAGTCTAGCATCGCGCACCTCGCCGCCGATCGGGCCTTCCCACGTATCGAACCAGGCTTGCAGACCCGCCTCGTCCTGGCCGTAATAGACGAGCGGCGGCGCCAGCGAAAATTCGACGGAATCCTCGGCCTCATAGGAAAGCGCGTCGCTGGCGTTCTTCTCACCCAGCGCCTTGGCCCGCATCATCAGCATGGCGATGATCGCCTCTTCCTCGATCCTGGCATTCGCTTGATCTTTCACGGTCGTTCTCCTTCTCCGTTATGGACAGAGGACGAAGGGGAGGAGGACGATCCGACAGGGATGCATTTCCGTTTGCGCAATTCCAGCAAGACTGCTGCGCAGCTTTGCTGGAAATGCTTCAAAGATAACTCGTCACCGCCGGTTCGTTCCACCAGGCATCGTGCCTGCCGTCGGAGTAACGGACAGGCAGTGCTGCCAGTTCCTCAGGGGTGATATCGTCAAGGCAGGCGATGTTGATCGAGACATAAGCGCCACCAATCGCTTCGACATAACCGTCGCCATAGGCCGGCACACCGCAGGTGCGGCAGAAGCGGTGATGACCGCTCATGGTATTGAACTGATAGTCGGCCGTTTCCGCTTGGTCGCACATCAGCCGGAAATCCTCCGGCTTGACGTTGGCGCCCCAATAGCGCCGCTTGGCGCAGATCGAACAATTGCAGCGGCCGGTGCCCTCCTCGAGATCCATGTCCACCTCGTAGTGCACTTTGCCGCAATGGCAGCTTCCCTTGTAGGTTTTCTTCATCGCGCTCTCCTCCTTCGGCGTTGTGTTCAGTCTCCGGATATGACAATATGTTGTCATTATGGATGAGATACAAAATCGACAACATGTTGTCAAACAAAATCGACCGGAGCGGACGATGGAGGGAGACGCCTTTTCCGCTTTTGCGATCACCGCCCTTCGCCTCGCCGGCCATCTGACGGCGGCGGGCGACCAGTTGGCGAAGCCGGCAGGACAGACGAGCGCGCGCTGGCAGGTGCTGGCGGCGGCGCGGCGCGGCAACATGTCGGTGGCGCAGATCGCCCGTGCGCTCGGCGTCGCCCGCCAGGGCGTGCAGCGGCTTACCGATGTGCTGGAGGGTGAAGGACTGATCGCCTATGCCGACAACCCGCAGCACCAGCGCGCCAAACTGGTGCGGCTGACGGAACAAGGGGCGGCGCGGCTCGGCGTCATCGAGATCGCGCAAGCCGGATGGGCCGACGGGCTGGGCGGCGCCTTCACGTCAGCCGAACTCGATGCGGCACGGGCGGTGATGGCCCGGGTCATGGAGATGCTGGAGGCGGATGAGGCGTCCGGCGGCTGAATAACTCACCA
>Ga0102593_1001903_pt1 | contig 17983 bp, 19 predicted proteins | sample AraplaCol_mMS_r2_2_FD_76862 | JGI IMG/M metagenome (GOLD analysis project Ga0102593, IMG submission 76862) | Arabidopsis root microbial communities from North Carolina, USA - plate scrape MF_Col_mMS_r2 (SPADES assembly) (version 2) | ecosystem: Host-associated > Plants > Roots > Endosphere...
GCAGCGTGCCCTACCTGATGCTGGCGGGCAATCTCGTGGCCGGCTGGCAGCTCGCGCGTTCGCTGCTCATTGCGGAAGACCTGGCGTCGCGCAGCGTCGATGCTGCTTTCATGCAGGCCAAGGTGGCAACGGCGCGCTTTTACGCCGAGCACATTCTCAACAAGGTGCCTGGCATCCGCGACAGCATCGTCGACGGCGCCGAGAGCGTCACGGCACTGGCGTTGGACGCGTTTTGATAGGATGATTTGTCGCACTTCGCAGACATTCTGTAGCTATCCAACAAAAGTCTCCCTGCGGCTGCATCTGAAAAGAAGCTGAGTGCAGCCAAACGGGAACAACAATATGCAGCGCAAGCATTGGCGGTTGATGAGCCTGTCATCGTTGCATTACTTGCACCATTCCTATGGTTAAGCCACTAGGAGTCTGGCCAGTCTAAAGTTGCCGTTGGCAAAACGGCGGCTGCGCATAGCTCTACGCCGCCCTTGTGCTCGTAATACGGCCGCTGGCGGTCCTCGAGGATCGCGTGCGAGGCCTGGAGGTTCGCGCGATCCGGCTTCAGCCAAGCATCGACGTTCTCCGGCTTGATCGGGATGATGCAGCCGTCGTGGCCCACCGCCGCAATCTCCACCGGAGGTTCATCGGTAATGGCGGCGAAGGAGAGCAGATCGGGCTCTCCGGGCGCCGACCATGCGGACCAGAGGCATGCGACCAGCATGTCCTGCTGCGGCCGCGGCCTGAACTCGAGCACCACATCCTCACCATCCCGGTTGACGTGCTCATAGAAGGCATTGACGACCGAGCGCAGCGAGCACATGCCCACGCTGGTCCGGGCTTGGCCGAGGGCGACAAGGACGCTTGGTCACACGCGCTCGGGGTGGCTACGTCTATGATTGGCGCACTGACCATGGCTTGCATGGTGGACGACCCGAAGCTTGCAAGTCAGATCCTCTCCGAGGCACGTTCTCGCCTAAGCACGTAGGCGCCAGGAGCACGAATGAACATCAACGTGGAACTCTGGGGAGCGCACACGGGAAACTCCCTCAGAGCGGCTATCGCCCTTGAGGAGGCTGGCGTCGCCTATTCGGTCCGGCGCGTGGATCTACGAGGAGGAGAGCAAAGAACCCCAGAATTTCTTGCCTTGAATCCGGCGGCTCAGGTGCCAGTTCTTATCGAGACGTCTGACCAAGCGCGTCTGATTCTTCCGCAATCCAACGCCATCATGTTCTACGCGGCTGCGCGCAGCAACGGTGACCTGCTGCCTGAAGCTGGGAGCACTGCGTATTTCGCGGTCTTGGAGAGATTCTTCTACTTTTTGACGGACGTGATTGGTTTCAGCGCGACAGGCTTCTTTCTCAAGAGCCGAGAAATTCCTGGAGGCGATGTCCTTTATGACCACGTCATCGATCGCGCCACTCAAGCCGAGCGATTTCTCGCCGCGTCTGATTACATGGCGGGCGACAAGTTTTCGATCGCTGACATCGCGGCGTTTACCATCATCTGGGCGTTCCGGGAACGAATGGATTTGCCGAACGTCCCGCAGTTGCATGAGTGGTATCAGCGAGTCTTGGCACGACCCGCGGTGCAACGTGGGCTGCACGCGTTCAGCCGGCGCTCCGTTGATCAATAAGCCAATCCTTGGTGAGGAGCACCATATCAATTCGGCGATCCGATTCGCCGAGTCCGGTGCCTTTGCTGTAGACCGCGCTTCGCTCGAAGGTACCGTCAAGAACAAATTCGGAGTCCGAGCACCACATTGACATGCGCATGAACACAACGCGCACACGGACAGCGATTTCGTTACTTGGCCCAGAAACCAGCCAACCCGGGGCGACCATCTCTCTGTCAAGAATGCTCAAGGAACGCGCCGCGCGCTGAGATCGTGCAGATTCCCCGCATGGCAGAAATCAACCGCGTTCTGTCATTACTGCCTCACTCCCGGGGGCTATTCTCTCCGACGAGCTGCCTGCCAAGAGAAGGACGGCGGCCAGAATTCAGTTGTGGTTCGCGATCCTCCGAGCGTTGGTCGCAGCGTCATCAACGAACATGACTGGAGTAGAACATGTGCGATTTCGCGAAATTTAGATTTCTGAATCTCCCCGGACTTGAACTGGTCGAAGTGGTGCGGGATATCCCCAGCCCGAACCCGACATGAACTGATGGGCGCTACTCTGTCAAGCAGAGTTCACATTCCGCTGAGGCGCCCCTTTCGCAATCAACCAACGCTCTTGGCGGGTTGGCCCGAACTGGAGCACAGATCGATTAGCCATGGCTCGCCGCATGCGGGAATGGAGACCGATTCCGGCCAAGACGCGAGCTGCACGTCACTTTTGAATGGGGATGCAAAGACGAGATTCGAGTGGCACCTGACAGCACGAACATATACCATCGGTGAGTGACATCGGCGCCAACGACTTCATCGATGACGCCGCCGCAACGAGCGATTTTTCCCTTTAAAAGTCCGACACCAAAGAGGATCCACATGGAAACGCAAGTCTTTGTCCGAGACATTAAGCCTGAGGAGTTTGTGGCGCTTGGGGAACTTCTCGTCGATGTCTATTCGACACTCGTTAACTTTCCAACGCCTCTCGAACAGCCCGCCTACTATGAAATGCTGAAGGGCATTGGCGAGTTCACGAAAAAGCCCGGCGCAAGGGTGCTCGTCGCACTCTTGGCGTCCGGAGAACTCGCTGGAGGAGTTGTCTACTTTGGAGATATGAGTCAGTACGGCCCCGCTATCGCAGTGGACGTCAAACATGCCTCGGGCATCCGCCTCCTTGGTGTTCATCCCAAGTGCCAGAACATGGGAATCGGCAAGGCGCTCGCGATTGCCTGTATTGCTGCAGCTCGTGAGCAAGAGCATAGCGAAGTCATCCTGCACACCACCAAAGCGATGCAGACCGCATGGGGGATGTACGAGCGGCTTGGTTTCGCAAGGTCCCCCGACCTAGATTTCCTACAGGGGGAGTTGTCGGTTTTTGGTTTCCGGCTGTCTCTGGGGGGACGCTGAGAGCTTGATGAAGCTCGCACTTCTCAGAATCGCGGGACCTCACGTTGCCGCGCCAAACCAGGCCGCTGCGCCGAGAGGCCGGGCGGCACCCCGAAGCGGCAACACTTTACGCGTTCGCCCAGGCAATTTCCGAGTGACGTATGTGCTGTGCCGTTCGACGTACAAGCGGTCGCGCAAGGTGACGCCGGTCAGCCGCTGATATCGGGGCGTGGGCGTGGCCCGCATGCGAGCGGTCAATGGCTGGCAGCTTAGGTGATTGATGTCGAAGGCGGGAGCACTCCCGACCGGGTGTGGACGCAGGCAAGTGTCTCTTCGCGTTCGGCCAACCTTCAACGGAGTCGCGCAGGACGACGTCTATGACTAGAAGGCCGGATTTCGCGGCCACTTCTTGAGCTCGTCGTTCGGTGTGCAATAGTGCTTTGCCGTGTCAGAAAAAATCTGGATCTCCGGCTTCACCCAGCTATCGTCGTCGAGCGTCGCAGCCTTCACGGCTCCTCGCCATGCACCTTACCGAGCGGCTGCGCGACCAGTTCGCAGAGGTAGGAGCTGGAGACGATTTTGTCCGCACCAACGTTGGTCGTGCATCGCACCGCCGCGGAGCGCCATGGCCGTCGAGGTCGAAAATCCAGGCTCGCACAGTCCTTCAACTCGCCTTGAAGCGCTCTGCGTAGCTGTCTCTATCAATTCGAGCAATTTCTCTTGTCTCGAAAAGACAGAGGTCATGAGACAAGCCGAACATTCGGTGTGCGGTGCGATCGGTCGACCCGATTGCCATTCGCGGTCAGATGTATCTTCAATCTATGACGTGATGCGGAGTAGGATCGCTCGTAGCTATACATCCAGTTGATTTGCATGCGCTCAAGACCTTGACGTGTGGGGTCGTCAGGCGTTCGAAGGGAATCGGTGCCGGAGCGGTTGTGTCAGTAAAAGCCTGAAATGTGTCACACGTCGGTGTGACACCTGCGCAAAACTTGCGATCAATTCCTGTTTGCTGAGGTGACTATGTCTGACGCCCGCGACGGCCGGAGGAACGCCCGCGTGCTAGCCACGTGCCAAGGGCTCTTTACTGCGGCTATTTCCATTGACCTCACGCTGACGGCCATCACTGGCCACCAGCTCGCGCCCGATAAGGCTCTTGCCACACTGCCTTTTGCGCTCATCACAGTCGCTGGTGCCGTGGTGACTTGGTTCGCGTCCCTCCTGATGCAGCGTATTGGGCGACGCGCCGGCTTTGCACTTGGTGCCGCGTGCGGGACCCTGGGAGGCCTCATTTCCGTATTCGCCGTCTTTCACGAGAACTTCTGGGTGTTCTGTGCTGGCACGTCGTTGGTTGGAGCCTTCCAAGCCTTTGCACAGTACTACCGACTGGCGGCAGCTGACGCGGTGTCGGCTGAGGACAAGGGCAGGGCCGTGTCGACCGTGCTCGCGGGTGGCGTCATTGCTGCCATTGTCGGCCCAGCATTGGCCGCATGGAGTCGGGACCTGTTTCCGGTAGCACTGTTTGCAGGGGCCTATCTGATGATCGCTCTGTTGGGAGCGATCTCGGTACTGCTCTTGGTCTTGATGTATCGCGACGCGGACGGCCCAAATGCAGCGCCGGCGGCCGATGATCATCTGCCCCCACGGCCATTGCGCGAGATCGCGCGTACTCCCATCTTCGTTGCGGCATTGGCGAACAGCGTCGTCGGGTCCGTTTCGATGATGTTCATCATGACGGCTGCCCCGCTCGCTGCGGTTGGCTGCAACCACAGCATCAGCGAGGGCGCAAACATCATGCAGTGGCACCTTTTCGGCATGTTCGCTCCCTCGCTCTTCGCTGGCGCTTTGATAAAGAAGATCGGGCTTTCGCGAGTGCTGACGCTCGGTATGGTTTTGAACGTGCTGGCGTCATTGGTGGCGATGAGCTCCACCTCACTGCCAGCGTTCTTCGCCGCGCTGCTCTTCTTGGGCGTGGGCTGGAACTTTATGTTCGTCGGCGGGACAACGCTGCTGGCGCAATCCCATCGGCCTAGCGAGCGAGGGCGAGTGCAAGGTGCTGGTGAGTTGCTGCGAAATGTGTTCACAGCTTTCGCTACGCTGGCCGCCGGCCCCGCACTAGACTACTTTGGATGGGCAGCGCTCAATGCGGCCATGATCCCCGTCGTCCTGCTCGCTGGTTTCATGACGTGGACCTGGGTTCGCGCGATTCGTCTATCGCCTGCGTTCTCGTGAACTACTTGGCGAGTCGGTCTCGGCGCGATCGTGGGTTCGACGATTCCAGATACCACGCTTGTGAATTAGGTACGGCCAGGCCTGTTCGCGATCTCGAAGACAGGCACGATGCCCACACTCAGTTCGCTACCCGCGAACTGGACGGTATCGGGCTTGCGCTGCATCTCGAAGATCGCTGCGCGTCTGCTGAGGTGGACCTCTCCCGGCAACTCGTAGGTGGTGCCCGTCAGTCTTTGGCGCATTGCGTTGCCCGCGACGCGCGCTCGATGTGTCAACAGTGCCATCGCAACGAACTATAGGAATGCAACCATGTTGCGCCGCCGCCTTGCCCTACTTCTCACGCTGCTGCCGTTGGCCTTGGCCGCCTGCAGCGCCATACCCTCCGCGTCCCCTTCTTCTACTCCAGGAGCATCCCCCATGACTCTCGAACAGACCAAGCAGGCCATTGCCGGCGACTGGATCAGCCTCGCTCCCGAGATTCGTCCCAGCGCCCTCAAGAACGCGGACGGCACACTCAAGCCCTTTTATTTGAAGCGCGAGTTCAAGGCTTTGGCGGAAGACCGATTCGAGCTGATCGTCATCAACTCGGCGGACCCCTACGGCAAGGTGCCAATGACAAAGATCCTGATCAGGGGCCACATCCGCTGGCGCGGTGATCACCCTATCGCCCCCGGCGCGCAAAAGGTAGATTTCGTCGCCGACGAGGCCTACGAAGTTATGCCACTGGTGCTGGGCTTTGCCGACGTGCTTAACCAGGTTTCTGCCCAGGGCTATGCCAAATGGGAAGTTGGCCAAGCGCAAAGCGTCTTCGGCAAGGATTTTGCGCCATTCGGCCTCACGGCAGGCAAGGATTTCATGGAGTGCGACCTGGTCTACGTGGCGCACGGGCTGTTGTTCTGGGGCGCCCGAAACGTGGACGGCCGCGGTTTTGATAGTGAGCAGAACCGTCCGACTAATCTTCAGATTCCACTGGCGCGCAAGTGACGCGGAGTAGTGAAACGCGTTGAGCGAACTGGACGTAGGGTTGGCAGTCGCCATCTGCACGTCCAGCGCTATCAGCCCTCCCAGGCGCCAAGCAATGTCTCTACTTGACTTCGTAGGATCAGATAACCTTCGCGCGCAACAGGTCGTTGACGCTGAGCGCGCCAATCAGGATGCCGGAGGCATCGACCACCAGTACGCTCGCGATGCGGTGCCGCTCCATCAACTCGGCGGCCTCGGCCGCGAGTGCCTCGGCGCGCAGTGTGTGCGGGCCGACGTGCATCACGTCGCCGGCCTTTAGGGTCCGCAGGTCCGCGCCTGTGTCGACCTGTCGGCGCAGGTCGCCGTCCGTGAAGATGCCAATGGCGCGGCCTTCCGAATCGACCACGGCGGTGGCGCCCAATCCCTTTGCGCTCATCTCGCGCATCAGTTCACTCAGGCTGGCGTTGGGCCCGACGCGCGGTACCGCATCGCCGGAGCGCATGACGTCGCTCACATGCGTCAGGAGCTTGCGTCCCAGCGCGCCGCTGGGGTGCGAGCGGGCAAAGTCTTCGGTTCCGAAGCCGCGCGCGTCGAGCAACGCGACAGCGAGCGCATCGCCGAAGGCCATCTGCGCCGCGGTGCTGGCAGTGGGCGTGAGATTAAGAGGACAAGCCTCCTTCTCGACGCCGCTGTCCAGGACAATGTCTGCATGACGCGCCAGGGTGGAGTCCGCACGGCCGGTCATGGCGATCAGCGGCACGCCTAGCCGCTTGACGACCGGAAGGATGACGTTGAGTTCTTCGACTTCGCCGCTGTTGGAAATGGCGAGCACGAGATCGACTGCCTTGATCATGCCGAGGTCGCCGTGGCTCGCTTCGGCCGGATGCACGAACATGGCTGGAGTGCCCATCGACGCGAGGGTAGCGGCAATCTTGCGGCCTACGAGACCGCTCTTGCCCATGCCCATGACGACCACGCGCCCGCGCACTTCGAGAATCTTTCGAACGGCCTTTACGAAGCTGGGGCCGATGCGCTGCTTGACGCCGAGCACGGCCGCAGCCTCGATGTCGAAGGTGATGCGCGCCCGCGCGAGCATGGCATCGGCATCAGCCGTCGGGGCCAGCGCAGGTTGGGAGCGCATTGACGGATTGCATGGGCAGGGCGGGGTGCACACTCCTTGAAGGCACCTTGCATTCTCGTTTGAAGCCGAACGGAGGTGTACCAGAGGCTTCTCAAACTCAGTGTTCAATTTCAGAACAATCCTTTGCAGACACTGCCAAACATCATGGGGTCTTTGAGTAGAGGTGCGGTGTCCGGCGACACTGCGATCCAAAGGCCCATTGCCCAAAGGAAGATTGCAATCGGCACTGTGAGAGCGCGACCCTTCGGCAAGACTTTCTCCGCGAACATGAAAGCCGTCAGAAGAGCCATCCAAGTGAGGCTCATGGCACCGACAGCAAACATGACTGCCATCAAGGCCCAACAGCAGCCGACGCAGACCAGTCCATGTCGGGCACCCATTGCCACAGCGCCTAGGTTTCCCTCTTGCCAGTGGCGAGCGAAGAATGCAAGCGGCGACCGGCATCCTTTCAGGCAGGAGTGCTTGAGCGTTGAGAGCTGATAGAAACCCGCGCCAATCAAAATTGCACCAGCCAACTGTGGTCCGGCTCGATTCCACGCGATGAAGTCGGGGCTGATAGCTCGAATGGCGAAATCTAGGACGTACGCGCCCAAACCGTAGGCGATCCAGGCAATTCCATAGCCCGACATGAAACTGACTAAGGCTTGGGAACGCATCGACGAACTTCTTCCCCGCGCCTTAAGCACGGCGCCGAAGGCTCCGACGTAATTCAGTTCCGATGGAAGCATCATGGCAGTCAGCATCACTGTCCAACCCAACAGGAAGATCGGAAGCTCGTGAAGTTGTGTTCCGGGGCCCTCGTCCATCCCGGACATCAAGACCAGAACAGCTAGCCATGATGCGACGCCGATGGCTACGACGATCATCGTCCAACTGTTGACCCTCAGTCCGCGTCGGCGTTGTCCGCTTGATGCGGTCGGGCTCGCATTCATTGCGCGTCTGGTCCGTGCCAATCAAAGGGAATGTGCTTGCTGGCCTGACCGGCCGGGATGACCTGGTCGAAGCCGAAGGCGTCCCAGCGGCCCACGACGCTCTTGCCCCAGGTCACTGGATCACTTGTTGGGCCAACTTCGCTGCCGGGAGGGTTGTAGCTCTGAAGCAGCTTGGTTGGATCGGAGGTTGGGCCGCTCATGGGCTTGCCGCTTGCCTCAACCTTATCTTCCACCTTCACGCTCCAATGTTCGAGCGCATGGTCGACCTCGATCGAGATATCTGCGAACTCAACGCCTCGAACGTCGCGGACATGCGTCGGCACGAACTGAGTCATCCATCCGCCAGCCTGCCCGGTGAAGATGGCGACGAGTGCCTTTCGCTGTTCCTCGTTGGCTGCTGCGTCGAAAAAGATTCCAGTGTCCAGCATGCCGCCATCCCAGAGATTCCCGTCGAACGCAGAAAGCAGGACAACCTTTAGTCCGGCCATCGCGACGTCGCCGTAGTGACCTTCGTTGATTCTGTACGCCCACATGACTTCACAGTGGTTGCCAGTCGGAGGCTGTGCATAGGTGCAGGGGCACGGGGAGTTACAGGAGCACACGTCGAACCACTCGCCGGCGATCCGCCACGCCGGAGTAACGCTGGCGTCCGCTGCTGCTTGATCGGTCATTGCTATCCAGATTGTTTGTTGAAGAAGCTTGGACAGTTTCGAGCCGAGACGTCAAGATGCACAGTGGCGATATCGACATTTCAAGGGGCACTTCCGACATGACATTTCAAAAGCCGGCGGAGATCGGGGTCGTCAGGTACCCGGGCGCCCAGCTCGCCGCTGTGCATGGCTTGACTGATCTATTCGAGGCGGCAAATCGCCTCGCGGTGCAGCATTGTGTTGAGTCGCCTACCTTCTTGCGCGTGAGCCATTGGAAGACGCCAGCACTAGGCAAGATGCCTATTCGCGATGAGGACCGTGGAGGGCGAGATGAGAACTCCGCGCCAGAGGTGCTCGTTCTGCCACCGAGCACCTGGGTCCCCCCCAGCGCAGAGGATGCTGAGCCTCTGGTGGATTGGCTCGTTGACCGCCACCACTTGGGCACAACGCTCGCATCGGTTTGTGGCGGAGCCTTCGTCCTGGCCGAGACTGGACTTCTGGTCGGACGTGCGGCGACGACCCATTGGGTTCACGCTGAGAAGTTCCGGGCGAGATTTCCCGATGTGCATCTCGACATCGACAGGATCATCATCGACGATGGAGACATCATGACTGCGGGCGGAATGATGGCTTGGGTGGACCTTGGGCTGCGCTTGGTGGATCGCTTATTGGGGCCAGTCATCATGGCTGAGACGGCGCGCTACTTGTTGGTCGACCTACCAGGGCGGGAACAGCGCTTCTACAGCGCATTTTCGCCAGTCTTGACGCATGGAGACGCGGCGGTGCTGAAGGTCCAGCATTGGTTGCAATCGACAGGAGCGAAGGACGCTGATCTGGCATCCCTGGCTTCATGTGCAGGGTTGGAGGAGAGAACGCTTCTTAGGCGCTTCAGAAAGGCTACCGGCCTTACGCCTATCGACTATTGCCAACGACTTCGTGTCGGAAAAGCACGAGAACTGCTTCAGTTCAGCAAATCGCCAGTAGAGTCGATCGCGTGGGAGGTGGGCTACGGCGACCCAGGCGCGTTCAGGAAGATCTTCCTTCGCGTGACCGGCCTCACTCCTAGCGACTACCGCCGGAGGTTCAGCGTCATAGTGAAGCCGGCAAGCTAGCTTGCTCTACAGCAATCTCACATCGATCTTGAAAACGACCAGCGGTACGAGCGCCGCTTCGGGTGGCTTTTCGTGCCACGCAGTGAATGGAATTCACCGGCGCATGATCTAGCTGACGCGAAACCAGTTCCGCTGCACCCGTCGGTCAGGCAAGTTTGCTTTCTATCGCGAACCGTTGAGCGTACTCCTTTGGGGTCACGCCGAGGCGTCGCACAAACGCCCTCCGCAAAACGTCCACACTCTGATAACCACACCGGCGCGCAATCGTCTCCAATGACCGTCCCCCGAGTTCCAGAGCTCGGCAGACCGCTTCGAGCCGAACGTCCTCGACGTACTTGGCGGGGGTCGTCTTCAATTCTCTCTGGAACAGCCGCACCAGTGTTCTCACGCTCGTCGCTGCGACGTCAGCAAGCATTTCGACCGTCATCTCGGTATTCAGGTGCTCGTTTATCCAATGACGTAGGCCGTCAAGAGTGGGGCCCAGCCCTTGCTGGGCCCGGAGCGCTACGCTGAACTGCGCCTGCCCTCCCGGGCGCCGGAGGAATAGCACCAAATACTTTGCGAGTTCCAAGGCGAACTCGTTTCCCAGGTCCTCTCCCACCAAGGACAAAGCGAGGTCAATTCCCGATGAGATTCCAGCAGACGTATATACATTGCCGTCTTTCACCCAGATCGGATTCGGTTCCACCTGCACCTTCGGGTAACGGTCCGCCAGGCGCTGTGCTGCGGACCAATGGGTCGTCGCTCGCCGGCCATCCAGAAGTCCGGCCTCTGCCAAAGCAAATGCACCAACACATATTGAGCACACACGCCGCACGTTCTTGGCGCGAGTCTTGATCCAATCGATAGCACGCGGGTCCAGTTGCTCCGGCGAAGACATGCCGGAGGCGACGATGAGGGTATCGATGGGCAGACTTGCCCGCCGCTCTTCGTCCAACGTCCTGTGTCCCCTGAGTCCAATGCCTGTTTCGCTTTCCAGATGGACATCGGAACCTGAACTTATCAGTTCAAGCGAATACGGCGCGGTTTCCCCCTTATGCATTCTGCTGGCCAAGCCGAAAACTTCGGCCGGACCTATGACGTCCAGCGCATCTACGGGCACCAAGCCCAGGATGACCACCCGCTTTCGCGCAGAACCCGTGGGCGCGCTTTCGGACTTCGTTCGCTTCTTCATTCTGGTTTCACGTGACGAAGAAGCGATTCTGGCATAAATAATCTGGAGCGTGTCATTCCTGCCAAGAATGAGATCCGTAGACTCAATCGACGGTCAGCTCACATAAGGGGCCTCGAAGATCAGCCCGAAGCGGCTGTAGAACTTTCTCCAAAGCCGCCTTGTGATGTCGTGAAGACAAATATGACTGCCGCAGAAAAAGTTCGACAGCGCCCAGCGACCGCCCCTCACTCGTCGAACTCGGTCGAATGCGCCAACGCCTTCTGGGCCTCCAGGGCAGAGAGCCTCGAGGTCAGAGCTTCGTGGACAAAGGCGTAAGCATCACTTCCCAATGTAAGTCGCCTCGGCGCAGGGCTTTGTGAGGTCGAATCGATAATCGCTTGAGCAACTTTGCGCGGGTCACCGCGGAACATGGAAAGTCCTGCGGAAGCAACCATGCGCCTGAAGTCCCCGACGGCCGTCTTATCGTAGACGTCCATCGCCTTACCGAATGCGGCGCTCGAGGTCCCAAAGTTTGTGCGGGAGGCACCAGGCTCGACGAGCGTTACCTCGATTCCGAAGCCAGCGATTTCTGGAATCGTTCCTTCATAGAAGCCCTCGATACCCCACTTGGTCGCCGCGTAGACGCCCATCGTCGGATACGAGCCTTGGCCAACCATGGACGAAATCTGAACGATTCGCCCGCCGCCTTGACTGCGCAAGTGCGGAATCACGGCCCGGGCGATATGGATTGAGCCAAGCAAGTTGGTGTCGACCTGCCGCTCGATCTGTGCGTCATCAACTTCTTCTGCCGCGCCGAGCAATGCATATCCTGCATTGCTGACAACAACGTCGATACGCTTGAGGTCGGAGAACGCTTTCCCGACGACACGTCGAACGTCGTCGGCGTGCACGACGTCGAGGATCTCCACCCAGAGTCGGTCGCCGTGCGCCTTCTTCAGATCGTCCAGAGCGCCTTCTTTGCGAACGGTGGCCGCGACTCGGTCACCTCGTTGCAGGAGAATCTCGGTGAGCTGGCGGCCGAAGCCGCTGCTGGTGCCAGTGATAAGCCATGTTCTTGACATGATGGTTCCTTTCAGTGAGCCAGCGGCTGCGGCTCGATTTCCAGCCAATTCAACAGTTCAACTCACGCAAACGGATGTGTGGCGCATATCCAGGCCAGCCAACTCCATCTTGAGCGCGACTACTCTCTGCGTTCCATTCAATACTTCCATCCGGCGCTGCGCTTGCAGCCAAAGGGGAAAGGCCTGGCGAAGGAGTCGTTGCCCTGCCTGTGTGAGCTCTACCAAGCGCGTGCGGCCATCAGTTGGCGCAGGTCCAATCTGAACCAGGCCATCTCGCTCCAGAACGGAGGCCATCTTTCCCATGGCCGTCCGTTCGGTGTCGAGGCGTTCAGCAAGGGTGTTGATGGGCGCACTCTTAACCTCTTCGAGCAAGGCCAGAATCAGAAACTGCGATATCCGTAGCCCAGTCGACTGCAGATGTGCGTCATACAGCCTCGCCGCCTGCCGGGCCGCCTTCTTGATGGCAAAGCAGCTGCAATCCTCGATTCGTGCGGGCGCATCGACTACGGACATACCAAGCTCCTGGATTCCGAACTGACTCAACCCTTCAGACAAACGCGTCCCGGTTCTTCGCGATGAAGTCGGCAACGGATAGGGCCGGCTTTCCCGTCACCTCCTCGACGGCATCGTTTGTTCCCGCGAACACTCCGTTCTGATAGTCCTGCGCCACCTCGACCAGGTGTTGAACGAGGAATGGGTTGAACTTGTAGGTGTGCTGCATCTCATGCCGGAACTCTTCGATGGAGAGTGGGGCATATTCGATCTTCGCGCCAAGTACTTCGCTCATGGCTGCGGCAATCTGGTCATGATTCATTTCGACCGGACCATGAAGGGTGTAAGTCTTGCCCCCGTACGATGAAGGATTGGCCAGGATGTGTGCAATGACGCGGCCCTGGTCGTCGGTGCTGATGGGCGCGTGACGCCCACCTCCAAACGGAAACTGAATGCGCTTCCTTGCCCAGATCTCATGCGCGAAATGGGGATAGACGAGCCAGTCGGCAAAGAAGGTGGGACGCAGGTGGGTCGTCGCCACGCCTGACCAGTCGAAAACACGTTCTGCAACCCAGTGGTCCTGCGCGGCATGGCTCTTCGAGTCCCGCCGGGCCGAAATCTGCGACATGTTGACGATGGCTTCGACACCCGCCTCCTTCGCAGCCTGCGCAAAGAATGCGCTTGCGTGCACGATGCCCGGGCTGAGGGGATGCAGGAAATAGGCGGAGCGAATTCCCTCCATCGCAGAGCGGATGGCATCGAGGTCAGTGAAGTCGCCCACGGCAATCTCGACGCCCTTGTCGCGCAAGGCCTGCGCAGCGTCACCATCAGCGCGCACATAGGCCCTCACGCGCCTGTCCATCTTCAACAATGTGTCTATCGCGGCGCCGCCTGTACGGCCGGTTGCGCCACTCACGAGGATGTCTGCTTGAATCATGATTTCATTTCCTTCAGCCGTTACGGGCATATGCTCGTAGTCGACAAGACTGTGCCCGTTCAGTGGAGGCACAAGGCCACTTTCTTCCGGGAATGCGTCAGCTCTCGAAGGGAGCGTGGTCCAGCAAATCGCAGACGTCGGGAATCTCGAAGCCATGTACATGACGACGACCGATATCTGCCAAGCCGGTGCCCACCGTGGTGTGCGGCTTCTTTCTGGCTACCTCTGCCAAGGCTTGCTGAAACGCAACCTTGAATCCGACGCGCGGGTACAGCGCAAGCGTGTCGTCGATGAGCGATGGCGCAATCTCCTCGATGCGCAGCCCCATCACGTCCACATGAGCGCCCATATGGACCAGAGCTACCTCGGGCGCCCCACGGTCCGCGATGCCGGCACTCGAATGCAGGGCGATGGCGTCCCAGACAAGCCGCGCTTTCGCTTCAGCGTAGCCTTCCGCAATCAGGATCCGACTGGCGGCGTCTGCGCCATCAACCTCGAACCTGTTGTCTGCTGCATATTCGTTCGTCAGACCCAGGTCATGAAGGAGAGAGGCAAGGTAGACCGCCTCACGGTCGTATTTCATGCCGCGCTTGCGGCCGAGGAACTCGGAGAACCACCAGGTTCGATGCAGATGGTTCTTCATCGCGGGTGAGTGGACCTGCTCTACGAGTGAGGATGCCTTGCGGGTCAGTGCAGAACTCGGAGCGCTTACTCCTCCGATGAGGACGGGAGTTTCCATGTCGGGTGTTCCTGAAGGTCTTGTTGACAGGCCTTCACTGTAGGAGCCGAGGACTAGACATAAATGACTGTTTGTGGACGATTCACGCCAAAGATTGACCTGTCCACCGGTACCGCAATGACCTAACGAAACTGCCCGGTAAGCCACTCCAGGCGCCCGCGCAGATCCATCGTCATCCTCAGCCTGGTGCCCGCCTAGCGGCAGGCCTCGGATCTCAGGTTGAAGGATTCAACCGGGACTTAGCAATATGGACGACGGTATCGGGCGAATGGTCGGCATTCAGCGTCCAACGTAAGGTTGCTCGAATGCTTTCAGCACATGAACTGCGGCGGGAGTGTCGTGCGACTGCTTGAAACCATCGGAGGTTGAACGCTAAGCTGGGTAGCACCTATGCCCCTTGCAGAACAAGTCTCCCGACCTCCTCGGGTTTGTCGATCATCAGCCAGTGACCCGCCTCCACCGACTTCACCGTGGCATGCGGAAAGTTCGCTGCGATTGCATTGGCGGCTTCCGGAGTCAGGTAGGGATCCTCAGTTCCCCAGATGAGCGATACCTTTGGGGCGAACTTGCGAACGTCGGAAAGTCGGGTCGTGTTGTAGGCCACGTTGTCCTTGACCTGAGAGGTCATCTGACGAAAAGCTGGTCCAGCTCCGGCCGCGAAGTTCTCGCGAACGATCGGCCGCAGGATACCGTTGAAGCGTTCCTGGAGCGCGGGAGGCATCTTGGCCTGGAAGTGGCTGTCCTGAAAGCTCAGTAGCCAGTTCATCATCTCAGGCGTGTTTAGAAGCGTGTCCGCGAGATCTTTCAACGATGGGTTTCCAAATACTTCGATGATCTCCGGAAGCCTCAACGTCGGCGATTCCGCGTAATAGCAGTTCATCAGACAAAGCCACTGGATCCGATCAGGATGGTCGATCGCGTAGTTGATGGCAATCGGACCGCCGGCGTCATGACCGACGGGGATGAACTTCTTGAGCTTCAGCGCGTCGGCCACGGCAGCCAAGTCGCCTACCTGCTGATCGAACGTGTAGCGAAAGTCCGCGGATGCAACCTTTTCCGACTGTCCGAAGCCAAGAAAGTCGAAAACGATCACGTGCCGGCCGGCCTTCGTCAGGTACGGTACGACGTAGTCGTAGATGTGGAGATTGTCCGGGAATCCGTGCATCATGACGTAGGCGGGACCCTGCCCCGGATATTCACGAACGTAAGTCATGTGGCCGTCATGCGGTATGCGATGCTCGCGGTACGGGACCGCTGAGGCCATCGGAGGCGCAAGGTTGTATGGAGCCTCTGCTGCGCGACCTGATTTCGGCAGGGAGAGCGTCAGACCGCCGGCGGCAGCTGCGAACAGGAGGTCGCGGCGGGATATCGGGCTTCTGTTTAGCGGGGTCATTTCAATTCTCCTCTGGAGAGCTTCGACATCTGGGTGCACGGCGGCGGTAAGCCCGACTGGTTGCAGACAGGCTGAGCATGACGGTCCTGCCAGACAGGCGAACAAAGTGCGCTTGCGGAGGCAAGGCACCGCGTCGTCAGTTTGCGTACGGCAGGCCTCGATGCGTAGCCTGAGTTGGCCACCACCGCAAAGTCCGGTACGCAGGGTTCTTCATGGCGGGTGCATGGACCCTCCTTGTGAGCGGGGATGACATGCGGGTCATTGCAGAACTCGCAGCGCTGATTCCTCCGAAGGGAAGCGGAGTTTCCATGTCGCATGCTCCTGAAGGTTCGTTGGCAGGCGATCACTGTAGAAGGCATGGCAAGACAAAAGTGACAGTTCATGGACGATTTATGCCGAAATGGAACTACCCGACGGAGCCCAGATGACCAAACGAAAGCTGCCCGGCAAGCCGCTCCAGCTGGCGGCGCGAAGACGCATCGTCATCCTCGGCCTGGTGCCTGTGGTCGCCCTTGATGTCATAGGTCCGGCAGAGGTCTTTACGCTGGCGAATCGCCTGAGCGGATCTCACCCTCCGCCATACATCCTCGAGTTGGTGTGCTCAGGGAGCGACCTCAATCTGCAGAGTGAAACAGGAATCGCGCTGACAGCGCACCGCACGCTCGAGCAAGAGCGACGTTCAAGCAAGCCCATCGACACGTTGGTCGTGACCGCTGGGTTCAGCCCTGAGCAAAGCCTGGACCGCACGGCCATCGAGTGGATTCGAACGCGCTCGCGCACAGTAAAGCGGGTGTGCTCGATATGCGTGGGAGCTTTTGCTCTCGCCGACGCGGGCCTGCTGGATGGCCGTCGGGCGACGACGCACTGGGGAATGGCGCGACGTCTGGGTGAACTTTATCCTGCGGTTCGAGTTGACGCGAACCCAATCTGGATAAAGGACGGCAACGTGTACACCTCCGCCGGCATATCGGCAGGCATCGACCTCGCGCTCGCCCTGGTGGGCGAGGACCTGGGCAGTGACATCGCTTTGGAAATTGCCAAGAATTTGGTCCTCTTTCTTCAGCGTCCTGGTGGACAGGCACAGTTCAGTGTGTCCTTGCAAGCGCAGCATGGACTCAGTTCGAAGCTTGAGGAACTGCGTGCCTGGATCACCGAACATCTGCACACAGACCTCACAGTCGAAGTCCTTGCGGACAAGTCGGCCACCAGTGTGCGAACGCTGATTCGAGTTTTCGAGCGAGAGTTCGGCACTACGCCGGCGAAGTACGTCGAAGAAGCGCGCCTTGAAGCCGTCTGCAGGGCGCTGGAACTAGGTGGACGCTCTTTGGAGGAGATTGCGCGCCGGTGTGGTTATCGGAGTGTCGACGTGCTCCGAAAGGCATTCGTCCGTCGGCTAGGCGTAAGCCCGAAAGAGTACTCGCAACGATTTTCCATCGCTTCGGCAGAAGCCTGAATCTCTCCACTATGCGACATAGGGCAACATGCGTGGCATCTGCTGTCCGAGCTGGCATTGGCCCAGTTCCTAAACACCGGTCAGGCAGTCCGGAGGACGCGGCTGGGAATGACGATAGAAGAGGCAGCTTGTCTTACGCCAGGCCTAGCGCTGGTCCTGGTGACGCAGGATCGGCTGCTCAAGGCGCAAGCCACTATTGAGGAAGTGCTGAAGGGCGCGAAGGCTATCTACGGCCCGATCCTTTGGCTGGTCGTGGAAGACGGGCGTGAGGAGTACCTCGCGGGCGTGCTCTCGCCGTTCGAGTTGATGTAGCAAGTGCCACTTGCTCAGCCAGTGGCTGCCGAACCCTTGAGCAGCAACCACATCGTGTAGTGGTGCCGGCCCGACTGCAACATCTGAGCCGCTGCCGGGCGGCGGGGCGGGGCGGGGGCAAAGGCAACAGCCTGGTGCGGTCGACCGCTATAAGGTTGAGTGACCGCGTTGGGGCCTCATAGTGGCGGGCTTCCGACCGGCAACTCAGGCCCATAGCTGAAGTTTAACCTGCAGCCAACAGAAGCGTCGAAGGCTTCTGGAGCCCTTCATAATCAAAACATCAAAACCTGCCCCCGCTTGTTCGAGGTGCCGACCTTTCATCATGGATAAATTCTTGCTGCAACAGCAGGTGCTGGAACGGCTCGCCGAAGACCTGCTGCAGGCCGAACAGGCAGTGCGGGCAGCC
>Ga0102593_1001905_pt1 | contig 17974 bp, 19 predicted proteins | sample AraplaCol_mMS_r2_2_FD_76862 | JGI IMG/M metagenome (GOLD analysis project Ga0102593, IMG submission 76862) | Arabidopsis root microbial communities from North Carolina, USA - plate scrape MF_Col_mMS_r2 (SPADES assembly) (version 2) | ecosystem: Host-associated > Plants > Roots > Endosphere...
ACTGGTCTCGACCGCGTCGGGCGCCACCGCGGGCACCCTGCTGCGGTCGCGTGCCTGCTACGCCTGCAAGAACCATTACACCCAGGTCGACGCGTTCTACCACCAGCTCTGTCCCCCGTGCGCCGCGTTCAACCGCGCCAAGCGCGAGGCCCGCACGAACCTCGACGGTCGGCGTGCGCTGCTGACCGGCGGCCGCGCGAAGATCGGCATGTACATCGCCCTTCGGCTGCTACGCGACGGCGCCCACACCACCATCACCACCCGCTTCCCCAACGACGCCGTGCGCCGCTTCGCCGCGATGCCCGACAGCGCCGACTGGCTGCACCGGCTGCGCGTGGTCGGCATCGACCTACGTGACCCCGCCCAGGTGGTCGCGCTGGCGGACGCGGTCGCCGAGCAGGGGCCGCTGGACATCTTGATCAACAACGCCGCCCAAACCGTCCGCCGCTCCCCCGGGTCCTACACCGCGCTGGTCGACGCCGAGCGCACCGTCCCCACCGAGTTGATCTCCCGGGTGGCGGGCGTGGTCACCTTCGACCACGTCAGCGACGCCCATCCGCACGCGCTCGCCGGCAGCCTGGCCGAGCACCCCAACCCGCACGCGGTGACCCCGATGGCGGTCACCGAATTGGCGTTGACGGCGCGCAGTGCCTCCCCGGAGCGCATCGCCGCAGGCACCGCGATCGACGCCGGCGGGCTGCTGCCCGACACCGCGTCGGTCAACAGCTGGACCCAGCGCGTGCACGAGGTCGACGCGATGGAGCTGCTCGAGGTGCAGCTCTGCAATCAGACCGCGCCGTTCATCCTCGTCAGCCGGTTGCGTCCCGCCATGGCGGCGTCCCCCGCCCGACGCAAGTACGTCGTCAACGTCTCGGCGATGGAGGGCCAGTTCAGCCGCGCCTACAAGGGGCCGGGGCATCCCCACACCAACATGGCCAAGGCGGCGCTGAACATGCTGACCCGCACCAGCGCCGGAGAGATGCTGGCGCAGGACGGCATCCTCATGACCGCCGTCGACACGGGGTGGATCACCGACGAGCGCCCGCATCCCACCAAGATGCGCCTGGCCGAGGAGGGTTTCCACGCCCCGCTGGACCTGGTCGACGGTGCGGCCCGGGTCTACGACCCGATCGTGCGCGGCGAGGCCGGTGAGGACGTCCACGGGTGCTTCCTCAAGGACTACTCGCCGAGCAACTGGTAGCCGTGGCCGACCAGGAGCCCGCGCCGGACGATCCCGCCGTACCGGCCAGCCGGCGCGGCCACGTCATCCGGCTCGGCGTCTTCGTCGTGTTCCTGCTGGTGCTGTTCTACCTGGTGGCCGTCGCCCGGGTGGTCGACGTCGGCGACGTCCGCGACGTAGTGACCGCGGCCGGGCCCGCCGCACCGCTGGCCTACGTCGTGATGTCTGCGGTGCTCGGTGCCGTCTTCGTGCCGGGACCCATCCTCGCGGCCGGCAGCGGCGTGCTCTTCGGCCCCGTCCTGGGCACCTTCGTCACCCTCTTCTCCGCGATCGGCACCGCCTGCATCACCAACCTGATCGGGCGCCGGGCCGGGCGCGACGGCGCGCGGTCGCTGATGGGCGCCGAGCGGGCCGATCGGCTCGACGCCCAGGTGCAGCGACGCGGTCTGTGGGCCGTCGTCGGTCAGCGGTTCGTGCCGGGCGTATCCGACGCGCTCGCGTCCTACGCCTTTGGCGCCTTCGGAGTTCCGTTGTGGCAGATGGCCGTTGGCGCCTTCATCGGGTCAGCCCCCCGCGCATTCGTCTACACCGCCCTCGGTGCGTCCATCGGTGACCTGTCGGCGCCCCTGGCCTATACCGCGATCGCGGTGTGGTGCGTGACGGCAGTCGTCGGCGCCTTCGCCGCCCATCGCGGCTACCGGGCCTGGCGGGGTCGCGAGCGGCCCTGACGGCGCCGGGTCACTGCTGGGCAGCCACCCCGGTGAGCTTCCTGATGGTGGCGACCTCGGCGTCGCGGTAGGGACTGCCGTCGGGCCGCAGCAGGTCGCTGAACCACAGCTTCGGTTCCGACGGGTCCGGCTTGTCCCAGGTGTCCCACGGCAGGTAGGTCTGCGTCTTGCCCGCGACCAGTCCCCAGTTGTACGCGGCGACGTTGCGGCGCTTGGCCACCGGCAGGACACCCTCGACGGTGCTGCCCTGGGGGCGGGCCAGGTACTCGGTGCACAGGATGGGCCTGCCCAGCGGCGCCAGCTCGTCGACGCGAGCCTCGAATTCCGCCGGGGCGGCATAGGAATGGAAGCTGACCACGTCGGAATTGTCGAGCTGAATGCCGGCGATCCTGCTGCGGCTGCCCGCATCCCAGCTGCCCTGCCACACACCGCTGGTCAACGGTTGAGCGGGATTGGCCGCCCGCGCCCACTGAAAGACCTGCGGCAGTAGACCCGCCACCAATTCGAGCTTGTCGCCGCGTTCGACCTTGCGGTACACCTTCGCCGGGTTGTCGGGCTCGTTCCAGACGTCCCACGCCAGGACGCGGGGGTCGGCGCGGAATTGACCCACCACGCCGGTGACGTAGTCCTGCAGGGTCGCGGCGTACCGCGGGTCGGCCAGGCGGTCGGCACCCGGGCCCTGCACCCACCCCGAGTTGTGCACCCCCACGACGGGCGCGTGCTGCGGGCCGAGCTTCGGATGCGGGTCCCAGCAGGAGTCGAAGAGCACGAACATGGGCTTGATCCCGCGGCTCGCGGCGATGGCGACGAACTGCGCGAGCCGACGCTGGAAACCTCCGCGGTCCTGGGCCCACAGCAGGTCGTGCAGGAACACCCGCATCGTGTTGAAGCCGAGCTGACGGGCCAGGGCGAACTCGGTGTCGATGCGTCGCGGATCGTAGGTGCCCTGCTGGAACATCTCGATCTGGTTGATCGCCGTGGCCGGCACGTAGTTCGCCCCCACCAGCCAGCCCTGGTTCTGGTACCAGGCGTTGGCGCGGTCGGCCGTCCAGCGGACCGGATCGGCGGCGGCGTGGGGGACGCGGGTGAGGGCGGCACCTGCTGCCAGCATCAGCGGAAGCTTCAGGGCAGTTCTGCGGCGCACCAGGCCACCGTAGGGGGCGCCAACCCCTGCCGACCGGCCCGTCGGCGGCCCGAAACGAACTGCAACCATTGCGGTTCGGAACCGTTATCCGACGTGTGGGCGTGTCGTGCGTCGACGCCGCCCGATGGCGACCCACGAGCCGCCGCCGGTAGCATGTTGGCGTTCTCGACCAGCCGCACGGAAGGGCCATCTGCGTGAAGAAGTTCCGCGTCGCAGCACTGACGTCGTCGACGGCCGCGTTGGCCCTGCTGCTGGCCCCCACGGCGGCCGCCGACTTCGACCGGGCCGGCTATCTGCGCTGCATGGTGTCGGACTCGATGTCGGTCGGCGGGCTCGGCATCGATTCGAGCACTGCGGCCAAGATCGGGGCCCAGGCCTACGACGCGCTGGGTGGGGCGACGCCCAGCAAGTCGGCGCAGGACGACGAAGTGGCGGCGTTGACCAAGCAGCACGGGGTGTCCGCGCCGCTGGCGACGCTCATCGTGCGATGCGCGACCAACCCTCGCGGCTGATCCCCTACAGACCCCGCTTGCGCCCGAGGGTCGTGGTGCCGTTGCGGCGGACCATCGCGACGGTCGTCGCGATGCGCCCGCGGTCGAGGTCGGGTTTGAGCCCCGCTCCGACGCGGTGCAGCTGATCGGTGTGCCAGCTCAGCTCGAGGATGCCGTCCAGCGATTTGAGGTTCACGAACTTGCCGAGCAGACCGCGCATTCCGGCTCGCACCTGGTGTGCGGTCACGCTGTCGGTCCGGCCGTCGAGGAGGGCGGCCGCGGCGTCGGTGGTGGTGACGGTCGGGCGACCGAGGCCTACGACGTCGCACTCGCCGGCGTCGACTGCCTCCGCCATGGCGGCACGGGATCGGAATCCACCGGTGACCGCCAGCGGCACGTCGCCGATGAGCTCGCGCACCGTGCGGGCGTAGTCGAGGAAGTACGCCTCCCGCGCTCGCGTGCTCTCCGACGCCTTGCCCATCATCGCCGGCGTCTCGTAGCTGCCGCCGCTGACCTCGATGAGGTCGAGACCCTCGCCAGCCAGCGCGGCCAGCACGCCCCGGGAGTCGTCCTCGGAGAATCCGCCGCGTTGGAAGTCCGCCGAATTGAGCTTGAGCCCGACGGCGAACGACGGCGAGACCCGAGACCGAACGCGACGCACCACCTCGAGGAGGAAGCGCATCCGGCGCTGGGGGTCACCGCCCCACTCGTCGTCGCGCAGGTTGGTCAGCGGCGAGAGGAACTGCGCCACCAGGTAGCCGTGCGCACCGTGGATCTGGACGCCGTCGAACCCCGCGGTCTCGCACACCACCGCTGCCGTGGCGAACCGTTCGACGATGGCCTCGATCTCCACGGAGGTCAGTGCGCGCGGCGTCGGCGAGCCAGGCAGGGTCATGGCCACCGCGCTGGGCGCGACGGGCCGATGACCGATGGCCATCGGGTTGGATTGACGCCCAGGGTGATTCAGCTGCACCCAGATGGGGACGCCGCCGTCCTTGCTGGCCTTGGCCCAGCGGGACAGGGCCTCGAGATCGCGCTCGTCGTCGACGACGACGTTGCCCGGCTCGCCGAGTTGCGTGCGGTCGACCATGACGTTGCCGGTGACGACGAGCCCGTAACCGCCTTCGCTCCAGGTGCGGTAGAGGCGCTCGAGCCGCTCGTCGGGGGCGTTCGTCGAGGTGCCCAACGCCTCGCTCAGCGCGGCCTTCATGATTCGGTTGGGCAACACCTGCCCGCAGGGCAGGCTCAGTGGTTCGTGCAGGACGTTGGTCGTCATGGGTTCCTCGGCGTCGGTGGGTGACGGTCGGATCGTAGTGCTCAGCCCGACGCGCGACCGATCGCCTCCTCCAGAAGGGTCTGCGCGGCCCGCTTGGCCTGCCCCCAGGGTGCGGCGTCGTTCAGCGACGTCGACATGGCGGCGGCGCCTTCGAAGAGGATCGCCAGCTGGTTGCCCAGCAGCTTGGGGTTCGCCGCGCCGGCCTGACGCGTCAGGTCGACGACACCGTCGACGAAGTTGCGCTTGTGCTCCTCGACGATGCCGTGCACCTCGGGCATTCCGCCGGCGGCTTCGACGGCCGCGTTGTGGAAGGGGCACCCGCGCCACGGGCCAGCACCGCCGGGCGGCACGTCGAACAGCGCGAGGATGCGCGACTTGGGACTGCGCCTGGCCGCAGCCGCATCGGGGTGCACCGGATCGCCGACGCCCTGCCGAAGATAACCCAGATACGCCTCGACGACGGCATCCTTGCTCGGAAAATGTTGATAGAGAGTGCGTTTGGATACCGACGCCTCGTCGGCCAAGCGCTCGACGCCGGTGGCGTTGATCCCGTCGACGTAGAACAGCCTGACGGCGGCGTCGAGGATGCGCTGACGCGCGCCCCGACCGCCACGCGGTGCTTCGACCCGAGTGTTCATGACCGAAGTATACCGTTGGGTTTACTTCGGTGCCGCCACGGTGTACGTTCGACCGCGAAGTAAACCATTCGGTGTACTTGTCCGTCGTCACCTCGTCTCTTGGAGAATCACATGACCGCCCTGCAGAACCAGTCCGTGCTCGTCACCGGAGCCAACCGCGGCATGGGCCGCCACTACGTCACGCAGCTGCTCGACCGCGGGGTCGCGAAGGTCTACGCCGCGGCTCGCGACGCCAGCCGGATCGAGGTCACCGACCCCCGCGTCGTCCCGCTGACCCTCGACGTCACCGACTCGGAGTCGATCGCCGCGGCCGCCGAGACGGCGTCCGACGTCGGCGTGCTGATCAACAACGCGGGCCTCTTCCGGGGCGCGTCCGTGCTCGACGCCGGCGCCAAGCAGCTGCGAGAGCAGTTGGAGACCAACCTGTTCGGGCCGCTGGCCCTGTCGTCGGCCTTCGCCGACCGCATCGCCGAACGGGGTGGCGCCATCGTCAACGTCGCCTCGGTGCTGTCCTGGCTGCCCGTCGGCGGCAGCTACGGCGTCACCAAGGCCGCCATGTGGAGCGCCACCGACTCGATGCGCTTGGAGCTCGCCCCCCGCGGCATCCAGGTCGTCGGCGTCTACGTGGGCTTCGTCGACACCGACATGGCGTCGTTCACCGACAGCGCCAAGTCCGATCCCGCCGACGTCGTGCGCCAGGTGCTCGACGGCGTGGAGGCCGGAGCCGACGAGGTCCTCGCCGACGAGCTGAGCCGCAACGTTCGTGCGCAGCTGTCGCTGCCCATCGGTGAACGCACGCTGGGCTGACGACGGCGGATGTGTCAGGCTGATCGCCATGATCGTCGCCTTCAGCCTGACCCCGTCCGCCGGTGACGACACCGGCGGCGTCCACGACGCGGTCGCCGAGGCCGTTCGCATCGTGCGCGAGTCTGGCCTGCCCAACGAGACCAACGCGATGTTCACCAACGTCGAGGGCGAGTGGGACGAGGTGATGGCCGTGGTCAAGCGGGCCGTCGACGCCGTCGCCGCGGTGTCGCCGCGAGTGGGCCTGGTGCTCAAGGCCGACATCCGGCCCGGTCACACCGGTGAGCTGACCGCCAAGGTGCAGCGACTCGAGGCCGCCCTCGAGCGCGACTGACGCAACCGCTCTAGCCAATCGCCCTCCGTCTCGCGAACATGGCGATCAGACCACCACCGATCACCAGAGCCATCCCGCCGTAGGTCACCAGCGTGGGGGGCCGGTCCCAGACGAGCCAGTCGGCGATCGCGGTGAACACGATCACCGAGTAGATGAACGGGCCCAGCTTCTCGGCAGGGGCGTACCGATAGGCCAGCACGATGAGGATCTGCGACGACAGCTGCGCCAGCCCCAGCCCGATCAGCCAGCCCCAGGCGGCCGGGGCGACGGGCCGCCAGTCGAGCATCGCGACGGGTACCGACAACAGCGTCGACAGCGCGAAGAAGTAGAACAGCACCCGCAGGATCGGCTCGGTCGCACCGAGCCACCGCACCGACATCATCGCCACCGCAAGGAATATTGCCCCGGCGAACGCCGCGACCTCGCCGACGTCGACGCGGTGCCCCTGCGGCTGCAGCACAAGGGCCACCCCGGCGAAGCCGACGACCGCACCGACCCACGTCGCCGTGGCGACCCGGTGGCGGGTGACGGCCCAGGCGATCAACGGCATCCACAATGGTGCGCTGTAGGTCAGCAGGGTGGCGTTGGCCAACGGAATGCGACCGATGGCGAAGAAGAGCGCATACCAGCACGCGGTCCCGGCGCCCGCCCGGAGCAGGTGCAGCCCGATCTTCGTGGTACGCATCGACGACCAGCCGGCGCGGGCCACGACCGGAATCACGAAGAGCAGACAGATCGCGTTCTGGAACAGCAGCAGCATCCCCGTCGAGGCGTACCGGCCCGACACCTTCGCCAGTACGCCGACCAGGGCCACGCAGAAGAAGGCCGCGGTGGTCAAACATGCTCCGAGAACCAGGTTTTCAGGTCGACGACCCACGCTGGCCCCCGCGTCGGTCACCCCCGCGCCGCCTGCAACGCGGTCTGCACGTCGGCCTGGGTCTCGGCCAGGAAGTTCTGGAACTCGTCGCCCACCATGAAGGTGGTGGTGAACTGTCCCCGCTCGGCGGCGTCCTTCCAGGTTGCGGTGTCCACCATCGCGCCCAGCGCGCGTTGCCAGTACTCGACCGCGTAACCGGGCATGTCGGGCGGTCCGTAGAGACCCCTCCAGTTCGACAACGTCACGTCGAACCCCTGCTCCCTGGCGGTGGGGACGTCGAGCCCCGGCAGCCGGTCCTCGGCCAGCACGCCCAATCCCTTGAGTTCCCTGGTCTTCACCTGACCGATGAACTCGCTCACTCCGCCGATGGCGACGCCGACCTCACCGCTGGCGAGCGCGGCACTTTGATCGCCGCCGCCCTCGTGGGTGACGTAGTGGACCTTGGAGGGATCGCCACCGGCGGCGGAGACCAACAGGTCGAACGGGGCCTGGTCGTCCAGGGCCGCGCCGATCGGGACGCGCGACGGATCGGATCTGACGGCGGTCAGGAGCTCACCGAGATTCTGGAAGGGGGCATCGGGCCGCGCGACCACCATGAAGTACTCGGTCATCAGCCGGGCGATCATCGTGACGTCGCGGTAGCCGTACCGCGACGTCCCGCTGAGTTGATTGGTCATCATCGACAGCGACGTCACCGAGATCTGGTCGTCGGCCCCGCGGTACTGCTCCACCATCGCGGCCAGGAAGTCGGCCCCGCTGGCACCCGGGCGGTTCTGCACCGGCAGGGGCACGTCGACGATGCCCTCCTTCTGCAGCGAGTCCACCACCGCGCGAATGGTCAGGTCGAATCCGCTGCCCGGCGATGCGCCCGCAGTCATCGTCACCGGCCCGGTCGGATAGCCGTCGGCGGAGGCCGAGCCCTGGCAGCCCGTCAGCATCAGACAGGCGGCGAGCAGGGCGAGGAAGGCGTGTCTCATCGTCAACGTCGTTCTCCTGGTGTGGGTGTGGTCGTCTCGGCCCGCTGGGCCCTGGCGTTCATCCGGGCGGTCTCGCGCTCCAGGACGGCGTTGAGCATCCGGGGCGCCACGACGTCGAGGGCGCGCAGCGCCAACGCCTTTCGCGGTGCGATTCGGATGGGACGGGTCCGTGCGGCGGTGACCAGCCACCCGGCGGCCTCCTCCGCCGAGAGCGCGGCGATACCGTCGTAGACGCGGGTGGGGGCGATCATCGGCGTGGCGACCAATGGGAAGTAGACCGTGGTGGAGTGCACGCCGTCCTGGCCCCACTCGGTCTCGACGACCCGGCTGACCGCACTCAACGCAGCCTTGGATGCGTTGTACACCGCGAACATCGGAGAGGATTCGGGCAGGACGCGCCACGTCGCCACGTTGACGACGTGACCGTCGCCGCGGGCCAGCATCCCGGGCGCCAGTCCGCGCATCAGCCTCAGCGGCGCGTAGTAGTTGAGCGCCATCACGCGTTCGACGTCGTGCCAGCGCTGCAGGGAGTCGATCAGGGGGCGGCGAATCGACCTCGCCGCGTTGTTGACCAACACGTCCACCGGACCGACGGCGTCGACGAGGGCGTCGACCTGGTCCAGGTCGGCCAGGTCGGCCGTCATCGCGACCGCGTCGCCTCCGTCGGCGACGATGCGGTCCACCACGTCGGCCAGCAGGTCCTCCCGGCGGGCGACGGCGATGACGGTCGCACCCTCGGCCGCGAACTTCCCGGCGGCCACCGCGCCGATGCCCGACGAGGCACCGGTCAGCAGGATTCGTTTGCCGCGCAGGTCGACTGGCGCCCGGACGGGCCACCGCGGGACGGGTCGCATGCCGGCCAATCGCAGCGCCCTCGAGAACTCCACGGTCACCGGGCGAGCCGTCCTACCGTTGAACCGACCACCCTGTGTGCCGTCATCGAGACGTCCGATCCTCCGCCGGGGCTGACGCGGCAAACTCTAGAGGACGGCGGCACCATTATTGGCAAGAGCGTCGAAATCGATCGACCCGGCGTCGTCGGAAGCTCTCGCTCACCCGTCGGATCGACCGCGCGAGACCCTCAGTTGCTCGCCGCGTCTGAGGTCGTCGCGGTCCTTTGACTCGTTCTTGGTGACCATGCTGGTGTCGCGGGCCGGCAGTCGTAGATCGCGTTCGGCGGGCAAGCCGGCCTGCAACTGCCGCCCACGTTCGAGCTCGGAGTCCAGTTCCGCACCAAACAGCAACGCCAGGTTGGTGATCCACAGCCACAGCAGAAAGACGATGACGCCGGCCAACGTGCCGTACGTCTTGTCGTAACTGCCGAAATTCGAGACGTACAGACCGAAGCCCAGGGATGCGACGATCCACACGACGATCGCGGCGGCCGCTCCCACGCTGACCCACCGAAACTTCGGCTGCACGATGTTGGGCGTGGCGTAGTACAGGATCGCGACCGCGAGGATGACCAGGATCAACAACGCCGGCCACCGCGCGACGTTCCAGACGGTCAGCGTCGCGGATCCGAGACCGATGGTGTCGCCGATGGCCCGTGCGACCGGTCCGGTGACCGCCAAGAGGAACGCGGCCGCGGCCACCACCACCAGTCCGACGAGGGTCAGAAACAGTTGCAGCGGCCGCAGTTTCCACACCGGCCGGCCTTCCTCGATTTCGTAGATTTGGTTCATCGCGCGCCCGAACGCTCCGATGTAGCCCGACGCCGACCACAGCGCGCCCACGATGCCGATGACCAACGCGACCCCGGCCGTCGGTGATCGCACCAGCTGTTCGATCGGCGCACGCAGGACGTCGACGGCCGACGAGGGACCGAGGTCCCCCACGATCTGCAGGATGGCCTCGGTGGTGCTCTCGCCCTGACCGAACACGCCCAGCAACGAGACCACCACCACCAGCGCCGGAAAGATCGACAGCACGGCGTAGTAGGTAAGTGCCGCAGCCAGATCGGTGCAGTGGTCGGTGGAGAATTCTCGCGCGGTCTTGCGCAGGGCAAACCAGACCGACGGCTTGGTCAGGTCAGTCGGTGAATCGGGCTTGCGCGGGTCGTCCGGATCGAGCGCCGGCGAGTCCGAAGCCGCGGTGCCGGGGGTGGGCGCCTCCGACCGTGCCCCCGGCGCGCGAGTCTCGTTCTTCTCGCCCATGGCACGTCCCACCAGCACGCCGCCGACCACCAACGCCGACGCATACAGGGCCTTTCCGAACATGGCGCTCACCTGCTCCGCGTTCCGTTGCTCACAGGCAATCGGCGGCAGGCAGCAGAGTGGCGGCCATGTTCTGCTCCATCATCTTCAACGCGGCGGCGCCCAGGTCGGCGTCGATGTGCGCCACGGTGTCCGGGGGGACGACCACCTCGAAGTGCCGCACGTAGGCATCCAATGCGGTGTAGAGGATGCACTGTTCGGTCACCTGCCCGGTGATCACCACGCGCTTGGTGCCGAGCCTGCCCAGCAGGTACCCCAAGGGGGTCGAGTAGAACGCGCTATGGCGCACCTTGGTCAGCATGCGCGAATCCGACCCCGGCTTGATCGGACCCACGAGATCGGGTCGGCGTCCACCCATCGCGGCGTTGACCAGATCGCGGTGATCGGCGGTGAAGTCGCCGTAGTTGTCGTTGACCCACACCACGTCGACGTCGTCGGCGCTCCGAGCGCGTTCGAGCAGACCCGCCAGCGGCTCGACGATGGGCTCCACGTTTCGGATCAACTGGTCTGCGTCCGGATGCTCGTAGGCGTTCAGCACATCCACGACGAGAATCATTGTGCCACTCATCTTTTAGCCCTACCCCGACTGGACGGCGACAAACGGCGAGGATCCGGCTCAGTTCTCCTCGGCGGTCGGGCTCTGCTCGGATTCCCACTTCGACTCCATTGCCCGCGACACGACGGTGTCGCCCGGGAGCACGGCGTCGAAGGTCTGCCCGTCGTCGGTCTCCACGGTCAGGGTGACCGTCGCGTCGGACCGGTCGACGAAGACCACCTTGTACTCACGCGCGCCCACGCCCTCGTCGCCGGGCACGTCCAACACGACGAGGTCACCGGGGGCGACCTCGTCGACTCTGGCCTGATCCGAGATGCCGGTCATGACAACGGCGTACGCAACGACGACTCACCGGCGGCCCACCGCGACGTCAGATGGTCGGCGAGGCGGCTCTCCACGACGTCGAACGCACGCATGCCGAAGACGACGTCGGACTCCAGGTGCGGTTCGCGCGCAACGAGATCGGCGACCACGTCGGTGCGGACGACCTGTTCGTGGACCGCGTCGGCCTCGACGTGCTCGCGGTAGAACCGCACACACGCCTCCGGTGCCTTCATCCTCCTCAGGGCGTCGACGAGCCGTGCCGATCCCGGGGACGAGGTGATCTCGGTGGCCGCGAAGTGCCCGACGGCGGCGCCCCGGAACTCGCGGTGCAGTCCGAACAAGGACATGACGTTGACCACCGCCAAGGTCTCGGCCGGCACCGCCGAGAGGTAGTGCAGATAGCGCGAGTCCAGACCGGCCGCCGACATCAGGTCGCCGAAGAGCTGCTGATGGGCATGGTCGGCTCGGCCGCCGCCGAACTCGTCGAACTCGACTGCGACGAAGGCCGCCTTGGCTGCCCCGGACAGACGGGGGATCGCCCAGGCGTGCGGGTCGCCTTCCTTGAGGTGGTAGATCGACCGGTGCACGAAGTACTCGAGCATCTGCTCCCAGGACCCGTCGTCGCGCAGGTGATGGGACAACCCGCTGCCGTCGACCGGCGTGATCGACAGCTCCGCCATCTCCTCGTCGGCCGTGGCGTCGACGACGCCGATCTCCTGCTGCAGCGCCGAGAGGAACGAATCCTCCAGCCGGGCGCGCAGGTGCAGTACGCCCGGATCCCACTCCCATCGCGGCTCGACGTCGGCGAATCCGCGGTAGTGCAGTTCGTAGCAGACGTAGAGGGCCAGCTGCAGGTCCCGACCCCACGGAGAGGAGTCTCCGACCGGTGCGTCGACCGGGATGAAGCTGCGCCGCGGCGCACGACACTTCAGATGCGCGATGAGGGCACCGGAGAGTGGGCCGGCGGCGGTCGGAAGATCGGGCTCGAGATTCGTGGCAGGCGTCGTCACTTTTGGCACTTACCCGGTGGTGGGGAGCATAAACGGGGCGAATGGAATCGCGTCGAGCGGCGTCGAGCCGTCGTCGAGACGACGCAGGCCCGGTTGCGTACAGTCGGGCCATGACCACAGCCGACGAGGTCGACGACGCCCAGATCAGCGAGATCGTCGAACAGGAGCTGGCCACCGCGGTGGCCGATCCCGACCCGGTGTACGTGGTCCGCCTCGAGTACGAGGGTGACGAGTACACCTCGGCCCACACCTCGCAGGAGGGGGCCGAGACCCGCGTGCGGGAGACTGCGGCTCAGTGGGGCTTCGACGACGTCCTCGGCACCGATCTGGTGACCTACCGCATCACGAAGGTCCCGCTCGAAACACCCTGACCACACCGCGCGGCGATCTTGATTGCCAGCGCTCCGGTCAGTAATTTGCTGGCCGTTTCCGAAGCGTGATGATTCCTTCATCGAATTGCCCATGCTGGCGCGTATCCCGAAGTACATGGCGACCTTACGATCAATTGACAACCATGTAATTAAGAAAGTACGGGAGCCATGCGTCAGGTGTTTCGGTGTGTTCTGGCAATGATCGGAGCCAGCACGCTCGTTGCTGCAGCGCCCGCGGGCACCAGCATGGCGGCCGCCACCTCGCCCAACGGACTCGCCGTCGCCTCCGTCCTCCCCGCCCGCGGCGAGGTGGTCGGCGTGGCCCACCCCGTGGTCGTCACCTTCACCTCCCCCGTCACAGATCGACTCGCGGCCGAACGCTCGGTGGACGTGACGTCCTCCCCGGCGATGACCGGCAAGTACGAATGGCTCGACGCCACCTCGGTGCAGTGGGTACCCGATCGATACTGGCCGGCCCACAGCACGATCTCCCTGTCGATGGGTCGCCTCAAGACCGAATTCGCCACGGGCCCATCGGTCATCGGCGTAGCCGACCTCTCGGCACACACCTTCACGGTGAGCATCGACGGCGTCGAGGCCGGCCCGCCGACGACGGTTCCCACCCCGCACCACCGGCCGCACTGGGGGGAACCCGGCGTGCTGCCCGCCTCGATGGGCAGGGCCGAGTATCCGACCCCGGTGGGGACGTATACCGTTCTGGGCAAGGAACGTTCGGTGTTCATGGACTCGAGCAGCGTGGGCATTCCCGTCAGCGCGCCCGACGGATATCAGATGGACGTCGACTTCGCCGTCCGCATCACCAGCCGCGGACTGTTCGTGCATTCCGCTCCGTGGGCGGTGAATTCGATGGGGTACGAGAACGTCAGCCACGGTTGCATCAATCTCAGCCCCGAGGACGCGGAGTGGTACTTCAACACCGTCAACGTCGGCGACCCGGTGATCATCCAGGAGAACAGCGTCGAAGTCCCCCGCCCGGTGACGCGGTGACAGACGTCGACGGACACCTCGAACGGGCCGGTTCGAGACGTCACCATTTGGACACGACTCGGCGCGGACGTGTCGCCGGGTGGGGTTTGCTGCCGATAATTGACAAAGTCGTCGATCGGCGGCCGCACGGCGTATCGCCGCTTTACACAGAAGATGGAATGAGTACAGGAATGAAGGAGTCGACGACGATGACGATCTTGGATCGATTCACCCGCGGGGTGGTGGGTGCCGTTGCTGGGTTGTGTGGGGTCGCCGTCGCTGTGAGCCCGGGCGCCGCCGCTGCGCCCTTGAAGACGGGCGGTTACGAGTGCGTCGCCCCGTCGGCCGGGAACGCGGCGCCGGCGGCGGGTGGCGCGGCGGCCTGCGCCCCGGTGGGCGGCATGGGCGGCATTCCGATGGGGCTGCCCGGCCCACCGCCGGTGGCACCGCCGCCGGTGGTTCCCCCGATCGCGCCGCCGCCGATCGTCCCGCCGATCGCACCGCCGCCGATCGTCCCGCCCGTCGCCCCGCCGATCGTGCCGGCGGCACCCTTGGCACCCCCGGTGGGCGGCATGGGTGGAGTCGCTCCCGGCGGCTACGGCGGGAAGGGCGACTTGATCCTTCCGGCCGACCCGAACGCGCCAGCTGCCGGACAGCCGACCCTGCCGGGCCCGGCGCTGCGGGGCGCCAGCTAGCCGATCGTCACCGACGGGTCGTGACCGCGTGGGCACCGTCCACGCGATTCACGACCCGTCGGTGAATCAGGTTCGGTCCGACCACCGGAACACCGCGAGGCACCCGATCAGCCCGCCGACCGTCCAGGCCGCCAGCACCAGGAAGATGCGCCAGTGCTCCCAGCTGCCTGCCGGTTCGAAGATCACCATCTCCGGCGGTAACAGCACCGAACGAAAACCCTGGGCCATCCACTTGATCGGAAAGATCGAGCCGATGGTCAGCATCCAGGCCGGCAACACGACCAGGGGCACGTAGGTTCCGGAGACGAACTGCAGGGCCACCGACGGACCGTTGGTGATCACCGCGGCCGAGACGGCATTGCTCGCGTAGTTGCTGATGAAGATGCCCAGCAGCGCACAACTCGTGGTGCCCAGCACGAAGACCCAGGCCAGGGTGAACCACTCGCCGAGATCGCTGGGCAGGTGCAGATGGAAGATCACCACCCCCACGGTCAACAGGATCACGGCCTCGGCCAGGCTGACCACCGCCACCAGGACGATCTTCCCGACGAAGTACGACGTCGCGGTCGTCGGCGTGCCCCGCAGGCGGCGAAGACCGCCGGTGTCGCGGTCGGCGGCGATGCTGATGCCCAAGTTGATGAACGACGTCGAGAGAATCCCGTAGGCCAGCATGCTCGCCGCGATGACCGCCCCCGTGCTGGTGTCGCTGTTGGGCAACTTCGCGGTGAAGATCGACCCCAGCAGCACGCAGATCACCGCGGGCATGGAGAACGTCAGGGCCACCTGCTCGGGACGGCGGTAGAACATCTTGAGTTCGGGTACCACCCGCGACATCCCGATCCGCAGCGCCGAGGGCAGCGGCGCCTCCGCCGCCGGGGCCCGGTGCCGGGGCAGCGCGTCGGCGGGGGCGCGGTCGACCGCCATCAGACCTGACCGATCAGGCGCAGGTAGGCGTCTTCCAGCGTGGGCCGCGTGATCGTCAGTTCGGCCAGCTCGCCACCGGGGTGGCTGCGCTCGCGGACGAGTTCGGTTGGCCGGTCGGTTCTCTCGACGTGCACCCCGTCGGCGTCGACCCACCGCACGGTCGCGGCCGCGTCGACGTGCTCGGTGAGCCTGGTCGGCGAGTCGACCGCCACCACCTGCCCCCCGACGATCACCGCGACCCGGTCGGCCAGGGCAGCGGCCTCCTCGAGGTAGTGCGTGGTCAACACGATGGTCGTGCCGTCGGCCGCCAACAGCCGGATGAGCTCCCAAAACTGTCGTCGGGCCTCCGGGTCGAAACCGGTCGTCGGCTCGTCGAGGAACAACAGGTCGGGCATTCCGACGATCCCGAGCGCCACGTCGAGGCGGCGTCGCTGCCCGCCCGAGAGGGTGCGCACCCTCTTGCCTGCCACGCCGCCGAGCCCGACGAGCTCGAGGACCTCACTCGGAACCCGTGACGTGCCATAGCAGTTGGTGAACATGCGGACGGTCTCGACGACGGTGAGCATCCCCGCGTCACTGGCCTCCTGCAACACGATGCCGACCTTGGCCCGCCAACTGCGGCCCGCCGTCCCCGGATCCTCCCCCAGCACCGACACCTCGCCGGCGTCCCGCTTGCGGTTGCCCTCGAGGATCTCGATCGTGGTGGACTTGCCCGCGCCGTTGGGCCCGAGGATGGCGAAGATCTCGCCGTAGTCGACGTCGAGGTCGAGGTTCCGGACCGCCGAGGTTCGCCGGTAGGACTTCGACAGGCCCCGCACCCGTACCGCACTGCGGCCGTCCGCGTGCGCCATCAGCGACCGGGCTCCTGCTCGGCCGTCTCCGTCTCCGCCTCCAGCTCCGAGAGCAGGCGGCGCAGGTCGTCCTCGGACAGCGCGTCGACGAGGTCGTCGACGCCGTCGTCGACCGGTGACGGTTCCTCGGCGGCGGCGTCACCCCCGTGCAGCGCCTCGACTTCGGCGAGCACGCGCACGGCCAGCGAGTCCACGCTGACCCCCCGAAGGATCTCCAGCACCGGCAGGTCGATCGCGAAGGTCGCGTTGATCCGCAGCCGAAAGTCCATCGCCATCATCGAATCCAGGCCGACGTCGTCGAGGACGTCATCGGGCTCGATGTCCTCCACGGCGCAGTCGAACACGCCCGCGACCGTGCGCCGGAGTTGCGCGGTGACCACGGCGAGACGCTCCGATTCCGCCAACCCCTGGAGCATCTCCACCATCGAGGAGTCCGAATCGCCCTGGTGTGGCGCCACGTCGGTGGCCTCGAGTTCGGCGAACATCTTCGGCAGCCCGGCGCTGAACCCCACCTGGCGGGCCCGGCCCCAGTCCGCCGTGATCGCGACGACCTGAGGGGTCTTCTGGGTGAGCAGCCGGTCGAGGATCTTGGCCCCGGCAGTCGGGGTGATCAACTCGATGCCCCGGTGGGCGTAGACCTTCTCCAGATGCAACTCCTCCACCATTCCCACCGACCACGGACCCCATCCGATGGTCAGGGCAGGCAGCCCCTGGGACTGGCGGCGATGAGCGAACGCGTCGAGGTAGGCGTTCGCGGCGGCGTAGTTGCCCTGCCCCGGCGACGCGATGGTCGAGCCTGCCGAGCCGAACAGGACGAAGAACTCCAGATCGTGGTCGGCGAAGACGTCGTGCAGCGCGCGGGTGCCAATCATCTTGGGCGCGAGCACCTTGTGGAAGTCCTCTTCGCTCATGTTCATCAGCAGCTGGTCGTGAACCGTGCCGGCGGCGTGGATCACTCCGCGCACGGGCCAGCCTCCCTCGCGTACGTGGTCGTCCAGCCAGGCCTGCAGGCGAGCCGCGTCGGTGACGTCGACGCTGGCCGTGCTCACCCGCGCTCCGAGCCGTTCGACGGCCCGGATGGCGTCGACGGTCGCGAACCCTGGGTCGTCCGCGGTCAGCGTCGACCATTCGCGGCGCGGCGGAACGGCACTGCGGCTCAACAACACGATGTGCCGGGCTCCCCGCTCGGCGAGATACGTCGCCACGGTGCGACCCAGCGCGCCGACACCGCCGGTGACGACGTAGGTGGCGTCGGGGGTCAACGTGGTGGGCAGGGCCTTGGTCAGGCTCGTGGTGTGCCGGATACGCGGAACGTAGACGGTGCGGTCACGGATCGCGATCTGGTCCTCCGGATCGTCGGCGAGCAGATGATCGCAGAGCTTCGTGGCCGTGTCACGAGCATCGTCGGAGTCGTCCACGTCGACCAGGCCACCCCACCGCTCGGCGAACTCGTGGTGACCGATCACCCGGCCGAGCCCCCAGACCGCCGCCTGATCGGCGACGCACGACGCCGTTCCCGGGGCGGGCTGCGCGTTGGCCGTGACGAGGTACAGGCGGGGTGCGACCGAGTCGTGGTGGGCGAGTGCCTTGA
>Ga0102593_1001907_pt1 | contig 17966 bp, 20 predicted proteins | sample AraplaCol_mMS_r2_2_FD_76862 | JGI IMG/M metagenome (GOLD analysis project Ga0102593, IMG submission 76862) | Arabidopsis root microbial communities from North Carolina, USA - plate scrape MF_Col_mMS_r2 (SPADES assembly) (version 2) | ecosystem: Host-associated > Plants > Roots > Endosphere...
AAGTGGGGCGATATACACTGCGATGTCGCGCGATCGATGGGGCTGGATGCGTGCAGCCCGACCTCCAGCGTTCCGACTGCGAGAGCTACGCGGCCAATTGGATCATTCCGGTGGAGGTTACGGTCGTTTCCAAGCCACAGACGTACGAGGAGGAATTCGTGATCTAATCACCCGCATGGGGCGGAATGGCGGCTTTTGGCGCAACTGCGACCCGCCTTGTCACTGCGTCATCTCCGCTTTGCAGCAACAGCGACGGGTGGCTCGATGACTATTATGAGGTGCAATCCGGCCATGGCGGCTATTCGGCCCAAACCAGTCACCGCGATGCGGCCAGCATGACATCAGCACCATCCATGACATAGGTCGCATAGCGATGGTCGCGGATCAGGCTTATCTTTTGCTCCCGCCATTCGAGCAGCATGAAATAAGAAGGACCGCCCGGCGGTTCGGCTGATACCAGCAATATTTCCCGGCCTTCCAGCCAAGCCGGTTCGATCCTGACCGGTGGATATTCGGCATAAAAGGTGAAAAATCGACCGACATCGGCGGCACCAGAGATTTCCGGCCGTCGCGCCTGACGAAGCCGAACATCCTCGGCCAGCATGCGACGCAAAGCGTCCCAGTCTCGGGCTTTGAAGAGCGCTGCAAAGTTCAGGACCTCGGGACTCGGCGGTGGCGGAACCTCGGACCGCACGTCGGAGATGACGCGCAATCTCGCCCGACCGCGCGACAGATGGGCCTTGACGGCATCGACACTCAGTTCCAGCAGCGCTGCGATGTCCGCAAGTGACTCTCCCAACACATCCTTGAGGATCACCGCGCTGCGTTGCGGCACCGGCAATTCTGCAAAGTGGCCCAGGGCGACCCGCACCGCGTCCTGCCGGATCAGCGCGTCCTCCGGACCGACGGCGCTGATATCGGCCAGATCGAATGCCATCTCAAGGGGCTCCGATCGGAGCGTACTGCGCTGGCGCAGGGCATCTATGGCTCGATTGTGGACAATGCGAAATAGCCAGGGTCGCAGCGGCGTGCCCGGCGGGATCGAGCCAGCCGTCGCAAATACCCTGGCAAATGCGTCCTGAATCACATCCTCGCCGTCGATCACCGACCCCACCAGACGAGCAGCATAGCGGTGCAGTTCGGGGCGAAGCGCGTCCGCTTCCCTGGCGAGCGCTGCGAGCAGAGTTTTCCTCTCTTCGTCTTCGAGAGCGGCGTCTTCTGTCATTCGATGACCGTCACACCCGTATCCCCACGCACCGCGTAGACCATGGCCCCGGCGAGGCCCGTCCTGCCGATCAGGTCGGCGACCATATCGCCAAAATCCCGCGGCGTCATGTCGGGCCAGGTGGCGGCATGTTCGGCAAATGTCCGACCCGCCGCCGCGGCATAGGCCGCGATGCCGGTATCACCCACACCGGTTCCTGCGAACATCTGCCGGGGAACGATGACCCGGAAGCGCAGACCCAGGCCGAGTTCCGCCGATAGGCCCTCGGCATATTTTGCAATGAACCACTGCGCGCGCTTGGCTCCCGCATAACCGCCCGATAGCGGCGACCCCTGCACGGCGGCTCCGCTGGAGACCAGGACGACAAGCCCGCCCGGCGTCATCGGCAACGTCAGAGCAGCCTGTACCCAGTGCAGCGCGGCCTTGACGTCCACATTCCAGTTGGTCGTGAATGCCTCCCAGCCAATCCGGTCGATCCGTTCCATGGGCGGTTCCGCACCGGCGTTCATGATGACGAGATCGGGTCGCGTCTGCTCCATGATCCGCCATGCCGCGTCGACATCGGTTGCATCAGCCGATATGGCGGTGACGGCCGGTTGCTCGCCTGGCCCCTGCACGGCAGCCGCGTTTCGGGCGACCACTGTGACTTCGGCCGCGCGAACCGCAAATGCCTCGGCGAGCCCCCTCCCCAAGCCGCGGCTCCCGCCGACAACCACGATTCGCTTTCCTTCCAGATCCATCTCTCAGTCCTCATTTGGGTCGGGTCCGACCGCTCGACGACGGTCACAACAACGACGTTCCAACGAGGTGAAAAGAGTCATCGCCATCTGCGATTTGTGGGGCCAGCGTCAAAAAGTGTGACTCGGCCGAAGTTCGATGGTGATCGATCTCGAATGAATTTTCGCGCCGGTCATGCCAGCGCCAATACAAATCGAGAGGTTTCACAGTCGCGAAGAGACAAACCCCGAGGCCCTATAACGAGCAGGGATGGGACCCGGTTCGACGACACACTCGATCCATATACCCCCGAGCAGATTGCGCGGGAGCGCGACCGGTATCGGCGGACCGCCTAACCGGCCTTGAATTCAGCCCTCCTCGCACGTCGCAAGGAGGGTTGAAGCGGTGATTGAAGAAACAGCCACGCTGGCCTAGGCTTTGCCGATGACCGACGAGATTGAAATCGGGCTCGCCATTGGCGGGGATGCTCCTTTGATAAGCGCGCTGGTGACAACTACGATCCGCATCAGCATTCGGCGGACTATCCGGCCAGCGTCATAGACAGGGTTATTGGTAACTTCTCTCGACGCGATGCTGAGATTGATGGACAGCCGGATCGTCTGGATCGTAAGCGGTGTGCTGCTCAATAATCGCGGCGTTGATGGGCACAGCAACTATAGCCGTTTGCAGGCTTCGCGATTTGATCGTATCAACAACCTCACGTAGGTGGGTTGGATAGTTGAGAGTCATCATGACAGCGCCATACAATGATCTTGGCTCGCTCGATGACTGGCTCCTTAAACAAGGGATTGAGCAGGCAGAGCGCGGGATTTCGATTGAAGACGAGCTTATTCCGGGGACGGTCGAGCGGTTGGGGCTGCCTTATGTCTACCTTTACGCTACGGTTATTTTCGACGGGGAAGTCGCCAATGGCGGCCTTCCTCAGTTCTTCGAGAACTCATCCGGTACTTTGGCTCCTATTGTTCGGGATGCGTTGCAGGCAATGGAACTGCGCCACTACGCGACCATCATGACGCAACTTATCAACGCCTTTGGTGCGGAATATCCACGCAATCAGTGGGTTCGAGTAGATAAGATAGACTCCGACACTTCCGTCCAGGAGATACTGGATCGCGGCTATCATGCCATTGATGTCTGGAGCCGGGAGTTCATCCTCGCACGCGACAATTACGCCAGAAAAAATGAGTTATTGAAATGAGTAAACCGCGTCCAGAATGGCTCTTTTGAGCCTAATGCGTTCGGGCGAACTGTTAGGTAAAGGCAGCATAATTCCACGGCAGAAGCTCGTCGATCTGGCTCTGTTTGTGCCCGTTGCCGTGGCATAGTGCGGTGACGTAGCCTTAGCCAAAGTCGGCCGTCCAGTTCGTCTCAGGCCGGTCATTGCGTTCAGTTGCTGCTTTGAATGTCCCCTACGTCCGCGTCGGCGTCACCGCTGTAGACATCGAGATCAAGTTCAAGCCCACCGACGCTGATGGCACTCAAGGTCTGGGGAGAGATACCCAAACCCTCGTTAGAGGCTGTTAGGAAAAGTCCAACAAAGATTCGTCCTCGGTAGCGGTCGGCAAAATCCTTCCAGATACCGAAGTCTTCGCTGAGGCCAGAGAATAGCGCACGCACTAGCGTTCTTCCAACCAATCGACGCATGAATGGACCATTTCAATCCGAGGCTACGCTTATGCCGTTGCGTCCAGATTTTCTTCCCGGACCTGTAGGATGCGGTCGACCAACCCCCATTCCAGAGCTTCCTCTGCGGTCATGAAACGGTCGCGGTCCATCGCGCGTTCGAATTCCTCATAGCTGCGTCCGCAATGCTCGGCATAGAGACGTGTCATCCGGTCCTTGGTTCGTCTGATTTCCTCGGCATGGATGAGCATGTCCGATGCCTGTCCCTGAAAGCCACCGGATGGCTGATGGACGAGGATGCTTGTATTGGGCAGTGTTGCCCGCTGTCCGGGTTCACCCGCCATCAGCAGGAACGATCCCATCGAGCGGGCTGTCCCCATGCAAAGCGTATGCACCGGAGCGCGGATGTAACGCATGGTGTCATACATGGCGAGGCCGCTCGTCACCATGCCGCCGGGGGAATTGATATAGAGGCTGATTGGCTTCTTGGGGTTTTCCGCTTCGAGGAACAACAATTGTGCGCAGACCAGCGCAGACACGGTGTCGTTCACTTCGCCATTCAAAAAGATGATCCTTTCACGAAGCAGGCGGGAATAGATGTCGAAAGATCGCTCCCCTCTGCTTGATTGCTCTACCACCATGGGGACGAGTTGCATCGCTTCGCGCATCGGCGAACTCCAATCTTCCAGAATTTAAAGGGAAGCTCGCCGCGTCAGGCGGCGAGCATGAGGGGCAGGCTATTATTGTTTGCGGTTGCGCGGGTCATCCGATCGAACCTGACGTCCGTAAGCTGGTGAATGATCCGCAGCTTGGTTCCGCCGGTGTCGTTGGGGGTGATCCGAAAGATGACCACGCTTTCAAGGAACGGCGGTTCGCTTTCGCGCATCCGGTAGCGGACCTCTTGCCCCGGCGTCAGAGACGCAGCCTCCGGATCGGCCAATGCCTCTTTCGGCAACCATTTCTCTCGAAACTCCGGAATGCTTATCGCGCGCCAGACCTTGTGCGGCGGCTCGTCGATTTCGTACTCAAGCTCGATGCCCCTGTCGTGATCGTCGGTCTTGCTCTCGTTCATTGATCCATATCCTTCAGCAGAGCTTTGAGGGCGTCGATGCGCGCGGGCCAGTAGGCGCGATACTTCGCCAGCCATCCGGCAATGAGTGCCAAGCCTTCTGGATCGACCTCGTAGTTCACAAAGCGCCCCTGTCGTTCCTCCCGCACCAGTCTCGCGCTCCGCAGAACGGAGAGGTGTTGGGACATGGCAGGCTGACTGATCGTCATGCCATCGCGCAAAGCGCTGGCATTCATGCTTCCGGTCGCCAGCTTCTCAAAGATCGCGCAGCGGGTGGGATCAGCCAAAGCCTTGAAGATGTCGTTCTCTATCATGCCAACACATAAGCACAGACTTATGCGATCCGCAAGGCGTCTCCGCTCATTTCCAGCTGAAAGTGCCGCCGGAAACGCGGCGCCTGCCGGGCTTGCGGCAACCGACGGCACCACGATGCCCGGATGACGGTGCCGTCCTAGACAGTGTGTCGGACGTCAACGCCGCTGGTACGGGATACGGCCGTGCCCTTTTCGCCAGACAAGTGTCGGTATTGGCTTTGCTTACTCGTCTTTACCAAGTGGCTCCATGCGACGGGCCAAGGCGCAGAACGACAGGAGGGCGAAATGAACAGGACAAGGGTTCGGTTGGAAGACCGGGGGCTGGTCGAATGCCCACGATGGCATGACGGCGAGCTGTGGTTCGCGGATTGGACAAGCGGCGAAATTCTCGCCTTGAGCGAGCACGGAACTGTCAGAGTGGTGACAACCGCGAAAGCCCCGCCCCTGTCATTCGACTTCGGACCACAGGGCGACATGTACGTCATCGCGTCAGGGGCATCGCACTTGCTGCGGTTCAACGGCTCCGGACTGGAAGAGTTCGCCGAGCTGGGAGCGAATGGCTGGAACGAGATCGTGATCGATCCGCAAGGCCGTATCTACGTCAACGGACCCGCGATCCTGCTGATACATCCGGACGGGACGGTCGAAACACAAGCGGAAGGCTTTCAGTTTCCAAATGGAATGGCTCTCTCTGCGGACGGGCGCACACTGGTTTGCGCCGAAAGCTGGGCGAAACGGCTGACATCGTTTGACGTCGCCGCCGACGGGCGACTTTCCCATCGAAGGGTTTGGGCCGATCTTCCCGGGTGGCCCGATGGCATATGCTTCGACGCTGAAGGGGCGATCTGGTACGCCGACGTACCCAATGCCTGCTGCTGCAGGGTTCGTGAAGGCGGCGCGCTCCTCGATGACGTGAAGCTCGATCGCGGCGCCTTCGCCTGCATGCTGGGTGGACCTGATCGAACCACCCTCTACATAACTGCCGCCAGATGGTTCGGGATGGACAAGATGGACCAGATGGGCGGAACTGGCCAACTGTTGTCCGTCGAGGTCGAGACGGCCGGGGCGGGTTGGCCTCACGGTTAGGTCAGCCACCCGCTTCGAAAAGCACAGCGAAAACTACCGTTGAACTTTCCGTGATCGGCGTAGTGCTGGCGCACCTGATCCATGGTGACGTAGCCGGTGCCGAACCGGTCGACGATCGGGAACGGGTTGCCGTTGAAGCGAAAACCACCTTGCTACCTGCGAGGACGGGGAGGAAGCTCGCGCGTTCCATCATGGACGGTGGGGCTATTTGATGGAGCTGTCGTTGGAACACGCTGTTAGTCGACCGATAAACCAGCGTCCTGCGGGGCCTGGCGGATCGTCGGATCGATAGGCGATGGACACTGGCAGTCGAAGTCCGCCTGCAGGTAAATCCTCGATGATCAGCGAGACCAGCCGCCCTTCCTCGATATCCGTCTTCACGGCATGTTCCGGCATCCCGCCCCAACCAAGGCCGTTGATCAGAAAGGTATGTTTGGCGAAGAGGTCGGCCAGCCGCCAGGTCTGCGAAGACATCACGCCGAATTCCCGCCCGGCCGATAACTCCGTACGATCGGTGAGGATCAGCTGAACATGCTGCTCGAGTTGGCTCTTGGAAATCGGCCCTTCGATCAATGATAACGGATGGTCTGCGGAAGCAACGATATTGAACAGGATACTGCCGAGAGGCTCGGTTGCGATCCCTGAAGGCATGACCGGCAAAGAGCCAACGATGCCGACATTGGCTCTTCGATCAAGTATAGGCTCCACCGTGCCACCCAGCGCCTCCACGAACAGACGCAAGGGAACAGTTGGGAAACGCTCGCGAAAGTCCTTTGCTGCCTCGGCGATTATGTGGATGGGAAAGAACACGTCGATGACGACGGACAGCTCTGCTTCCAGCCCGGTGGCCATCCCCTTCGCGTAGGATTTGAATATGTCCACCTTGGCGATGATCTCGCGGGCTTTTGGGAGCAGCAAATCTCCTGCTCCGGTCAATCGAGGATATCGGCCATCACGATCGAACAATTCAACGCCGAGTCTAATTTCCAGGCTGCGAATGAGTTCGCTGACGGCCGACTGGGCCCGCCCCAGTCGGCGGCCTGCCGCAGAGAAGCTCCCTTCATCGACAGTCACCACAAAAGTGCGCAATTGATCGAGCGATATTCCGTCCAATCTCTGTTCCCTTCACCAATACCGATATGGGTGTAATATCGGATTACACGATGGTATCCATCATTAAATATCGGCTTTCCCAATGCTTTCCGCCGTGTGATGAGAGGGAACAGACAATTATTTTGGTCCTGCCCATGGCAGATAGGGAAAGTAGATACCGATGACAGCCGCATATTCTCCGCTGATTTCACAGAGTAAAGCCGTCCGCGTTGCATCCTGGGCTCTGCGCCTTCTTTCTGCTGCCGTGTTCCTGGCGGCCGGGGGCGCAAAGATTGCCGGGGAGCCGATGATGGTGGCGATTTTCGACCAAGTGGGTTTTGGTCAGTGGTTTCGCGTGTTGACGGGCATCGTGGAAGTCGGCGGCGCGATCGCGCTGCTGGTGACCGCAAGCACGGCATTCGGCGCTCTGACGCTCGCTGTCACCATGGTGTTCGCCGTCCTCACTCACCTTTTCCTGATCGGCGGCAATCCATTGCCAGCCGTAGTGTTGCTGGCGATAACCGGCACAGTGGCGTGGCTCCACCGTCGCAGCTTCGCTGTCATTTTGGATGCCCTGCGTTAAACGCCAGGCGGTTCAATCACTAGGAATCACCGTCATTGGGGGCGCGCACTTTGCTCGCAATGAGTTTTAGCTCTCGTCAGAGGCACTGATGATGCGTTTCACTGTTTTACTCCTTGCGTGTTTAAGTCTGGCATCTTGCCACACTACCCAAATGGGCCAGTCGCTGGGCTGGAAGGAGCCACAACGCGGCGACACGACGGACGCCTACTGAGCGTTCACTGCGATTGAAACTTGGAAGGAGTTCTCCTTGGAAATCGGTATCGATAGTTTTGCGATGCTTTTGACTGACCCTGCCACCGGCCGGTTGCAGTCGGCCGCCGATCGTATGGCAAGCGTCCTCGCCGAGGTCGAACTGGCAGACCAAGTGGGGTTGGATGTCTTCGGGATGGGTGAACACCACCGCGCAAATGCTCTGGACTCAGCGCCGGCGATAATCCTGGCTGCCGCCGCAGCACGGACGAAATCGATCAGGCTGACAAGCGCAGTCACAGTCCTTGGCGCGGCCGACCCTGTCCGAGTCTTTCAGGATTTCGCCACTCTTGACCTTATATCTCGCGGCCGGGCCGAGCTCGTTGTCGGTCGTGGTTCGTCCGTTGATGCCTATCCCTTGTTTGGGTTCGATTTGCGCGACTATGACGCGCTCTTCGTCGAGAAGCTCGAGCTTCTGCTCAAGATCAGAGCCAACCCCAAAGTCAACTGGCAGGGCCGGTTCCGCCCCTCGCTGAAGGGCGAGGGAATTTATCCGCGTCCCTATCAACACGATCTGCCAATCTGGCTCGGCGTGGGCGGAACACCGGGGTCTTTCGCGCGGGCTGGAACGCTTGGCTTGCCGCTGATGATCGCGATCATCGGTGGCAGCTTCGATCGCTTCCGGCCTCTTGTGGAACTCTATCGCGACGCTTGGCGCGACGCTGGCCACGATCCGGACAAGCAGAAGATCGGTGTCCATGCTCTCGGCTTTGTCGCAGAAACCGACAAGGCTGCGAAAGAGGCGTTTTTCCCCGGCTGGTTTCAGATGTTTACGGAAGCGGGAAAGGAACGAGGGTGGCCGCCGCCGACAGAGGCGCAATTCGAGCACATGTGCGGCCCGAACGGCGCGTTCCTGGTCGGCAGTCCACAAACGGTGGAGGACCGGATAGTCGCCGCCGATAAGGCCTTGGGAGGCGTGTCGCGGTTCACCTTTCAAATGAGCACAGCCGCACTGGATAATGACGCGATGCGACGCTCCATCGAGCTGCTTGGCACTGAAGTTGCACCGAACGTTCGTAAAGCAACGGCCTGGCGCCAATCGGCTTGATCGAGCTGCAAAAGAGCGTCATGAGCTAAGACCGGTCAGGCGCTTGACTGATCCGGCTATACGCCGAGAAGCTCACCTCGGCCTGCGCAATTCGTCCCGGCGAAAGCTGAGACAAGGGCGTTCTCAGCCCCGCCGCCCTCCCTTCGATATGGTGAAACGCCGCGGCGGTACGGCGCCGGCGTGCCGGGCGGCGAGCATCCTCCGACAGAGTGCCTATCGTGGCGGCGACCGGTCATGAAGGTCTTTCGGGCTTCATGGCGACGCTCAAAGGGAGATGCCGACCATTTTGAGTTTGCCGCAGAAGCTCGCTATGGCTTTTTCGACGCCCCGCCGCAGGAAATCCTGAACGGGCGCGAGGCAGCCGCAGCCAGCTTATCTGCACAAGCGCCGGAGAACCGATATCATCACCTTGTGTAAGTTTTCAAAAAGCGGTTAGCTGCCATCGTTGAGCTTCGTGTGCTGAGACGTGTCCGCATTCCGAGGAAAATCTCGTGCACTGGTCGAAACCGCTAAGACTGCATCTCGGCGTCCTGGTCGTCGCATCGCTGCTTTGCACGTCGACGCCGATCATCTGGATGGCCTTCAGCCATGGACGCGATGCTGCGGTGAGCGCCGGCGTGCAGCAGATGCGCGAGATGAGCTTGCGGCTGATCGAGGGATACCGGAATACGCTGCAGGGCGGCACCGAGGCGGTCGCACTGGCCGCGACGCTGCCGCAGCTTACTTCCCCGCCGCCCCAGGATATCAAGGCAAAACAGCAATTCTTTCTGGAAGTTCTGCGAAACGTCCCCAACGCGACGAGCATCTACACGGGCTACCCCGATGGCTCGTACCTGCAGGTCATCAATACGGTAAGGGAGGATGTTCGCCAGACCCTCTCGGTGCCTGAAGGCACGGCTTTCGCGGTCAGGACGATTGCACAGAGACAAACGACCGACGTCATATCGACGCTTCGCTTTCTCGACAGCCAAGCCATTGAGATAGGGACGAGGACCGTCGAGTATGCATCCTTCGATCCGCGGCAACGCCCGTGGTATCAATCCGTCGTTCAGGACGGTATCCCGGTTTCCGTTGGACCCTATGTCGCCGGCACGCTCAAGGTTCCGACGCTGACAATCGCAGCACCGATGCGGGACAATGGCCAGGTGGTGGTCGGCATCAACATTCACCTGCAGACCGTCAGCCGCCTGCTGGACGCGGGTCAGATTTCGCCGCGAGCAAGAGCCTACATCATCAATGGTGGCGGTGATCTCGTCGCCCATTCCGACCCGGCTGTCATGAGCAGGATCATCGGACTATGGTCGAGAACGGCAGGCGCCTTTGCCGCGAGCGCCAACGGTTTCGACACCAGCCTCGCAACCGTGGCCCGGCTCAGGCAGGATCCCGCCTTTGCCAATGGCGGCCTGGCGCGGGTCGATTTCGATGGTGAAAGTCATCTGGTGCAGATTGCCCCCGTCAGCGTGTCTGGCCTGTTTCACGGAAGCGTGGCCGCAATCGTCGTGCCGCTGGAGGACCTGGTGGCCGAGGCCAATCGGCTGCTTGTGCGCAATCTCCTCATTGCCAGCGCCTTCGTGATTGCGGGTGTCGCTGCAACGGTGATGCTGTCGCGCATGGTCAGCCGCTCCCTCTATCGCCTGGCGGACGAGGCGCGCAGGATCGGCGATCTCGACGTCGGCGAGAAGCCCATGTCGCACTCCTGGATTACGGAGATCAACACGCTGGCGAGCGCGCTGGCGGCAAGCCGCCATGCCATCGGCCAGTTTGCCCTCTATGTTCCGCGCGAAGTCGTCAGGCGGATCATCGATCCCCAGGGAAGAACTGCCGTCAAGGCGCAGCGGCAGGATGTGACCGTGCTGTTCACCGACATCCGCGACTTCACCACCATATCCGAGCAGCATTCGCCCGAGGACGTGGTCGATACGCTGTCGGCCTATTTCGAACTCTTAAACACCATCGCCGAGCGCCATGGCGGGACCGTCGTCCAATATCTCGGCGACTCCATTTTCGTCATGTGGAACGCCCCTGTTCCCGATGCCGGACATGCCGAAAACGGCTGCCGATGCGCGCTTGCCATGAAAGCGGCGGTCGACGACTTGAACGAAGCCAATCGTCAAAATGGCCGTCCCGCGCTCATCACGCGATTTGGATTGCACACCGGCCCGGCGGTCGTCGGCAGCTTTGGTGCGATTTCGCGACAGCAGTACACAGCCATGGGCGATACGATCAATGTCGCCTCACGGCTGGAAGGACTGAACAAGGACTTCAACACCTCGATCCTGGTGAGTGCGGCCACACGCGACGCGGTCGCCGATCGCTTCCACCTTCGCCCGCTTGGCCTGGTGCAGCTCAAGGGGCGCGCCGAGAAGGTCGATCTATGGGAGCTTGTCGGGGATGCCAATCACCTTACCAATCCGTAAGTTGTGGCCAAAGCCTGATCAGCTAGATTGATCCCCCAGGCATCCGGGAACGATCGGGCTGATGGGCATGTAGACGATCTCGCCGGGGCCGGCGGTGACCGTTCCCCCGTCCGTCGAGACCGAAAGCCGGCCTTCCAGAACGATCATGGCGGCTTTGACCCTTTTCGTTCGGGATTAGGTAGCAAAACCACCCTATAGCTTCAGGTTAGTCGCGGTGAGTCAATTCGCAATCATCTCAGAAATTACACTGAACGGCCGAACATTTCACGATCACCTCTTGCCATTCGTAGTACCACAACAGACCTTGCGCGATAACAGTCGAGGCCGCGACAACCAATATCATCTGTCGGAGCGTGAGGGATTTCCAAAACATAGACCGAGCTAGAAGTAGGGAGCTCGTCATTCCTGCCGGAAACATCAAAACCGGCACCCACGAAACAACTTCTGCTTCAAATCGGTCTTTCGACGAACAGCACAAGAAGTATTTGTGGTCTTCCGAAAGCCCAAGAATGACCTCGGTCACCGCTATATACCCACTCCAAACCACCGACACCGGGCCAAGAAAATACCCCACGACAGCGACGACGAGGAATGCCCCGAATAAAAACAGGAACGGCTTCAGGCCAAGCATAAAAGCGAGTGTTTTCAGAACGAGGAAGACTGGCGATGCCAGAACACAAAGCAACGTTGCCGATGCCCAACCCCGCTTTTGTCTCTGAGTTGGAAGGTCGACTTCGGCTTGCACATCCATGCGTGGCCCCTCAAATGTGAAAAAGCGAAACGACCTTGTGGTGATAGTGCGTGGCCAAAAGCGCTAACTGTATGCTGATCACACTGTCAAGCCATCTATCGCGCGATCAGGTTGACTCCAACCCAAGAAGAACGCCTGCCCCCAGCGCGTTCGAAACCTGCTCGTGGGCACCTTTCGGCCCGTTGCAGGCGCCACTGGGAACACGTGCGCCCTCCTACCTCTTCGCCCGACTTCCTGAGGCTCCACTCCCCCACCCCTCACCTTACAAATCCGTAAGTTGAGGCCGAAGCCTGATCAGCTAGATTGCTGCCTCAGGCATCCGGGAACGATCGGGCTGATGCGAATCCTGCTTATCGAGGACGATACCAAGACGTCCGATTATATCGCCAAGGGTTTTTCCGAGGCCGGGCATGTCTGTGACGTGTTCGGCGACGGCCGCGATGGGCTGTTTCAGGCGCAGCGCGAGGCCTATGACGTCATCGTCGTCGATCGCATGTTGCCGGGCCTCGATGGCCTGGCGATCGTGCGTTCACTTAGGGCTGCCAAGGTCGGCACGTCGGCGCTGTTCCTGACATCGATCGGCGGCGTCGACGATCGGGTCGAGGGGCTGGAGGCGGGCGGCGACGATTATCTGGTCAAGCCCTTTGCCTTCTCCGAGCTGATGGCGCGCGTCAATGCGCTTGGCCGGCGGCCGCCGGTGCAGGAGCAGAGGACGGTGCTGAGGGTTGCCGATCTCGAGCTCGACCTGATCCGGCGGGAGGCCCGCCGCGCCGGCCAGGTGATCGAGCTGCAGCCGCGTGAATTCACCCTGCTCGAGGTGCTGATGCGCGGCGAAGGCCGGGTCATCACCAAGACGATGCTGCTGGAGCGGGTCTGGGATTTCCACTTCGATCCGAAGACCAGCGTCGTCGAGACCCATATCAGCCGGCTGAGAGCCAAAGTCGACAAGCCGTTCCAGGCCCAGCTTCTGCATACGGTTCGCAACACGGGATACAGCCTGCATGCGCCTCGCTAGAACAGGAAAATCTCAAATCCTGTTCGCAATTTAAAGAGTAAGAGCATGATGTCGTCCGAAAACCGCGCACACTTTTCGGCATCATGCTCTAGCCTGCGCAGGAGCACGCCGTTCCGGCTTGCCGTCACTTTCGGCGTGCTCTTCGTCGTCACCTTCATGTTGAGCGGCGCTATCATCTATCACATGCTGCGCCTCGGCCTCGGCCGCGATCTCGACCAGTCGCTGACCGAGATGAATTCGCTTGTCGTCTCGACCTATGAGCCCAACGATACCGAGGATCTGGTCAACACGCTGAACAATTATGCCAGCTTCCAGTCGACCGCCGACGGGCTCTACTCGCTGACCGACCATGCCGGCAAGAAACTCGCCGGCAATTTCGCAGCCCCCCGCATCCCGAACGGCGTCTATACCGTCACCTCCAGGGATGTCGGGCTGAAGGGGCATGAACGCTACCGGATGCAGGTGTCGACCATCGGCCCCTACAGTCTGGTGGTGGCGGAAAACTTCAACGATGTCGACGAGATGCTGCGGATCGTGCTGGTGAGCTTCGAATGGGCCGCCGCGATCGTCGTGACGACGGCGATCGGCGGCGGCGTCTTTCTGGCCGTTCGCGCCCAGGCGCGGCTGGACCGGGTCGCCCTCACCATGAACGATGTCTCGCTTGGCCAGCTTCAGGCCCGCATTGCGATCACCGGAAACGGCGACGATCTCGATACGGTGGCGATCCAGATCAACGCGGCGCTGGAACGGCTGCAGAGATTGGTCGAGAGCATGCGGCAGGTGAGCGCCGATATCGCCCACGATCTGAAGACGCCTCTGAACAGGCTGCGCCTGACGCTGGATGCCGCGGTGGCCGGCAACGACCAGCAGGCGGATGTTTCGGCTCTGCTTGACGAAGCGCGAAACGAGAGCGACCGGATCAACGCCACTTTCGAGGCGCTGCTGCGCATTTCCCAGATCGAGGCCGGCGCCCGCAAGGAGCGTTTCCAGGCGACCGATATCGACGCCGTGCTTGCGGTCATTTCCGAGGTCTATGCCGATGTCGCGGAAGACGCGCTGATGGCGCTTGATATCGCGGAGCGCTGTCCCGCGCTCATCCGGGGCGACCGTGATCTGTTGACGCAGATGATCGCCAACCTGGTGGAGAACGCGATCAACCACTGCCCGGCCGGAACCGGCATCACGGTTTCGCTCCGTTGCCAGGGCGGCCGCGCCATCCTTTCGGTCGCCGATACCGGCCCCGGCATTCCCGCCGGCGAAAGGGACAAGGTCTTCCGGCGTCTCTACCGGCTCGACAAGAGCCGCACGACGCCGGGAAGCGGGCTCGGGCTCAGCCTCGTCAAGGCGATCGCCGAGCTGCATGCGGCCGAGATCACCATGGCGGACAATCATCCCGGCCTCATCGTTTCGATCGGCTTCCCGCTGATGCCAGCTGAGAAGCCCTAACCGCCCATCCCGGAGGAGCGGTCCTGACCGCTCACCCCGGGGGAGCGGCCCTAGCCGCTCAGCCCGGGGGAGCGGCCCTAGCCGCTCACCCTCCAGGCCGCGAGACGGCGGAAGCGACGAGCAAACCGGCGCACCTCAGCCGCGGTTCGATATGGCAGCACACTCCACGGCCGGCGGCGGCCCAGGCGATAGGTCGAAAGCCCTGCCTGGATCTGGGAACAGGGATCGGCCCTTTGGCTGACCGGCAGCGGATCGACGAAGCAGGCGCTCAGCCCATCATCGAACTCCAGATCGAAGGCGAGATCATAGGGCAGACGCATGGGCATGAGCATATCGGCAATCCAGCCTGCCGCCTTGCGATTGATCAGATAGGCGCCGGACCCCTTCTCGCGGGTGAGCGCGATGGCAAGCGAGCGTGACGCGGTCAGCGGCTCCACCTTGTGCTTTTTCCCGGAACTGACGGTCGACAGCCGCAGGATGTCCCAGCGCGCCTGGTGCTCGAGGGCGGCCTCGAGCAGCTCGGCCAGATCGTCATCGAAATCGAGATCGTCTTCCAGAATGAGCGCGAACTCGGCATGGCTGCCGAGGAAGCGCTTGGCGCATTCGACATGGCTGAGATAACAGCCGATCTCGAAAGGGTTTGGCCGGCGGCCGTGCCGGCTGAGATAGGCTGCTTCGTCGAAGCCCGGATGCGGCAGGCTCAGCCCTGCCCCATCGACCGCCGCCACACGCTCGAAGGCAAGGCCGAAGCTTGCCAGCAGGCGTTCCATTCGAAACCGGCGCAAGGGCGCGCGGTCGAGATTGATCAGGTAGGTATTCACCCGCAGGCTGACCGGATGAAGGGCCGGCATAAGGGCGGCAGGTGCGGTGCGCATGTTCATGAGAGAGCTGACCTTCGACTTGGCAATGATGGCGCCAAGCCTGCGCTCCAAACCTCACGGGGACTTCGCTGGAACTATACATTTTGGTAAAGTGCGAGGGTCGAACGACCGAGGCTGCATTTCTTACGGATTGGTATGATCCCGGCAAAGTGCGCGTGAGAATGCCGCGCTACCAGCTCTCGTGCGGCACGCAGTGGACGCCTCCCTTCCCGCGATCGAAACCGACAACCAGCGAGCCTTCGATGACGACAGCGACCCACTGCGTGCCGCCCCGGATGATCCCTGGCTTGAGCAATCGCTCAGCGCCTGCCTCCTCATTGATCAGAGTCGAAGGTGGCGTGTTGAAACTCCATCTGTGTCTTCTCAAACCAGCATCGACTGCTGGGCGGAGATACCCGCCGTCGCGCCCTGCGATATTGCCGTGGTGACCGAGGCCATGAGGGGGTTTGCAAGATCGCCGGCAGCATAGATGCCGGGCGTGCTGGTTTCGCGGCGCTCGTCGACCTTGAGGGCGATGCCGAAGGGCGTATTGACCGTGGCGAGGCCCAGTGAGTCATGCAGGCTTGCAGACGGCTTGTTGCGCGGATGTGCGAACAGGATGTCGACCGCGGCATTGCGGCCGCTCTCGAGATTAACGGTGGTGATATGGCCCCGGTGATGGGCGATTTCGGCGATCCGGCCATCAACGACAGGTATGTTGCGGCGCGCCAGATCGGCCCGGATATCGGGTGAAATGTCGTGACCATCGGCGAAGACCGTCAACGTGTCGGTCCAGTCGTGGTACAGCCTGACATAATTGTGCGACGGCGGGCCGGACCAGACGAGGCCCCAATGCTGGCCGGCGACTTCAAAGCCATCGCAATAGGGGCAGGGTACGATGGATGTGCCCCAGCTTTCGGCAAAACCCGGAACAGCAGGCATCTGGTCGGCGACGCCATAACTCAGGATCAGGCGGCGCGCCCCAAGGCTTTCGCCATCGCCAGTGAGGACGGAGAAGTCGTCGATGGTGCCGGAGATGCTGTCGGCCCGCGCATTGACCAGCCTGATCGTGGGATAACGCGCCAATTGCTGCCGCGCCTCGGCCAGAATGTCCAGCGGTGGCTTGTGATCGTGGCCGAGCAGACCATGCGAGTGGCCGGCGAAGCGATTGCGCGGCAGGCCGGTATCGAGAACGGTGACCTTGCGGCGGGCACGGCCGAGCTGCAGGGCGCCGGCGAGACCGGCAAAGCTGCCGCCGATGATGATGACGTCATCCATGGTGATGGGCTCCGTGTTGCGGATGGAGGGGGTTGGGTTGGGCCAGGCGCAAAAACTCATTCAGCGATAGGCATTCGATATCGCCAAGCGGCCCAGGGAAACTTGATTTGGAAGACAGGGTAAAATCCATTCTTCGGCTTGCGCATTTCAGATACTACGTAGTATCGTAATGCCAGAATTAAGATACTGTCAAGGATCGTAATTGTCGTGACCGAAAATAGCCAGGCCCGGCGCGGCCGGCCCGCCAACGAGGCGCTTGGCCAAACGATAGTCGACGCCGCGTGCGAACTCTTTGTGGAATTGGGTTTTCAAGCGACGACATTGGACAAGGTCGCCCAGCGAGCGAGGATATCCAAGCTCAGCATCTATCGGCACTTCGAGAACAAGGAGGCGCTGTTCAGTGCGGCCATCGCGGCCCACTGCCATCAGTTTGCACCACAGGCCCTTGTTGAAGGCGTCGACGGTTCGGCAGAACATCAGCTCATGGCGGTGGGAACATCCCTGCTTCGCACGCTGTTGAGCCCGGAGGTGCGCAGTGTCGAAGCCATGATCATGGCCGACAAGACGAATCAAAAGTCGTTAAGCAAGCTCCATTACGAAGCCGGCCCCGCCTATGTCATCGCCCAAATCGAGGCCCTGTTGCGTCAGTTGCACACGAAGGCGGTTCTGAACGTGCCCGATCCTCTCCAGTCCGCCCGCTTGTTTGCCGCGCTTATCAAAGGATCCGATCACCTGATTATCGCACGCTTCGATCAGGCGCGAGCAGAGGACGATAACGAAATCGAATCCTATTGCCGGTCGGCCGTCGCCATGTTCGTCGCCGCGCACGGTGGCAACAATCACGCGGGCGGATAGCTTGATTAAGAACGGATCAGAACAAGGATATGGCATGACAGAGGAAAATGTTTATCAGGTCGCCGACTGGAAAGGCCAAAGCGGGGAGCGCTGGGTCACTTACCAGGCCCGGCTCGATGCCATGATGGCGGTGTTCGGCCAGGCCGCGATCGAAGCCGCCGCGCCCGCTACAGGCGAACGCGTGCTGGACGTCGGCTGCGGCGCGGGAGCGTCCAGTCTGGATCTGGCCGCCCGCGTCGGCGCGGGGGGCCATGTGCTAGGCGTGGACATATCCGAACCGCTGATCGGCAGCGCGCGCGCGCGCGCGCCGCAGGATA
>Ga0102593_1001908_pt1 | contig 17957 bp, 14 predicted proteins | sample AraplaCol_mMS_r2_2_FD_76862 | JGI IMG/M metagenome (GOLD analysis project Ga0102593, IMG submission 76862) | Arabidopsis root microbial communities from North Carolina, USA - plate scrape MF_Col_mMS_r2 (SPADES assembly) (version 2) | ecosystem: Host-associated > Plants > Roots > Endosphere...
TTTTTTTAAAACAAAATTCCCTGAGGTTGTTTGGTTGTGGCTCTGACTTTGGACTGGAGGGTGCACGATGGCGCGAGATGTCAATGATCCACTTGGGAGGATCACCGTCGATCCACCCAGGACCACCACGTCAAGCATCGTCATGCCAATCCCGAGAAATGATCGACCATGCGTGCTGGGGTGAGTGGGAAAAAGGGAGGAAAAGAGGGAACGTTGACAGACCCGACACCGTGGGAGATTGCGGTGGAGGGAGGATCCAGGCCCATCGCCGATTAGGGCGAGGTTGTTGGTCACTGGCCGAGTTTATATCTCTCCTTCTTCTCTACTTCTCTTCTCTCCTCTTTGAATTTCTACTTATATCACTCTCCTTTCCCCAAATTCCCCTCTTTCCTTCCTTTTCTTATTTCCGTTCTTTGATCGTCCCAATCTATAACTTTATCACATCGAACTACACACACACACACACACACACACACACACACACACACACACATAACAATGAAGACTTCGATATCTTCTGATGTTTGGGAGAAGAAGAAAGCTCTTATTGCAAAGTTGTATATGGAGGAGGAATGGCCTTTGAAGCAGGTCATTAAGCAGATTCGTTCCGATGATTTCAATCCAAGGTGAGTAGAATCATCCCAAGTATACAAAACATCTCAACTGACATGCTTCTAGTGAAACGCAGTTGCGCAGCCGTCTTAAGAAGTGGCGCGTCACAAAACCCTCACGCCAAACTCGCAAGAAACCTCAAGGATCAGACGACGAATTCGAAAAGGATGGGAGATCCTCAACTGCCTCGCCTCGCAATCAGAAACAATCGCCGATCCTGAGAGACTCCGCTAAACACCCGGAGTGGGCGCATCCTCTTTATGCGCCACAGCCTCACATCGTTTCGCAACAATTGACTCCTAGTCCATCCGGCGATGGCTTGATCCGAGACCACTCCTCAGCAGTAAATTCATTCAGTGATCCCAGTCCATCAACTTCGTCTTTCGAGCACCCCGGTCAAACATCTACAACCGCAGGCTTGATGGTTAATACCTCGTCTGTTGTAACTCCAAATTATTCGACTCTCCCACTCTCGCCCGAGTCATGTATTCCAAGCCCAGGAACAACGACTGCCCAAATGGCCCAGTGGCCTCCTCGCTCTGTTTCGCTCGACTTGGGCCTTAACCAAACCATGCACCCCCCGGCCCCTTGGTACTCGGTTCCCTTTGAACCGGTCACTCCACCATCAAGTGTTCCTCATACCGCACCTCTTCCGACTTCGGCTTCCGGCTACATGATTCCTCCAACCCATGGTATCTACCCTCCGGAGTTTACTCATTACCCCGGGGAGGACTATCCAATTTACGACTCAAAGCCCTGGAAGCGCACTATGTCTCTTCAATATGATTATGGACAAAATCGCCACGGACATGGCCACCCTGAGCATCACGACAGAAAGTATCACCCAGCATACCATCATCCTCATGGGGATATGGTTTCTCTTCCTCCCAGTCAGCCGGTCATGTGTGCACCTATGATGCCTTACTCTTCTTGAAATCGTGACCGACTTTACACTGGTGCAGAAATTGGGACTGGCGTTTGAGTGGTTGTGATTTATGTGATACCTCTTTGTCTTTTTCTTTTCTCTTGTCTCGCTCTCCTTTTACCCGCCCTATATTGTACGTTTTCATGTCTTTTTTCCATCTCAAGCATTGTAAAATGGGCGGCGATCTGTATCTAATAGATCTTCTGTATGACATACTCGTGGTTGCACTCTTGGGTGGTTGTTTTTACTTTTGTCTACTTTCTGAATGACGGGCGTTGGCGGAATCATTTTTTTTTTAATTCTTGATACCTCATATAACCTCTGCTGTGCACTGGTTTCATTATCTCAATATTTTCAAATTGTGCCTCTTGAACCTCTTCCTCTTCTGATCTGAATCTATTTTTACATTCTACCCTTGCCACAACGGAACACTTTCTCATTTGATACTATCCAATTTCCCATCCAAGAATACGAGTCAATTAATCTATCTACTCGCAATCTCCCTCACCTGCACGTGGTGATTTTACAGCTCCACCAGCTAAACAGGGTCTACAGTAAATGAGGTTTCAATCTCGTGACTCTGTTGGTGTAGCCTAGGATCATTTTAGCGTAGGCTGGACCAACTTTATCAATGGCGCAATAATGGGGCTCTGGTACAGGGATACTAGGTACGCCCCTCTCAAAACGCATGCCATGTGGCTTTTTCTTTTCTTTCCTTTCCTTTTCTTTATTTTGCCTTGTTTGAGTACTAGGGTCCTTAAAATCGGACCTAGACTAGTATCCACCGTTCTTCTGCCGGCTTTAACAGCTGTCGAAATTGCATGATCTACCGTTCCGATGGGAGATCATCTGAAACCCGGCCCTACTTTTGGGGCAAACCGTTGCTCTGAAAGCGAAGGCTGGATATACTTCGGTAAAAGTATGGGATATGTACTGTAGAAGGAATCAATGCTCCGCGGGGACAATTACATGAGCTCATAGCTTATAATTTCGGTGCATCAAAGTATAACGATGGCGTGAAACACCTTTTTTTTTTACACTTTCTTAGAAGAATCTTCCTGGTGAGAAGATTGTTTCACTAAAAATGCACAGTGACGAAGGTGAGTATGTTCTCCGATCATGATTTACACCCCGGAGAGTCTTCCCTAGTTTGTTTTATACCCCGTGGCCTTGTGCACTTCCCGGCTCCTGCATCCGACCCTGCATCCTTCGGCCGGATGACTCCGCATCGGAATGAAACACTATAGTAAAAACGTTGGAAAAAGTGAAACGAGGCTCGAGCACAATGCAGTTATCGCAGAGTTGAGACATAAGATTGGTGTAAGAGTGTTGTGGCTTGCGCCGCTGGAGATCTTCCTATACTACTGTATGTGTGGAGATCAGTCGAGGCTGCTACGCTTCAGATTCATTACTTGCAGCGATCAGGATGAGACCTATCGACTGAAACAGTATGACAACCACGTGTTTTATCCGCGACGAAGTTCTTTTTTTGGATCTGACTTAGGTTCTCGTGAATCTCTGCATACTAATTGTCTTACTTTGAAATATACTACTGCGCATCAATTAATTGATAATATAGATATTGTATGTGTCATATCCGCGGAAGTATCTATAGTATAGGGCAGATAATCAGTAAACCATATCTGCCCTACCAAACGGCTTCCCTTCCCAATTAAGAACTTATCCAAACTTCATTTATCATTTGACTTGCAGATCCGCCTGTCCGGATCCCTGACCTGCTCTCCAATATCTCCACTATTAAAGGTAGTACTCCAATTCTCGACCATGGCGTGCGGTGGCAATTCGGTTTGGTCCTCGGCAGATCGGCATTTCGGCATCTCGGTATCAGTCGTGTTTGTTTTGTTTGAACCGAAATTATAGTACGGCACATGTTGATGTTGCATCGGCTTCGTTGTATCGTGAATTCTCGGTGATATGATTATCGTAGTGTATCCAGGTTCTTGGGTTGGGACGAGAATAGTATGAGATCGGGGGTTTTCGGTACTTCCTTGCGTTGATTTCCCAGATACCAGCTGGTGTGCAGAGCATGCAAGCTGTCGAAACTGGGGAGATAACCCGATTATTTCCCTTTGTCCGATCAGAGAGTCATTTACATTTCATGCACATAGCTAGGTAAGATAGTTTCAACAAAAGTTTCAACAAAAGAGTATTCTGTATGCAAGAAATTTTTTGCATCGCATCAATTACATGAAGGCTAATTGCAGGTGTCACACCTTTATCGATTTGATCTATCATTTTTTTTGTTGAAGAAGCATTCCACAAATAGTAGCAAGACTTAAACCTCGGATCTTCCGAGATAAATGAGATACGTCATTACTGTATCCGCAGAATATGCCTACTAGTATAATGGATTGATCTATACGCGTGCAAACCAGAGATTCCTCACATCATACTTTCTAGGATTGAACCCCGGTGTCTTCGCCACTATGTCTACTCATGGCATGAAAGATGTTTGTTACCATGAGCGGGATAACCATCGCTAAGAGAGTAGAACAATGTAAAAGTAGCTATTGAGTAACCGCACAGTGAATTTCATACCGTGTCCAAAAGGCGTAGATAGCTGACTCTTACCTAGATTTGCCCTACAATCTTGACTTTTGACTCGAATTATGGGTATCAAGACGGAAGGTATAGTCTAACCCTATCGCTGTTATCACCGTATGAGCAAGGGGAGTACATTCACGGTCATAAAGACAGATCCTTAAGTTACTGGCCGCGCCTGGTATACTAGATCCAAGCGAGAGTCTCGAGCATGACAAATAAACACATTAGCTGGTGTCGCTTCGTGTCTACTCTCGAGTACAAGTCTAGGAATAAACAACTAGTTTCCTATACTTGTATCTAAATATGTTACGGGTCTTTGGTGATACAGTTTCAACACAATTATAATGTGCACATCTAGTGGCGATAAAGTCCCTGAGAACTAAATCTGAAATGTCACGCTCTATCTTGATCTTTGGCAAATCTTGATTATCGTATCTGTTATTTCAACCTTTTCTTCAATCGTAATGACAATGAGCCTCCTCCGGAAAGTATCTTCGATATCATTGACTGTGCAACAACATTGGCATTCCCCAAGCTGAATACAATAGAGAAAATGTTCTTAGCTGACCTCGTACTGCAGAACCCTATCAGAATAGCATGGCTGAGACTATTCATATCTAGTTTGCCCTTGTTTCCTCAATCAATCAATTTCTTCGGTATTGACCATGGATAATTGAACGATAAGCATTAGGGAGACTCACGAGGGTATATACCAGTAGAGGATTTACGCAGCGCACATTCACGCGAAGATCCTAATAAAGACCCAATATATGTGATCAGCTCGTGGGATAACTGTGTTGAAGGAATTTTGAATAGGACAGGGGTTTGCAAACGTATCGTAGTCTTAGTTATGTGTGGCTGTAACTTTGCAAGAAACTCGACGTAGAGCAAAGATTTTCCATAAATTCTACGATACAGCGAATACGTCGCTACCCTGAATATTTCATTCCAATGCAGAGTTTACTCATGTCAATTGTATCTTGTACAAAACCATCCTATAGGTGACAATCTACTTCTACATAGTATGGAGTACAACTCTTTCATCCTCCTATTTAGGAATATCCGAGGGACCTCGGCATCTGCGGGGAAGCTCCCTCCGCATTTCACAACCTTCTCATCTCTTCACTTCCCCAATCAACCAACCCCCATCCAAACAAGAAAAAATCAATCAAAAATGCGCGCAATTCAAGTTAGCGAATACGTCAAGGTATCTCAAGCAACTCACCTCAGATAATTAATTTCACAAGTTCAAAAAAAACAAAAACTAACGAAAATCCAGGGCCCCTTGGACCTCAAAATCGCTGAAGTTCCGACTCCATCCCCATCCCCGGATAAATATCTCATTCAGATTCATTCTGCCGGAACAAATTTCTTTGATATCCTTCAAATTCAAGGGAAATATCAACATCAACCTCCCCTTCCCTGGATAGGTGGTGCTGAATTCGCTGGTACAGTCGTTGCGGTACCGACTGCTGCGGCTGAGGCGTCAAAGGCGAAGTTTAAGGTTGGGGATCGGGTTTTTGGGGCTACGCAGGGTGCGTATGCGACGCATGTTCTTGCGGGTGAGAATACTCTCCTTCCTGTGCCCAGTGGGTGGAGTTTTGAAGATGCGGCGGGATTGTTTGTTACGGCGCCGACTTCTTATGGGGGTCTTGTTCATCGGGCAAATGTGAAGAGTGGGGATTGGGTACTTGTTCATGCTGCGGCTGGTGGGGTTGGACTTGCTGCTGTACAGATTGCTAAGGCGATGGGTGCGGTTGTGATTGCTACTGCTGGGACGGAGAGGAAGAGGGAGATTGCGAGGGAGTTTGGGGCGGATTATGTGGTTGATTATTCTGATAAGGGGTGGCCGGAGATTGTGAAGAAACTTTGTGCCGAGAAGAGGGTTGGGAATGGGAAGGCTGGGGTTGATATTGTTTATGATCCTGTTGGAATGATTGAGGCGAGTCTGAAGTGTGTCGCGTGGAATGCGAGGTTGTTGGTTATTGGATTTGCGGCGGGTAAGATTGAGAAGGTTGCGTTGAATCGGGTGTTGTTGAAGAATGTGAGTATTGTTGGTTTGCATTGGGGTCAATATGCGAAGTTTGAGACGGAGACGGTAGGATCGGTTTGGAAGGGGATTTTCGATCTTGTTGCGCAGGGCAAGTTCCGTGGGACGGCGTTCAAGGATGAAAGTTTTGTTGGGTTGGAGAGTGTTCCTAAGGCATTGCAGGCGCTTGGAGGGAGAGAGACTTGGGGCAAGGTTGTGGTGAATGTGACTGGTGATGAGAAGGCGAAGAGTAAGCTGTAAACAGCAGCAAGATAGATAGTAGACAGGCATTGAATCAAAGCAAGATATATATATATATATATTTGGAAAAAATGATGTATATTGAAGGTATAATGATGTATGTAGGTGCGCAAGGAGTCATGCTCTAGTGAAATTCTCAAAGAAGAACTCGAGCAAGTATAACATGAACTATGAAGGCCCTGACTTGCTCTAGCAACTCAAGAAAGAAAAAGAACCAGAGTTATTTATCTCTGACGAGACACTCCAGCTCACAATCCAGCTCCGGTCGGTCGCACCCACAAGACGTGGAATTGCGGTGACTGTCCTTCAAGAAGGGTCCGTAAGATCGTCCGTGAGGACTGGGACAGCTGGATTGAGGAGTTGCGGTGATGTTAACTGCGGATGAGGTGGAGGTGAAAGTGGAGGGGAGTTTCTGCTAATATTTCTGGCAATTGGATTAATAAAATATCTCAATGAGAGGCGCTGACCAGATACAGCATTAGATTCTGGCCAACGCATGGGGATGCAAAGTTGTCAAGGTGGTTGAAGCGAAGTGAAGTTGAAGTTGAGGAGGAAAGGAAAATTTCGCTTAGTGATTATGTCAGCCGACACAAGAATACGAGAATACGACGTATGAGACATCCATGAAGAGTCAACAATTGAATTATGGAATTTAATGGAGAGAGCATAATAATTCAAGATGGATATATACAGGTGAGAAATGCAACTTTTCATGAATTCAACAGAGAATTAGGTATACCATACATTATAATTTGAAAAGAGATAAAGAAAGTAAACATTAGCCATGATCATTCCGTATCTTCGTGAGAAAGACATAAAAGTCATATAGCAGCGTGATAGATTTTAATAATCCACTCGTTCAATCCATCCATGCAAGATTCCTTTCATTGGAGCAAGAGCTGGTCGCTGGTTCCACCTAATGATGTCTATCGCGCATCTGAACAAGTGTAGTCCAACCCTGACAACAAGATCGAGTCATACCGTGTCCGCACCAGTTACAAGGAATAGGAGCAGACTGCGAAGCCGAGACTCCTCCTCCATTCACGCCGGTGCCATTCCCTTGCTTGGAAGTGTGCACTAGTAATTGCGATGGAAGTCCACGCGCCGGATCAAAAAGCGAGTTTCGTCGGTGTGAGGAGCTTTTTCGGGAAAATGTTCGCATTAGTCTGGATTCTGTGGGGAGTCGTTCGGGACAAGCTAATCGGGCGTATATTTCTGATGGCATGTCGTGCCAGTATTTGCAGGAGCAGCAGATGACAAATATTTTTGCTATGACTTGGTCTTTTTGGGGCTTTTTGGTTCTTTGGACTGGTACTTGTCGCATCATTGATAGGGGGCCATCGGGAGCAAGGGGTGGATTTGCCCCGGGTGAGTGCTGGGCGGTTGCTGCGTTTTGTCGAGGTTCTTGATGGCCCTTGGTTAATGGACCGCTGTGGGGGTTTGTTTCTCGGTGTGGTGATGGTTCAGGGAATGGTGCTTGAGGTGGAGATGGTTGAGCTGGTTTGACCCTTGTATGAGCTTTGGATATATCCAATACTTCCTCGTCGGCCGTGTCATAGCTGGAGCCACCGTAGGAAGAATGCGATGATGTTCGACTATTTCCAGGCCGTTGTGGGTATTGTCCATTTTGCTCAGGGTCGTTGCCATGGCCTCCGTCTGTGAGTTGATAGACCCGACGTGGGGATTCGGTCTTGGCGTCTATAGACTGCGGTTTCGATGGAGGTCCTTGTGCAGGCTGTTCCGCCGAGCTTGGTGTCTTAGCATCGACAACTGGCGTCTCCTGTATCTCATGTGTTGATCTTGCTGGACTATCCGTTGCTTGTCTTCTGCGGGAATGCTTCAGCGGTGGAACCATTAGCGGTAGCATATTTGCATCTGACGACATCTGTTGGGGTTTAAAATCAGGCGAAGCTGTCTTCGCAGGCTTTTCTTCCCTCGGTCTCTCTTTTGTTGGCCGTTGTGGAGGTGAGCTAGTAGGAGTATGTTTATTAGGAGCCACAGGATGGGTGGTCATCGGCAGGGCTAGTCGGTGATTCTCATTTTCCCGAGTGAAACCTCTCTGTCCTTCAAGGGAACTAGACTGAGCTGAATTGCTGTGACCAGTCTGCTGGTTCGCTGAATTTGAAGTTTGGCGATTTTTCCGTTCAACATCTTTGTTTGTAAATGGGTTCAGAGCGAGAGGGGATGATTTGTATGCCTTGGGGTTGGCATCAACGCGGACTTTGGGGAAAGTCCCCTGTTTTGATGCGGCTGTCGCAGTTGGAATGTAGTAGGCCATTGGTTTGGGACTGCTTTGGGTCTGAGGGTTCTGTTGGCTCTGCGGATGGATATTTGAAATGCCGTTCATCTGACGAGCTACAGTGGCCGCAACAGTCGGGGCAGTCGGAGCAGCTGGGGTAAATGGAATACCTGGAGTAGTTGGTGGCCTATTTTCAGACTGTGTGATCGCTTTTTCATCCTGGTTCCGCGTAGAAGAATTGCCAAGAGGTATTGGGGAGTTGGGGGTTCTGCTTGCCACACCCGGTGGTTTTCTTTCATTTCGCAGAGCCGCAGTAAACGAATCCCGATCAAGATCTGCAGAAAGCTCAGTCGTCTGTGAATGCGGATGAGAGGGTGATTTAGACGAAGGTTCTATCCTTCGATGCACATATGTTTCAGTCAGAGTATGTCGTTTAGTCGTATCGGATTTCTTCGACATGGACATAGCGTTGCGCGCAGGCGTAGTGGTCATCGACATAGTATGTTCTGGCTCAGCATCCACATTCCGCTTCTTCCACTCTTCTGCCATTTTCCAATTTTCTCGAAGATCGTCCGACTTGCCTGTCGTGTGGTGTAGTGTTCGAGGCATTTGGTGAGATGGCACTAGGCTCGTTCCATGGCGTGTTGCCAGTTCGCGAGATACTGCCGTTCCAAATCGTTCAGTGAGAGATAAAGGGAGAGTTGGAGGACCGCCAAATTCACTGGACGTACGTGAATCGCGATCACTTCCATTCATCGAACTTGCTCTTGATCGAGAGCGTCGCTTGGATGAGAAGAGTGAGGTGAAACTTGATGATCTCGGTCTTTCGGTGTTGGCGCTCGAGGAACGCTTGGAACTGTCGAGTGGTTGTTTTTTTGTTAGGCGACGAGAGTTTCTGTCGTAAATGCCTTGTTCCAGTTTAAGCTGAGCCTCCTCGAGATTGGAGAGACGCATTTCGAGCTCCTTACGCTCGGTCTCGAGTCGCTTTGTCGCACGACGTTCCTTGCGATTGACATCTTTTGCCCAGATTGGGGAGCTGCAGATACGATCTATGTCTGCGGTGCTTGTCGTAGGGTTGTTGTTATTGGTTTCTGTCGGAGCCTTCATATTTGATGTCGCTTGTTTGGAATCTTCATCTTTGATTCTCACCGGATGGACAGGTGGACTTGACTCAGCAGTACTCACAGAGGGACGAGTGGAATGAGTGAACGAGCTTGGTCCTGTCTCAACTGTACCGTTGGTGGTGGTTGTGCCAACTTCAAAGCCGATGGTGGTCTCAGAATTGGGTACCAAGGCAGCATCTCGCCGCCCGGACTGGAAACCATTACTCGGGCGTTTCTTGGTGATATTCAGTCAAATTCTGACGGGGGGAGGGGAATAGTGAGACTACAGTAGTTACCTTGTCTGATCGATCGACATTGAAAACTCGCTGAAAATGTTCAGAGATGGAAGATCGTCGTCTTCTGCGGGGCTGATCGTCCATGTTTACACTCACACACACTCATTCACTCCGACATGAATGAAGTTTGATTCTGTCAGAGCAGTGTCAGAACAGTGTTAGAACAGAATTGCGGATATTTGAAGTTGGGTAGTAGTTAAACGAGTGAAATTGGGGAGAAACCCCTGAGAATTGGAGGCACAACGGGACGAAGAAAGAAATTCAAAAGTTGCCACGGAAAAGTGAGACCTGCAGATCGTGTGACTTTGATTTACATACTATAACTAGATCACAATACAATCTATATTTTAGTTATATTTATATTATATAGATGTAGTATATATTGTTTATTATATATATTAATGTATTCTATTAGTATATTATCACCGACTTCATTGTTTATTCATGCCCATAAATACATATATATATATATATATATATATATACTCAGCATAACAAGTATCCAGTCAAATTGAAAATAGACCAGTCAATATTCCCAATTGACACATCTACATCTTCGTTCTCTTCTCTTCCATTCTATCCATAATACCCATACTCCATCCTATTTACTGTATAATATCCAATATATCCATGTGTATCCATTAATCACCCACGGTTCATCTCGCACCGCCCCGCTTGGCGCGAACTCAACCTTAACTTCGTCTCATCATTGCACCTTCTCATCAACCTACTACAATACTCTATACATCCACATCCACAACAACTAAAACTACTACACTCAGTACTGTATCACCACCACATACATACCATGTCCCAACCAGACTCAGCTCCACCAAGCTACGAGGCCTCTCAAGCCTCAACCTCATCCACCCAACCACCCCCATATCACAACTGGCAAGATGCCGTCCCAGATACTTCTATCTTTCCCCCACCCCCAATATCAGCCTTCTACGTCTCAGGAACAGGAAATGCCTCAGCAGATGACGCTGATCGCGCCCATGAGTTCTGTAACCAAACTCCCCTCTGGAACCCCGTTCTTCCTTCCTCATCTGTCTGGAACGAGGTGAATACCCATAACATCCGTCCTGTACAACCACCTGAATTTCATGGTCGGTTATCTACTCCCTCCCGGGGCAAGTGGAATGGTTCTTCTTTGGATCGGAATGGGGATTGTGTACTTCTAACTCATTTACCGTTGTATTTTGCTGCGGTGAATTCTCCGTTTGCGCAGGGGAGGAGGAAGGTTATTTATTTTGAGATTAAGGTGCTTGGGTTACGGGGTGGTCCGGCGGATGGGGAGTCTGGGTTTTCGATTGGGTTTGTTGCTCAGCCTTATCCTTCTTGGAGATCGCCTGGTTGGGAACGGGGGAGTTTGGGGGTTTGTTCGGATGATGGGTGTCGGTTTGTGAATGATTCCTGGGGTGGACGTGAGTTTACGGGGCCGGTTAGGGTTGGTGAGACGGTTGGATTGGGGATGGTGTTTGATGGGGATGGGGATGGTGTTGATGAGTATTCGAAAAAGAAGAGGTGTAAGGTTGAGGTGTTTTTTACTCGCAATGGGAGGAATGCTGGTGGGTGGGATTTACATGAAGAGAGGGATCAAGATGCTGGTGGTGTGGAGGGTCTTGAAGGAGACTTTGATTTATATGGAGCTGTTGGGTTGTTTGGTGGCGTTGACTTTGAGATTTGCTTTGACCCTGCAGGGTGGCTATGGAAGCCTTGATATTTGCTTTTGATACTCCGGACTTTTTGATATTGCTAGTACAGTTGACTCGTGCATTTGCTTGTCATGCCAAGTCATTGCTTTTAGGGCTGAGATATGCTTTTTTTTGGTATTTTCATTTTCATTTTTTTTTAATTGCTTGCAGTTTTTGTGATAGGTCATGATGCTTATTTGCTGGACCCTGAATATCCTCCGAATGTGATGTTAAGCTCGTGTGATATGATATGCCCCTGTTATACTTCAACATCCTATACTTGTTATAGTAGTGGCAGTGGAGACTCAACATCACAGGATTCTCACTACAGATTCATTTCCATTTCTCATCCTCTTATTCCCCTTGTATGAAATTTCCTAGGATACCCCTGCCTCATAAAAAAATTGTGGGAAATGTATCTCTCCAAATCCAGCATCGCGCATGGAAAAATTATCCTACGCCCCGAGGTAACCGCCGAGGGATAGTTTCCATATCATGGCTTCTAAGAGGATGAACTGATTTTTTCGGCGCTGCCGAGGCCTACTAGATCGCCTATTCATGCAGCGTGGATGCATATTGCATTTTATCGTGTGCATCCCCGGTTCTAGAAAGTCATCGACCTCACACCTTTCATCGTTTCCGAGTAGATGCGCGCATTAGTGTGTTCGGGGGGAAGCAGCTCTTGCATTCCCGGGCTGCAGCCGAGTACAGTTGTCGTATGGCGTAGATTAACTAGCAGGGGTGGGAAGGGAGGGTCATGGCATGTGCAGATACAAAGCTGCATGGCAGTACATAGTATGTCTCGAATATACCCTGCAGTATGAAAAGGAAGATACAGTCAAGGATTCTCTGGGATTTCTTCTTTGGGAATTTGACTAGGGTAGGATATTTTGTACCTCCGTACTTTTTTTTTAATTTATTTGGTTAGGTATTTCTTTCTGGAAATATCATCGTGCTTGATTTTGTGCCCCTTTTCATTCCATCTTTGGCCCCTTTCTCCCCCAAACGCACAGGTAACCGTCCTGGCTCTATCTAACGAGGTGCATGAACAGCATAGAACTACTTGACGTCACAAATTAGCCCGTCCCTCAGTGGAATTCAGGATCACCTCGTGCATAATAGAACAACGTCCCTTTCTCGGGACCTGTCTCGTGAAGATCCGGAGTAATCGGCTACACGACTCGGACCTAGGTTCTGGCCCGGAGGCTGAGGTTGAGGTTCAGGGATACTGGACTAGCCTCGCCGGTTTCACTTTAGTTTCTTTTCTTCGTTCTCTCTGTTAGCTAGTATGAGCCTCAATAGTTGCGTACAGAGATGCGCGTACGTGGGAAAGACCAGATTCTAGCCCACGCCAGGGTTGCCTGACCCAGAGACATTGGATTCTAAAAACAGCTTCGTGCTTCAAGTCGTTCATGGGGAGGAAAGGGGAAGCGGCCTGTGCCATTCGGAGCTGGGGGGGAAAGAGGCGCAATGACCGCATATCAAAATGCATGTCATGCGCTTGGACAAAAGGGGCAGCAGTCATGATTACTATTTCGAACGGGGATTTACTTCTCCTTTCTTCTTTCTCCTTTTCCTTTTTGGGTATTGATGGTGTCTGTACAGATTGGTTCTAGTGCATACTGTACTAATATACATAGTACTTGCATTGATATCCAACCTAGGGTCCTACCCTAGCCAAGACGTAGTGACAGGGGTGGAAGTACTTTAAGATATTGACATCTGAATATATCATGTAGCTCGTACTTATTGAGGGCTTGGCAAGAAACTCAATGTGGATCTGGCAACGGGGATACATGAGCGTGAATTGAATGTCGTTAGGTTTAACAATTCAGGAAGGACATACATACAATACAGTATACGATGACATTGAGAGAACGGGACGAGAACACGCAATGGGATCACTCCATACATGGCAATTGATTGCGCCATATATACTCCTCTGGACAAATCAGAGCATACACCGTAAATGATTCATGATATGGACCTACGTGGAGTGATGTATGTATACTCCGTACAGCGTACTAGAATAGAGTATACAAAAGCGATTATTCTACTGAGTAGATAATTAGTGACTACATAGTACATAGTCAACTAATGCATGTTATCGAAGAACCCGTTCGAACACTGCATTGACATACTAGTCAATGATGTAAATTCAATACACAGACCTCATACAGAAAGGTCTGCGAACAGTCCAGTGGAGACCGAAATCGGTGATAAACCCGAGGCCATCCTTTGATGGTTACAGCGGCTGCAGCCTGGTCTGCAGCTAGGGAATCAGGGCGTCAGCCAACAAGGTCCAGTAAGCGAGCGAAGAGTTGGACGGTTCAATCAAACGCCAGGTCTAGAGCCAATGGATGATCGTCGACAAAGCTAAGGAACGGAGTAACTCCTGAGCCTCCGGAGAACGGATGTGATATTACACGGGACAGTGCGCGACCCCCTGCAGTTGTTAGTGTTAGCGTTTGAGTGGGGGGGGGGGGGGGGAGAAGAGGGGGGAGGGGGGAAGAGGGGAAGGGGAGGACATGGGGCGGTTGCCACCAGATCGTGCTATTCCATACGGAGTACAAAGTGTACTTTGTACAAAGAGAGAGAGAGAGAGAGAGTATGTGTATGGAGTAACTGTACAGGAGCTCCATTATTGTCCCGCGTACATTTCCATCGATTTCAAATGGGCGACAAGCCGACCACGTCGACAATGAGTGGAGCGGGTGGGATGAAGGCGCTTGGCGGGTCAATTGTCTTTTTACTTAGTGTATCCATCTGTATCCACGGAGTACATTGATACTACTGTATGGATGTATGGATGTGTGCATGTATTCTCCAGTGTCGCAGGATTGCAGCCAAATATGGAGATATTGGTCTTCATCTCCGTTGCTCACTGCCAATCCTCGTTCTTCTTCTTGATTTCTCCGTCATGGCGACTATCTTTTCCTTCTTTTTCCTTCTCGTACTTTGTCTTTGTGTATTTGTTCGGCCGTGAATGCGTGCAAGATCCACCCTCGGCGTAACGCCGCTTGTAACACACTACTCCATACAGAGGAGACAAAAACAGAGGAGCCCCACGGCCGATCAAAATTTTTATTTTCCATTTTCCCATTTTCCTTTTTCTGTTCAAGTACGGAGTACATTGGAGTACTACTGTACACTGGAGGATAATTATTATTGAGCCCGGAAAGGCAACACGAGAGTTGAGTAGCGCAGGTCAGAGAGGGGCTGGTGGAAAAGGTGAAAATAAAACGAACTTGCGATTTGTCGGAAGAACAAAGCGAGTCATGGCTAATCGGCTTGTCTGCGCCAAATTCTAGCATTAGATTCTCTTATTGTATTAGCATGACTCCGTAAGATGAAGAGGGGAAGTGTGATCGACCAGTCTCCATTTGACTTTTGCTGCAAGTCATCTCCCTTTCTGTCAGCACTGGATCTCATCTCGTATTTGTATCTCTGTATTTTGTACCCTTCTTTTTCTTTCAGTTATAGTAGTTTATTCTTTGCTTTTTCTACTATAATTACTGCTAGTACTGCTTCTACTTCTATTTCCTATTCATACATATTATATTATACTCGGCCGAGCTCAGTGGATCCGGACTCTTCCGGGATTTGAGGTCGAGAGACTCGTGTGGAGTCCCGAGCAGCACTGGGTCCATGGGAGTCCGTGCAGCCGAGATACGCGTCTGTTTCACTCCAGACAGACTCCACGGGGCATGATCTGTACATACTTACATAGACCTTGTACTATGCAGTATGATTTGACGTTTGGCTTGGTTCGGTTTGATTCGGTTCGAGGCAGCCTAAAAGCAGAGGCACTGAATTTCCTTGGAATGCAAGCGTTGACCCTCCGTTGTCTCTGCCGTTTTACTCCGTTACTGTGCGCAGGATGGTGGGTTGCCACTAGAGTCAAATCGAATGCAACGGCCTGTGCAAGTGACAAAGTACTAGATTGCGTGGACCCCGAGAAATAATGCAGCCAGTATGGAGTAGTCGGGACGGATGACATTACTTGGCAGGTTTGGGCTGTGCAATGATCTCTCTGCAATATACTTTGCGGCCGATCCTCGAGCGCGTGCGGAGATAACGATGGCCCTTTTTGGCCGGTTGCAGATGGTGCGCTCGAGCTTTGATAGACGCCAGTGCGCTTACTGGGAACGATTCAATATAGTGGGAGTAGAATGGAAGAAGGAATAGAGAATAGTAAACCGTATAATGTAAGTAGGATATAGTAAGTATACTATACTCTATTCTATACGCAATACTTAGCATTCATGTATGCATATATGTTATCCTACACTGGTAGAATGATATACATAGTAAATACTATTCAGCTGTACAGATATCTCCAGTCACCGGGATATGCACTATCGTGGACTAATGCTTTGAAGTAACTAGTCCTCGCTGACAACCTTCGCGCCACCCAGTTGGGTCGCCTTACCCTGTTTTAGTCGGCGTCGACCGCATGTGGTTTGTTTGAGTGTCTTTGCCTTCTCGCATTTCTGTAATCATCCTTCAATCATTACCCATTATCCATTCGCAGTATGCAGTGCGCAGTAACTATACTATACATCTCGGGATAAAAGTATCCATCTTACACATCATTACATAACCAGGTACACACTCTTCGCCATGACTATCACATACATCTTACTGTATGTATGTCGTTGTATGCCTGTAACCACTAGTATCATCCCGTACAATGCCCCCACTCAAGCTTCAACACTGGCCAAGTCACAGACTGTGGCGATCGCCGCTAGGATTTCCCGCCCCATTCGCCTGACTTTCGCGCCCCGGTTACCATGCAGGAAGTGGATTCGTTCGAGGATGTGCTTCCGGGTGTGCTGTTCTGCTGCTGGACGCACGTTAAAATTAAAGAATCCATCTTGTGCCACAAGGCGTGCGAATCAGGGCGATCATCTTGAAATTCGTATGTACTTACTACTGTACTTGTAGTTTAGTACCTTGCAATTATGTAGGGTACTTTTTTTTTCTTTTAGCAATACTGTACTTGATAATGGTGGCCTGTCGGAGGAGATCCAGTATGTACACGGAGACTGTTGGTCCAAATCACGCTAGTATATGGGGAAGCGGCTTCAATCTTCCACTAATCGGTGTTGTTTCATGCTGGGTAAATGGTTCGGTGATAGCGCGCGCGTCGATGTGCATACATAGTACTTTTCCAGAGATTCTTCTTCTAGATCATTCAGCGCAGGTTTCAATGAGGTGTTCATAAGTTATCTCTAAAGGTATAGAGTAGTGATGTGATATCTACTATGTACATACTATTGTACTCCGTACCTGCTGTGTACATGTCGATCAAGTCCGTGTTAAGAATAGAAAAGGTTCGGCTGGGCACCAATGATGGAGACTGACTATCTCCATCCGAGATGCAACCGAAAAAGCAGAGGGAATCTCGCGTGCATGATCGGACATGTTCTTGGCTATCCTTCTATCTTGATATTAGTACCATGTACAATGTATCGTTTTCCTTTATTATAGTGCAATCACAATATACTGTAATAATAATAATCTATTATTATTATTATGTTATTTTCTTGTTCCTCCCTTCCCCGACCATTCAGCAGCTATCATTCTTCTGCCGCTGATGCATCCCACCAGTAAGACTAAAGCGGCCTAGTCGATCACATTGTGTACCTGCGATAAACCATTATGGACCTGAACAACCTACATACTAATACTATACATACATATGTACATACCAAGTTCCCTGTGATTTGTACATACTACATTTCTAGGATATACAGGGAACAGCTGCCTTCGTCATCTGCTCATCTGCTCATCTGCTCGAGGCTACTTGGAATGCTCGGAGTCAAAGCATAAAATTGCAAGTTCAACACGAACCACTGTAATACTACTAGTATCCAATACATCATTACATAGTTAGTATTTGATTTCTTTACCACGCCCCACCGCATGTCACTGCTGCATGGACCGCCAATCCCTCCTCCTCCACCCTTTTTTCGTTTCCCATCTAGATCCAGGGTCTCTGACGCACGAGGCAAAAACTACACCTGCAGCACTCTCAAAACGACAACGGCTACTGGGGCGCTTGTTCTAGTCCGGATTATCCTTAGTTTTCATTTATTTATTTTTTCATTTTCATTTTTTCGGGATCTTTGTCTTTTTTATCTAATAGTATTTTTTTTTTTTTTTTTTTTTTTTTTTTTTTTTTTTTATTTTTTTTTTTTTTTTTTTTTTTTTTTTTTTTTTTATAA
>Ga0102593_1001910_pt1 | contig 17937 bp, 11 predicted proteins | sample AraplaCol_mMS_r2_2_FD_76862 | JGI IMG/M metagenome (GOLD analysis project Ga0102593, IMG submission 76862) | Arabidopsis root microbial communities from North Carolina, USA - plate scrape MF_Col_mMS_r2 (SPADES assembly) (version 2) | ecosystem: Host-associated > Plants > Roots > Endosphere...
AAGTAATTTGACCACGATCTCCTCCCCACGACCGGCTATAAAACCTAGGAAGTCGGTGAAAGTGCCACCCCAATCTAAAAAAAAAAAAAAAAAAATTAGCTATAATTCATTGCTTGAAATCTATGAGTGAATACTGTTCATACTACTCACCAATGGCGATCTTGATGCTTGGATTGTCAAACATATGGGGAGACATGGTAGTGAAATAACAATCGAGGTCATGTGGAATTTCAAGGGTCACAGACGGCTTTTATAGATGTATTTCTGACACATTCAAGTACTACCAGTACTAGCAGGTCGGAACGATTCTCTTTGTCTCTTCCATTTTCCTAAAACGAATGGTCACTGGAACATTTCCAGGATTATCGCCCGCTTCCAAGCGTGAGGGGACGATGTGGAGAAATACGGTCTTATCTCCTCTTCGCAACGACCTTCCCATGGCACAACTTCCAAACTATGATACGCCACATTCTTTACAACTCCTTTCATCTGCGTAGACATTATGAAGTATAACTTCAGGATGAATTGCATTTCTGCGATTCCAACCTGCCCTCCTATTCTTCTACAGTTCCCACTTGCGCGTTTACATGGCGGACGACAAAGGTACGACTGGACCTGAGGTCGACCTACCACCCGACTATGAGAAATACGATCAAGGAGAAATAGTCAACTCGCAAAATTCTGAGCGTGGTATAGATGTTGCTGCGCAGTTTCTGGCTCGTTTGGACCCTGCGATTGCCACCGAGCCCATATCAGACGGGGAATCTCGACGCGTCCTTTGGAAAATCGATCTCATCTTGATCCCTTTGATCATGGTAACGGTTGTTTTAGCTGCTATCGACAAAGTGATTATCTCCAACGCCGCTCTTTATGGAATGAAAACCGATACACATTTGACTGGGAATCAGTACTCGTGGGTCGGCTCCATTTTCTACTTCGGTTATCTGATTTTCGAGTATCCTGCTGCTTTGTTGATCCAGAGACTCCCTGTTGCCAAGCTATATGTTGTTATGGTAACAGGCTGGGCTATCCTGATGCTATGCACAGCAGCGACACAGAACTTTGCAGGCTTGGCGACTGTGCGGTTCTTGATGGGTACTTTGGAGGCATCTGTATTCCCTATCAGTAGTATCCTTACAGTCATGTGGTGGAAGACTCGAGAACAGCCTCTTCGAGTCGCATTCTGGTTTAATCAGCTCTCCTCTGTTTTCTCGGGTCTGGTGAGCTATGGGATTGGTCAGACTCATACGGCCCTTGCCCCATGGCGATTGTTATTTATTGTCCTTGGCTCGTTTTCTCTTCTCTGGGCCGCTGTGCTTTACATCTTCCTACCGGATTCACCTGTTCAATGCTGGTATTTCTCTGATCGAGAAAAGTTTGTCTGCCTCGAACGTGTCAAGGATAATAACACAGGTATGGAGGACAAGACTTTCAAGTGGTATCAAGTCCGCGAATGTCTGATGGATCCTAAGACCTGGTTATTGGCAGTGTTCTCTCTTTCCGTCAATGTTCCAAACGGTGGCTTGGTGACATTTTCGGCACAAATTGTGACAGGAATGGGATATTCGTCTCTGATAACTACCATTCTCGGTATCCCAACCGGAGTTTTGGCGACTGTTTGGCAGATCATACTGGGCTTCATTGCCGCCAAGGTTCCAAATTCTCGATGTACGATCATTGCTTTGGCCAATCTTGTGCCAATGACCTGTGCAATTCTCATGTGGAAATTGCCCAGCACAAACCAGCATGGTCGGCTGGCAGCATACTACGTCTTTTACACTTATTGGGCACCCTATGTGCTTTCAACTTCACTTCCAATGGCGAACACCAGTGGTCATTCCAAGAAGCTGACGATGAATGCCATTTTCTTCCTGGCTTACTGCATTGGAAATATCATTGGACCTCAAGCATTCCGTGCTGAGGATGCTCCATCATATTCCAAGGGCTATGAGGGTCTTTTGGCCTGTTTGGTGGTAGCAATTGCTTCTATCATTTCATATGGATTCCTTTGTCGCTGGGAAAATAGCCAGCGTGATAAGAAGCAGGGAGTCCATTCGCAAACAAACAATGAATCTACTGATGCATTTGCGTTTTCAGATTTGACAGACAAGGAGAAGATGGAGTTTCGATATACTTATTAGTGTACACAGTTTATTATTTGGTCTTAGTATGACTTGAGGAAGAGTGAATCCAATTTATCTGAAATTCTGCTGTGTTACCTCGAAAATTGACTTGAAGATTTCGTATACTTACCTAGGCTTCTAGTAATATACTGCCATCGTGCAGTTTTGCTCGATCTTGACTCTTCCTTATGCTCGAGTCTCACGGCAGCATGATGAGCTCTGCGTTCTTTATTTGACTTGCTTGAATTATCTGCCAGATTAGCCTTATCAAATGTAGCCAAGGCCTTTTGAGGGGAAACTCCACATGTCAGACAGTTCAGAAAAACGAGCTCCACTTTAATTTCACCCTCAATCTTATCAAACGCGCTGAGGGAAGGTCAGACCGAAAGAATCAAGCTTGAAGATATTCCCCTCTCAAATCTAAGTCTTTGATTAGATCCCATCTTCATGTGCTAACGGAAGCTGGTAGCGAGGGTCGGTTACCCGCCAGTCGACCGGATGACCCGATAAATGTAGGCCAATCCCCTGCTAATCAATTGGAAGATTATAGTCCACGCAGAATCATGAACAAAGACACTCGAATCCTTATCGTTGGCGCCGGCTGTTTCGGCACTTCGACTGCATGGCATCTCTCCCAGCGTGGCTACACTTCGATTCACGTGCTGGATCGATATCCCCCGCCCTCAATCGAAGCTGCGGCAACTGATATCAGCAAGATTATCCGGAGCGATTATAATGAGCCGTTATATGCACAAATGGGAATCGAGTCCATCGAAGCATGGAGCTCCTGGTCTTTATTCAGAGGACTTTACCATGTCCCTGGTTGGATCTTGAGTGCTGCCAAGCTATCTATACCATTTGTCGAGGGCTCGATAGAAACATGTAAAAGGCTAGGCGTTCAGGGTATAGAGGCTCTCACACCTGATCAGATCCGTTCGCGATTCCCTGTTGTCAAAGGAAAACTAGATGGTTGGAATAGGAGTGTATGGAATCCGACAGCCGGTTGGGCGGCTGCTGGGAATGCAGTGGAGCGAATGGCAGAGGCAGCTCAAAAGAATGGAGTTCAATACATCTCGGGAGAAACAAAGGGTTACGTCCGTCATTTGGTCCTTGATGATGCCACTGGGGTCTGTAAGGGAGTCATCACGGCTGATGGTATTAAACACGAAGCAGATTTGGTGATCCTTTCAACAGGGGCTTGGACGCCCTCATTAATTGACCTTCAAGGTCAAATGATTGCGAAAGGTCACGGTGTCGCCCATATTCAGTTAACACCTGAAGAGCAGAAGCACTACTCTACTATGCCTATCATGGACAATCTCGAATTGGGCTATTTCTTTCCACCGCAAGCAGATGGTGTCTTCAAGATGGCACACAGCCAATTCATCATAAATCTACAAACTGATTCGACTTCTGGAATCACTACATCAATTCCGCATACATTCCACCAATCTCCCTCCGATGGCCTGCCTCTCGAGATTGAGGCGCAAATGCGACGCAACCTGAGACGTGTACTGCCCGAGCTAGCTGATCGTTCTTTCAGCTTCACGCGGTTATGCTGGGATGCTGACACGGCGGATAGACACTTCCTCATCACGCCCCATCCGCATCATAAGCAATTACTGTTGGCAACTGGAGGATCAGCACATGGATTTAAATTCCTTCCCGTAGTTGGCAAGTACATTGTGGATCTCCTTGAGGGCACTTTGGACCCAGAGATTGTGCAGAAGTGGCGCTGGCGTCCCAACCAGCGCGTAGAAGCGAATAATCTTGCACATATGGACCCTGAATTGGAATTGGGAGATTTGACAGGTTGGAGGGGGAGACAAACTCGCGAGAATGATAGCCTTGCTAAGTTGTAGAGGCTGCAGGAGAACTGGAAGACACCAAGAGAGATATTGAATTACTATGAGTCCGAATTCAAGAATTACCTCAGTAGAACATATCATATTAAGGAAATAAAATACAGGACTTTCATTCATAGAAATAACACGTTAGGTCAAGCTTAGTTTCCACCCTCCTAGCATCGACATTGCGTGTTCCCATGAGAAACGAGCCTCATTTTGATAATCGATGCTTATTTCAATGGGTCTAGATTTTTCGCGCTTCCTTTCGTCCTGTACAGACAGGTCCTTCTGTCTCCAAACCATTTTAATGACCTCCATGGCCGGTGCAACGTTCTAAAAGAGTCAGTGTTGGTCGTTCTTCTGGATATAATATTGACATCACTCACCCCAAAACGGTGGATTCCCTCCAACTCTTCAAACAACTGCATGACTTTAACTCTTTCCTCTTCTTCAAAAGCACAGCATCCTGCTAAAAATAAAGGCCAAAGGGGTAGCACTGCTGTTCGCATCATATTTCCCTTTTTTTCCAAAATAAGATTTAGAATCAGTTTGACATACTGACTCTTCTCTTCTGATTCTGTGGAATGGCAGTGTGCTGGATTAACCGCCGTAGCCGACTTGTTTGAACATATTTCATGAAGAAAAAGCAGTGCCCCTAGCCTATTTGCCTCGGCAATAGCGGCACACTCTGTATTTGGGTCCTCGCATTGTGACGGTAGAACTTGCTCGAGGCCTTCAAGTCTTCTTCTCAATGGTAAAACATCTGTGACACGTATGTTTTTGATCCGGTCTGCCGGCTTCCATGCTAATTCTGCAACTTGATTAATCAATAGGAGCAGCGAGTGACTGAAGCCCATGTATGGATCGATCGTGTCCGGAGATTGAAGTAGATTATTTGAAGAAGGCATTGGTTGATAGTCTGTATCATTCACCCTGAATGCTGTTCGCGCAAGTACGAGATGAAATGCGAAATAGCGGTCGAAAAAGCTTGCCAATTCCTGACTATGAATTGAACGACCAGGACGTTCTTGGCGAGTCCGGCTCAAATCCTGGAACCCGTTGAGATGTGTAACCCATGAGGGACGACTATTGTCTGAGATCTATGTTCCGTCAGTATACCTATTGGGAAATTCTCATGATGTGGGCACTGGATGATAGTGTCTTACATCAAACCAACACAGCATAAGGACAAGAGCGAGCATCTCATCGAGCTCCTTCTCCCCCCATGAGTCATGAGACAAAAGAGCTCTCAGATGACCTAAAGCACGACTATGATGCTCTAGAGCAGGCAGACTGTATCTTGAATCAGATAATTTGAGAGTGTTTGCGGCAATGGCGAGAGTTGCATGGTAGAGGCCCTGTGACTCTAAAGCCATGGGGAGAATCAAGTAGCGATAAGGGTTATAAAGCGAATTATCCACCAACGTAGAGCTGCTGCATATTATTTGCTCGAAAAAAGACATCAGAATCGGGTCGAGGTTGGATCGTCCATCGCAGGGGATAGTGGTTATTCCTGAGCCTAGCGATTCACGCCGTTGACGTGCCTCCGCATTGCTGCATCTCATTCGGCCACCGTCAAAATGAATCTCAAGATCCTTCATTGTAGTATTGAGAAACATCCATGTCCGTGAGCGACGTCTAGCTACCTTCGATGGTTGTGTCTCCCTATCTTCCGAGGCTGTCCCTTGTCGTATGTTGTTCTTTTGCGTTTCTCGACCAGAATCGACCCGTTTAGACCAAACTCCTGCCCTTCCATGACAAACACCACGCGCTAGGGACTCTTCGTTCCATACTAAGCGTACCCCATAACCACAAGGACTATTTTTTCGTGAGCAACGACGGCAAATGGGATGTGTTTCTGGCGAGTGGTGGATGACTTTAGCACAAGCATGTTGGTATTTGGTTTCTTTGAGATACTGACCATCACATTTTATCCTACGTGCACGGCAGGTCCAGCATCCAGTACGAGCCCTTGTTATAGTGGTCATTTTGCATATTGGCAAGATGTGAAAGAAGAAAACCTTCTCTCCCGATTTCTTCCTTCTCATGGGGTGAAACCAGAAAGATAAGCGAATTTGCGGGGAAGATAAGCGAGTGGGTCCATTCTTGACCCAACGGGGTGGACGTCAATGCTGATTGGTTGAGGAAACCATTCCCCACGGCCATGGAAGACTGTTAGGGTAGATACAACCTGGACTATCTACTGTCTGCTTAAAGTATTGAGGAGAAGAAAAACACTCAATTTTCTGTAGTCATATAGTAGTTCTGACATATTTGAATCCTGACGGGTGCTCAAATTGATTGATTGTGCGATTGATTCGCAGCGGCCAGACTCCTATCGACCTTATGGATTGATCTCCATGTAGAGTGCATCTCCAACGCCGGAAATCTAACTAAAACGCGATATGGGTATCGATAGCGGTATCAAACGCAGAAATTGAAGCAACAAAAATAATAAAAAGAGAATTCAAAGTCGCTGGGGGTCCCACGACTCGCGAGATAAGAAGATGGATATGGAGGGTGTAACTAAACGATCCACTGCACCATTATCATCGTCATGGACAAGGGACTGTAGGTTTCGCTGGCGTAGACCCTGCTTCCTGCTGGATGCTATTATCCATGGGGTGTTGCTGCTGTTGGCCCGGCTCTGAGACTGCATTGCATATTTCCGGGTCGGTATTATTAGGAGATGATGGTCCAGAGGGGGTGGCTAAGTCAATAACTTCAACCGGCAAGGTCGGTCCACCAGATGCCGAATTGATTCGACTTTCCAAAGTAGAGACTGGATAGTTGGTTACTGGGGCGTTCTGAATATCTGATTGATTGGGCTGCTGCACGGTATTCGTCTTTGGCGCAATCTGTAGAAGGCCGGAATGGTTTGATGCCAAAGACGTTGCACTTGGGGTGTACTGAAATTGTGTGAACCTATTCTGAGGCAAAGTTTGACCATGAAGCGGGTTAATGGTAGGTGCTGAGCTTGGAAATATGGCTGGATTCGACTGGTAGATTCCTGGATAGTGTTGAAGTGTCGGTGAACCACTTGGCTCGCGTGCAATGTTTGGGTGTGAGCCCATTCTGGGTTGCAATACAGCTAATGCATGATTAATATGGTTCTGAGGTATCGCAGGCGCAGTCATCATGTTGTTGTACGCTGCTTCACGTTGCTGCTTGATCCCAGCGTAGCGAGCCACTTCGACATCATGCCGTCGCTTCATCTCCTCTTCAAATGCGCGTGGATTGGAGCGTTTGAGGCGCTCCAGCTTTAATTCGTTATCCACGCGCAGGCTTTCCTCCTTAGTGAGACGATCATTCTCATTGTCCTGGATGCGTGAAACGGACACATCCAATATGATGTCTCCTAGTGACCCTGCAAGAATCTTATCAAGGACTTTATCCTTGCCTAGCATCTCAGCGTGGTCTTCCTTTTTCACTTCCTGTACTTGATGGAGAAGAACAGGTGAATTCTTGTGACTTTGGCGTACAACGTTCTTCTTATCGACCACACGGACTGCAAGCTGTCTTTTGAACACAGCTCTGTTGAAAATGTTTTCCTCAAAGGTCCCGCCAGACACAAAACGATAGACAAACACAGGCTTCGTCTGGCCAAGGCGATATGCTCGCCCAATCGCTTGATCTTCCCATGTGGGGTTGAACAAGAAGTCAAAGATCACCACACGATTGGCACCAAACATGTTCAATCCCACCCCGCCAGCTTTTGTTGAAATCAACAGAACCTGTTGATCAGATTCAGCGTTAAATCTTTTGGTCACAGTTTGACGGTCGGCTCCCGCGGTGTTCCCATCAATTCGCTGAAACTTCACGCGGCGCTCAGTCAGCATCAAATGAATGTAATTCAGAGTCGGGACACTTTGTGTGAAGATAAGGACTTTGTCCCCAAGCTTGATGGACTCGTCAAGGATTTTGTTTAGGAGGGCAGCGCGATAGGATAGATTTGGATCCTCAATCCGCGGCACAGTTTGAAAGAGTGCATCAATCCGAGTCAGTAAATCCGATGGAAGTCCACTGTCGCTCATTGATCTCGGTAAGAGAGACCCTTCACTGTCCTCGGGCTGCTTCGCGCGATCCGCAAGCTTCTCTCGGAATGGCTGGGGGTGGTTGCAACAAAGCTGCAAGATTGCTAACCAGGAATAAAGCTTGGCGTCGACATCATCTCCCGCCTGAGCAGCAGAAACGAATGTGTTGTAGGCCGCTTTCTGAAGATCTGTGAGAGGTATACGAATAACAAATTCGGTTTTGGAGGGTAAATCGGTCGCAATAACAGAAGTATCTGCCCGGAGTACCTTTGGTTTCAAGATCCCATTAAGGATCTTCAGTGCACATAGACTTTCCCGCTGCTGCTGAGGGGTGCTATCGAGATAGGACCCCGACTGGATTGGATCCACAAACTTGTTCTTGAATGTCAATGCATTTTCAAGATATCCTGGTGCAACCCACTCGACCATTTGATAATACTCGGAAAGATGATTTGCTAATGGCGACCCTGTCATAGCGATCCGACTCGAGGTCTTGAAGCGTGATGTTACCTGGGAAATAGCAGACTTTTCGTTCTTCAACCTGTGGGCTTCATCGGCAACAACAATATTCGGTCGAGATAAGAGAGCCTCCCTTGCCATCTCATGTTGTTCGTCAGGAAGGATACTCCTGCCCGGACGGGTTGATTTATTCAACACAAGTATGCGGAATAGATCGTAGCTAATGATAAGAACACCACCTTCCTCATCCCAGGCTTTGACTGTGTGAAATCTCTCTTCTGCGTCCATATTGATACCAGATATGATTTCCCAGATTGGGCCAAGATGGTGATCTCGAGGGGCCCATAATGCAAACTCATCGGCCCAGTTTTGTACCACAGCAGATGGGCAAAGAATCAAGGTCCGGGAGCAGTGAAACTTCTCAGGGACTTGCTCGCGAATTTTAGGGTTATCAGAAGATGCTGCATCGGCAATTGTGGCCAAAAGAGATATTCTTTTCGCCCGTATTAGTAATCTACTACGCTGTTTCACTGACGAGAAAAAAAACTTACACTTGCATTGTCTTACCAAGACCCATTACATGGGCTAGTAGACATCCCTGTGGTTTCTTGGCCTCTATGAGCTCGCGCCACATGAACTGAATGCCCGCCAACTGATGTGGCTTCACATGCTCTCCAATCTCTCTGGGCAAGTAGATCACAGGTTCCTTGAAAGTCACAGCCTGTTTGTCGGGGTCGCTGTTGGTCAACCCTCTTTTTTCTCTTTCCTGCCTCATGGCTTCTTGCTTCTCCTGTCTTAGCTGGGCCTCCCTTTGTATGCTACTTGGTGCTCTTGGCGCAAATTTGGTCTTGTTTTTAGCCTTGCTGCTAGAGCTGGACCTGGACATAGCAACAGACATGTCGAGAGATCCTTTTTGAAGGCGAGAAGAATGATCCGGATGCTTATCGATCCACGTACTATAAGCAGTGAATAATTTGCTTAGTCTGTCAATGAAGCTTTTGAACATAGATTCGAACTCGTTCTTCTCGATCTGGGATATGGTTGTTCTGAGAAGCTGTTTATCAAGACCTCTGCTATTTAACACGATGCAGTGATGCCAGGAATGATACAATGCCGCAAGACGCATAGCTCCTGTGTTCTCGTTTTCATCTCTATCAGGCAATTTCATTCGGTCGTGGCACATTGCGATGAGAGCTTCATGGACCAGATCTGAAATCTGCGAAAGAAAATAGTCGTCCAGATATTTCCTGATCATTTTTGGCTCATTTTGAGGGAGTCCGAGTATTAACTTCGCCAGTAATTGGACGCGATTTTTCGAAAGCGCAATGGCTTCGATGTCCATCGTTTTGACTTGATCAAAGAGCTCCACGTCGTGCTCATCAGCCACAGACAAAGCATCAACGCTGATATCAGAAAGCCGCCTGGAGTAAACACGGTCTTCAGGTGGGGTCTGTCCAGAATTTTGAGTATGAATACCAGGGCGATGCGGTCCATTCAGCCTCAATTTCACCTTCGGCAATGAACTTTGCGGTGGGCTGTCAACCGAAAGTTCTTCGACATCATTGTCTTGTGGGGCTACCGAGTGGGTTGGGTTCAAAGGCGGAGTCTCGATTTGCATCTCATCGGCGTCTTCGCCATTTTGCATAGACTCTTGACGAACTGGGATTGACGAATTCACGTTTGCACTTGGAGCTGGGACAGTAGTTGAAGTTGGACTATTACCGGTCAAATCAACGGTGTCGATATCGCCTCGTCGTATAAATTCCGATATTAGGCCTGTTTTACGACTGGTCTCATCATCGCTGAGCTCATCGTGAATACGTCGCCTTTTGCGAGAAGGTTCGGTTAAAGTAGCCTCAGACTCCTCTGGGGTCGGTGAGTCTAAAGTGAAAGGCAATCCTTTGTGATGTTTCTCTGCTTGGTTCTGTGCGGTCAACTTATCGGAGTCAATTTCCATAAACTCGCTTTCGTCAGCTTCGGATGTATCTTCGATGGAACCGAAAGCCGCATCGTCATCTTCAGAATCTGTATCTGTTCCAGACATCAGACTTTCATCGTCTCTAAAATTTGATCGCTCAGGCTTCGGTCTTGAAACCTTTGGCGGTTTCTCAATACGTGGTGGCTGTGTATCTAGATTCAGTATCTCAAGTGTCCACTTGTCAAGGCACAGGTCGGTAATCGTAGGGTCAAGAGAAGCACAAGATTGCAAGAAGAAGGTGCGATCCGTAAATTCAACTTGCAAAAGCCCGCCCTTGAGTTTTTCCAGACGTTTTTGATACAGAGCTATTCTCTTAGTGAGACGCTTTTTGTCCTGTTCAAGAGTTCCATGGGCATGGGAGTGTTCCCATATATCTGAAGCCTTGGGGAGTTCCCTGGGCAAGTGTTTGTCTTTCCAGCGTGATTCTTTCTCCGCAATATGCTGGGCAATCAAAGACATGCATTCCTTCCTTGAAAGACTCTGTTTTTCGGTTGAGGCGAGTTGATTTGAATGCTGTTGATTCTCTTCGGCCTCATCTTGTATCTCTTCCCAGGTTTGCTCATCGTATTCACCCTCGGATCCAGAATCACCATAAAGTGGAAGGCCATCTGTATCCCCTTCATCGGGTGGATATCTTTGGAGTAGACTCTGATAGAAGTCATCCTCTGTCGGGGAAGATGAGAGATTGTTAGGGCTCGAATTCGCTGTTTTTTCATTCTGGCTTTCCCTTTCAGGACCGTCAATCCCTGGCTGAGGTTCTTGTTGAAGATAAGCAGAATCTGGTTGTTTTTTCAGGTTGGTTCCCGTTCTCGCCAGAGTGCTCTGGCTTCCTGAAGGATTGTTTCCTGGAACAAGTGCATTATTCGAGGATATCTGCTGAGGGGGAGAATAGAGGCTCTCGTACAGTGCCGAATCTCCTTTCAAAGGCTGAATTAGTTGGGGAGCAATTCTTCGTTTGCCTTTCGGGGTGGTTGATGGGACCTCGTTTGTCTCAGGCGCTTTGGGAAGTGAAGTTTCTTGTGCAGATATCCCAAGGCCTGACGATAAGGAAGGTATCTGGGTCGACAAACCAATTTGCGGAGAGCTGAGCAGGTTTATTGAGGGTGAGCCACTCCCTGCCTCATACTTGCCCTCGTACTTGGTTTGACACTTGGCTTGGTACTTAGCTGATCGGTTTCGTAGCCACACGATAGCTTTCATGACACCAGATCGATGGCCCAACGGCTTTACCCCTAGCTCGTCTTTCAATGTGGCTCTGTCAATCTCTTCAAGTAGTACCTCCCCAGTGATGAAGTTCTCATGCAGTGCAGCTGCCAAGTCGGCTGGTGGAGGGAACGGAATATTAGAACCCTCAGCCCAAGGCCGAGACTCAGAATGACATAGGAATGAGACCACATCTTCAATACCCCAATCAGCGGGATCCGAGGCGCTTGGATCCATCGATCTCCCTTGGGATTCGTGGACTTGATGAAGATCAGCTAGACGACTCTAATTTGAGTAAACTGCCTAAGCTTGTTCTCACCACTTGGTGACCCACCTGCCAGACTAATCCCCTGAGCTTAATTTAGTGTTTCGGAAAGTGCATCCGGAATGCATGTGTTCAAGTCAAATAGCTATTCAAGCGCTGCAGATTCTCTTCAACTCCAAGACTGTTGGATTCACAAGTCAAGGACGTGCTCAGCTTTAAGAAAAAGTCGTGAAGTGCAGGAACCAACGCCTCATTCTGCCCGCCAAATCAAGCGCCTGGAAAAGCGGTGTTGGCGGTACCAAACACGGTTAGTCTGGTATAAAATAAAAGCCCCTCCGTGCTGATTTGTCATCGGCGGGGAGCTCGCGGAAGGTCGAAGTTCTACAATTTCTGGATTGTCGCAAGCACGTAATTGATCCTTCAACCCTTTTTTTTATTCTTCCAAATTGCCTACTCAAGGTCATAGGATACCATCAGCACCATGGCTGACTCAATTTACGCTAATTATCCTCCCGATCTATCTGCGGCCCAGCAAGAATATCTAGTTACGACGATCAAAGACTGGGCGATTCAGAATGGTCTTGCTGTTCGACCAGCTCCTACCTCACTGCCAGCGAATGCAGATCCAAACCATGTTCTGGCTACGAATGCCCCGGTGACGGTTTTCCCAAGTCCTTTCCCGCGCAGCTGCTTCGAAGAAGCAAAGGATCTCCAGACTATCTATAACCAACTCTATGCGGCGATCACCTGCAATGAGGATTGGTTAGGGAAGATCATTGAGGAGTAAGAGTCCGATGCATTCCTGTATATTTGATTATACTAACTTAACTTTCCTTTCTTAGTCTCGTTGATGTGGACGATTTTGTTGCCAACCTCTGGAAAACGCATCTGGAGGTGAAGAAGGAAGGCTATGTCCAGAATATTTCCTTGGGTCTCTTTCGATCCGACTATATGGCCCACGTAAACTCAAACGGCCCTCCCTCCTTGAAACAAGTTGAATTCAACACTATTTCTTCGTCTTTTGGAGGTTTATCTGCACAGGTGCGGTCATTGCATGCAGAACTTCTTACTTCCCCGCCAGGTTCACCAATAAGCTACCCGCCTCACCCTCTATTCGATTCCAACCTGCCGCCTGACAATACCGCTGTTGAAACCCTGTCTGGTGGACTCGCTGCCGCTCACACGGCATATGGACCTTCGAAATCATCGCCGGCCCTGCCTCTGTGTATTTTATTTGTTGTGCAAGAGGGAGAACGGAATCTGTTCGACCAGCTAGCACTCTCGAAGCGCATTTCACAGGTCCATAAGATTCCTGTTTTCCGTCTGCCAAGTAACAGAATTCTTGATGATACACTAATCCCAAGCTCAAATCCATCTCGTCCATTAATCTACAAGCCCCCGCACTCCCCGGAGACTGCTTTCGAAGTCACGACTGTCTATCTGCGCGCTTACTATGCACCTGATGAATACAAGTCCAGTCGTGATTGGGAAGCGCGTACCCACATAGAGCGTTCTGCGGCGATTAAGTGTCCAACAGTGCTCAATCAGCTATCTGGTTGCAAAAAGATCCAGCAAGTTCTGGCTGAGCCCACGGGTCCGGATCATCTCACCAGCTTTATGAAGGATATCAGCCCCGCTCTTATCGCGAGATTGCGGGAAACATTTGCCCCTCAATATGATCTATCAACCGATAGTCAAGGCCGAGAGCTAGCCCTCAACCCCGAAACGGCTATGAAACACGTCTTGAAGCCACAGCGAGAGGGTGGTGGAAACAATATTTATAAATCTGAAATTCCTGGATTCCTGCGCTCCTTGCCGGAGAAAGACTGGAAGGGCTGGGTATTGATGGAATTGATTAATCCTGCACCCAATGCGACGAATGTTGCTTTGCGAAATGATGGAGAGGTTCTCCGTGGCAATGTCATTTCGGAGCTTGGTGTTTACGGAACTATTCTTTGGGATACAAATGGCAAGATCCTGCACAACGATCAAGGAGGTTGGTTGTTGAGAACCAAAGGAAAGGAGGTCAACGAGGGCGGCGTGGCCGCTGGCTTTTCCAGCCTGGACAGCATACTACTCTATTAGCATACTACATAGACGCATTAGAATAAGTAAATTAATTCTTTTCAAAGAAGATGGTTCATATCCAATAGATTTCTGTCAGCTCTTTAGAGGGACTTAAAAGTTGTAATAGATTACTGCGACTCCACAGGACAATGTTTAGGGTCTCCGCAGATTAGGGCTAGTTACCTATGAGGCTTGACCCAAATCTGTACTATACTTCTCCAGCTCTCAACCATGACTCGGCCAGCATTCCTCCGGCTAATTACGCAGAAATCCCAAGCCTCGCTTGGGTTATATACTCTTCAAATCTCCTGCCATGTGAAGCCCAATGTCGCTGCAGGCCGTGCAGGGGTGACGAGGGTGGGGAAAGACCGCGTGGATATCTCCGTGGCAGTCGCTCCAAGAGAGAATGCTGCCAACGCTGCTGTTTCGGAAATCATTGCTGAGGTTTGTGAAAAGCTTCCTCTGTGGAAACCATTGGACCTACATATAATTCAATATTGCTGACATTTTTGATCGAAATAAGGTGTTGAAAGTGCCTAAATCCAACGTTGGCGTGATTCGTGGGTTAAAGGCAAGGGAGAAGGTTTTGTCTATTACAGATCTCAATATCACTCAAATATCTGAAGAAGTATTCCTACAAGAAGCTACAGAGAAACTCATGAAAGCTGTGAAAAGGTCCCGTACGAAGTAGCCATTCTTCTCCCTTTCACTCCACGCTGTAGCGGGAATCCCGTGACATTAAAATCCACTTTTCTGCCGCAGCTACAACTTACGACCTTCAAATTGCGCATCTCTGCATTCAACCAACAATTAAAATGACAGAAAACCAGAAGAGCAATACCTCGACGGGTAATCCGCCCTCTGAGCCCTCGAAACGAAAAGCCGAAGAGACAAATTCAAACACCATCCATTTCACCTCGCGCAACCCACCCTGGACCTATCTCAAACTTCAACTGTGAGCATCCCCGTGCAATTTTCTCTCAAAGCTCCATTGAACTAACACAACCCCCCAGTATCCCCCAACCAACTACCTCGTCTCCACAACCTCTCGACGCCCTCTCCGCACGCACATACCTCTCCTCCGCTCTATCTCAACTCCTCGGACTAGCGGGAACCGCGATACCAATCGATATCCTGAAAATCGAGAACAAGGACACAGAAAACGCCGATCAGAATCAGTCATACTCTACTATTTCAAGCAATTACGACTGCGCGTGGGTACGCGTTCCGCGTGAGGATTCAGCGGCTGTGGTTGCAGCGCTGAGCTCATGGATCGGCGGGAGTGGAACCGGTAGCGGTTCCAGCGTCGCATGGAGAGTCTGTGCAAAGGGGAATTTCCTGGGTGCGTTGGTTTCAGGGTCGGGGGGTGACTTATTTGTTCCGTGATCTAGGCTTGCATGTCTAGTCCTGAAAAATAGAATACCTAGGGTGGAGTATTAGGAAATCCCCATCCGTGTCCCTGAGTGCTAGCTCTTCCTCGTTCATCAGAGAGGATCACTTGGGCAAAGACTACTGAGAGTCAGTTGCTAGACGGTCTATCGTCTGTCTAGCAAGATTGCAATATCTCAACACCCCTACCAAGCAGGGTATCGCTTAGCAACGCAGGATGCAGTGGCCATGCTTCAACAGCTGAAATACCGCTACGCGTAACCTGCCACATGGTGAATCATACCAATGACTGAAATACATCACGAGCATGTGTTTCTCTAGAGGCCAATACAAGGCAAACTGGTTCAAATCACGCTATGTGTATTTCCAGACAAATCAAACTATTGACAGATGAACTCAATATCAATAAACTCAATCTAATCGCAATAATTTCACATATTTTATGGGCTTGTTGCTTCACTACCCTTTTTGTTTAAACGCCGTAACTCTCTCGCTAGTGAACTCAAGTTCACAAGATCAATTTGGTTCCGCTGAATCGCTGCACAATACCTCTTATTCCTCAGGTAATTCTAGCATGGGCTCATGGTACTCCATTGAGTGATGTCTCCCATGACCCGGCTATACAGATTGTTTAGTTTGAGTAGTGATACTCGGCACCACAGTCGAAGCATCCGATCCCAGAGCAGCAGGTGTGGCAATAACCTTTGCTCGGAGAGCTCCGCGGATATCGTCGAGGGGGCGATCCTTCCACTCGTCATAACCATCTTGGCTCAGAGGGAAGAGAACGAGATTTTCCGCGCGTGTCATGAAATCATCCACAGTTGGCCGCGGCTGGGCAGTGATGATGTCCAGCTCGAGGGCAATTTGTCGACAGTATGTCTCGAGGGGGAGGTCGTTGACGTCTTGACCGAAGGGATTCTCAATCTCACTTCCGATTGTCGCCAGACCGAGGATAATGTATGCGGCGACCATGGAGGCGGGGATAGTTACCCAATCAAGGGCACCATATAGTTGGAAGGGAAGGACCAAAACGTAGATCCATGAGATTTGGGAGATCGCAATGCTATACGCGGTTGGCAAGGGGGTGTCGAGGACTCGCTCCGTACCAGTAAGTACTTCGTTAAGAACAGCCATCATGGTGACTATTATAGTCTGGTTAGAATTTCTCTCGAATATAAAGGGGCTTTTATATCGGTGCTTACTGGCTTGTCCCTGGTGAAGAGTGGAAACCAAAGTACCATTCGCCACGCAAGAATCGATATAAGCAGACAAATGGTTAAGGATCTCGAGGGGAAGGTGTCCGATAGGCTTTTTGGAACGCTTGATCAATTTGCGAGGGTTGGACTCGGCAAATGAGACGCCGAGGTATTCTCCTGCAGATTTCCAGATAGTTTTGGGTCGAGGTTTCACAATGTCACGATCATGAGCATCGCGAGCGAATGTATCGAGGTGGCCGACAAGTCCGGCCAAATCCTCGTAAGCGATATCAGGCTCGAATCTGAGCTTGTGTTTCAGTGCGACGGCGAAAGATAGGATTAGGTTCATGGCAGAACTATGATGGGGTTAGTCGAGTACGCAATTGGATTCACGAGAGCTCACTTACAGCTTTCTTAAGATATCCTCCTTGCCCAATTCACCTTCTCGCTCGCCAGTGTTGATCCAGATAGTACGGGCGAGATTGCGTGAAGTTTGAATAAGTTGAGACCAATATTTGCGTCCATCGTTCCATCTAAGCTTGTGTTAGTCCTTCGCACATTCACAATAGTTGGCAGACGAAGAATTACCTTTCATATGCAGTGGAACTACGGAAAGACAATGATAAACCCACCACGAAACCCAGCACGGTGAGGAGAATATTGTTAATGCTTACTGTGTGGCGCATATACTTTGATTAGACTTTTGCGGCTTTGAGAACAACATATGCACTATAGTGTATCTTCTGAAGGGAAAACTCACAATCATGAACCCATTTGGAGATGCAAGTAATGGCAGTGGACCAGCCTGCTACCCAGACCAAAGGTAGTATCATCTTTGGTGTGATACTACCATGCATACGCATGAAGATGGGCCATTTAGAGTGTTTGTCCATATCACGGGGACCGTGCTATTGATTGAGCGCAACAAGTTAGATTTTCTTGATTCAGCTACTGAGTATGAGTTATTTACTTACAAAGTATCGATCCATATCACTCGAGTCCCGACGATCCAAATGAAATTGGGTTTCTCGGGAGGTCGCCAAATGCTCCATGAAGGTCGGTCGTGGTGTGAGCCTCTCTGCGGAGTCCTGCTCCTTCAGACCATGAGGCTGGCTCTGAGCATGATGATCGCCATGGGCCTTTACATCGGCTGGCACAGGGGCAGCAGCGCTATCGCCCGCGGGTGCGGGGGCTGCATCGTGAACTGGAGCAGCATTGCCCTCGGTCATTTTGTAAAAAGAAAGAAAGAAGCTAAAAGAAGCTAAAAGAAAAGGCAACAAAGGGAGGAGTATTTAAGAAAATGGTCGGGAATTTTATGAAACGAATGAATAATGTAGAGTGTTAAAAAAAAAAAAAAAAAACAAAAAAAAAAAAAA
>Ga0102593_1001912_pt1 | contig 17928 bp, 14 predicted proteins | sample AraplaCol_mMS_r2_2_FD_76862 | JGI IMG/M metagenome (GOLD analysis project Ga0102593, IMG submission 76862) | Arabidopsis root microbial communities from North Carolina, USA - plate scrape MF_Col_mMS_r2 (SPADES assembly) (version 2) | ecosystem: Host-associated > Plants > Roots > Endosphere...
GTCAAGGTGCTGCTGCTGATGGACGTGGGCGGCACCATGGACGAACACATCCAGCGTGTGGAAGAGCTGTTCTCGGCCGTGAAGACCGAGTTCAAGCACCTGGAGTTCTATTACTTCCACAACTGCGTGTACGACTTCATGTGGAAGAACAACAAGCGCCGCTTCTCCGAGAAGTTCGCGACCTGGGACATCCTGCGCAAGTACAACAAGGACTACAAGCTCATCTTCGTCGGCGACGCGACCATGAGTCCCTACGAGATCCTGCAGCCCGGCGGCAGCGTCGAATACAACAACGAAGAAGCCGGCGCCGAGTGGGTCCAGCGGCTCACGCACGCCTTTCCCAAATTCGCCTGGATCAACCCCGAGCCCCAGGGCGTGTGGCAATACCGCCAGAGCATCGCGGTGATGCAGCAGCTCATGTCGAACCGCATGTACCCGCTCACGCTGCGGGGCCTCGAAGACGCGATGCGAATGCTTTCGAAGTAAGGCGGCGTGCGGCATGCGCCTCTGTTTCCGGATGCTTCCGGAGCCGGCGCGCCTTGCTGTCAAAATCCGCCCATGCTCAGGGTGGTTCCAGTCTTTGCGCCGGCGTGGTTGCCGGCTTTGCTTTTTTTCGGCGTCCTGCTTCTGCAAGGATGCAGCCTGCTGCCGAAAAAAGAGGCTGCCAAGGACACAGCCGCTCCGGCCTTGGTGCGCAGCGGCGACACCGCCGCCAATGAAACCCGCAAGGAGGGCGACAAGGGCTCACGGCGGGACGCATTCACCGTCGACGTGCGCGGGCCCGACACCGTGCGCGAATACCTCGCGCTGCATCTGGAAATCCAGCGCTACCGCACGCTCGACGATTTGGGTGCCACCGAGATCTCGCGGCTCATGGTGGCAGCGGAAACCAACGCCCGCGAACTGCTCGGCACGCTGGGTTATTTCACGCCTACGCTGACGCTCGAACTCAACGAGACGCCGGCCAGCACCAAGGCCCCGCGCGAGATCGTCATCACCGTGGAGCCGGGCGAGCTCACCCGCGTGAGCAACGTGCAACTCAGCTACGGCGGTGCAATAGCAGACGACCCCACCGCCGAGGCCCAGCGCGATTCGATCCGCACCGCCTGGGCGCTTCGGCCCGGCCTGCCTTTCACGCAGCAGGGCTGGGACAATGCCAAGGCCACGGCCTTGCGCAGCCTCACGGCCAAGCGCTTTCCCACCGGCAGCATCGAGGTAAGCCGTGCAGAGGTCGATGCCGACCGGTACGAGGCCCGGCTCAGCGCCACCTACCAGTCGGGCCCCGCCTACCGCTTCGGCCCGCTGGTGCTGCGCGGCACCGAGCGCTACGACGCCGACGGCGCGCGCCGCATCGCGCAGCTTCCCACGGGCGCCGACTACGACCAGCAGAAGCTGCTCGATGCGCAGCAGCGACTGGCCAGCAGCGGCTATTACGACTCGGTGTTTCTCACGCTCGACACCGAGAGCGGCAACCCGCTGGCGGCGCCCGTGATCGCGCAGCTGCGCGAAGCGCCCATGCAGAAGGTGGTGCTGGGTGCCGGCTTCACCACCGACAGCGGGCCGCGCCTGTCCGTCGACCACATACACAACCGGTTGCCGCTGCTCGGCTGGCGCGCCGTGTCGCGGCTGTCGGTGGACACCGACGTCAAGTCGCTGTCCACCGAATGGAACGCCATTCCCGACGATCACGGCTGGCGCTGGTTCGCGGGCGCGGGCCTCAAGAGCGAGACCTCCGGCAGCTACGTGGTCGACAGTGGCCGCGTGCGCAGCGGCCGCAGCAAGTCGAGCGGCCACATCGACCGCAGCTACTTCCTGCAATACGACTACGCGCAGAACCGCGGCACCAACGCCCCGCCCTCGGCTTCCGCCGTGACCGCCAACTGGGGCTGGACCGGCCGCTACTTCGACGACAACGCCGTGCCCACGCGCGGCTTCGGCCTGGCTCTCGAACTGGCCGCCGGCTATACGCTGACCGGCGAGCAGCTGCCTTTCACGCGCACCTATGCACGCTGGCTCGGCGTGCTGCCGCTGGGCTTCTCGGAGGACCGTGACGCCGCCACGCTGGCACGACGCAGCCGCCTGCAGCTGCGGGCGGAGGCCGGTGCCGTATCCGCGAAGGACAGCGCGCAGATTCCCTCCACGCTGATGTTCTTGACTGGCGGCGACACCACCGTGCGCGGCTACAGCTATCGCCAGATCGGCACCGTGCGCAGCGACGGCCAGATCGTGGCGGGCCGCTACCTTGGCGTCGTGAGCGCCGAGTGGCAGCGGCCCTTCGTCTACAAAGACAAGCTCACCGAATGGGAGAGCGTGGTGTTCATCGACGCCGGTGCCGTGGCCGACAAGCCTGGCGAGCTCAAGCCGAAGGTCGGCGTGGGCGTCGGCGCGCGCTGGCGCAGCCCGGTGGGGCCGGTGCAGGCCGACCTTGCCTATGGGGTGGACACGAAGAAGTTCCGCCTTCACTTCCGCCTCGGCTTCACCTTCTGACGCGCGCCCGATCGATGCAGACCAACGCTGACCCTCAGCCCCGCAATGCCGCTCCGCGCGCAGGGCGCTCGCGCACGCGGCGCGCGCTGCGTGCGCTCGGCTGGACGGTCGGAGGCCTGCTGGCGCTGGTGCTCATTGTGGGAGCGGGCGCATGGTGGTGGCTCGGCTCGAACCAGTCGCTGGCCTTCGCACTCGCCAGGGTCGCGCTCTATCTTCCAGCCGGCCAATCGCTCGAAAGCCGCGAGGTCACGGGTTCGCTGCGCACGGGCGGACGCATCGGCTGGCTGCGCTGGCAAAGCGAAAAGCTGGCCGTCGAGGTGCATGACGCAGACATCGGCTGGCAGCTCGCGCCGCTGTTCCAGCGCAAGCTCCAATTGGGCGAGGTGCATGCGGCGCAGCTTCTCATCGAACGCCGCGGCCCGCCGAGCGACACGCCCACCGAGCCGCTCGAACAACTCGCGCTGCCGATCGAAGTCGATCTGCCGTTCCGCATCGATGAAGTGCGCTGGACCGGGCCGCCGGCGCTGCAGGCGAATCAACTCACAGGCAGCTACCGCTACACCGCCGCAGAGCATCAACTCGAGGTCAAGGGTGTCGACATTGCCGAAGGCCACTACAGCGCGCGCGTGAAGCTGCAAGGCCCCGCGCCGATGGCGCTCGACGCCACGCTGAACGGCCGCGTGAAGGCGCCGCTGGCCGAAGGCCGCAGCATCGACGTGCTGGCCGAGGCCGCGATCAAGGGCAAGCTCGCGGGCGGCGATGCGCGGCTGCAGATCGGCGCCGAGCTGAAGCCCGCCGAGCCCGACGCCGAAGCGCCCATGGAGGCCAAGCTGCACGCCAATGTCGCGCCCTGGCTGCCGCAGCCCGTCATCGATGCCAAGGCCGATCTGCGCAACGTCGATGCGGCCACGCTCTGGCCCGGCGCTCCGAAAACACGCCTCACCGGAACGGTCGAACTGCAGCCCGACGCGGCCACCGGCGCCGCCGCGTGGCAGGCCTCGGCGAGCATCCGCAACGCGGTGCCTGGCCCGTGGGACAAGGGCGCGCTGCCGCTCGAAGAGATCCAGGCACGCGTGGGCTTCGACGGCACCAACTGGACCATTCCCGAAGCCATGCTGCGTGCCGGCGGCGGCCGCATCGAAGCCGAGGGCCGCTGGAGCCCCGTGCCCGCACCATGGCAGGTGCGCGCCAACGTGCGCGGCGTGCGGGCGGGCCTGCTGCACAGCGAGCTGTCGGGCGCGCCGATCAGCGGCACGGCCACGGCACAGCAGCGCGAAGACACGATCGGCTTCGACGTGGCGCTGCGCGCCGCAGGCGGTGCCGGCAGCAAGGCAATGCCCGGCTTCGGCCTCGACCGCGTATTGGCCCAGGGGCAGTGGAAGAACCAGGTGCTGGACCTGCGTACGCTGCGCCTGCAGGCCGAGGGCGCCAGCATCGAGGGCAAGCTGCAGGTGCGCGTGGCCGAGCAGGCCGCGAGCGGCAAGCTCGACCTGTCGCTGCCGGGCGGTAGCGCGCAACTCGAAGGCCGCATCGCACCGGCGCAAGGTGGCGGTGACATCAAGGCCCGCATCGACGATGCCGACGCCGTGCAGCGCTGGATCGAAGGCCTGCCCGAGCTGTCGAAGGTGTTCGCGGGCAAGAGCGCCAAGGGCTCCGCACGGCTCGACGCCAGCTGGCAGGGCGGCTGGCAGACCATCCAGCGACGGCTCGAGAACCCTGCCGCGCCGGCGCAGCGCGGCATTGCGGAGCCGAGCCTGAAGGCATCGCTCGATGCACCACGCCTCGAATTGCACACGCCGACGTCCAACGGAAATGGCAATGGCAGCGCCGCCACCACGGTGCAGCTGAAAGATCTGCGTGCGGACCTCGCCGGCAGCCTGGCGCAAGCCACGCTCGCGCTGCAGGGCGAAGCCACCACGGGCACGCAAAAGCTCACGATCGATGCGCGCGCGAGCGGTGGCCTTGCGGGCCCCAACCATTGGCGCGCCGCGCTCGCCAGCCTGCGCCTGCAGGCCCAGGACAGCGCGCGTTTCGGCACCGCGGCCGCGCCCTGGACCCTGGAGCTCGGCCGAGAAGTCACCGCCACCATCAAGACCAGTGGCAGCGGCACCGCGAGCCGCCTCGATGTCGAAGCCTCCGCAGCGACGGCCACCTTGCGCGGACCGGCACCCGGCACCGTTCGCATCGAATGGCAGCCGCTGCGCTTCACCAGCAGCGGCGTGGCGCCCAACCAGGCTTTTCGCGCGCAGTCCAAAGGCAAGCTGCAAGGCCTTCCGATGGCATGGGCCGAGGCTTTCGGCGCCAGCACCACTTTCAACGAACTGGGTGTGAGCGGCGACCTCATGTTCGATGGCGACTGGGACATCGACGCCGGCGACACGCTGCGCGCCCATGCGCGGCTCGCGCGCCAGAGCGGCGACATCCGCGTGCAGGCGGGCGAGGCCGCGCTGGTCACGCGCATCACCAGCCGCGGCACCGGCACGGCCAGCGAGCGCACGATGAACTCGAGCGCAGCCGGCGGAGCAGCCGCGCCCAGCACGCCCGCCGGCTTGCGCCAGGCCGAACTGCGGCTCGATGCGCAAGCCGATGCCGTGCGCGCCACGCTGGCCTGGGACAGCGAACGCGCGGGCAAGATCGACGCCCAGCTGAACACGCGCATGCAGCAGCGCGGCGAGGGCTGGCAGTGGGCAGCCGATGCGCCGCTGGCCGGCAACATCAAGGCCACGCTGCCGAATCTGGGCGTGTGGTCGATGCTGGCGCCGCCCGGCTGGCGCGTTGCGGGCACGCTGGACGCCGATGCCGCGCTCTCGGGCAATCGCGCCACGCCGCGCTGGAACGGCACGCTGGGCGCCGACAAGCTCGCGCTGCGCGCGCCAGTCGAAGGGCTGGATCTGCGCGATGGCCGCCTGCGCGCCACCCTCACCGGTGCGAGTGTCGAGATCACCGAATTCACCCTCAAGGGCGGTACCGGTAGCACCGCGCGCATCGCGGGCCAGAGCGGCAACCGCAGCACCGCGGCCAGCCTGGCCAACACCGATGGAGGCTCGCTGTCCGCACGCGGCAACATCGGCTGGAGCGCGGCCGGTGCGTCAGGCGCATCAGGCACATCAGGCACCGGCATTCGCATGGCGCTGCAGGCCGACCTGCGCGCGCTGCGCGTGCTGGTGCGCACCGATCGCCAAATCACGCTCTCGGGCAACCTGCAGGCCCGGCTCGACGGCGGCCAGTTCAGCGTGCGCGGCAAGCTCAAGACCGACCGCGCGGTGATCATCCTGCCCGACGAAACCGCGCCGAGCCTCGGCACCGACGTGGTCGTGCGCTCGGCCGCCAAGGACCGCGAAGCGGCCGAGCAGGCGCAGCGCGACGCCGCGAGCAACGAAGCGCGCGCCGCCCGGCCGGAGACCGCCAAGCCGCCCGACATCGCGGTGGACTTCAATCTTGGCGACGACTTCGCGGTGCAGGGGCGCGGCATCACCACGCGGCTCGAAGGCGAGGTCGAGATCCGGAGCACCAAGCTCAACGCGCCGCCGCGCATCACTGGCGAAGTGAAGACCGTAAAGGGCCAGTACCGCGCCTACGGCCAGCAGCTCGACGTGCAGACCGGCGTGGCCCGCTTCAACGGGCCGTTCGACAACCCCTCGCTCGACATCCTCGCGATCCGGCCCAACATCTCGCAGCGCGCCGGCGTGCAGATCACGGGCACGGCGCAATCGCCGCGCGTCAAGCTCTACTCCGAGCCTGCGCTGTCCGATGCGGAAACGCTGTCGTGGGTGGTGCTGGGCCGCGCCTCGGCCACCAGTGGCGGCGAATCGGCACTGCTGCAGCAAGCGGCGCTTGCGTTGATCGGCCACGTCAGCAAGGGCGGGAGCGGCGGCAGCCTGGCCAGCCGCTTCGGGCTCGACGAACTCGGCTTCAAGGGACCTGGCAACGGCGGCGACCTGCGCGAGTCGGCCGTGACGCTCGGCAAGCGGCTGTCGAAGGATTTTTATCTCACCTACGAACGCAGCGTGGGCGGCACCTTTGGCACCATCTTCATTTTCTACGACCTGACGCAGCGGCTCACGCTGCGCGGGCAGGCCGGGCAGACCAGCGGGCTCGACCTGATCTACACCTTGAAGTACGACTGAGGGTGGGGTCTGCCGCCTTGACCGCGGTGGTTCACGGGATAAAAATCGTCAGCGCCCTTCTAACAAGGAACGACGATGCACGATGATGGAGACAAGGGCGAGTGTTCCCCACTGGACCGTCAGAAGTACGACCCGCCGGGTTACTCGCGAACCACGTTCTTGCGTACCGCATTGCAGTGCGTCATTGCAATCATCGCAACCGGCGCCGCGGTGGCGTCCATACCCTACTGGGGCGGCGAGGACTTTCCGCTGATGAGCTTGATCATCTACGTCGCGGGCATGGTGTTCATTGCCATGCCGCTGTGCCTCTACTACGAGTCGCTGCTCCAGTCGCACCAGGAGCGCGTGGAGCGCGCAAGGCACATGGTGGCCGTCTGACGGCCTCTTTTCACGCCTCTTTTCACGCCTCGTCTCACGCGTCTTCTCACGCTTCTTCAGGCTTGGCCTTGACGACCTGCCTCAAGCCCTCGAGCGCAGGGTCCACGATGGCGCTGTCCGCCCCCACCGCATACACCGCGTAGGCGGGGTAGAGAAACTCCGGCGTGTCAGGCACGCGGCGCAGCCGCCCCGACTCCAGATGGCTGCGCACGACGTCATGCCGGAAGTAGCCGGTGCCGCCGGCCGCCAGCAGGTACTCGCGGCCGAGCGGCCCCAGCCCCGCACTCACTGCGGCATTCGAAAGCTCCGGATACGCCAGGCCATGCTGCGCCGCGAACTCCGGGCCCCAGTCCACGTACACGTAGTCCGCCGGCCGCGGAACACGCGGGTGCTCTGCGGTGGTGACCATGACGAGCTTCTCCTCGATGAGCAGTTCCACGCGCAGCCCGGGCCGCTGCTGCGGTGCATAGGCAATGGCAATGTCGAGCACGCCCGCGGCCACCTTGTCGAGCAGGTCATGCGGAAAGCCCACCTCGGTGCGAAGGGCCAACTGCGGTGCCGCGCTGCGCATCCAGAGCAGCCACTGCAGCAGCAGTGGATCCCACAGGCTGATTTCGCAGCCGATGGCGAGCACGGCGCGGCTCCCGCTCGGCACTGCGACCTGGTGCCGAGCACGCTCCCACACTTGGACCAGCATGGTGGCGTGCGGCAGGAACTGCTCGCCCGCCGCGGTCAGCACCGCGCCCGCCTTGTTGCGCACGAAGAGGGGCCGCCCCAGCAGCTCTTCGAGCGTTCGCACCCGTGCGCTCACCGAAGTTTGCGTCACGTGCAGCCGCTCCGCTGCACGCTGGAAGCTGCGTGTGTCGACGATCTCGAGAAAGGTTCGGGCGAGGTTGATGTCCATGCCGCATCCCGCTTTTTGAGTGCATTATTTTTGCACCCAACTGGCAATTAATATCGTTTTACTTGTAGCGAACGCAGGCCGAAGATGAAGGCATCCAAAGCAACAGGAGTTGATCGATGCCCACCCTTCGCGAGCCATTCCATACCGGCCCCGCCGAAAGTCTTGCCGACGCCTTCAAGGCGCTTTTCGACGAGGCGCTGATGCTCGTGGACGCCCTGCTGAGCCCGACCAAGATCATCGACGAGGTGGAGCAGATGCGTGCACTGCAAGTCGCGGCCGACAACATCGAAGCCACCGATCCGCAGCAGGCCGAGGTGCTGCGCTCGCGCGCCGCGCGCATCGGCCTGCGCTGAACAACAGCGCGATAGGCAACTGCTACTGGGAGAGCCGGCTCTGCTCGATGTGCTTGCGGCGCATCGGGCGCAGGACAAACCATGCCATGAGCGCAGCGGCCGCATTGACCGCGCTCGCTGCAATGAACACGGCCTGCCAGCTGCCCGTGGCTGCGGCAAGCACGCTGGACAACGGCACCAGCAGCGAAGCCGTGCCCTTGGCGGTGTAGAGCATGCCGGCGTTCGATGCCGCGTACTTGGAGCCGAAGGTGTCGGCGCAGGTCGATGGAAAGAGGCTGTAGATCTCGCCCCAGGCAAAGAACACGATGCCCGTGAGCACGACGAAGAGGATCGGGTTGTGGCCGTAGTGGTAGAGCATCAGGATGCCAACCGATTCGAGTGCGAAGGCGATGAACATCGTCTGCTCGCGTCCGATCTTGTCGGACACCCAGCCGAAGAAGGGCCGCGTGAGGCCGTTGAGCACGCGGTCGATCGCAAGCGCAAAGGTCAGCGCCGGCAGCACCAGGCCCATGATGTTGACGGGCACGTCCATGATCTTGAAGTCCTGCGCGATCGGTGCAAGCTGGGCCGTCGCCATCAGCCCGCCCGCAGCCACCATCACGAACATCGCATACATCACCCAGAACACGGGCGAGCGCAGCACCTCCGAAGGCGCGTAGTCGCGCTGCGACTGCTGCACGTTGCGGCTGTTCGAGCTCTTGGCGTGGTCGGGTGCACGGGTGAGCGCCCAGGCCAGCAGGAAGACGATCAGGCCCTGCCCAATGCCGAAGTAGAGAAACGCCGACTCGTAGCCGCTCGTTCTGATCATTGCGGAGATGGGGATGATCGTCAGCGCCGAGCCCGCACCAAAGCCCGCAGCCGTCATGCCCGCCGCAAGGCCGCGCCGGTCGGGGAACCACTTCAGCGCATTGCCCACGCAGGTGCCGTAAACGGCGCCTGCGCCAATGCCGCCAATGGCCGCTGCAATGTAGAGCAGCGGCAGCGTGGACGCCACCGAATTGATGACCCAGCCCAGGCCGCAAAGAATGCCACCCACCAGCACCACGGGACGCGGACCGAAGCGGTCGACCAGATAGCCCTCGATTGGCACGAGCCATGTTTCGGTGAGCACGAAGATCGTGAAGGCCACCTGGATCGCAGCGCGGCTCCAGCCATGTTTCTCGGCGATCGGATTGACGAAGAGTGTCCAGCCGTATTGCAGGTTGGCAATCATCGCCATGCACACGATGCCGATCAGCAACTGGCCCCATCGGTAGGCCTCCGATCGGGTTGCCGTGGCGCCGTGGGTTCCCGCCGGGGAGTACATCGCCGGTGTGGAACCGGCGATCGAGGTCGTTGGCCGAGTCATGGGTTGTCCTTTGTCTTCATGTTGTGTGTTGGAGGTCCGACGATGTCGGTACGCGGCCCGGTCAGTCGAGTGATGGCACATCAGACGAAGCGCGAAGAATGCCGCGCAGAACGCCTGCAATCGATGCGCATCGGCAGCCGAACCACCCTGCTTTCCGCGCGTGAACGACTGTCGGACCTCGCGCCTCAAAAGCTCTTGACCGCAGTCAAGTTCCCACCAACCTCGGCCTCTCGATGACCCATGATTTTTCGAGCGGGGAATGGATGTGTGGCATGTGTCGATTCGTGTCTTTGAATGCCGCCGAATCGCGTGCGGATGCGAGCGGATTTCTGCGTGCCCGCCGACTGTTTGGCGCAGTGGCACACAGGGCAAGAGGGGTTTGCCTGAATTAGGGGTAAACCCTATAATCACCCTCAGTCTTTTCAACTTTCCGGAGCGCTCAATGAACAACACCGCAGTGAATTCCAACGCACTCAAGAACACCGCTTCGCTGGTCGGCAACGAGACCCTGCGCGGGCTCATCGCAGCCATGCCGATCGTGATCTTCGCCAAGGCCGCGCGCGCCGCGCTGAAGCGTTCCGCCGGCGCGCGCGCCCGCTGATCGGTTAGAGGGATTCGCCTCCGCTCGGGAGGTGCGCAATGCACCTTCCTTCGTTTTTCAAGCCCCGGAGTCGAAGGGCACGATCTGCGAAATGAGCGCCGGCCCGTCGGCGAGCAGAAAGTCCTTGAAGGCCTGCGCCACCGGCGGCAGCCGCTTGTTGCGTCGGTGCACCACGTACCAGTTGAGCATCAGCGGAAAGCCCTCCACGTCGAGCACGCGCAGGCTGCCGGCGCGGGTTTCCTGGCTGATGGTGTGCGCCGATACGAAGCTCACGCCCATGCCTGCGATCACCGCCTGCTTGATGGTCTCGGTGCTGCGGATCTCCATGGCGATATTGATGCCGCTGAGGTCGCCGCCAAAGCCCTCTTCCATCGAATGCCATGTGTCCGAGGCCTTCTCGCGCACCACGAAAGGCTCGCGCATCAGCCGCTTCAACGGAATTCTGGGCACGCCCACCAGCGGATGGTTGGGCGCCGCGACGATCACATAGGGATGCGGCGCAAACGGCTGGTTGACGGTGTCCAGGTCGGTCGGGGGACGCACCATGATCGCCAGGTCGGTGAGGTTCTCCGCGATGTGCGTCATGAGCCCTTCGCGGTTGTGCACCGTGAAGTTCAAGGTCACGCCGCGGTGCCGGCTTGCAAACTCCACCAAGAGGCGCGGAAAGAAATAATCGCCCGCGCTGATCACACCCACATTGAGCTTGCCGCCGGAGACGCCGTTGAACTGCAGCATCGCGTTCTCGGCCGCCTCGAACTGCTGGATGATCGCGCGGCTGATCTGCAGCAGTTCGGTGCCCGCCGGGGTCAGGTAGATCTTCTTGCCGAACTGCTCGAACAGCGCATTGCCCGCGTGCTCCTCGAGCTTGCGCACCTGCGTGGACACGGCTGGCTGCGTGAGGTGAAGCTCTTCGGCCGCGCGCGAGAAGCTCAGCAAGCGCGCCACTGCTTCGAACACTTTCAACTGGCGCAGGGTCGCGTGCTTCATTCGGAAAAGAGTTGCTGCAATCGAGCGGGCATCGTACTGCGCGCCACGTCTCGCGCGAATGCCGCCTAGGGTATGCGCGCGACGTGCAGCAGGTTCGTCGTTCCCGAGAGACCGAACGGCAGGCCAGCCACCACCACCACGTCGTTGCCCGCGTTCGCGAAGCCTTCGGTGCATGCAATGCGGCAGGCGCATTCGATCATCTCGGCCACGTCGTGCACGTCGTCGACCAGCACCGCATGCACGCCCCACACCATCGCCATGCGGCGCGCCGTGGCCACGTCGGGCGTCAGGCTTAGGATGGGCACGGCCGGCCGCTCGCGCGCGGCGCGCAGGCTGGTGAAGCCCGACGAGGTGTAGGTGACGGTGGCAGCGGGCGCGAGCAGCGCGGCCACCTGGCGCATCGATGCGCACACGGCATCGGCGGTGGTCGACAGCGACGCCTCGTGCGTGGCGTCGATGCCGATGCGGTACGACGCATCGGCTTCCACGCGCGAGATGATGCGGTCCATCATGGCCACCGCTTCGAGCGGGTACTTTCCGGAAGCCGATTCGGCGGACAGCATGACTGCGTCCACACCGTCGTAGACAGCGGTTGCAACGTCGGACACTTCGGCACGCGTGGGCACCGGCGCGGCAATCATCGATTCGAGCATCTGCGTGGCCACCACCACCGGCTTGCCGCGCTTGCGACAGGCGCGCACGATGAGGCGCTGCAGTTCGGGCACGCGCTCGGGCGGCAGCTCCACACCGAGATCACCGCGCGCCACCATGACGCCGTCGCACAGATCGACGATCGCATCGAGGTGGTCGATGGCCGCGGGCTTCTCGAGCTTGGCCATGATCCATGCGCGCGTGCCGATGATGGCGCGCGCCTCCTCGATGTCTTCGGGGCGCTGCACGAAAGAGAGCGCGACCCAGTCGACGCCCATTGCCAAGCCGCAGGCCAGATCGTCGAGGTCCTTGGGCGTGAGTGGCGAAATCGGCAGCAGAACGCTCGGCACGTTGACGCCCTTGCGGTCGGAGATCGGGCCGCCGACCAGCACCGTTGTCTCGGCAAAGTCGGCGCCGTAGCTGTCCACGCGCAGCCGCAGCTTGCCGTCGTCGAGCAGCAGTTCGGTGCCGACCTGCAGCGCCGCAAAAATCTCCGGATGCAACAGCGGCGCACGGCGCGCATTACCGCTCGCCTTGTCCATGTCGAGGCGGAAGTGCGACCCTGCGTCGAGCTGCGCGCGTCCGCCTTCGAAGGTGCCGAGCCGCAGCTTCGGGCCCTGCAGGTCGAGCAGCACGCCGATGGGCCGGCCAAACTCTTTTTCGAGCCGCCGGATCGTGTCGAGCCGGCGTGCGTGGTCGTGCTGCGTGCCGTGGCTGAAATTGAGCCGGAACACATCCACACCGCGCTCGAACAAGGCACGAATGGCTGGCTCGTCGGTGGTGGCTGGGCCGAGGGTGGCCACGATCTTCGCGCTGCGTGTACGTCGCATCATCCGTTCCATTTCATCGATCGATCACAGAGCGCACACGGCGCAGAATGCGCAGCCTGAACAAGGCTAGCTCGCCATCTCGTGAAGGCAAACCCGGCCGCGCTGTTCTTCCATCGTACGCGCCAGCAGTTTCACAAGGGAGTACACGGTGTCGATGTGCGGCGTCGGGGTCTCGGTGAGCCGGGCCAGTTCGACGACGGCGCCGACCAGCGCATCGATCTCCGGTGCACGACCGGCCTCGACGTCCTGCAGCATCGAGGTCTTGTGCTTGCCGACCTTTTCAGCGCCGGCAATGCGCTTGTCGAGCGTCACGCGGAACTCGATGCCGAGCTTGTGCGCCACCGCCTGCGCCTCTCCCATCATTGCCGCGGCCAACTCGCGCGAGGGCGGGTACTGGCAGATGTCGACGAGCGTGGAGTGCGAGAGGCTGCTGATCGGATTGAAGGTCAGGTTGCCCCAGAGCTTGAGCCAGATTTCTGAGCGAATGTTGTCGAGCACCGGCGCCTTGAAGCCGGCTGCGGTGAAGCAGGCCGAAACGCGGCTCACGCGCTCGCTCGATGCGCCATCGAGCTCGCCGACCGGGAAGCGGTCGCCCTCGATGTGCTTGACCACGCCCGGCGCGATGAGCTCCGAGGCCGGGTACACCACGCAGCCGATGACGCGCTCGGCCGGGATCTTCGCTGCCACGACGCCCGCGGGGTCGACGCTGCGCACCGGCGTGCCAGCCAGCGCACCTCCGTGGTCGTGGAAGTACCAGAACGGAATGCCGTTCTGCATCGTCACCACCACCGTCTCGTGACCGAACAGCTTGGGTACGTCGGTCGCCACGGCCTCGACCTGGTGCGCCTTCATCGCGAGGATGACGATGTCCTGCGGGCCCGCCTGGTCATAGCGGCCGGTGGCCTTGACGTTGCGCGCCACCTGCTCCGAGCCATCGGCTCCGATGAGCTTGAAGCCGTTGGTGGCAATGGCGTCGAGATTTTTCCCGCGCACGATGAACGTCACGTCCTCGCCGGCCAGGGCGAGCTTCGCGCCCACCAGGCCGCCGATGGCGCCCGCTCCGATGACTGCTATCTTCATGTCGATCCCCAAGTTGTTGAATTTTTTCGCGCGGGCGGGCTCGCTCAGCCGAAGCGGTTGCTGAGCCTGCCGATGCCGCCGATCTCGACTTCGACAAGGCTGCCGGGCTTCATCGAACCGACGCCGATGGAAGTGCCGCACAGGATCACGTCGCCGGGGTACAGCGTCATGTCGAGGGAGATCAGGCTCACGAGTTGCTGGACCGAAAAGCGCATGTCGCTGATCGGATAGTTCTGCCGCACCTCGCCGTTGAGCAGCGTGGTCACGGTTAGCTTTGCCGGGTCGAGGCCGGTGGCCACTACCGGGCCCATCGGGCAGAAGGTGTCGTAGCCCTTGGCCCGCACCCATTGGGTGAACGACGCGTCGCGGTTCAGTATGTCTGCCACGGTCACGTCGTTAGCGCAGGTGTAGCCGAACACATGGCCGAGCGCCTCTGCCTCCGGCACCGCCGTGCAGGTCTTGCCGATGACGATGCCGAGCTCACCCTCGAACACCACTTTGCCGTCGCACAAGGGCTTGCGAATCTCCGCACCGGGTGCGAGGTAGGAGTTGGGCGCCTTCAGCAGGTACAGCGGCTCCGCGGGCACCGGCAGCTTGAGCTTCTCGCCCAGGGCGTGGAAGTTGTTCCACAGGGCGATGACCTTGGTGGGCTCTGTGGGCGTGAGCAGACGCACGCCGGCCAGCACGAAGACGCGGCCCGTGGGTTCGGGTCGCTCGAACATGTTGCCGCGGTGCTCGTGCACGGCATCGCCCACGAGCGTGCCGAACCCTGTTTCGCCGCCGTGTTCGAAACGGACCCATTGCTGTTGTAGCTGTTGCTGCATGTCGCGCCTTCCTTGGTTCTGTTGGAGTGTGTTTTTCGGGTCAGTCGAAGGGCAGGTAGTCGGGAATCACCAGCGAGGCGAGCAGCTTCCCCATCTCGGCCGGGTTGTCGGTCACGTGAATGCCGCACTCCCTCATCACCGACAGCTTTTCCTTCGCCGTTCCTTTTCCGCCCGAGACGATCGCGCCTGCGTGGCCCATGCGCTTGCCTGGCGGTGCGCTGGCGCCGGCAATGAAGCCGACCACGGGCTTGTGCATGTGATCCTTGATCCAGCGCGCGCAGATCTCTTCGTCGTTGCCGCCGATTTCGCCGACCATGATCACGGCGTCAGTGCGCGGGTCGTCGTTGAACATCTTCAGCACGTCAATGTGCCGCAGCCCGCCGACCGGATCGCCGCCGATGCCCACCACGGTCGACTGCCCGATGCCAAAGTTTGCGAGCTGGCTCGCGGCCTCGTATGTCAACGTGCCCGAGCGCGACACCACGCCGATGCGGCCCTTCTGGTGGATGTGGCCGGGCATGATCCCGATCTTGATTTCGTCGGGCGTGATGAGGCCGGGGCAATTGGGACCGAGCAGCAGGGTCTTGCTGCCTTCCATGCGGTGGCGTGTACGGATCATGTCGCGCACCGGAATGCCTTCGGTGATGCACACGACAAGCTCGAGCCCCGCGTCCACGGCCTCGTCAATGGCTGCGGCCGCGAAAGGGGGCGGCACGTAGATGACGGAGACGGTGGCGCCTGTTTCGGCCTTGGCTTCCTTGACTGTGCCGAACACTGGAATGCCGTCGAAGGACTTGCCTGCCTTCTTAGGGTTCACGCCGGCGACGAAGCACTTCTGGCCGTTGCCGTAGTCGCGGCACATGGCGGTGTGGAACTGGCCTGTCTTGCCGGTGATGCCCTGGGTAATGACGCGGGTGTGCTTGTTGATGAGGATGGACATCTTCAGCTCTCCGTCTTTTGTTTTTGGCGCTGCTGTTCAGGGCTCCTGTTCAGGGCGCGTGCAAAGGCCACCGGGTACTCCCCTCCGCGAATGTCCCCCGGGCTTCGCCCTCCTCCTTTATTTCGCTGCGGGGAGCACCCGGCGCCCTGTGCACACCAGGCGCTGCCGGTGTTCCGCTCGATCAACGGCTGCACTGCCCAACGCTCCCGCTGGCGGGGTGCCTTGCGCAGCGAAATAAAGGAGGAGGCCGCAGGCCGGGGGACATTCGCGGAGAAAGGTACCCCGTCGGCGGGAGCGCGCCCTGAACGACCCACCTCAAGCACAACGCGACGAGCAAAGAAGCACATAGCTCTAGCTCCCTCGCCGAGCCGCAGCAACGACCGTCTGGGCCGCATCCGCCATGTCGTTGGCGGAGATGATCGGAAGCCCCGACTGCCCGAGGATGGTCTTTCCCAGGCTCTCGTTGGTGCCCTTCATGCGGACCACCAGCGGCACCGACAACTGGACCTCACGGGCCGCCGCGACGATGCCGCGCGCGATCACGTCGCACTTCATGATGCCGCCGAAGATGTTGACCAGGATGGCGCGCAGGTTCGGATTGCGCAGCATCAGCTTGAAGGCTTCCGTCACCTTCTCGGCCGTGGCACCACCGCCCACATCGAGAAAGTTGGCCGGCGATCCGCCATAGAGCTTGATCGCATCCATCGTCGCCATGGCCAGGCCCGCGCCGTTCACCAGGCAGCCGATGTCGCCGTCCAGCGGTATGTACGAAAGATCGAACTTCGAAGCTTCGACCTCGGCGGGCTCTTCCTCGTCGAGGTCGCGCATCGCCGCGATCTCCGGCTGCCGGAACAGCGCGTTCGGATCAAAGTTGAACTTCGCGTCCAACGCGATGACGCGGCCATCTCGCGTCAGCGCCAACGGGTTGATCTCGGCCAACGACGCGTCGCAGGCGTCGAAGGCCTGGTAGAGGTTCTGCACCAGCGTGCGCACCTGCAGCAGCGACTTGCCCGAAAAGCCGATATCGCGCGCAATGCCGTCGGCCTCGGCCGCCTTCACGCCGGTGGCCGGGTCGATGAACAGCTTGCGGATTTTTTCCGGCGTGCGCGCCGCCACGTCCTCGATGTCTATGCCGCCTTCGCTCGAAGCCATCAAGGCCACGCGCCGCGAATCGCGGTCGACCGTCATGCCGAGGTAGAACTCTTTTTCGATCTCCACGCTCTCCTCGACCAGGAGGCGCTTCACCAGCCGGCCTTCGGGGCCCGTCTGATGCGTTCGGAGTGTCATGCCCAGCAGTTCGTCGGCGTGGCGCCGCACTTCGGCCGCCGACCATGCGAGCCGGACGCCCCCGCCCTTGCCTCGGCCGCCGGCATGGATCTGTGCCTTGACCACCCATGCCCTGCCGCCGAGCCGCGTGGCCGCATCGGCCGCTTCGTCGGGCGAAAAGCAGGCATATCCACGCGGCGTGGGCACACCGTATTTGCGCAATACATCCTTGCCCTGGTATTCGTGGATATTCATGGCAGACAATTCAGGCGCCGAGCTCCGCGCCGCGGCATTCGGCCCAGTTGAAATAGCGCCTTTTCATGGCGCCGGCGCCCAGCTCGCGCTTTTGATGCTCTTCTTTCTTCTGCTCGATCACCTCGGCCAAAAACTTGGCGTCGTAGGCGCGCAGCAGATGCGGCTGGTGCGTATTCAGGTAATGGCAGATCCGCTCGATGCCGTCCTGCGTCTGGCGCAGCAGCTGGCAATAGATCTCGCGGTCCCAGTGCCAGCGAAAACCCAACTCGTAGAACGCGGCGTTGTAGGCGTTGCGCTCGGTTTCGCTGCTCCAGTATTGAATTGGCAATTCATCGATCATGAAATTTCTCCTAGAAATTGAACGCCGCGCGACAAATGGTTTGTGGATCGGCATGATCAAAATGTAGGTTCGTTGATCGATAAATAATAGTTAAACTATTTTATTGAATGCATTCGCAATAAGTTATACATACGCGGCTACGAATTCCCATCGCAGGCGCATTGCGGCCCCTGCGTCTCTATTTCGTTTTAAGAAGCCGCGCCCGGGCTCAGATCACGCCCTCGGCGCGCAGCGCTTCCACGTCGCCCGCGGTGTAGCCCAGTTGCATCAGCACTTCTTCGGTGTGCTCGCCGAGCAGTGGCGACCGCGTGACCTCGGTAGGGCTGTCGGACATCTTGATCGGGTTGCCCACCGTCAGGTATTTGCCCCGCGTCGGGTGGTCCACCTCGACGATGGTGCCGGTCTCGCGCAGCGACGGGTCGGCGGCAATTTCCTTCATCGAAAGAATCGGCCCGCACGGAATGTCGTACTGGTTGAGGATGTCCATGGCCTCGAACTTGTCCTTGGTCATGGTCCATTGCTCGATGCGCGCGAAGATCGGCTTCAGGTGCAGCAGA
>Ga0102593_1001916_pt1 | contig 17892 bp, 6 predicted proteins | sample AraplaCol_mMS_r2_2_FD_76862 | JGI IMG/M metagenome (GOLD analysis project Ga0102593, IMG submission 76862) | Arabidopsis root microbial communities from North Carolina, USA - plate scrape MF_Col_mMS_r2 (SPADES assembly) (version 2) | ecosystem: Host-associated > Plants > Roots > Endosphere...
ATAAGAAAGAACCAAAAATTGGCAAAAAAAAAAAAAAAAACCAACTTTCTTAGAAAAAAAAAAAAAAAAAAACATATTTTTGGCAAAAAGAAAAAAAACTAGAAAAAAAAAAAAAAAAAAGAGAGTAAAAGAATGTAGTGGAATACTCTAATACCCGAGGATATCTAGATAAGCTTACCGCCAACGGCTCAGTTGATGTATATCCGACAACAACGCAAGTCATGGCTTTCTACTACATCTGAGAGACCCCAGCTCTACCAGCCTCACATGTTGGTAATCTGACGTACAATTAGAATTGGAACGAGGCTTCAATTCAGATTTGTCTGACCGAAAAGAGCTGGGGCACCATATCTACGTGCACTGGTTCGGAAATTCTCGTGGGGTCCGGAGTACAGAGTCTACCGGAAGTGTGAACCCCACGACAAACAAGTACTGAATAAACGGGGGAGACCTGCCCAGTATGTAGAGGTAATGTTAAGAGAAAATACCCCTACGTTGATGTAGTGAGTGAACAAGCGTTCAATGATTACTCTCTAGAAACCGCTATTTGTTTGAACGGGTCACAGGCCTGATCGAAACTCAGGCCAAAGGGAGCAAGTGATGATCATCGTTCCATTTATAGCATGAATATTGAAGAAAACAGAGCTTAGTCCGCGTCCAACCCCAGCATATTATTGAGAGTGGCGGATTTAGTTACATTTCATGACACTTACAAACCAACATCTACGGGGCAAACATTCATGGACCCGCATTGACTCGCCAATTTTATCTTTTGAGGACTTCGAGGTGATAACAGTAGTAGTGCAGTTTACGGCTAAGAGGATTGTGTTTCACGGAACTGCTGATAGGAGTGAGCCTCGGGCCATCACCCTCATCACCTTAGGTCGGGAACGATGAGTAGATTCTTCGAGAAGGCGACTAGCTTTCAATCACTTACTCATCCACCCGATTCCGAACCTAGGAATATAATTGCGGAGAAATGCCGGCTATGTGTAGGAATTCCATTGCCTAGTGTACGGATCTCCTTAGTAACTATCCTGAACTCAAACTCCACCTACCTGACGTTCTTCCTGTGGCAACCTAGGAGATTGATCAAGTTACGGGAACACAACGTAGAAGCCTCGGGCTTCCAGAAGGTCGGCAAATTGTCCTATAAAGCATACAACCTTTCCCTGTCACATAGATCCTTCCGCCAGTATCTATCTTCAAAAATACTTCTTAACTCCCGATTTTGCTTTTTCAATGATGACCCTTCAAATTGCTCCGACTTCATTTGTCTCCGTCAATGGACTGAAAATCGCTTACCGGCGCTTCGGGGCAAGCAGTCCATTGCCTTTGGTCTATGTCAACCATCTTCGTGGTAGCATGGATACGCTCGATCCGCTTCTGTTTAACAATATTGCTAAAAGCCGCGAAGTGATTGTCTACGACAGTGCTGGTATTGGACATAGCGAAGGAAGCGTGCCAGACTCCATTCCTGAGATGGCTGCGATCGTTGTCAATCTTCTTGCTGCGCTTGAAATTCCAAAGGCCGATTTCATTGGCTTCTCCATGGGTGGTGGAATCGTGCAGCATATTGGATCTGAATACCCTCACATTGTCAACAAATTGGTCCTGGCGGGCACTCAACCGGGAATCGGCGAAGGTGTGGCTTTGCCTCCGCGGGCGGTTTTGGAAAGCGCTGGAGCAAACAATGATCAGCCACCAACTGAAGATGACATGATGAACCTTTTCTTCTATCCTTCCGAAACCAGCCTCGCCCTCGGCCATGCCTGGTGGAAGCGGATACACGAGCGCGACGTTGAAGGTGAATCTCGAAAGGCGTTTCTTACCGGGACCGGGGCACAGGCACAGCTCGCTGCGATTTTCAAATTCACCACCGATACTCGCAATTTTGAACGTTTGGCAGATATCAAGGCCCCGGTTCTTGTGACGAACGGCCATACGGACATTATGTCACCCACTTCAAACAGTTTCATCCTGCAGCAAAACATCGCCAATGCCCACCTGCATCTTTATCCTGACGCAGGGCACGGACATCTCTTCCAGGTGCCGGAGCTTTACGCTAAGGAGCTTGAGCTATTCTTGAACAACTGAGTTGTTGATTATTGTATCACTTCTATTGCTGGATTGTATCTGACGGCGACTGGGTAGCTTGTGTGCCTACATATCGAAGACCGAGGGGCACACATCGTGCATTGAGGCTAGTCAACGCAATCACTCGGTGGAAGAGGTTGATGTAAGTATTTGTTGCTAGATTACTTGAGCTTTCACCATAAATCATTTTCTTGGTCTTAATAAAATCGAACTATCGTAGCTCCTTTGCATATCGCGACATTTTCGTTTTTATTACTTGTCGTGCGGCCGACAATCTGTGAGGTTAAAGATTTTGCTGATCAAGATTGATTAGCATTATCCAGAGCTGTCCAGCTCAGAGTTTGTAAATTAGAATCTGGTATAAACAGAACATTTGGACTACAAGCCCTTCAGCCTCGTGACATCTTGTTTAGTGGGAGCACCCCCGTCACATTTTGAGATGATCCAACGCTACAGTTACAACTAGTAAATTTACTGTTTCCATCGTTGGGCGAAGAGACGATAGAACCCCTCGGGTCGGCTGATTACCCAGCACCATGCCCGTGCAACTTTACGTGGTCGATAATGCTATGCTCTAGTTCTCAGTGGTGGCCTATTGAGAAGTTCAGCATCATGTGAATTAATCAACAACCCCGATGGAGTTCGAAAGTCCTGCATCGTTGAATGTATATGTTGAAGCTACTTCGAGCTATCCCTCGCTTTCAACACGTGAGGCAGATCTACTTCAATGCAGTTGATGGCCGCGGCCTGGTACATGGTCACATGATAGATGAACCTAGATTAACCTATTTGCGCTCTGTTTGGCTCCCCGGCCCATTCAACATGGCTGTGACGACTGGGATAATCAGAGAAAACAAACGGCGCCAAAAAAAAAAAAATTCAAGCAAGAAAACGACCCGTGTCAGCCGACTATGTGTGGAAGTGTAGAATTCGAGTGAAGCGTCAAAATTGAATGTTGGTGATGAGAAAGAACGGTAAAAGATGTGACGAAACGAGCGCTGCTTTGAAGGGATCAGGATGGACCAGTGCTAATTATCTTGCCTTCTGCCGATCCTGTTCAGCCTTCTCCGCGGCACGGATCTTGTTCTTGATGTCCGGCAAATGAGCAACAGATGGAAGCAACGTATCCTGGCTGCAGATTAGTGAGGCTGAAATGGGCCAGTAGTTCATATATCAACGGAGCAATGCCTACCCATACAGTCGACCAGCCAAAAGTTGAAGCCAGCCAAGTAAATAAAGCCCCGCCTCCTGACCAAAGATGCTTCTTGGGGCTTAATCGGAGTGTGTTGTTGACTACGACCTCGGCATAGGAATTGACATCCATAGCATTTTTCTCTACCTGAGTTCCAGCCAATGCAGGCTCGATCACATCCTTTGCAGGGTAATAAAGTGAGTTCTCGGGTAGACGTGGCGAACTCGGGAGGTTGTCGAAGAACTTGGTCCTAATTGCGCCAGTAGTTACGAGGATTGCGCGGACTCCCCAAGGAGAGAATTCGAGACGCATCTGGTCGGTTATAATCGCAACTGCAGCTTTGCTTGCGTTGTAATATCCTTGCCAAGGGAATGGCATTTTGCCGAGCACCGACCCTATGTTGATGATTGTTCCTTTCGAGGCAATCAAAAGCGGTGCAAATGCTTGAGTCACGGTAACAACAGCAAAGACGTTGACGTCAAACATATTTTTGGCGACTGAGACATCCGAGTCCAGTAGAGGCATGCTATAACCTGCTAAACTGTTAGTACTTGAAGAAAAAAAAAAATTTGGTGAGACTTTTTGAAGGTATGAGATTTACCTATGCCCGAGTTGTTGACCAGCACATCCAAAATTCCGCCCGTCGAAGCTTTCACAGTTGACACTGCTTTTTTGATTGACTCTTCGTTGGTGACATCGAGCTGTACAATTTCGATGCCCATGTCCTTAAGATGTTGGATTTTGGCGGTATTCCGAGCACTGGCGAAAACTCTAAGGCCCTTCTTATGGAAAGTTTTCGCGAGAGCGTCACCTATTCCACCTTCACTACAACCTGTGATGAAGACTGTCTTCTGGCCCATTTTCGCGATGAGAAAGCTATTTTGGTGGTGGCGGAGAGCCTGGGCTGCTGAAACTTGTCTGGTAAGTAAAGGAATAATACAAGTGATGTTTAAACTGGAAGAAGCACTGGAGTTAAAGATATATGATAAACGCAGATTAGCAATCATGAGTTCATCAGTTCCACATGAATATAGCAAAGGCCATTGATAAAGGAAAAGCTTAACAATTGGGTTATTGGCTTGCCACCCTCGGGTTGCTTAGTAGATGTTCCCGCGTCGGGTTCTATCTTTACTCCGATCGCCGGCTTGCCGTTTTAAGGTTGCTTTCGGCTCACCAACTCGTCAAGTGCAACACGAACGGGACACATTTTACAAAAGGCGCATGTACCGTTATGGATTTTGTCAAACCAGGCTTGGAAAACTAGGCCCACTGAACCCTGATATAACCGAAATTTGCGACTATCCGAGGGCGTCTCTAAAGCAAGCCCGACTACAAGCCACCTCTACACATGTGTGATTAGCGTGCAAATGAAGACAACTGAAATACATAGCCAGCGAGGTTTACTTCATGTATAATCTGGGACCCGAGATTCACAATCTACTTCAGCTCCGCATTTCGCGGCGTGGCAATGTCATACCTTAAGAAAGATACGCTCAATTTACAAAGTACGAGTACACGCCTGAATGTATGGCCTCGAAATTCTTTTAAACCACATGTCAAATCGGGAGGGCAAGATCACCACTGATATTGTACAGGACTATATATAGACACACCGCCCATATTTCGCCAAGTAATTGATGCTCAATCTAATTTTGCAACAAGTTTACACAACTGTTGAAAAAACTAGGGCCTCCTCCACGTCACCGCGTTGAAACCCCGGTGTTCGACCCAGGCAAACTCCTCTGGGGATCAATGCTATCAAGGTCAGAATGATCATTACGAACAAGACACAGCCTTGCAGCCTTACCTGATATAAAACGCGAGGCATTGATGTTGGTCTGCTTTTCCGAACATCTTGTTGGCTCACCTGTCGACACGATCAGGAGCACATTCTTAGCGCGAAGATACCCCTCTAGATCTTGCAAGTCAAACCAATCCCCTTCTAGCTGTTTTCGTAGATCTGCCGTAACCAGTGACAAGGGATCCTCCACGGTGCCCCATCTCTGGAAACGAGGGACAGAGGCACCCGTGTTCCCGTCAGGATAATGGGTTCCCGCACGCCCCAATTTGAAAAAGGGGACTTCCTCCCATCCATCCAAGGGCTTCCGATTTATTTGAGCATATAGTTCTGCTTTGAAGTAAGATTTTAGGCGGTCACGGTTCATCATAGTGAAAATGAGACCGAAGGGTTTTTGAAGTTGATCCATTTCGAAGACCGGATTGCTTAAAGCTAGATGTCCCTGATAAAGAGCTGTCAGGAGCAGTCTTTCAATGAATACGGTCACGTCGATAATCGATGTTCCAGGTGACGTGGCGGTCACGGATAGATCAGTCTTTTTAGGATGATAGACTCCACTGTCCACCAGGGGCAATTGAAGGGAGCCGTCCAGAGACAGGCGTTTGGTGGTAGGTTGTGGTGGAGATAGCGGCGAGTCAGTCGCTCTATTGAGGTCAAGCGTGGTCCTTGTCTCCTCGTCGATGTTTGCCCCGGACGCCAAATCAAGGAATGTCTTCATCGTATCGCGTAAATTCGCCGTTAAAGCAGAGTGTGACCTAAGCACATCACTCTGGACCAATTGATCACTGAACGACAGCATAACAGAGCTCATTTTCTCTATCGAGGTCTCCAGAAAGGAAATTTTATTCCTGAGGTTTTCCATTGATTCTTGTTGTCGTGAGCGATAGGCACGTTGTGCCAGGCGAGTTTGCGTGCGCCTGCGCTGTCACAAGTAGTTGATCTGATCAGTACCCTTAAATCATTCGTTGAAGTCGCCTAATTGCCTACGAACCTCTTCAGGACTTTCGTATCTACCTCCATCCTCTAGAGGAGGCCCGCGATTCTTCCCTGACGATGCAGTCTTCTTGGATCCACGTCGCTGGCGTTTTTGTGGCCGGGGCGCCATGGATTTAGGAAGGCGTACTTGATTTGTATTCGTCAGATTTAAGTCAGATGAAAGCTCAAGAGCTGACTCGCCATGGATGATAGGTGGCGTTCTATTTTGAGCATTTAGAGGGTTATGTGAATTGAAATGGGGATAGGAGCGAGCTGAGAGCAATGAGTTGATATCAGAAGTCATGGACTCGTATAATAAGGGGTAAGTGGATTCAGATAAAGATGTGCGTTCATCGGACTCATCCCCATTGAAGGGAAACAGGTCGCTTGACGGCTGCACTGGTAGCTGCTGGTCCATGATGACAGATGTGGTCACGGTCAATCAATCGAGAGCCTGTGGGTCAGGAGATAAGCAGCCTCTATTAGGACCCGACTGGCGCTGGCTGATCGTCCAAGCAATTAGATATCAGTAGACAAGCCACTTTGAGATTAGTGAGCTATAGAATGATTCTATCCGAGGTTGGAAGAAGGATGCCCTGTGAACTCAACCTTTTAAGACTAAACTTTGGTTCGGCATGATCACTCATCATTCCGTTTGAGGACGGAATGATCCAACAATTCACGGCCCCGCCCGAGCTTGGGTCTGGACATCGGCAGGACCCACCCAATTCCACAACCCAATCCAATCCCGAAGAGCACTGTTGTAAAGCGATGCTTCAGTGTTCATATTAATGAGGTGAGTTGATTGTGTGTTGTATGCATGTGTTGTCTGAGATACAATTAGAGTAATATAGGCCATATCAAAATACTTCAACGTTTGCCCAAAGCCCAAGTTTTTTACATTCGTGTTTCAGAGGCGTAGATCCCGATATACTAGTGCCGAATGAATGGTCTTTAGAGGCTATTCGCAGGTTCACTTTCTCTGTCTTTGACGTTAATAGGTCTGAAGTTCTACCCAAAAGCGGCGTATGTTCCAGTTTGGGCTATTGGGCGGATGATCATATATACGATAGTAATTACATTCGGGTTCAAAACTCTGGGGGAACCGGCCCGCAATACCCCATCCCACCAAAATATATAATCAATACAATATACATTACTCAACAAATTTATATTAAAACATATATTCATCTTGTAATATATTGTAGAATATATATAAATAAACAGATAAACTATCAATATTTGGTATAATATTCTTGTACTGTTTGTATAGTTTTAATTAGACCTGGGCAATGAGCGAATTTTTGAAAGATCCACTTATATTGAGCGGTCCTGATTATAAATATGGATGTTTGTGAATATATTCAGTCCGCTCAAAAATGAAATAGTTTTTGTATTATTTAACATCATTAATTTTTATTGTTGTCATGGGATCCCTGACAATGAAAGGGGCAACCCTGTTGAAGCAGTGTGGTGTGAGGTCTATCGTATCTGAATGAAGTATCCTTAGCACTACAACCCCGTTTCGGATATAAATATATATCGAAACGTCTACGTGACGAACTGGCTGAATAATCTTGTTTGTATATATAGGATTTCTTGAAATTTCTTTACGTATCAGTTTTTCTGTATCGTACTGAATTGATTTTCTACTTTTCTTCTATTATTTTTTTATCTGTCAACAAATACTACTTTATATTTTAGTTCTATTACAATTCTGATTTTTTTGGTCTATCTGGAAAAAATAATAGTATTTTCTATTTGTCGTAATTCTACTGCTGATTCCGAGATTTTTTCTCCGGATTCTATAGAACAACAATATTAATCGATTTCGATCTGTATTGACAGTATATCGATAATCCCATATCGATTATATTGGATTGTAATCGATTCAACCAAGTTTCCAAAACTGAAATCGAATTGATCTCCGAAATAGATATTGTAAAAGTTTTTCGGAATAGAACAGCTAATTCTGATATTTCGATTAGAAAATAAACAAAATAAATCGATTCTGAATCGAGAACAGAAATTGTTAACAGAATCGATAAAAATAAAAATAAAATATTTGATTTTTTTGAACCAATTTTCAAAAAAACAGAATTATCAAAAAAAAATATTTTAGAAAACAACCGAAAATAAAAAATATACTAGATTTTTCGAAAAAAAAAATTCAACAAAAATTGATTTTTTTATTTTATTTCGATATCAATTTGTATTTGAAATTCAGTAAAATTATAAAATTTATTATCAAGTTTATATAAGAGAAACAAAAATTCTGGATCAATAAACTAAATATAGTTTTCAAGAATAATTTTAATATTTATTGAATAAATAATATTAGAATCAATAAAATAATATAGTATTTAAATATCTATTATTGAAATGAATAGATATTGTATTATATCTGAAAAAAACATAATCTGTTTATAAATATTTAAAAATATTTTTTAAAATAAATTCAAAATTTTATTTACAATATACAGAATCTCGAAAAAAATATTTGTATTGAATATAATAAATTTGAACAGAAATTTGAAAAAATTTTACAGAATTTTTATAATGGATTTGAAAATTTTAAATATTATTTAATATCTATATTTGAAAAATATATATATTTGATTTTTATTATAAAAAAATAATAGATCAATATTACTAAAAATTATGGATATTTTATAAAAAAAAATAGTATCTGAAATATAAATATAATAAAAATAATAATAATTATTATTATTTTAATTATTTTTAGAATTATAATCAATATTTAAAATATTTTTTAAATTAATTAAATCAGAAAAATAATAATTTATTTTTTTTCGAAATAATACAAAATTAGTTACAAAATAGATTCGAATTTTTTTCGAGATAATAGTTTATTTTCAGATTCCAGAAAAAAATGTTCAATATCAAATATTATAATTATAGATAAAATATATATATATATATTCGAATATTTTAAAGTTCAACAAATCAAAAAAATTCAACAAATAAAAAATAATTCTATTATAAATCAATAAAAAAAATAAAAAATCAGAATAGATTCTACAAATTCAGATTTATATTTTTTAGTAAAAATAATTATATAATTTATATTTCAATTTGTATTGGAAACAATATCAAAATATATACAAATTCAAATATATATATAAAAATTGATATAATTAATATCAATTTCAGAAAACAGAATTTATAATATCTGTATTATTTTTATTTTCAAAGATCCAAAAAATACTGAAAAAATTATAAACCAATTGTATATTATAGTTGATAAAAATCTAAAATTTAATAGATTTTTAATATTTTTATTTAATATAATTTTAATAGAATATCATATTCTGAATATTATACTACACTATATATATACTATAATATACTATAGTAAATATCGGCTATAGTAATTAGTACAATTACCGATAGTAATATCACTAATTGTTATATAGGATCTAATAGAATTGACTATATAGTAATTCTTTGATTTCGAATCTGTAAAGACTAGTAGTAGAATTGATATTACACAGTACAAACTGGTTACTGTAAACTGATTCTCTGTAGTCCTAATATATATCTCAAGTCTACCGTCTCGCAACCGTACCGTCGCTGCAGTAAATTTTATACGGACTCGGATCTGTAGAGCAAATCTTGTAGACGTACCAGTTAATATATACTAAGTAGATCAGTCCGAAGAGTTTTTCTATTTGTAGAATATAGTTGTAATTATACTGTATAGAAACAAAGATATACTCAAGTAATTTATTGAGATTGATCGCGAAAAACTAAATATATATATATATAGAACTATTTTTATATATCCAGTTCTTCTGTTCTGGTATCAATAGTAGATAGTATAGTAGTAGATAATATTTGGCAGTATCTATCCGTATACCAGAATATCTATCTATCAGTTGGCAGTTATATAGATCTTTTACCGTTATTTAGTATTGTAGTATAATAATAGTACTGGTAGAATAAATATTTATACAGACGTTCGTACTAACCGTTATTTTGTTAAATACGGTATATATATTATAGTTTGTAAAAGACTGTTTTCTATTTTCTTTGTTCTGTTTTTGTATATATAATTCCAAATTCTGGAAGATTGGTTGATTTTCGGTAATCTATTAGTAGATTGCGGTTTTTTATTGCAGAATCTATAACAGGCGACTAGTAGTTTTAGTAGCAGAAAAGAATAGTTCCAAATAGAAAATTTTTAAATTGTTAAAATTGAAATAAAATAGAGAAGATAATTTATTTTATCTAGACCGGAGATAATAGTTCTATTTATATTAATTTAACAATAGTAAATTCTGAATATTATACTATACTATACTATACTATAGTATATTATACTATAGTAATATCGGCTATAGTAATCAATACAATTACCGATAGTGGTGATATCACTAATCGCCACATAGAATCTAATAGAATTGACTATGTGGCAATTCTTTCAGAATAGATCAGATGACTGATCAGATGACTGATTCTATTCACTATCGTCAAATTAATATAAATAGGGCCGTTACCCCCCGGCCTAGATGAAATGAATCATCTTCTCTATTTTATTTCAATCTGAACAATTCAAAAATTTCCTATTTGGGACTACTCCCCTCTGCTACTAAGACTATTAGTCATCCCTACTACTAGTCTTCACAATTACTATATATATTAACAATATTTTTAAAACAGTTTTATAATATTAATAATTATAACAAAATTTTTTTATTTCCGATCTGTAACCGATACAAAAAATTATATATACAGAAAATTAGAATATTGAATTAATATCTATTTCTGATATAAATTTTTTTTAAAAAAAAAAATTTAATTTTTTTCTATTTATCGATTTTACTACAAAAAAACTGTATTATATATTATACTGTTTAATAATAATATAAATAAATAATATTATAAAAATATACAAATTGATTACAATTTTTTTATAAATTTCTATAGTTCAAAAAATATTAAAATTAATATAATCTAATTCAATTGTTAATAAATATAGAATTCGAAATTTTATTAATTTTTTTCGAACTATTTCAGAATATCAATAAATAATTTTGTATTATTTGTATTATTTATTTTTATAGTAAAAAACTACTAAAATATCAACAAAATAAATATAAAATAAATCCGGATTATTTACTATTTTGTATTTTTTTGGAATAATAAATATAATATTGTTTGGAAATTGTTTGATTAAACAAATATACAATTTCCCAAAAAAATTTCAGATCTATTTTTTGAATAAATATTTACAGTTAAACATAAATATTGTTGACAAAAAATATATTAATAATAATCTACTAACAATATATAAAATTCTACTCTATTTTTGTTACTATTTCCATTTCTATTATTATTACCATTACTATTATTATTACCATTACTATTATTATTACCATTACTATTATTATTGTTTCTGTTTCTGTTTCGATTATTTTCCGAAATAAATATTGTTTATTTTTTTTTACAACTTGTAATTTATTTTATTCTCTTTTTATCAATTTTGATTTTGATTTTGATAACAATAGATTGATCGATTTTTAATATAAAATTTTGATTTCGATTATCTATATAGATACTGTAATTGTAACAATACAATTTACTGCTATAATATATTGAAAATATTTCGAAAGAAAAATAGTTAATCAAAAAAATATATTTTCAGTCCAATTTTCCGAGAAAATCGGGTTTTACTGATTTCTTTTATCTATTTTTATTTATAGTATAATTTTTTGTTGTTTGAAATAGTTACAGTTCGAGATTGGTTCTACTATAGTCCAAATCGGATTTTTTTATATTCTTTTCAAAGATATATTTGAAAACAGATTCTATAAAAAAAGAAAATAATTATTACAGAATCTCTGACAATAAAAAAAAATTCTGTTGTCTGAATATTATACTATACTATACTATAGTAAATATCGGCTATAGTAATTAGCACAATTACCGATAGTGGTGATATTACTAATCGCCATATGGAATCTAATAGAATTGACTATGTGCCAATTCTTTCAGAATAGATCAGATAACTGATTCTATTCACTATCATTAAATTAATATAAATAGGGCTATTATCCCTCGGCCTAGATGAAATGAACCATCTTCTCTATTTTCTTTCAATCTTAACAATTTAAAAATTTCCTATTTGGGACTATTCCCCTTTGCTACTAAGACTACTAGTCAACCCTACTACTAGTCTTTACATGTTGAAACAGTATAGTATAAAATCTATTGTATCTGAATAAAATATTCTTGGTACTACACTTCCGTTTCGGATATAAATATATATCGAAATATCTATATAACGAAGTGGCTGAATAATCTTGCTTATATATATAGAATTCTTTGAAATTTCTCCAAAAATCAGTTTTTCTGTATTGTACTAGATGATTGAATTGATATTTTATTCTTCTTCCATTATTTTCCCATCTAGTCAACAAGTGTTAGTTTGTATTTTAGTTCTATTACAATTGTACTGTAGTTAAACTGTTAACTGTAATAAATTATCAAATTTATTATTTTTTATTCAATCTTCGAATTATATATATATATACAGATAGAAAATACAGTATTTTATACTGTTTTTGTTTTATTTGCAATATTTTCCAATCTGATAAATAATAAAATTTTTCTCTATTATCTAAATCTAGATATCTGAATCAATACATAAATAATTTAAGTTTAATTTTCTGATTTTTATATAATATAAAACAGCTAGATTCAGATAATAAAACTTTTTGAGTCAGATAGAATTCAGATAGAAATATATCAAAAAACAAAATTTATATAGATCTGAATAGTTTATAAATAACTTATAAATGATTTATTTTATCAGTCAATTATTAGTTATCTAGAATAAATATAAAATTGGAGACAGAACAAAAGATATTCAATTAATATTCAATCGTATTAAAAATATATGATATCAATTTGATCTGTATAATAGTAAAAATCAATATTTAAATCAATATTTAAATCAATATTATCGAAATAGTTAATATTATTATTTTCAATTTTCTTTTATTGTATCAACAATATTATAATACAATTTTTTTATAGAAAACAGATTTAGAATATATAAACCAATATATAATTTCAAAGAAAAGAATTTTGATTCTATTTCTGGAAATTTGATCAGTAATTCTGTATATTCAGAAAATAAAATTATTTAATCTGATAATAAACAATCTAATTCAGCAGTAACAACAGCAGTTTTTTTTCTGTCTGAATTTTTTTTCAAAAAATCAACAATCATATAATTTACAATAAAATAAACAAACAATTTTTATTGAATAATAATTTCAAATATTGAAAAATCAAAAACAGAATTCTGAATTTTGGAATATTACAAAATAAAGATTATTGATTTGAAATTTATTCAAATCAATAATATATAAATAAATTGATAAATTTTATATTATATATCAAAAACATAGTAAAACTTTTTATTATTTGAATATAAAATATTTGAATTATATTATTGATATTATTATATTAAATCAAAATAAATAAAATTCTGAATATCAATATATCAAAAGGATTGAATAGATTTTTTTTGAATCTATAGAATATTACAGTATCAGATATTTCGATGGAAAATTATTTTTTAGATATAAATATATTTTATTTTATTTTTTACAAATTTATATTGTTTCAAAAATTTTTATATAAAACAAATAAAATATACAGTTGATTAATAACATTGTTATTTTATATTTTTTTATATTATTATCAAATAATCTGAATTCCGGAAATTGATTCAATTTATTTAATAATTTTTTATTGGTTTTTTTTGGCAATATATTATTCAATATCAAATTTAATCAAAAATCAAATATTATTAAATAGAAATTTTATAAAAATTGTTAATAAATATTAAATTGTTTATCAATTTGAATTACCGAATTTTTTTATTTTAATAGATTTTTATAATTATAATAAAATATTTTATCAATTGTAATTGAAAATATTGTAATTTTGTTAGATTTTAAATTTTTGGAAAATCAATATATTGATATAAATTTTGATCAGAAGATATTTGATCTACTCATAAAATATAATTTGTATAAATATATTTATTTTATTACAACAGATATCAACAACAGAATTATAATATTATATTTGCTTAAAATCTATATATCAAAATAGAAATTCAGATATTATTATTTAATAAATTCTATATCTGATTTATATTATTCAATTAAATTTGCAACAATTATTTGAATATAGAAAAACAAATTTTAGCAATAAATATATGAAAATTGTTTAATCAGAAATACAAAAAGAAAATATTTATAATATTACAAAGAATCCAAATATTATTAATATTTTGTAGAAAGTTTATTAACTCTATTTATATTATTCTTTCCTGCAAAACGAAAAATTTTATTATTTATTATATCTGATATATGTATAATTATTTATTCAAATATTTGAAAAAATTAAATTATTAAATTTTAGTATAAATAGATTCTATAAAAATATCAAATATTCTATATTTTAGAACAGATCAAATTCAAATTCAATAAATATTATAATATAATTAACAAATCAGAATTCAATAATATCTATTTTATTACTATTATTTTGATTTTTCAATATAAATTGAAAACTTTTCAATTATTTCAATAAGAGAATAATAATTATATTATGCAATATTATTTAATATTAGAATAACAGATTGAAAAATATTATTAATATAATCTGTACTTTGTATTTAATTTGCAAAAACCGATATCAGAAAATATTATTGATTTTATTAATTTTTTATTAAACAATATTATTATTAGATTTTTTTCAGTATTATCTGTTATTATATATAATTATTTAGTTATATCTTTTATTAATACAGATATTGAATATCTATTGAATTCAGTATATAATATTTATTATTATTATAGAAAAACTTTGAATACTATCATTATTCAAAATTTTATATTACTATTATATATAAATTATTTCAATATCAAAAATAGATAATTGTAATAAAATATCAAATAGGACAAAAACAAATATTGAAAAAATTTGAATATAATTTATTTAATGTTTCTGGTATTATCGACATTAACAACAGTAAAAAATCAAATTCAGAAAATCAAAAAAATCAAACAAATAACAAATTTACTGAGAACAATATTGATATATTTATTCCAGTTCTATTTTATATTTTTTTTGTGAAATTTTTTTTTTTAATTTACAATATTGTAAAAATATATATATTAATAATCTAATTATTCAATATCAGAAAAAAATATTATTTTTCTGATAGTAATTTAATATTATCAGAAAACTTTGCTGATTTTAGTATATTTTGAAAGAAAAAATTAGATTTTATTCAAATATTCTATTAATTACAAATATTGATATATTGTTTTATTATAAATTAAGCCAAAAAATCAGATTTTTGTATTGTCTGTTTTGTAAATATTTTTATTTTTATTTGATTAAATTGTTTTATTATTTAACAGGTTGAAAATTTTATTTTATTATAAATTCAATCAAAAAATTAAATTTCTACTGTAAAATATCAACTAAAAAAATTGACAGAAAAATTTTTTTTTCTGAATAGTTTTTCAATCTCTTAATTAGAATTCGGATTTCAGAATTCAGAATTCGATTCTGATTTTATATAATATTTTTTTTCTAAATTTCTTTTCTTCTATTTTTTCTACTATTTTAAATTTTTTTCTGTTTTACTTTATTTATTCTGTTGTTCAACAGAATATATTAGTATTATTGTTGTTATTTGTATTTTTCTTAGATTATTATTGTATTGTATTTTCTGTATTTCAAATTCAATATCTTGAATTCTGTGTTTTATTTTATTTTTTGAAAATATCAAATTCAGATTCAAATTTTTTGGATACTTTTTCTGAAATACAATACTATTTTTATTTTATTTTTATTTTTTCGTTCTGCAATTTTTTGGAATCTAAATTAATAGATAAATAGAATATAAAAATTGCTGTTTGAATTATAACAGAAAATCAATAAATATTGATTTTATATAAAAATAATAATATATTTAACAATAGTATTGACAATACAGTTTTAAATTTTTAATATATAATATATAAATAGGTTTTTTATCTGACAAATATTCAATATCAATTATTTTTTGTTGTTTAGATTGACAATTTTTTTAATTATTATAATTTCAATAAAAATTTTGTATTATTTTTATTATATCAATCAATATTATTTATTCAATATTGAATTATATATTTGAATATATGTTGATTTAATATCAGTAAATCGAAATTCAAATTAATAAATTTTTTGTTTTTGTTGAAAAATACAATTTTTGACAGAATTTCGAAAATCAGGATATAATCTGCATTTATTAAATTGATATATTTTAAATTATTGAATATCAGAAGAAAAATAAATTTTATATTGAAAATATATATTAACAATTTACTTACAGATTCAATAAATAGATATTAATTGTTTTATAATAAAATATTTGATTTAAAATTATAATTCAATTGATTTTTTCTATATTGTATTAATACAACAATAGTTTTTTATTCAATAATTGAATTTTTATATTGACTAATATTATTATTTATTATCTGATCAATCTAAATAAAAAATTCGGTAAGATATCAGAATTTATTCAAAACAATTTCAAAAAAAATTATTCAAAAAAGCTTTTTTATTCTGCTAAATCAAAATTAGTTAATCAATTTTGAACTTGAAAATTTTGATTAATAATCTGATTTGTATCAAAAATTTGATTGTAATTTTTTTCTGATAATTATTGATAATTGTAATAGAAATTCTATTGTTTATAATTAATATATTTCTGTTGACAATAATATTGTTGTTTTTATATCTGGAAAATTGATAATATTTGATTCTAATTTTGTTTTCAACAAAATTTTTGATATCGATAATAATCTGTATATCAAAAATTTTCGATATATTTCTTAATAGTAACAATAACAACAATAAAAATAATTTTTTTTCGATTCCAAAATCAATAACAATTTTAATATTAATATTGATACTGATATTGATAATTAATTCTGTAATTAAAATTATTGTATAATAATAAGTTATTTTTACCTTATAAATAAAAATAAACAATTGATCATATTCTATAATATAATCAAATCTGTTACAGATTGAAACAATATTTCTGAAACTAATTTTTGTCCAGAATATACAAAAAGAATTTGAACTGTTTAATATATTTAATAAATTAAAAATTCTATACAATTTGTCAAATGTATTTATTTTATTTATTCCGATAATAATAATTGAAATTTTTCAAAAAAAAATATAAAGTTATTTCGACCGAAAAAGAAAATTTTGATTGAAAAAAGGGTTTATAGATTTATTTATCAATAATTGATTATTTTAATTGTAGATTGATTGAAAATATTTATTTATTTGATAACTAATATTTTGATTTATTGTATTTATAATAATAAATTGTTCAGTATTCTGATTTTTTATTTGCAATTTTTTGAATAAAATTAGAAATCTGATATCAGATTTATTTTTTATATATTTATTGAATGAAATAATAATTCTATAAATAATTTATTTTTATTTAATTATCAAAAATATATTATATAGAACTATTATTTAAATAAACAAAATTTTGTTGATTGATAAAACTATTAGAATTAACAATATAATATGAGTTTCTATTATTCAATAGATTATTCAACAAAATATTGATTATTCTGAATATTATACTATACTATACTATACTATACTATACTATAGTACATTATACTATAGTAATATCGGCTATAGTAATCAATATAATTACCGATAGTGGTGATATCACTAATCGCCATATGGAATCTGATAG